>Ga0123335_1007760_pt1 | contig 11826 bp, 12 predicted proteins | sample BiotimSIPDNA_2_FD_89707 | JGI IMG/M metagenome (GOLD analysis project Ga0123335, IMG submission 89707) | Anaerobic biogas reactor microbial communites from Washington, USA - Biogas_R2 time_0 SIP DNA | ecosystem: Engineered > Bioreactor > Anaerobic > Unclassified | place: Washington, USA... | reverse complement strand
TGTTCCTCTTCCCATGCCGAAGTGGCTTTGGACACTGGGGGCCGATGCGCCGGCTACGGCTCCGGATTTGTACCTTTCCACGGCATCCCGAACCTTTCCGGAGATGCCGGAAAAGACCTTGATTCCAGCCGAGCTGAAAACCCGGAAGGCATTGGGGCCACAGTTCCCAGTCAGTACGGCCGTAACCCCCTTGTCGGCCAGCAGTTGAGCGGATTGAATGCCGGCCCCACCTCCCAAGTCAATGTAAGGGTTTTGAATAACTTCCGTTTCCATGGTCGTTGGATCAACGACGAGAAAGTACCTGCATCGCCCGAAGCGAACCTCGACAGGATCATCAAGCGACGGACCGGTGGATGTCACGGCGATCTTCATGGCATCATACTCCTTTCTTAAGAATAATATCGAGCTCTTTCCAGAGGGAGGCAATCGCTTCGGTTGCCGGCCCCTTTCCATATTCAACAACGGTTTTACCCGCCATGAGGGCGTCGTTTACGCTGCGGTCGAAAGGAATCTCGCCGATGACCCTCGCCCCCATTTCTGCGGCAATGGCCTTAATCCGAACGGTCTGTTCAGCGTTGAGATCGGATTTATTCACGACGATCAGCGATGGAATGCCGAAATGCCCGGCAAGTTCAAGGACGCGTTGCATGTCATGCACTCCGGATACCGTCGGCTCTGTGACGATAAGGACAATGTTAACGCCGCTGACGGAGGCGATAACGGGACATCCGGTACCGGGAGGACCGTCCCCGAGGATCAGTTCCTTGCCGAGATTTTCAGCGAGTTCCGCCGCGACGTTTCGGACCCTGGTGACCAGGCGTCCGGAGTTTTCCTCCGCGATTCCCAGCCGGGCATGCACCATCGGACCACAATCCGTTCCCGAAACGTACCATCTGCCCACGGTATTTGGTCGATTCGTGATTGCATCGACGGGGCAGAGATACTCGCAGACGCCGCATCCTTCGCAGGACAGTTCATCAATCCGGAAGGCTGTGACTCCTTGCTGGTTTGTCGGACCATCCGGGTATATCGCTCCAAATCGGCAATGTTCAGCGCATTGACCGCATGCCGTGCACTGATCAGGATCGATGGCCATTTTCAATCCGCCGACGAAATCGTGGACCTCGCGAATGACGGGTTTGAGAAGCAGGTGCAGATCTGCGGCATCCACGTCGTTGTCGGCCAGTACCCTGTTTTCGGAGAGGGCGGCCAGTGAGGCGATCACGGTGGTTTTTCCTGAGCCCCCTTTGCCGCTGATCACGGCGATTTCCTTGAATTCGGAAGACTCTCCCCTGGGAAAGGGCTCCAGGTTTTCCGCCGAAAGGGGAAGCAGCTCATCGGGCGGAACATCCGGGGGGACGGAACCGGCCAGAGATGAAACGGCGGAAAAAATATGAAGCAGCTTTTCCCTGAAGTCCGGGTAGATGTGTGTGAGGATCGTCCCGCTGGAGTAAGACTCTGCGTATTTTCGATCAAAGGGGATACGGCCGGCAATGGGAACACCCACCTTCTTTGCATAGTCGGAGATCAGTTCATCCGCTCCTTCTGAGCGGTTGATGACGATGCAGGTGGGGATCTTTTTCTTCAGGCTCATGTTGACGGCGAGCTTGAGATCGTTCAGGCCGAAAGGCGTAGGTTCCGTGACCAAAACGACTACGTCCGTGTCGTTTACGGTCTCGATCACCGGGCAGGATGTTCCCGGGGACGCATCAATAATGTTGATGGCCTGGGGATCAACGAGTGTTTTTACTCTGCGGATAACCGCAGGGGCCATGGCTTCGCCGACGTTCAACGTTCCGTGTGCAAAAAAGAACGGTTCATTCTGCGGGGAGATTTCAAGCGTACCGACTGGCGACGGCACATCGGTCAGGGCCTTTTCGGGACAGACCAGCGAGCAGAGGCCGCAGGCATGGCACAGCTCGTTGAAAATCAGAACCCTGCCTTTCACCACGGCAATGGCATTGTAGCGGCACGCCGTCGCGCACTCGCCGCAGCCGGTGCACAGATCCTCGTTCCAGGCAGGCCTCAACACCTCGACCGACTTTGGAGCGTCGAACTTCGGTTGAACAAACAAGTGGCAGTTCGGTTCTTCCACATCACAGTCCAACAGCCTCACGTGCTCGCCGCGCTCAGCGAGTGCATAGGCCAGATTGACGCTGAAGGTCGTTTTGCCTGTTCCTCCCTTGCCGCTGGCTACCGATATGTTCATGTCTTTGGCCGATCCTTTCTGTGGCTTGTGTCTTTTACCCGTTTCTCGCGGATTGTTCCGCACCGATTCCCCCGGAGGAACGATCCGGAAGAGATTGCGACTCGGATGGAGGCTGGTTTCTGTCTGGTGATCCTGGAACAATAAAACTGTAAGATCCTATAGGCGCATTATTTGTGCCATAGCACAGACAAAATTTCGATAGGTAGAATATTGAGTATATACAGGGTGATGAATTCGATGTGACGCTGTCGAGATCAGGTGCAGAGATGATTTAAGTTGTATAAATGCGACCATAACAAAAATAACAGTCTCCCATATGAGACTATTCCTTTGTCCACTCATGGCCACAAGGAAGGGTTGGACAGGGTGCCTGCGCAACGGCTCCCGGCCTTCCGGATGATCTGTGTCCATGGAATTCCGAGTTTATATCCTGAGCCGACCCTGGAAATCGGAACCGCTACTGCATCTAGTGGACAAAGAAGAATTTATGCTTTATAGATTCAACCCTGGACAAATCAGGAAGCGACCCGGAAGGTGCAGGCGACTTTCCGTACGCCGCCAGGATCAGAATACCACGAATGGAAAGGATCATCGTATGGCAGGGGAAATTACGTTACAGGAGCTGGACGCGGGGAAATTTATTGAAGAAAAGGTTGAAGCCATTCGGAACATGGTGGGAAACGGAATCGCCATCAATGCCCTTTCCGGGGGCGTTGATTCGGCAGTGGTCACCCTTCTTGGGCATAAGGCCCTGGGGGACCGGTTGAAGACGGTATTTGTCGAAAACGGCCTGATGCGGGAGGGTGAAGCCCAGCAGGTGGTGAACTGGTTCAAGGACCTGGGCGTTACGGTGGACGTTGCCGATGCCCGCGCCGAATTTTTTTCCGCACTGGCCGGTATCATCGACCCGGAAGAGAAGCGCGAAGCCATCACGCAGACCTTTTACCGCGATGTCTTCGGGCGCATCGTGAAGGCCAGCGGGGCCAAGTACCTTCTTCAGGGGACGATTCTCACCGACATCGACGAAACGAAAGCCGGGATCAAGCGACAGCACAACGTCTTCGAGCAGCTCGGCATCAATCCTGAAGATGCCTTCGGTTATCGGATTCTCGAGCCGCTCGTTGAACTCCGCAAGGACGGCGTCCGCGCAGTGGGTAAAGCGCTGGGGCTTCCGGAGGAAGTGTTCAACCGGCCGCCCTTTCCCGGACCGGCCCTTGCCGCACGGGTGATCGGAGCGGTGACCCCGGAGCGCATCGAAACCGTCCGCAGGGCAACGGCCGTTGTGGAGACCATGCTTCGCGATTCAGGGGCGTTCCAGTACCTGGCCATCCTTCACGAAGACCGCGTGACGGGGATTCGCGACGGCAAACGCGACTTCGGTCTGCAGATCGAAGTGCGCTGCTGGGACAGTGTGGATGCGCGGATAGCAGAGCCTACCCAGCTTCCATTCGCCACCTTGACCCGGATGGCGGCCGAGATTGTCCGGACTGTGCCCGGCGTGGTCAGCGTCACCTATAACATCGGGACCAAGCCTCCCTCCACCATCGAGGCGATCTGAACCGGCAGAACCCGTCCGCTCCTATAAACCGTCAATTATGACCCGAGAGGTAAACTGCGCAGCGGATTCTTCCGGTGCGCAGCTTACTTTCCGTGGATCGTGTTGTAGGTGTCCAGGTACTCTTTTCGAGGGGCGATTTTCAGCGCCTTGTCGATGAGGAATCCCGCCTCCTGGATGTTCCCCTTCTGATAAAGCAGATACGCGAGGTTGTTCATCGTATCGGCATGATTGCTGTCGATGGAAAGGGCTTTGCGGTAAGCATCCTCCGCCTTTCCATGATCCCCCGATCGGTAGTGGAGATTGCCGAGATTGAAATGGGGCACGACCCAGTCCGGGCGCATCCTGGACGCTGTTTTGTATTCCTTTTCCGCCAGCTCGGGCATTCCCTTGTGTTCATAGGCGACGCCCAGGTCGTTATGCTCTTCCGAAGTAAGCGGATCCTTGAGTTCAATGATCCGCGGCAGCGTGCAGGCAAAAACGCCAAGGCAGAACAAACCCATGACGAGGATCATGGAAACACGACGAGAAAGGTGCATCCTGTTTTGTTCCATAGGCGTTGAAATTTGGAATAAGAATATATTTGTGAAGGTTCCGTTCCGCTGTGAGCAACAATTCCCGATTCCCCATACCCATAGACCAGCAGGTAATGAGGCTTCGAAATGCGCCAGAATCCGGTATCGACGGCCACGATGACCGGCTTTCCCGCATCTAGATACTGCTTGAGTTGATCAACCGTTCCCTGGCCGAGGGCCGTTTTGAAATTTCTGCTTCGGGCGAAGTTTTCCATGTCCGATATGAGAGTCCCTCTCAGCTTGGCGGAATACACTTCCGTTGCAATGTCATCCGCACTTTCGGGATGGCCGTAAAACATCAAAACGGATGCCAGGGCTGCCGGGCCGCACTTCAGAGGCTCCTGCTTCACAAAAGGCACGCCGTTGATGACGATCAAAAGCAGGGACGCAAGGGAAAGAAGCCTCATGGAGCCCTCAGCCTATGACAATTTTCTTGTTCAGCAGTTTAAGGATGACAATCACCAGAATGATGATGACCAGTACGCCGATGACGAACCCGACTCCGTCTCCGCCCGCAAGAACGGAATCCGAGGCCTGTGCGAGCAGGTGGACCTGCTCTTCTGTCATCCCGCTGATTTTCGATTTGATTTCATCGGGAGTCAGGCCATGGGCGCGCAATTTTTCCTGGACGATCTTGTTTTCAAGGGCGAGTTTGATTTTGTCGATGTCCTGGAATTTGAGATCCGCGCCTGCTTGATGTTCTGACGAGACCTGTGACGATACCATGGCCGCACCTGCAGGTGACGTCACGAAGAGGCACCAGAACAGGGCGAGAAGCATGGCGAATATCGGGTTTCTGATTTTTCTGATCATCGAATGTTACTCCTTTCCTCTCTATCAAAAATTCTCAAGGCAGCCATCGGGAAGGATTAGGCTGTCCTGCTCTTCTCCCGGTCTCCTGTTGCTGCGGGCGGCATCGTCATCCCGTCGTCTCCATCCATATCCGCAGGATGCAATGACCTCTCAAGGCCCACAGGCTGTCAGTTTCGGTGAGCATCTGCATCTCACTTTTTGCCGCCTTCTGTCAAGAGAGTAAAAGGCCAAATAAGAAGAATTCCCGGGGCGGTTCATCTTAGGGGAGGGAGCCTTGCCGGAAAGGACGAATGCAGGGCCATGAAGCGTGAAGAGGTCAAGGCGGCCCACGATGGCCTGCAGGAGTGTAAGCCTGGTATGTTAAAGACAAGACAGGAAAGGATCTCAAGAAAAAGCCCGGTGAAGTCCTCTTCGGAAAACGGCACTCCATCGTGACGGTGGAAGCAGACGTGCCCCTTGCTGTCCCGGGAAGATGCCCTGCACTGAGTCCCGTTCTTTCCCTGCTTCAAGGAAGAGTTTCGGTGAGTCGCCACGTCAGAGAGGGCCTTCACAATGTTCTGGTACGGATTGTGCGTTTTTGCCGCTCATCGCCATCGCGTCTTTAGATGAAGTGGAATTGCCAGACTCGGATTCCGGGGATCTTCCCATGGCACGTAAGCCGTGTGCAGAAAGCAGAATTGAACTGGTGGTGTCGAGTCGAACTGTCTGATGGAGGAGTTTTTCCAATGTTCTCAAAAAGGCTTTTTTATGTCCTGGCGGCTTCTCTTTGGATTCTGATTGCCACAGGCCCCTGCCGGGCCGAAGCGGAGAAAGTCGATAAAACGGAAAAAGGGGAGAGCGCGCTTTCCGGGGAGGTGTCTTTGTCCGCATTGAGTGCCTACATCTGGCGCGGGCAGGAACTGAGCCGTCACAGCCTGGTCTTGCAGCCGTCTTTTACCCTGAACTACGGGGGAATTTCGGCAGACCTCTGGGGGAACTGGGATTCAGATCCTCATGGTGAGGGGGGTGAGCGCTGGAACGAAACGGACGTTTCGCTTTTTTACGGAGGCAAATACCGTCTGCTGAACTATGAAATCGGCTACATGTCTTACAATGCGGTCGGCGGTGAAGATTCTCAGGAGGTATCCCTGAAGCTGGGGATCGATGTGCCGTTGAGTCCGAGCCTGACTGTTTACCGTGAAGTCATGCATGATCTCTACTGGTACTTTCTGTTGACTCTAAGCCAATCCTTCCCCGTTTCAGAGCGGCTGTCCATCGACCTGTCCGCATCGGCAGGGTATCTTGTCAGCACCGATTCGGAAGAGTATCCCGAGGTTGGCGAAGATGGGGGAGTGACCGGCGGGAAATTCAACAATTTCCATGACGGGACATTGACCGTGGGCTTTCCTTACAAAATCCTGGATAACGTCTACGTTACCCCGGCCCTGTCCTATACCTTTCCCCTGTGCGGTGATGCACGACGGGAAATGAAATATTTCAGCATGACGGGCCGGGACTCCAATTTTCTTTACGGTGGCGCCATCGTCACGTACAGCTTTTAGCTTTGCAGGTGATGGAAGAGACCCGTAAGGTTCTTGGAAAGGAACTCGGTTAACGAACTTAAGGCCTTACGTGGACTTGATGATTAACATTGGTGTAAGGCCTTATTGCCGCTCCAACCTCCGCATTGCTTTGCACCCGCCACGATTGAACAAGTTTTGAATGGTAGTTGGGCACACTGTTGTCGGGTCTCACAGCAACGGTTTCGGAAATGATTCTCAATTCACCCGTTCGAGGATTGCGCCACATGAAAATGAATGTCGCCGGCAGCGCGTTGTGCGTAAATCTCCTTTGCCAGGCAGCCGGCAGGTAGTCACTGGCCTGAACATAGCATCTCATCGTGCCGGGAAATCTTCCGGCTCCATTTGGTCCATACAGTGGGTTGCTTTCCGGGCTTTGGTAGTGATAGCACACATAGTGGTTATTCTGCCGAGGGACGGTATCCGTAACCACAAACGCACAGCCGTTCATCGCGCCTGTAAATGTAAAGACGGGAAGCTCCAGGGTATTAACAGTGATTTGCCCCATATCCAGGAGGTTTGCGACACCTCCTGGCAGGTAAGGAAAATAATTCCCCTCGATGTAGTCAGCGGGCCATGCCGGAACGGCCACTCCTTGAGCATTAGAGACCGCAGCCGGAACCAGACGCCTCAACACATATTTACGGTTACCAATGTTTGCCAGGTCGTATCTGATTTTACCGTCGCCGTCCTGATGCTGGTTCATATTGATACCCTTTGCTTTTTTCTGAAAATTGGGTTCAACAAGCTTTCCGTATATGTGAGATTCCGGCTGATAGTTGATTAGCGTATTATCGATCAGGAACTGTATGGGATTGGCACAGAACTGTTCATTTGCCGTCAAAGATCGAAAGGCCCCCTTTCCCGGAAGTGATCCATCTTGTACTATTTCTTTTTTACTTCAAACGGATTTATATTCAAGGATTATTTACCCAGGAAATGATGAGAATCTCTCGCAGCCTATAAAAATGGCAGAGCCGATTTGCATTAAGCATTTCCCGCAGCAAGTTATTCGCCATTTGTCTTAACGTAAGAATTTTGGCATCATCGAAATCCATACTTTCCCCGATTGTATGTTTCGAGGTGATTTTGTATTATTTTTCAGTTAAGTTTATGCTCAGGCTCGTTCAGCCGTATAGCTGCATTGCTTCGTGAGGAGGGGGGGATAATCAGATTACCGGAGATAAATTGACCACGCAGAAAAATCCACGATATGAAAAAAGGAGGAATAAATAACGATGAAAAAATATTTATCAATTTTTTGTCTCATCATCACCATGATGGCCGGTTATGCACATGCCGGTACGGTATATACCGACCGCGCCTTATTTGAAGCGGCGGTTTCGACATACACCATAGAAGATTTCGAGGCTTATCCTATTTCCGGCAATCCTGGCAGCGGGGCGGTGTCACAGATCAATTTTAATAACTTCTCCGCTGCATCAGTGCCCGATGCGGTAAAGGTATTGGATACGGAATTTGCCTATTCCAGGAATACAACCGTGGGGGGAGCCAACTATCTTTATCTGGATACCGATATCGGATTTACAGGTTCTGTAACAACCCTTTCTTTCAACAGCGGGATCAGCTTTTTTGGATTTGATTATACCTATAACCCAAGCTGGAATTCGCAACTTAATCTTGCCGTTGAAGGAAATTCTTTTATTCTGAGCGATGTTGATAACTACGGCTATGGCTTCTGGGGTTATATTGGAGATGGTACGTTCAGTACAGTCACTATCGACTCAGGATATATCAGCGCATATGGTATTGATCAGGTTACATTTAATGCTGTACCGATTCCTGCTCCCATTCTGTTGCTTGGTTTTGGTTTGGCAGGACTGGCAGGGTTGAGGAAGAAATTGAACCAGTAACTGAACACAGAAACGACGCAATGAAAGAAAGGCAGAACCAAGCGGTTCTGCCTTTCTTTTGGTACGCCCAGCATGGGCGCACTCTCACTTTTCATGTCAGCGGATCCGCGTGGGTAAAATACGAATTGACAAAGCAAAATATCCTCCCCTATATTTAACACTCCTGATTAAGCAATTCATCATCCTAAAAATACAAACAAAACGGCAAACATTTCAGCAACGGCAAAGGAGGAGAAGAAAATGAACATACGGGATCTTCTTGGAGCAATGGTGCAATCCGGAATGTCGGCTTCGTCAAATGAACGCATAAAAAACTCTTTAGGTGGAGGAATGCTGGATAATCTTGGGAACATGCTGGGAGGTTCATCCGGGCAGACCGGAGGCGGAGGAGGCGGAATAGGGGACCTGTTATCCAGCGTCCTGGGGGGCGGACAAAAGGGGCCCGCCGCACCCGGTTCCGGGGGCGGCCTCGGTGATTTGCTTTCAAATATGCTGGGCAGTGCGGGACAAGCGGTTGGCGGCAACAGAAATATTGCCATAGGCGGCCTGGGGGCACTGATTGGTTCCCTTCTGGGCGGTGGAGGAAAGTCCGTCGGAGGGGCCGTCGGCGGCGGCTTAATGGCCGTTCTGGCCAGTCTGGCTTTCAATGCCCTGAAAGGAAGCGGACAAAAAAACCCGTCGATACCGGTCGGACTGCTGGAGCCACAGACGGAAATGGAGCAGCTCCAGATGGAACAAAGCTCGGAACTCGTTTTGCGTGCCATGATCAATGCAACCAAATCTGACGGCGAGATCGATCAGAATGAAATCGACCGAATGCTTGGAAAAATCAGTGAAATCGGGATTGATGAGGAAGGCAGGGACTATTTGAGGACCCAGCTGCAGCAGCCGATGGAAACGGAAGCGCTGATCGCCGCGGCACAGGGTCAACCGGAACTTGCGGCCCAGATCTATGCGGCCTCTCTGCTGGCCATTGAAGTGGACACCCAAGCGGAGAAGGATTACCTGGAACGGCTTGCTCAAGGATTGGGTTTAACACCGGAAATTACCCGGCGTATTCAAGAACTCGTTGGCCTGCAGCAGGCATAAAGGACAACGGTATGACGCCTTCCCTATTGATGGCGTCGCGAACTATGCACCGAATTTGAGAAGATTCTCGGCAACGGGAAGCAGAAACAAAGCGAGGGCTTAACTAAAATTGGTTAAGCCCTCGCTTTTGGAGTGGGTCGGGAAAAACCGGGCGGCAACTGTTTTTTTTCGAGGGGTAGTACTTCGATGTCATATCCAGCCGGATTATGAAACATCCCGTCAGTCCCATGAGGGAACTGCTTCCAGATCCTTGGAAGCCAGACCCGAAGGACAGAGGCGGTTTCCTCTCGCCTGCCAAGCTCTTAAATGTCCTGACCAGTCTTGCGTGATCCTTTTTCAAAGAACGGCTCATTTGAAGGACTTCCGGATCAATATCCTGTCTGGAGAGCAGATCCGATATGACTTCGTCGCACGGTTACGTCCTGACAGGATCTGTCATTCTCTACCACCTGAGAAATTCAAGCGTGCATGGTGTAGTGCCTGACCCGGTTAACCTATGGATGCCATGCCGGATCATGTCCTGGAGCACCATGAAAAGTCAATATTAGCTGAATAGGAGTTTTATCCCAGTACAATTTTGAGATAAAGTTGAGGCACCTGTCCGGAAGGAGCGGACCACTGTCAACAAAAGTCCTGTTCAGGACCAATGATCCGGGAAGTCGGGTTATTACTCGTAAAAAAAGGTGCATTCAGAATCTTGAAGCTGGTTTTCCCGTGCTGTTGGAGTCAGGTTCACCAAGTGGATTCCAGAAAGATTGAATTTATATACGGATTTTACTGTTGGACAGCAGAGACCATCTCTGGGGCCATGAGTTAATAAACGAAGAACAATAATTCCATGTTCAATGTTCATGGACTTAACTTCAACCCTGTCGCCCAGTGTGATCACTTTACTAATCGTGGGATTGCCTTGTGCCGCGATGGCCGCAGCAATACCGACCATAATTCCGCTTCCTCCGGTATTGCGCCAAAGAACAACGGCTCCATCAATAACGCCATCGCCATCAAGATCACCAAACGCTTTCTTTGCAATACCCACTGTATCCCAAACAACCGGATCATCAGGACCCTGATCGTCCAGTTCTATTTTTTCTTTGTATTTCCCATTTTTAAATTTATATTCACATATTTCCAGATTATCCAAGATTTGGCCTGTAACGGGCTTTTTATCGCTTACAGTTTTTGCAAGATCGTGCTCACCGCTAAGTTTATGATGATCTCTCGATTTAGAGCTTCGTCCCGTCGTTTGAGCCATAGCCGTAACAGCTGCAATGCGCTGCGGCAGAACCGAAGCGAGTTCTAACCCACCGCACCCTCTAACCGTCTCTCTGCAATGGTGTAATTTTCTTGAATCACCGGATGTTGTTCCGCTTTGCCGATAATATTTTAATGCAGCTTCGTGATAGCCCAAACCTTCTGCCGACATTCCAAGAAAATAGTACGCCAGATCTTGTCCATAGCCTATTTTCATCACCAATTCCGCCAGGGGCTCCCATTGTCTTGAATTATAAGATGAAATCAACTCATTACGATGTTCACCCCAACTGAGATAGCATTCAGGAGTGTCGCAATCGAGATTCAGGTTTCCAACTTTCAGATCTCTAATAAACTGGGAGTGTAATTCAGGTGTTACCGTTGCATATTTAGGAGAGGCGCATGAAATCCCTATCAGGGTAACAACGAAAAGAATAGCACCCAGTAACGATTGTTTTCTCTTCATACCTAATTCCTTTCATCCATCCGTGCTGATGTTGCCTATCGTTCAGCATGAATAAACTGTGATTGATCGGGTTCTTCCGGCTATTCCAGGTGGGCCTTTGCGAAACCTTCTCTGATCATTTCAAGATTTGATATTATGATGTCCCAGCAAGATCAGTCGATCCTGTGGGGACTTTTATTGTGTGTTCTGATGGTCTGATTCCCGGCCTATTCTCTCGGATATCGCCCCGGAGACTGCTTCCTCCACTTCTGGATTTTCTGTCGTAAATTCCCAACCGTAAGCCAATGAGGTATAGAGGTGCAATCGTGGTTTGGCGATGTGACACTTCCGGGATGGGTTAACATCTGCTTTGATCCTTATGGCCTATGCCAGCCTCCTGAGATGAGGCTGTCAATATTGGTTGAGTCCTGTTCAAACATCAAGGATTTCCTT
>Ga0123335_1007759_pt1 | contig 11827 bp, 8 predicted proteins | sample BiotimSIPDNA_2_FD_89707 | JGI IMG/M metagenome (GOLD analysis project Ga0123335, IMG submission 89707) | Anaerobic biogas reactor microbial communites from Washington, USA - Biogas_R2 time_0 SIP DNA | ecosystem: Engineered > Bioreactor > Anaerobic > Unclassified | place: Washington, USA... | reverse complement strand
GCCCGTGCCGTGGTTGCCAATCCAAAACTTATCCTTGCCGACGAACCAACCGGAAATCTCGATTCAAAAAACGGTCTTGAAGTGATGAAGCTGTTGACTGAACTTAATAAAGAAGGAACTACCATTGTGATGGTAACCCACTCAGAGCGTGATGCCGGCTTTTCACACAGGATCATCAATCTGTTCGATGGAAAAGTGATTACAGAGGAGATGAAAAGGAAGTTTGAGGTAGTGGCAGAATGATTCTCTAAAATTCTTTCTTGAAAGGTTTATCCTGTTAACTGATGAGATAATGACTAAATCATAACAAATATGTTCTTTAGATATATAAAACTTGCAGTCAGGAAAATAGTCTTAAGACCATTGTATCCTGCTATTGCTGTTTTTGGCCTTACCATTGGTTTTACCGCTGTTATACTGGTCGCTCTCTGGACAAAGGATGAAATCAGTTATGACAACTTCCATGAAAAAGCCGATAATGTTTATCGTATAACAGTAGAAATCAATAATGACGAAACTGGCTGGCACTGGGATTTCGCCCGCAGCTTTTATGGCTGGTTAAGACATATGCCTGAAGATTTTCCTGAGGTGGAATCGATGGTGCGGCTCGTACGTTGGCGTCGCGGAATTGTAAAAGTTGGTGAAAAAACCTGGAACGAGGAAATTTTCAATGCCGATGATAGTTTGCCATCAGTTTTCACCCTCCATTTTTTGAGTGGTGACAGAAAAACCTGTCTGTCAAACCCCAGGCAGGTAATTCTGAGTGAAAGCCATGCAAGGAAATACTTTGGAGAAGAGGACCCTCTTGATAAGACCATTTTTCTATATTCATCTTATACAACAGAAAAAACTCCATTTACAGTTAGCGGGATTTTCAGGGATTTTCCTTCCAATGCCCATGTACATTTAAATGTTGTAGCTTCTATCGAAAATCCTGATCAGGACCTTGGATGGGCTTATAATTACATAACACTGGCAAAAAATTCCAAACCATCAGATGTGCTGGCATCTTTCAATGATTTCGCCTCCAAATATGCTGATACAAATACCCTTGCCTTGCTCACACCTCATCTGCAAAATATTAAGGATATCCATCTGAAATCAAATAAAGACAGGGAACTGGAAAAAAACGGAAGCCTTATTCAGGTAAAAATTATTATGTTACTTGCAATTTTTGTGCTTTTCATCACCCTTTTTAATTTCTTCAACATCCGTTTTGTATTCCTTCTTAAGGACCGGAAAACATTGAGCATTATACGATTCTCAGGGGCCAGACCAGGAGGTATCTTCAACTACCTCCTTAGTGAATCATTAATCTATGCTATTCTTGCATCCATATTAAGCCTTATTGCCGTAACCCTGATATATCCTTACTTCAATATACTGATGAATAAAACCGAAACGGCAGGATATTCTGAATTCCGGATAATCAGCTTAATTACGGTCTTTAGCCTGCTGCTCATCACAACACTTACCGGAATATTGCCATATGTAATAGCAAAAGGTTCAGGCTATATTAAATCTTTATCAGGAATGGAAAGTAAGTCTTTTCTGGTGCAAAAAAGCAGCAACAAACCGGGGATATTAAAGACACTTATTGCTTTTCAGTTTTTCGCTTCATTCATTTTGATAGTTGCTGTCTTTGTAATTAACAATCAGGTTGGTTTCTTTATGGAAAGTAGCCTTGGCGGCAAAAGTGAAAAACTATTATGTATAAAAAATGTTCCTGTGCAGTCCGTAAACCAATACCAGGTTTTCAAACAGGAATTACTGGAAAACTCCCTGATCAAAAATGTGACAGCAAGTATGGAAAATCCGGGTGATGATATCCGGGATATGATGGGTTTTCAGACAACAGGGGTAAGCGATGATAAAGCAAATCAGTTACTGTATATTAGTCCGGTAGATGACAACTTTTTTGAGTTTTATGGTATTCCTGTCATAGCAGGTAATAATTTCCCGGAATTTAACGGGATCGACTCACTGCCTGAAAGTTATATCCTCAATGAAACCGCAGTAAAACTACTGGGTTGGGATGCTGAAGCAGTGATCGGTAAACCCTTTAAAGTCATGCAACAATATATGTCGGGTAAAATGGGGAAAATTGTTGGTGTCGTAAAAGATTTTCAACCATCGAGCATGAGCCAGGAGATCAAACCTTATGTATATTTTCAAAAATCGTTCTGGTTCTTCAGTTCCCAGATCCGATATGATACTTCAAGAACAGCTGAAAGTTTTGCTTACATTCAGCAAACCTGGAAAGATATATACCCCGATTTTCCCATGGATTATGAATATGTAGATAGTTTATATAAAGAAATCTACAAAGGAGAAATCCAGTTACGGAATATGAGTATTCTGTTATGTATCCTGGCCTTGCTGCTTTCAGCTTCAGGATTGTTCGGAATCACAGGCATTGCATACGAATCGAGAACAAAAGAAATCGGGATCAGGAAGGTGAACGGGGCGAGCATTTCGAAAGTAGTTTTTCTTTTATTACAGGATATTCTGTTTATCATTACCGTGGTAATTTCGGGGGCTATTCCAATTTCCTATTTTCTTGCAAATAAGTGGCTCGAAAATTATGTAAACCACATTACGCCGTCGGTATGGTTGTATCTTCTCTCAGGGATTGGCCTTATAACTATGGCTATACTCACTGTGTGCTCCATCACCTGGCAGGCTGCAAGAAAGAACCCTGTTGAAGCGCTGAGGTACGAGTAGGGAGTTTTACCCCAAACCCCTAAAGGGGCTTACAGCAGGCGTGAATAAAAATATAGCTTTGGGGTGAAGAAGCAGCTACAACCATGTAGATAATACCTAATCCGACCCGGGAGCAAAGTCCCCTTTAGGGGATTTAGGGGTGAATAAAGATACTAAGTAGTATATTTGTCGCTACTTATAACCCTTTCCATCATGAAAAAAATTATAATATCAATATTTATTGCTGCCTTATTTCTCTCATGTACCAAACCGCACAAGAGCGTATCCAGGTATATTTTGTGGTATGATACTGCTGCCAGGGAGTGGACTGAAGCCCTTCCTGTTGGTAACGGACGTATCGGAGGAATGCTCTTTGGCAGAACCGACACCGAGCGGTTACAGGTAAATGAAGAATCGCTATGGGGGGGCTCGCATATTCCCAATAATAATCCCGGGGCACTCGAAAATCTGCCAAAAATCAGGCAGCTGATTCTCGATGACAGAATAACCGAAGCTTTTGACCTTGCACAGGAACATATCGCCGGTAAACCCGGATCCCTGCGCTCTTACCAGGTACTATCGGATATTTTCTTCCATTTTCACGACAGCAACACAACGATAATTAACTATAAACGAGAACTTAATCTCGAAACAGGTATTACAAGTGTTAGTTACCAAAGGAATGGCATTTTTGTCTCTTATGAACTCTTTGCCTCTGCACCGCACGACGTTATGGTCCTATATATGAAAAGCTCCGCAAAAGGTCCTTTGGACATGAGGGTGCAGATGAAACGTGAGAAAGATGCTGATATAACAGCAGCCGGAAATTCCATAATCATGACCGGCCAGGTTTTGGACCAGGATGACCCGGGTTTAGGCCCTGGTGGTGCAAACATGAAGTTTTATGCAAAACTTATTACGGAAGATTACAATGGCAACATCTCTGTTCGGGGAAATGAACTGGTTCTCACAGGTGGCACTCAGGCAACTTTTCTTTTCAGCGCCGCCACCGATTACAACATTCAGGGACTGAATTTCGACCGTTCCATCGATCCTGCACAGAAATGTGAGGATTTATTGCAGGCAGCAGGCTCTCTTTCATTTAATACCTTGAAAAAAAGGCATCTTGAAGATCATTCCGCCATGTTCAACAGGGTAAGCTTTTCCCTTGGAGAAAATCATGTGCCTGATACACTGCCCACAGACAAAAGACTTGAACGTTTTAAAACGGGCGCTGACGACCCGGAGCTGATCACAACCTATTTCCAGCTGGGGCGCTACCTGCTCATGGGTAGTTCGAGACATCCTGCACAACTCCCTGCCAATCTTCAGGGGATCTGGAATGAATTTCTATGGGCACCCTGGGGGGCAGACTACCATGTGAATATCAACTTACAGATGAATTACTGGCCGGCTGAGGTATGTAACCTGTCAGAAACTACAGCGCCGCTTATCGATTTTGTCTCTGAAGTAACTGTCCCCGGCTCGGTTACTGCACGTGAGATGTACGGTGCGAAGGGGTGGACTATGCACCATACAACTGATGTATTCGGCAAGACAGCTGTTATTGACGGGGTATACTGGGGTATGTTCCCTCTGGGTGGTCCGTGGATGACCCTGTCTGTATGGCGGCATTTTGAATTTACCTGTGATACTGCATATCTTCGGGACACCGCTTATCCCATTATGAAAGGTGCTTCCGAATTTATAAGCACATTTGTTTTTGAAGATAAAGAAGGTTACCTGGTTACGGCCCCCAGTTATTCTCCTGAAAACAGTTATTTTGATCCGGTTTCAGGCAAAGAGTTTAAACTTACTTATGCGCCAACCATGGACATCCAGATCATCACGGAGGTCCTCAACAATACCATTAAAGCCTCGGGAATTCTGAATATTGATCCAGGGTTTGCTGATTCTCTGCAAAATGTACTTGATAAGTTACCGCCTGTAAGGGTCGCTTCCAATGGAACTATTATGGAATGGATTAAAGAATACAAGGAATTTGAGCCCGGCCATCGTCACATTTCCCATCTTTTCGGATTACATCCCGGAACACAAATCACGCCGGAAACTCCTGAATTATTCGGGGCAGCACGTAATACGCTTGAGCATCGTCTTGCTCATGGAGGAGGACATACCGGCTGGAGCCGTGCCTGGATTATTAACTTCTATGCACGCCTGCTCGATGGTGAAGAATGCTACAAGCATCTTAGGTTACTCCTTGAAAAATCTACCCTGCCCAATCTGTTCGATACCCATCCGCCCTTCCAGATCGATGGAAACTTCGGAGGCACAGCCGGCATCGCCGAGATGCTGCTGCAAAGTCACAACGAAATGATAAGGATTCTGCCCGCTCTTCCCTCAGCATGGCCACAAGGAACCATAACCGGTCTTAAAGCCAGGGGTAATTTTGAAGTGGACATTACCTGGAATGAAGGAAAACTAACAAACATAAGGATCAAATCATTATGTGGCAGCCCACTCAAGCTTTCCTATAGTGGTAAAACAGTAGAATATCCGACAAAAAAAGGTGAGGTATTGGTGCTGGATGGTAGTTTGACGAAGGGTTAATTCATAATCAAGCATGTTGTAACCAAGCTGTCAGAAACCTCAAAGATTGTCAGACAACATTGATATTATAATAATCTAATGATTTCCTCCACCTTGCCAGCCTGGATCTTTGCATTTTCCTCACTTTCGAAAATACCTATAGTGACTTTCATGTTATTGTCCCTGCTTCGCAGGTAAACACGGTAATCATCAACGGAGGTAACATGGATTCGTCCACCACGGCTATAAGTACCATATCCACCCTTAAAAGGTTTTACTTCTGTATATTGACCAGACTGGAATGTTTTTTCTTTACCAATCTTCAGGAAACCGAATAGCCTGATCCTTACCTGATAGGTCTTTTTTTCAGAATCGATAATCGATTCGGCATAGGAAAAAACCATGGCAGCACCTGCTAATACCAGTACCAGGGAAACGGGTGAAAAATAAATGGCTATGATGCCGAAAATCATAAAAACATAACCGGAATACATCGCAGTGGGCCCTACGATTTTACCTAATGGATTTATTAACATCATAAATGGAAATTAAACAGACAAACAAACTTAATATTCTACTTCTAAAATAAGATTTTTTTATCTCTGTTATTAATTTTATCTTCAAACCTTTTAAAAGCAATACCGAATGAAAATATATAGATTTCTATTTATTCTTGCCTGTCTCTTCTCACTTGTAGGATGTTCAAAGGAATGGAATTGTAAGTGTGAGATTTATTCCAATGGGCAACTTCAGGAAGGGGATACGACCATTGAAATAATTGAAGGCAAGAAAGATGAGGCATCCCTGGAATGCCTTAAAAAGAGCCATAATGAAGTCTTCTACGGAGTTAATGTTGAAACCCAATGTAATATTGAAAAATGAAGTACAATATTTTACTGATCATCCTCCGTACAATCGTTGGTGGGGTTTTCATTTTTTCAGCTGTATCCAAACTCCTGGTAGCCGATGATTTTGAACTCTATATTTATAGTAAAACTTTTCTTTCATGGAACCTGTCGATAGCCGCTGCGAGAATCATTATCGGTGCCGAACTGGCCATGGGGCTGTTGCTTATATGTAATGTATTCACACCGCCAAACCTGATCGTTATTATTACTATGCTCGCAGGTTTCACCCTCTGGCTTGGAGGCAACCTTATTTTCAACCGCCAGGAAGAGAACTGTTACTGTTTCGGCGATGCACTTCACCTGAATACTGCGTTATCCATTGTCAAGAACCTGGTTTTAATCGCCCTGGTCGCTTTCCTGTATTTGAAACGACCCTCAGCATACAGCAAAAGCCTTATCATTACCTTGCTTATCCTTGTAGTTGCTTTTATAGGTCCTTCGGTTTATAGTCCACCCGATTTTCTTATGCGTGGCTTCTATGCTGATAAGAAGGATGTTAATGTTAACAATATTCCGGAAGCAGTATTTAATAATGCTAAAGTCAATGGAGACCCTGAACTGATAGCGCATGAACCACGGGTTATGCTTTGTTTTTTAAGCACCGGATGTGTCCATTGTAAAAAAGCCGCCACACTTATCGGGAACATGCAAAGAAAAGCAGGTAATACACTCCATATCGTATATATTTTTTACGAAGAACCAGGCACATTCCTGGAAGATAATGCATCGGAAGATATGCCCTATTACGTTTTCGATTCCTCTATATTTTTCTGGTATAACGGGAAAGGAGTGCCTTCCATTTTTCTGACAGAAAACAACAATATTATTGAGAAGTATAGCTACAGGTCCCTGAATGAAAAGGAGATTCTGTCTTTTCTTTCGGAAGAAGGACACTGATATTGGATAGCGAATTTAAATTCCAGGGTTGATGATTTCAGACCAACATGATACCTGTCGCAAACCTTCCTGAATTAATTCCGTCATGTCTTGCAGAAAAAAATAAATCCGGGTTGCTGAAAGTACAATAGTTTAATATATTCATATTTCCAGGAAGGATACCTGTTTTCTCCAGCAATATCTTGTTTGCCAGTTGAAGATTAATATGGTTTTTGCCGATTTCAGCATTCATTGAAATTATGCCACTGGTTGCTCCAAATATTTCTCTGAACTTCTGGGCCACATCCTCCCCTACTTCATAAACAGTTTGCGATATGGCGGGTCCTATACCTGCACAGATATTAAGCGGGTCGGAGGCAAAGGAATGCATCATAGTTTCGACAGTACGGGATACTATCATCTGTATAGTCCCCCTCCACCCTGCATGAACTGCCGCTATTACGTTATTTTTCGTATCATACAACAAAACCGGAACACAATCGGCCGTAAGTATACACAGACACCGGTTTTTTTTATTTGTGACAAGGGCATCTGTTTCTTTTAATTGATTATTGTCCGGATGATCATCAATAATACCTACCTTATCGGTATGGCATTGATCAGGAAAGATGAGCGTATTGGTTTCAATACCTAGTGCAGATGCAAGTAAAGCTCTGTTTTCTGTTACAAGGAGATGATCATCACCCGATTTCATACCCAGGTTAAGCGATGCGTAATTTCCTTTACTTACCCCGCCATTCCTGGTGGTTATAAAATGCTTTATTCTCTTGAACTTTTTAAATAATGAAAACTGCAAAAATGAAATCATATCACAATATCTTTAATTTTGAATCCATTAAAATATTGCAGTAGCAAATATAAATCATTCATTATGGAACATTCTGCCGAAGAATTAGCCCTAATAAAAAAATTTCAGGAACAGGAAATTACGGGTTATTATGTTTATCAGTCGCTGGCAAAACGACAGAAGAAGCAAGAAAACCAGAAACTCCTGAATTCAATAGCCGAAGATGAAATGCATCATTATAAAGTTTTCAGAAAACTTACAGGCTATGATGTAAGTCCCAACCGGTGGGATAAATTCCGTTATAAAATGCTGGCATCGATATTCGGACCTACCTTCAGCACAAGGTTGATGGAAAAAAACGAAGCTGACGACCAGATACTCTATTCAAAACTTGCCCATTTACCGGAAATGAGCGCTATAATTGCTGATGAAGAGAAACATGAAAAAGAACTCATCGGAATGCTTTCAGAAGATAAATTAAATTACATCGGTTCCATTGTATTAGGTCTGAACGATGCCCTTGTAGAATTAACAGGTGCGCTGGCTGGTTTAACATTTGCACTTCAGGATCCAAGGCTCATTGCACTAACGGGTTCCATAACAGGTATTGCGGCAGCGTTCTCAATGGGCGCTTCGGAATATCTTTCTACCAAATCTGAGAAAGCGGAAGGAAAACATGCCGTAAAAGCATCCATTTTCACAGGAATAGCCTATATTTTCACGGTTGTTGCCCTGATCCTTCCATACCTTTTACTGAACAACGAATTTTTATCTCTCGCCTTTACACTCGTCATTGCCTTGCTCATCATTGCCGGATTCAACTATTACTATTCCATAGTGAAAGACGAAAAATTTACGGGCAGGTTTATTGAAATGGTATCTCTCAGTATGGGCGTTGCGCTTCTTAGCTTCGCAGTGGGACTGGTTCTCAGAAAATTTTTTGGCGTGGAAACTGATTAAAATGATCTATCAACATAAAATACTGTTTATAAGGCTGTGATAAAAACTCTGCTGACAACATACAGTAATCATCTGTTTTTACAATTCTATTGCTGAAACCGGGATAATTATTAATTTTAATAAGCCTTGAATTATTTCTTTACGAAACCTTGCATTATGAAAAGAATACACTTTAAAGTTCTTTCCTTTTTGTTTCTCATTTTAATAATCTCAGCTTCCTGTAACCGGAAAATTGCAGCAGATAAAACTGTTACAGGTTTCGATCCTGCCTACGAACCAAAAATAGATTCCATCCTGGCAATGCTCACCCTCGAAGAAAAGATTCATATGATCCATGGTAATGGCATGTTTTCCTCAGCAGGTGTAAGCAGGCTTAACATCCCCGATCTGAAGTATACTGATGGTCCTACTGGTATCAGGGAGGAACTGGAACGTTACTCCTGGAACCCGCTGGGAATAACCACAGATTCTGTTACTTTTTTTCCGACAGGTACTGCTCTTGGAGCTACCTGGAATACTGATCTTGCCTATGACTTCGGCATTGCGATAGGAAGCGAAGCCAATTCCCGTGGGAAACATATTCTCCTGGCACCTGGGGTAAATATTATAAGAACCCCCGTATGCGGACGCAATTTTGAATATTATTCCGAAGATCCTTTTCTTTCATCCGCAATTGCAGTGGAACAGGTAAAGGGTATTCAGGAACAACATGTGGCAGCCTGTGTGAAACATTATGCGGCCAACAACCAGGAGTATAAAAGGAGTGAGATCAATGTGCTGATGGATGAAAGGACCCTGCGTGAGATTTATCTTCCTTCCTTCAGAGCAGCAGTGGTCGATGCAGAAGCATATTCGGTTATGGGTTCGTACAATAAATTCCGCGGACACTGGCTCTGCGAAAATGAGTACATGCTCAATACCATTTTAAAAAATGAATGGGGTTTTAAAGGAGCCGTTGTTTCCGATTGGGGAGGAACTCATTCAGCCGTTAAGGCTGCTAAGGCAGGTCTTGATGTGGAGATGGGCGGATATCTGGAAAAACATCATTTTATTGGCCTCGGCGATTCAGTAAAAGCAGGACTTATTTCTGAAAGTGTTATCGACAGTATGGTGAAAAGGATCCTGAGGATCACCTATAACTGCCACCTTATGGATACCGGACGGGTTACACGTATGGCCAATACACCGGAGATAAGCCGAATTGCATACAATGTGGCTTCCGAATCGGTTGTTTTGCTTAAAAATGACAACAACCTGTTACCTCTCAATTTATCTGAACTGAATAGCCTCGCAGTTATAGGCTCCAATGCTGTGAAAAGGCAATCGGAAGGAGGTTTTACAGCCGATGTAAAGGCACGATATGAGATAAGCCCTCTCGAAGGGATCATAAAAAAGGCGGGAGACCGGATAAAGATAGATTATCAGCAGGGCTATGCTGAAAAATTTATAACTGTCGATACGGGAGGAAGATGGCCAATGCACTATCCTGATCCCCGACCCGACCTTCTGCTGATAGATAATGCTGTGGCTGCCGCAAAAAACGCTGATGCAGTGTTGCTGTTTGCCGGTACAAACCGTTTTGTCGAAACCGAAGCAATGGACCGGAAAACATTGGATTTTCCTTTCGGACAGGATGAACTAATTAAAGCTGTCTGTGCTGCGAATCCTAAAACCATTATTATTGTCGTTGCCGGATCTGCATGTAACCTCAACATAGCCGACAGCTGCTCCCCAGCCATTCTTTATTCATGGTTTAATGGCTCGGAAGGTGGAAATGCTATTGCCGATATAATATTCGGAAATGTAAATCCTTCGGGTAAGCTTCCTTTTACCATCCCTGTGAAGCTGGAAGACATACCTGCCCATGCACTGAATGCCTATCCAGGTAAAAATAATTCAGTTGAATATAAGGAAGGTATCCTTGTAGGTTATCGCTGGTTCGATACCAAACAGGTTGATCCACTCTACTGTTTCGGTCATGGGTTATCTTACACACAATTCAGTTACTCCGATGCCGGAAGTAATAAAAAGACTTATTCGTCAGGAGAACAGGCCAAACTTAAGATTTCTTTATCTAATGAAGGAAAAACTCCCGGTAAAGAAACTGTACAGGTTTATGTTCAGAAAATAAATTCAAGTGTACCCAGGGCAGATAAAGAATTAAAAGCTTTCAAAAAAATATGGCTCCAGCCCGGCGAAAAACAGACGGTACAGATCACTCTCGATATCGATGATCTGGCCTACTTTGATAATGAGCTCAACACATGGGTTACAGAGCCGGGTGAGTATACCATTCTTTTTGCATCCTCTTCGGAAGATATAAGGGCCCAATCCAAAATCACTATAAAATAACCTCACCATGAGAAAAATATTACTTCTATGTTCCCTTACAGTATTAATAAACAGTTGTAAGAAAAGTGACATTCCGGTTTATAAAGATCCGGGGGCTGACATCGACGACAGGGTGGAAGATCTGTTTAAGAGGATGACACTTGAAGAAAAAGTTTCCCAGCTGTATTCATACAGAATTTTCGATTCCCTGGCATTTGACTCTTCGGGAAATTATGTGAGCAGGCAGGATACAGTCAGGCTTAAGAACGGAGCTGGATCCTTCTGGGCATGGGCACTGATGTTCGACAGTCCAAAACACAGGGTTGAATGTATTAATGGATTTCAACGATACCTGATTGAAAAATCCCGCCTGGGAATTCCCGCTTTTGTGTTTGCAGAAGGATTGCATGGTTACATGGCCCCCGGGGCAACCAGTTTTCCACAGGCAATAGCTTTAGGATGCACCTGGGATACAGCGCTGATCGAGCAGATTTATACAGTAACTGCCCTGGAAGCCAGTCTGAATGGGGTAACTCAGTTTCTTTCACCTGTAGTAGACCTTGCCAGAGACCCACGGTGGGGCCGTACTGAAGAATGCTTTGGGGAAGATCCTTATCTGGTCTCCCGAATGGGTTTGGCCGCTGTGTATGGTTTCCAGGGCCGGACCGGTATTATAGACTCCGTGCATGCT
>Ga0123335_1007757_pt1 | contig 11829 bp, 9 predicted proteins | sample BiotimSIPDNA_2_FD_89707 | JGI IMG/M metagenome (GOLD analysis project Ga0123335, IMG submission 89707) | Anaerobic biogas reactor microbial communites from Washington, USA - Biogas_R2 time_0 SIP DNA | ecosystem: Engineered > Bioreactor > Anaerobic > Unclassified | place: Washington, USA... | reverse complement strand
TCCCGGAAAAATTGTCAGTTCTTTGTACCAGACGGATCTTGTGCCACACTCTCGAAGCTCCTTGTTTTTGGCTTTTAATTCATCAATCCAGCCACCGGCGTTGTGATCAGTTACTGCCACACAATCGAGACCGGACTCCATAGCTTTCCGAAGCCATTCTTCCGGCTTGATGTTCTTGAAAGATTCATCTCCATGACCATAATCGTTCGACTTGGGAGTATGCGTGTGGAAATCAAACTTCCACCATTTGCTTCCCGGTAAATACCATTCATCTGTCATTTCATTCGCCTCTTGTTCATATTACTGCCTTGTCGTAACCCATGAGACGTTTGGAATCTTCATCTGGGACATTGTTGAGAATCTTGTCGGACACGGCGCGGAAACATTTGCAACATTTAATCTAGCATCAGATAATATAGGCTTGATATTATACCAAGTTGCTACATCGGTATTTGAAAATTCACCAGTCAAGCATCGTCCTAATTTTAAAATGGCATGGCACCGCATGAAAAACCGTCTTGCTTACGAGAAATGTAACAATTCAGAATCCCGCACCATGTGAGGTAATATCATTAAAGTAATTGCGCAACGCATTTTCACAAGATTTCTGCGAGAAAATCCGCCTGAATTATTGCCGGACGATTGTGCAGTTGCCCGAAAAGGTGGCTGGCAAGCCGTCTTTCTTCATTTCCAGGCTCAGATGTGTCTTGACATCCAGATAGACCTGTGCGTTGTCTCCCATAGTGAAAGTAACCTGACGCCTTGGTCTTTGCATTACGAACGTCCTTTTCAGTCTGGTTGTTTTCAAACAGGACAAGGAAGTTATGGCGGAACGAGCATTGCAAGCCCCCCTGAAAGGTTTTTGTTAGAGAGAAACTTTCATCCTCCTATGTATGTAGCTTCGTTGTCGCAGCGGTGCCAGCTCTCCGAGCTTGCTTTCCCCATCTCACCAATCCCGAGCCAATGAATTATGAATGCTGAATGCTGAATGCGGAATGCGGAATGCGGAATTGACGAACAAGCGATTTTCAGACTTGTTCGGCTCCTTGGCTTCTTGGTGCAACCTTAAACTCCACGTGACATTTTCTTTAGCGAAAATGAAAAATATTATTCAGTTTAATTGCACGATAGATGAATGAAAAAGTTGTAAATGCATAAGGGAAAATAAGTTGAGAAAATTGCAAAAAATTATTGGGGGCAGGACAAATTTTAGAAAAATGAGTTGAAAAACGAGCACGCATCATTAGATTAATTGTATTGTTTTTTCCGAGCAAGGAGGCTTTATCGCGCGCAGTCTCCGCTTTGCCTATTATACCATGAAATAAGACGGTGTTTTTTCGGTACACGGGAGGGGGCTTTTTTTGCCGATTGCAGCCGATCGGCGAACTGGGAAGTAGGAATTGTGTTTGTTGGCTGGCGTCAGCCAAATAAGTTATGTACGATTCAAAGCAACAAAGTCAAGGAGAAAAAAATGAACATGAATGTCTGTCTCTATGCGGGACTGGTAGGTGGCGCCCTATCGATCTTGGCTGCCCTCGTCAACTACCGCAAGGTCCTTCAATACGATCCCGGCAGTGAGCGCGCGCAGGAAATTGCCGGCTGGATCAGGGCCGGGGCATCAACCTACCTCAAGCTTCTCTACAAAACCCTCATCGCACTGGCTATTGTCTTTGGCATTATCCTTGCTGTCGTCTTTGCCGGAGTTGAAAAGCAAAATCACGGTCTTCTGACCGCCGCCGCCTTTGCCTTTGGAGCCCTTTGCTCCGCTTTGGCCGGATGGCTTGGCATGAAGGTCGCTGTCGAAGCCAACGTACGAACCGCCGTGGCCTGTCAAGATGGTGTTCCGCAGGGCTTCAACGTCGCTTTCAAGGCAGGTTCCGTCATGGGACTGGCGATGGTGGGAGTCGCCGTTTTTGGCATGTCGCTGCTTTATCTTATCTGGCAGGATGTGGAAATCATCCTTGGTTTTAGTTTTGGAGCTTCCCTCCTTGCGCTTCTTGCCAAGGCTGGCGGTGGCATCTACACCAAGACCGCCGATATCGCCGCCGACCTGGTCGGCAAGGTGGAAGTCGGCATTCCTGAAGACGACCCGCGCAATCCTGCTGTCATTGCGGACAACGTCGGGGACAATGTCGGCGACGTTGCCGGAATGGGCGCCGACATCTTCGACAGCTACGTTGCTGCCGTCGTCGCCTCCATGTTGTTGGGAGCGTCTTATTTCGCGAGCAACACGATCAGTTTCCAATACGTGCTTCTGCCGCTTCTTCTCTGCGTCATCGGCATCATTTCCACCTTTATCGGCCTGCCTTTCGTACGCGTCGGCAAGGACGACAAGCCTGGTCGCGCCCTCAATTTCAGCACCGTGTTCACCTGCATTGTCTTCGCTGTGCTGACCACCTTGTTTTTCACCATCGTCAATCTCGCCGCTGGTGACGATCCATCCAAACAGCTAAACTGGGGCGCTTTGATTGCGACGGTCGCCGGTTTGATCATTGCCGTCATCATCGGCTTCACCACCGATTATTACACCAATGACGAGCACTCTCCCGTTCGCCGGGTCGCTGAAATCTCCAGTTCCGGGACTGGCTTGACCATTATCACCGGATTTAGCTACGGCTTGATTTCGATTGCTCCCGCCGTTATCGGCATCGTTGTGGCGATGATCGTCGCCTTTTTTGTTTCCCAGGCCTTCGGTCTTCCCGGCATCTATGGAGTCGGCCTTGCCGCAGTCGGCATGCTTTCACTCACCGGCATTGTCGTTTCGAACGACGCCTACGGACCGATCGTTGACAATGCGAAGGGGATTGCGGAGATGTCTGGCATGAGCCATGACGTTGTGGATCGCGCCGACACCCTGGATTCGGCCGGCAACACGGCTAAGGCCATCACAAAGGGCTTTTCCATCAGCGCCGCCGCACTCACTGTTCTTGCCATGTTTGCCGCCTACTGCGAAGGCATCGAGACCTATTCCAAGAAAGCGCTGACGCTGGATCTGCTTGATCCGCTTGTCCTTGCCGGCGTCCTGCTTGGTTGTGTTATTCCGGCGCTGTTCAGCGCTTCACTGATGTTGTCCGTCACCAAAAACGCCTTTACCATGATCGAGGAGATCCGTCGCCAGTTCAAGGCCGAACCCGGCATTCTTAAAGGGACTGTCCTTCCCGACTATACGAAATGCATTTCGATTGCCAGTTCCGGCGCGCTCAAGGCGTTGATCGGCCCGGCTATCTTGGCGGTTATTTGCCCGCTGTTTGTCGGCTTCGTCCTCGGTCCTGGCGCTCTTGGCGGCTTCCTCGGCGGCTCGATTTTCACCGGAGTCATCTTTGCTCTCTTGATGTCCAATTCTGGCGGATTGTGGGACAACAGCAAGAAATACATTGAGGCAGGCAACTTCGGTGGTTCTGGCTCGGAGGCCCACAAGGCAGCGGTCGTCGGCGACACGGTTGGCGATCCCTTCAAGGACACCGCCGGTCCCTCCCTCAATACCCTGATCACGGTCATGAGCCTGGTTGCCACTCTTTTTACCCCCTTGATTGCCGTCTGGCATATTTTCGGATAAGCCGGAGGCAGGTTTGACGGCATCGCAACCGGACGGTTCGGCTGCGGTGCCCATCCGCGCTGCCAGTCCGCAAAGACAGGGCAAAGGAAAATCAGCACAAAATATCTCTTGGACTGTTGCCTTGGTTTTTGAACGACTCCTTGATAAAAAACGGTCGGATTATTTGTACAATTTGGTACAAAGATTATACTTATTTGTTATCAGAATAAAGCAGTGATTGGTCAGTTTGTCATTTTTCCTTAAGTGTTACAAATAGATTAGGAGTTTTCTCATGGCAGATTTTTTTACGGGCATTACCTCCTTGACTTGGGGCAACATCGCCATGTTTGTCATTGGCTTTGCCTTGATTTGGATTGCGATCAAAAAGGAGTACGAGCCGATGTTGCTGTTGCCGATAGGCTTCGGCGTTATTCTGGCCAATTTCCCTGATTCCTCCGCAGTTGGCGAGCATGGTGTTCTGACCTATCTGATGAAGCATGGCATTGAGAATGAATTGTTCCCAGTTCTGATTTTTGTTTCCATCGGCGCGATGACGGACTTCGGTCCCTTGCTCAGCCGCCCGAGCATGATTTGCTACGGTTTTGCGGCTCAGTTTGGCATTATCGTCACCATGTTTCTCGCCCGGATGCTCGGATTCGATTTGGGAGCCTCGGCCGCGATTGGCAATATTGGCGCGGCAGACGGTCCCATGGCCATCGTTGCCGCCGCCCGTCTGGCGCCGAAGCTATTGGGACCCATTTCCGTGGCTGCGTACTCGTATATGGCCTTGGTGCCGCTGATTCAGCCGCCGGTCATCAAGCTGTTGACCACCAAGGAGGAGCGTCGCATCCGTATGCCTTACAAAGGGGTCAAGACCAGCAAAGCGGTCAAGATTGCTTTCCCGATTGTCATCACGATCATTGCCTGTCTGATTGCGCCTGCGTGCGCGGCTCTGATTGGAATGCTGATGTTCGGCAATCTGATTCGCGAATGCGGGGTGCTGGACAGGCTGGCCCGGGCGGCACAGGAAGAATTGGCGAACATAGTCACCTTGTTGCTTGGCATTACCATCGGTTCGTCCATGACCGCCGAGCGGTTCATGACTCGGGATACGTTGCTGATCATGGTGATGGGACTCATTGCCTTTGTCTTTGATACTGCAGGTGGGGTTATCTATGCGAAGATTGTCAATATCTTTGCCAAGGAGAAGGTCAATCCGATGATTGGCGCGGCTGGAATTTCCGCCTTCCCGATGTCCGCCCGCGTGGTTCAGAAAATGGCTCAGGATGAAGATCCCGCCAATGTGATTCTGCCATATTCTGTCGCCACCAACGTCTCTGGGCAGATTGGCTCGGTCTTTGTCGGCGGCGTACTGCTCGCGGTCGCCACCTGGATGATTGCTAATGGTTACGACCTGGCAGTGCCGGTGCTTCTGGATTAATTTCCAGGGGCAAGACAAAGGTCACGTGTTTTTTTGCTGGCCAGGCTGGGCAGGGCGAATTGTGCGCTGCCAAGCCTGGGGTGGCGAACCCACCAAAGTACAGTGCCTTTACTAGGCACTACAACCATTCGGTTCGGTCGGGAAAAATGATCAGGTGCCAATGACTTGAGGATTGTCTACTGGAAAATCCCTTGCAAAAAACAAGTAGTTGGGTGATATGTGCTTGGCATCCTGGCGCAACTGCTTTTTTTAGAATGATTGCATGCCGAACATCTCTTCCTTCAGGTCGAGGTAGTAGAGGTAGTCTTCTTGCGTCACGTTCGGCGGGCAGCGGTGGTCGCAGAAGGGAATGTAGCCGCCGCGTTCGACATAGGGGGCAAGGGATTCCAAGTAGGCCTTGATCGCTGCAGGTCCTTTGCCGAGGGCCATTTTGTCAACGCCGCCCATGATTCGCAGCTGTCCCTGGTATTTGTCAAGCAGCTCGCCGGGGTGGCAGCAGCTGTTGACTTCGAAGGGGAAGAGGCAGTTGATGCCGGCCTTGAGGAAGCCGGGCATGAGGGGACGCACATCGCCGTCGCAGTCGGTGTACCAGAGGTCGATTCCGTGCTGGTGCAACTTGTCGCCGATGCGCTTGTAGCGTGGCACGACTACCTGGTTGAAGAAATCAAGGGTGACGATAGGACCGCTTTTGAAGCAGATGTCTTCCCAGCCGGATGCGTAGTCGAAGTCGATTTGGCCAAGGACTTGGTCGAGGAAGTCCTCTACGAGCAGACAGGCTGTTTCAACCATGTCTTCGAGCATGTCAGGATAGTCGTAGATTGCGTAGGCGATGCCCTCGAAGGTCAGCATGTTGCGGATGACGCCGATCATCGAGCCGCAGTGGACGCCGACCGGGAAGTCGCGATCCGGCGGATAGGCTTTGCGGAGGGCTTCGACATTGACCTTGCGGGCGTCTGTGCCGCGTTGGAAACGCAGTTCTTTTTCGCGTTTCCAGTCGTCCGGGGTGACGATGCTGGCGCGGAGGTAGATCGGCAAGGTCGAATGGCCGTCTTTGGGCATTTCGACCCAGATGCCGTTGGAGTCGAGCCGGACGACCGTGTCGCCTCGGTCTTCGATCACCTTTGGGGGAAATGTCGGCGACATCCAGATATTGCCGCCGACTGCCGCGATGCGGTCGAAGTTGAAGAAGATGTCGGCTTCGCCGTTGGATGTGATGCCATTTTTGGCGAACATTTCCCATTCGGTGAAATTTTCATGCCAGTATCCGAATTCCATATTGAAGGATCTGTCAACTGGTTCCCAGTGCATCTGCCGCCGGAAGCGTTCTCGGTCGGTCATGGTTCCTTTCCATTTTGGGCGGCAGGGGGTGATAGCCATCGTTGTATCTCCTACGGATTATGGTTGCAAGGCAGGTTAATTGGATTGTCTTTCAGTCCTGAGAAAAAGTATCGTTGTCGGCTCGGCGATTGCTGTTCCTTGTTACCAGCAGTGGACGAGGCCGTGCAGGGAGCGTCCGGCGCGAAGGGCGTTTTCTGCGGCATCTCGGCGCAGGCCGAACAGCTTGAGTCCGCAATCGACCGTGTTGGCGTAGATTATTTCCATGTCGTTGTATTCTGGTTGGGACATGGCGATGCCATCGAGTCCCTTGAGGTTTTTCAGGATTGGGATAAAGTGGTCTCCCCGTCCGCAGAAGTGGTCTCCTCCTCCGCCGAAGATGTCGAACAGGCGTTGGTTGTAGGGTAGGATGAATTCCTTGAACATGTCGGGGGAGAGATTCATGGCGGAGTCGTCACGCAGCATGATGGCTCCTCGGTGGAGGAATCCCCAGTGCCGTGATTCGGGGGCGGTGTAGGGGACGATGCTTTGCCAGCGACGCATGAAGGCGGCACAGGTGTCGGTGACCAAGGTGAGAAGGGCGTGCATCAGGTCGGCTTCGTCGAACAGGTAGAGGAAGATGTCGCTTCCGCAGAGGAGTTCGCAGACATCCATCGGACCTTGCAGGTCTGGGTGGTAGATGGCGACATGCTGTCGCAGTTTTGGATAGGGCGCCAGCAATTCCTGGAAGTATTCTCCAATGGCGAAGACGTGTTTGCCGAAGCCTCGGTTGAGGTCGGGTATGCCTGCGTCGAGCAGTTTCTTGATGCCATCCAGGCCGCCTGGAATGGGCTTGGTCGTCGGCAACGTGTTGTGTTCGTAATCCATGAGGAAAATTTCAGCATCGAACAAGGACGGCAGGATGCCGGTGCCGTAGTTGCAGCGGACATTGAGCATGTTTCCCCTGCCGCCGGCGATGGCGCCACTGCATTCGCCGAATTGTTGCAGGGCCATTTGGTTGTAATCCTCCAGGGCGGTATTGACCATCACTTTTGGCCAGGGCAGGGTGGGTGGCGCTGGTTTTGGGCGCCGTGGCGAGAAGATGTCGCCAGTGAAGCGCCCATCCAGGAAGTTTCGCCAAGATGTCAGCAGGGCTTCTTCGGCGTCATTGTCCACGCGTTGTTCCAAGTCGTCGAGGTAGGGCTTCAAGTCCATGTTGGCGGTTCCTTGTGGGCTGACATAAGGTTCAGTCAAATAAGTAGGCGAATTCCCGGAAGCATTCCAGGTAGAGTCGGTAGTCGTCGATGGACACTGCCGGCGGGGTTTGGTGGTCGCAGCTGGGCAGGAAGCCTCCGCTGGCTGCGGCCGGTCGCAGGCGTTCGAATTCGGCGACGATGGCTTCCTTGCCTCGGTGCATGGTCATTTTGTCAAAGCCTCCAAGGAAAATGAAGTCCGGGTGGTCGCGCCGGAGGCGGTTGATATCGACTCCTGCCTGTCGTTCCAGTGGCAGCACTCCATCGATTCCTGCGCGTTTGAACCAGTTTATGCAGGGGGTAATGTCGCCGTCTGAATCGATGATCACCTTGACCTTGTGCTCATTGAGGATGGGCACGACCTCGCGGTAGTAGGGTAGCATGAATTCATCGAACTGTGCTTCGGAGATCATGGCGCCGTGGTTGTAGTTCATGTCTTCGGCGAAGGTCATGAATTCTGGCTGGTATTTGGCCAGGATCTTTTCCAGCAGGCGAACGCAATAGCTTGCCTGGTCTTGATTGATCATTTTCATCAGTTCAGGCTGGTCATAGAAGGCGTAGAGGTGGTTTTCGATGCCGAGCAGCGTCCTGGGGAACCAGAAGAATCCCTCGAAGGTGAACCAGAAGGTCACTTCGCCCTGGTCATGGCGGCTACGGTTTTTGGCGAAGGCGGTCGTTGCCAGGTCAATGTCCGGGAAGAGTGCGCCTGCATCGCGCAGGCGCTTGTAGTCGTCAGTTGTATGGATGATGCTAGCGCCGTGGGCTGGGGGAGCCGGACACAGCCGTGATCGGGAGCCGAACCAGCATTGCACCATGGGATCCAGGCCGAAGAATTCCTGGATTTGAAGGACGTCAAGGCCTTTGGGCAGACCTTCCTGCTGCCATCGCTCGATGGTCAGGTGCCACCAGGTCGCCCATTCGATTACCGGCAGGCGATCCGGACGGTCGAAATTCAGGATGCGCTGGAATCGTTCGCGTGTGTTCATGGGAGGATCCATTGGTCAAGGTGGCGGAAGGGTGGAAGGTGAGGGGAGGGCGAGCCGGCATCGGCTAGGTTGCGGTTTTGCGGGGCGTGGTCAGGACGCGCGCAGGGCGTCGGCGAGCTTCACGACGCCACTGGCGTCTTCGCTGAAGCCGTCCGCGCCGATTTCATCGGCAAAGGCCTGGGTGATTGGCGCGCCTCCGACGATTACCTTGATGTCGCGACCTCGGAAGTGCTCGATGATCTCGCGCATGTAGGGCATGGTGGTGGTGAGCAGCGCGCTCAAAGCCACGATGGTGGCGCCTTGGGCGACGCCTTCCTCAAATTTGGCGATGTCGCAATTGACTCCGAGGTCGATGACTTTGTAGCCAGCGCCCTTGAGCATGACGGCGACCAGGTTCTTGCCGATGTCATGCAGGTCGCCCTTGACCGTGCCAATGGCGACGGTGCCAAGGTCCTTTCGGCCGCTGCTGGCCAGCAGTGGCTCAAGCAGGGTCAGGCCGGACTGCATGGCGCGGGCGGCGATCAGCAGTTCAGGCACGTACACCTCGTTGCGGGAAAACCGGTCGCCGATTTCACGCATGGCTGGAATCATCGCTTTGTCCAGCAGGTCGTTGGGGTTTTCGCCGGCGGCGATGGCGGACTTGACGATGTCGGTCACGGCATCGCGCTGTCCTGTGATGACGGCGTTCTTAAGGGCGTCAAAGTTGGTCATGGCTGGTTCTCCTGGTTGTAATCTTTAACGGCTTCAAAAAAGGCCTTGATATTGGCGATTGGCGTCTGCGCAGGGATGTCGCAGCCGCTGGACACGATGAGGTTGGGGTAGGCGGCAGTCGACTGCAAAAGGTCGCGGACAGCGATCCGGACAGTGTCCTCTGTTCCATTGCAGAAGACGCCGACCGGATCGAGGTTGCCGAGAATCGGGAAGTCCGCCGGAGCTTGCTCCAAAATCTGGCAGATGTCAACGGCGTTGCCGACGTGCAAGGCGTCAGCCCCGGTGGACAGCAGCGACGGAACCTGTTTTTCCGTTTTGCCGCAATTGTGGAGGATGACGGCAAAGTCGTCGCCTTTGGCGGGTTCGATGATTTCGCGCAAGTAGTTGGAAGAGTAGTCGCGGCACATCTCCGGCGAAAGCAGTCCTGCGGTGGGTTCGGCGATGATCGCGCCGGCCAAACCAGTCTTGCGGATGGCCAGAAGGTACTGGCGAAGGAAGTCGGTGGCGATTCGAAGGATGGCATGGGCATTGTCGGGTTCGACGGCGGCAATCATCATCATTTCGGTCATGCCGGTCAGGCAGCAGGCGAGGGAGAAGGGACCGATGAGACCGGCGAGGACCGGCTGGGGCAGCTGCTCGGCGCAGAGTTCGGCGCAATGGAGAACTTCGCCGGTGCGGACCGTGCCGACTGCCGGCGCGACCAGGTGATCAGATGCGATCGTTCCGACGATTTCGGGATTGCCGGTGTCGGAATGGCGGATTGCGCAGCCAAAGGCTTCGGCTTCGACAGACAGGTCCATGAAGGTTACCAGCACCTCGGCGTCCGTCTGCATAGCCAAAGCTCGGATGCATTCGAACTGCAGTTTCCCAGAACGATGCACCTCATCGGCGGTCAGGTTCAGCAGCTGCATGCCGGGCACGGCCGCTAGGGGGATGGCGAGCCGGCGGTGGGATTGGATGGCCGAAGCCAGCAAAGGGACAACGCTGGAAGAAGTGGGCATGGGGCGTCTCCTCCTGTGGACAGTGGATGTCTGCGGATGATTCTCTTCTTTGCTAATTTTGTTTTAAAATATAGATGGTTTTTTTGCGGTATCTTCCTTTGTACAGGCATTTTCTTGCTCTATATTATCATTAATATCACAATTGTCAAAAAAGAGTAATCGATGATAATATGAACCTACTTCAGCATGGACAATCAACGCCAGAAAAGTGACGGATGGCTGGAGCCAGGGCTGGGGGCGCGGATCAGCTGCCACGAGATCACATGGCTGCCGAGCGGGCAGATCCGACCGATGCAGAGCGACAAGGCCCGAGTCATGCCGACTGGCGGGAATCTGTACTTCCATAAGGTGCCGATTTCCGGTACGGCGCCGCAAACGCGAGATTTTGCCCAGATTGTCCTGCTGGTGACCGGTTCCGTGGTGCAGAAGGTCAATGGCGAACGTCGGTTGCTGTCGGCTGGGGACATCTGTTTCCTTCGTCCAGATGATTTGAACAGCTATGTGCCTAATCCTGAGCGGTCGCTGGTCGAGCTGGTCACAATCGACTACGACCTGGATTGTTTTCTCAGTCTCAGCGTGTTGTTTGAGGACGACCGTTTTCTGCAGCAGCTGACGGCGCCGGTGCTGCCGCCGTGCTTCCAGATGGACGCCAATGCGTGCGGCAACCTTTACACGCGCCTGTTGAAGCTCAATACGCCGGCATTGTCGCCGACGTTGCGCAAGATCAAGTTGAAGCTTCTCCTGGGAGAGCTGTTCGCGCGATTTTTCATTGACGAGGATAATCTTCAGCGCGAATCCCAGGTTCCGGATTGGCTGGTGTCGCTGTGTGCGGCGATGCGTGAAGAGAAGAACTTCATCGCTGGTCTGCCTCGCCTGCATAAGCTCGCCTGCAGGACGCCTGGCCATGTCTGCAAGTCGTTTCAAAAATACTTGGGGCGTCGGCCAACGGAATACATCAACGAGCTACGCCTGGCGCATGCGGCTCGGCAGCTCAGCGACACCGACGACGACATCGTGGTCATTGCAACTCGGCTTAATTTCAGTAGCTTGAGCTGGTTCTATCGTTTGTTCCAGCAACGCTACGGCGTCAGCCCGGCCGCCTACCGCCGTTTGCATTCCACGGTGCGTGGGGTGTGAGGCGATGCATTGCAGGTATGTGCCGCGTCGTAACAACATCGAAAACTCAAATAATTCGTGTCTATTTGCGTCCATTCATGGTTCTGAAAACAAACGCTTGAACCACGAATAAACACAAATGGACACAAATAGGATTCGTGCGACAATGCTTTCCCACTCAAGTCCCAAAAGAATGCCATGAAATCATGGGCGTCGTGGCGTCAACTGCCTTGTTTAGGTTCGACTCTCCAGGTTATAATTCCTGATTCCTCCAACATTCTCCGCACTCCCAGCCTGATCCGCCGCCGGCCTCGACTTCTTCCGCTTCCTCGCGCGCATTACATTTCAGGGGCGGAGGCCCCTTACGGTTGGGTGGGCTAAAGCCTTGTTTGCATCACTAGAAAATCGCGTTTTTTTGGAAAAATTCAAGCAAGAATCATGCACAATCGTTGACAAACATCGTCAATCTTCC
>Ga0123335_1007755_pt1 | contig 11830 bp, 8 predicted proteins | sample BiotimSIPDNA_2_FD_89707 | JGI IMG/M metagenome (GOLD analysis project Ga0123335, IMG submission 89707) | Anaerobic biogas reactor microbial communites from Washington, USA - Biogas_R2 time_0 SIP DNA | ecosystem: Engineered > Bioreactor > Anaerobic > Unclassified | place: Washington, USA... | reverse complement strand
GGTCATTGAGCTTCTCGTCCATGGCCGCGATGTAAATGTCCACGTCCGGATGCTGCTGCTGCACACGCTCCACACCCTGAGGTGCGGCAATCAGGTTGATCAGGCGGATATGGTGGCAACCATGATCCTTCAGCAGCTGAATGCCCGCCGCTGCGCTGCCTCCGGTGGCAAGCATGGGATCCAGCACCAATAGCTCCCTCTCGTTGGCGTCGGCAGGCAATTTACAGTAATAGGGAACCGGCTGCAGGGTTTCCGGGTCGCGATACAGGCCGATATGCCCCACTTTAGCGTTGGGAACCAGCGTCATCACTGCGTCCACCATGCCCAGGCCCGCCCGCAGAATGGGTACCAGGCCGATGGCCTTGCCGCTGAGCATCCGGGTTTTCGCCTTGCAGATGGGGGTTTCCACCTCCACCTCTTCCGTGGGCAGGTCCCTGGTCACCTCGTAGACCATCAGCATTGCGATCTCTTCCAACAACTCCCGAAAGTCCTTGGAACCGGTGTCCTTGTTGCGCATCATGCTGAGCTTATGCTGGATCAACGGGTGGTCAAATACGTGAACCTTGCCCATGCTCTCGTTCCCCCTTGCGGTTCTTTCAGATTTTGCGTACCCTGTGCTAAACCTTGTTTATTTTAGCAGATTGATTCTGGGCGCGCAAGCTTTTATTCTTCCACCTTCTTTTTCACGGGGATGAGCAGGTCCAGCTGCAGACCCATGGGGATCATGTTTCCATTTCCCAGATGGGTATACGTGTTCAGGTGTTCCTCCAGGGCATCAAACATATTCTCTGGGGATCCATTGCCCCGATACTCGTATTCGCCGTTGGTCTGTACCCATTCATTGAGCCACTCCCACTCATGGAAATCTCCAAAGGCGATCATATGGGCAGCGTACAAACCACCTTCGAACCGCTTTCTGGTGAGGTATGGAGGAAGTTCCATGTCATCGGGAATGGTCAGCCAGAACTCATAGCCATGGTCATTGCTCTCATCCACAGGGTTGGGATGGTTGAACCCATACAGACGCACATCGGGCTTGCGGGCCAGCAGATCGGTTTCCTTCACCAGGCGGAGAATCCGCTCCCCGGCCACGCTTTCCGGTTCCTCCCCGATGAAATGGCTGGCAGCCACAGTAGCCGGTGGCAGGTAAACCAGGCGTACATCCCGCAGCTTTGCGGGCCTCTCCATAGGACGTATATCCTGCATACTTCGTACCTCCTTCAATCTGTTGGATTCTTCGGGAAGCGTTTGAATCAGGGTAGCGATCCCTTCATCCGACGTCAGCTGCTCCCCCAGCTTTACGGTTCGGGCCTGCTCCAGTCGCCGGATCAGGACCTGCAGGACGGTTTCCAGGGCCTGAAGTCCATCGATTTCATTCCGGATCCCCCGTTCGTGCTCTGCAAACACCCCAATGGCCTCCCGAGCTTCCCCGCTTTCCAGCAGGGTGGCGATCTGCTTGATGGGAATGCGAAGCCTTCGCAGCAGCATGATCTGTCTCAGGCGGGTGATGTTTGACTGGTCATACATCCGGTAAGCATACCCGCTGCCCCGGATACTCCGAATCAAGCCGATCTGTTCATAGTATCGCAGGGTTCGGGTCGACAGCCCGAAACGCCGGGTCAGATCGGAAATGGTTTCATGCTGCATGAGGTCCTCCCGTCCCGTTGCTATGTCAAGCGCTTTGACATCCTCAGCATACTGCCTGACGCGACGTCAAAGTCAAGGGTAAATTTTTATTCCAGTTATGATTGCATGAAACGCGATCCAGTGAAACGTTCTTAAGCAGAATCCCGGTCAGCGTTGAGGACAGAATCTCAAACTTGTTCCCTTGTCATCTGCTGCGCTACCGTTCCCCGCCCCCAAACCCGTTGAACCACGCTCGCTGCTCAAAGGGACGCTTGCGCACACGTTTCACGGGCTCGGCAGCCACGCCTACGGGGAGATAGCAGATCAGATCCCGATCCTGAGGCACTCCCAGAATATCAGCCATCTGCCGCCCGATGCGGTCTTCCCCGGTGATATGACCCTCCACCCAGCAGCTCTGGTAGCCAAGGCCTACGATGGCAAGCAGCATGTTTTCAATGGCAGCGGAATAATCGTGGATATAGTAGGTTCTGTCATCATAGGCAATGATTCTTTCCGTCAGGACCAGAATCATCGCAGGGGCAGTGTGACCCACGGGAGAATCAATGACCGCTTTCAGCTGCCGGAGCAGTTCCGGGTCGTCCACGGCGATCAGGGAAGTGGTCTGCTTGTTGCAGCCGGAGGGCGCGGCCAGGCCCGCTTTCATGATTGTTTCCAAATCTTCCCTCGGCACTGGGGTATCCTGATACAATCCCCGGTAACTGGTCCTTTGCCAGATGGCCTCCATCACATCCATGCTTATTCCTCCCGATTTAACTTTCGTTGACGCAGAACGTCCTATAGGAAAATTGTACCACAGGAGGCAAGGCTTGTCGATGAATCGGATGAACAGCGTCACCCCGGCATTCACCGGTCACTGCAGGGAAGGGATGACCATCTCCGCAGCGCTTCCATCCAGGGGTACGCGCAGAAAGTACTCTCCCCCGGGCTGCCAATCCCTCGGAGGCATTACAAACCAAAGGGAATCCCCGGCCGCCGCACAGGGAGCATAAGCCAGTTCGCCGCCTGCATCCAGCAGGCGAAGGGCATTCCCCTCCCAGTCATGCAGCACCAGTTGGCCGGCTTCCTCTGTGCTCTCCTCGCCCTCCAATAGACCATACCATACTGCCAGCCCCTCCTGGGTGACGATATACCGATCGGACAGAGGCCCCAGTGACTGTACATTCTCCCTGCCCGGTTCCAAGCATGTCAGGGCACCGCACAGCCAGTGCTCCGGCAGCTCGCCATAGGGCTGGACAAAGGGATCTCCCATATCCTGGTAAAAAATCCTGCCTCCCCAAGAGCCCAGGCCACGAACCCCATTCTCCGTAAGCCGTACAGGCCCGGAGCCATCCAGAGCCACCGCGTATAGGTTGGGATAGGACAGCGCCAGGAACTCTCCAAGCTCCCGGCAGTATACCCGTGGGTACTCCTTGATATCGCTCAGATTCTCAAAGTACACCTGCTCCTGATGGTAGACGAACTGTCCTGCCGACTCCGCGACCCGTTGCAAGATGGAGCCATCCGGTCCACAAAGGTACAGGGTGCCCAGGTTGTCCGCAAACAGCAGCCTGCCGTCTTCAAGGCCCAGCAGAGGCCCCGCGTAGGGAGGCCGGGTCTTCTGAGAAGGCCCCAGGGCCATGGTGTAAACGGACTTCCCACCCTTTCCGATCTCCAGGGTATACATGGCTCCCTCCTCCTGCCAGTGAATGGGCCCGGTAAGATAGGCTACCGTATCCCCCATCAGCACCACGTTGGAGATTTCGCTTTCAGCAATGTAAACGGCCTCCGGGACATAGGAATCTCCCTGTTTTCTCAATACCCGGAGGGTGGGCTGCTCATCCGCCCGCCCCACATAGGCGATTCTGTCCCCCTGAAGAGCAATCTCCCCTCCCAAGACATAGGAGGGCAGGATTGCATCCGTTTTTTCCAGGGGCGATGGGTGCATGGAGGATGGAGGCCTCCCGCTGACCAGTGGCGGGATGATCTCCTCATCACCCTCCTGGGACAGGGGTATCTCCCAAGTTTTAGGGCCGCCATCCAAAGGCGTCACGGTGAAGAGCGCCTTCTCCTGCCCCTCCTCCCATTCATAAGCCCAATTGTAGGCATAGAAACAAAGGCTGCTTCCATAAAGGCAGCTCGCACCCATGTACTCTCCGGGGCCGGCATCCAGGGCATACATCGGTACACCGTCATAACTGTGGAAAACCAAATCAGCCCGTTGAATATCGTAGGGCTCCAGGGAGGAGTCATGGTACCACACCAAAAGCCCCCAAGGGGTGGGGATGTAGTCATCGGATTGGATGCCAAGGGCACGATGCTCCCCTGTAGCCGCATCGTAGCAATACACAGGCCCATAAAGGAAGGAAGTATCCGACATCTCCTCGTCCAGAGGCAGGGTATAGGGATCGTCAAGGTTCTGATACAGGATGAGAGGCCCTTGGGAAACCAGTCCCCGCGCTCCGCAGTCCGTAAGCCTGGTCAGCTCCTTCCCGTCCAGCCGGGCCCGGTACAGCCGGGGGAAGGACTGGTCCAGATACCGATTGATCCCTTGGTCATAGACATTTCTGTAAACCTTCTGGTCCAGCAGGTTGAGGAAGTACACATAACCGTCATGATACACAAAGTCATGGGTGCGGATACCGGGGACAGGTACCGGACTGAAACCGTCTCCATCACAGATATACAGTATCCCGCTCTGATCAGCAAACAGCAGCCTGCCGTCCTCCAACTCCAGCAGAGGCCCGCCGTATGAATCCCCATCCTCCGTTCCCCCCAGAATGAGTTGGGTCTTCCTGTCAAAGAGGAGTCTCTCCAGCGCCGTAGGTCTGCCATTATCTCCTTTCGCCAGCAAACAGAGAACATCTTCCTGGCGCAGGAGAAACCCCAGCATCCAATCGCTGGTATACAATTCCCGAAAATCCTCTCGCCAGCTGCCGCCCAGTTCTCCCACCAGAATTGTGGTTTCGCTGCCAAAGGCAGAGTAGGCGATCCAGCCTTCCGCCATATCCAGCCTCCCCGCTTGCCGGTAGGAGGCGGGAATGCCCTCCCCTGTCAGGGGTCGGGGCTCTCCTAACCCTTGGGGAGTGGGCATCACAGACGTCCTGGGCTTCCAGCCATCCCTGGCATAGACCGCCTCCGCGCGCTTGGTGGCAGTGAATACATACCCCGCTTCGTCATAGTCCAGTCGTATGGTCAAGGTGTTCTCCCCATCCGCGGAAGGCAAGGTATACACCGCCATCCCCTTGTTGGAGTCGGTGGGCGGGGACAGTACCTTCCAACCCGGGCCCGTCAAATACTTCCCGTACTCCACCAGGTCCCGGTACTCCCCGTCCTCCCGATAGACAAAGCGTACATTGATACCGGCTTCTTCCACGTCCCGCCACTGCGAAGAGATCTGAATTCGTCGTCTGCCAACAGCTGCAAATATGGTAGGAACCACATCCCCATCCAGTTCAATGTATGACTGGCTCTCCTCCCGGTCGATGCTTTCACCGTCGGTCAGAAACCCCGCCTCTTCCCCCAAGGCCGGGATCCCCATGCACAGCATCATCCATGTTGCGATCAGCAACCATAGGCAAATCCTTCTTTTCATTCTCAAGGCCTCCCCGCACCTGATCTCTAAAAAGCACCGGATCCTGGGGCAAACCCCAAAACCCGGCACCTCTGAATGTGACGATCCGATCATGTTGTCAAAGCCCTCCTGGTCCACCGGCCTTACCAACTCTCCGGCCCACCCATGTCTCCCCATTCTCCAGCCAACAGGTCGTACTCCACCAAAAACTCCAGAGTGCCGGCAGCATAAGGCCCCCACTCGCCAGGATCAAAGACAATCCTGAGCCCGTCAGGCGTCAGCAATGCCTTGTCCCAACTCCACAGGGAGCCACCCTCCCCGTAGTCTTCCGCCAGGAAATACTCCTGATCTCCCAACTGCCGCAAAACCTCATCGGTCACCAGGTCCCTTGCAGCGCTGTCCTCCCGGAACAGCGCTGTGAGGGGTACCACTTCCCCTGTCTGTAGGTTCATCACCAACGACAGGCTGGAAGGCCAAGGATGAGCGCCTCCCGTGTAGGTAATGAACTGATAGCTCACGCAGAGAAGCTTTTTCCCCTGAAAAACCACCTGCGCCGTTGCGTCCTGCCCATATTGGGTGATTGCAAAGCGCGCCGGGTCCTGACGATAGTCCTCCAGAGCATAATCAATGGCTACCTGAAAGCCGCCACCAGCTTCCAATCCATCCCGAATCCCTTTGTTTAGCCGTTCCTGAACATCGGTGTCTGTAAGACCCTCCACCAGGGGATAAGAAGCCTGCCGCGTTGCCAGGAGGACCTCCCCTTCCCTGATCTGGCAGGTTTGGGTCATGCCGGTCAAGATCAACCCCTGGGCGTGGGCTACTGAACAGCACAGCATCTGTGCGACAAGGATCAACGCAGCGATTCTTTTCATGGACATTCACTCCCTTGATCCGGTCCACCGGGAGAATCCTCTCCCGGTGGACCACCTGTCTCCATCCAATTATTGCTCGCTCAGCAAAGACAGGAGTTCCTGGGGCAGCAGCGACACAGCGGTCATCAGGATATTCCCAGCCTCCTCTTGCATCTCGGCCAACAGTTTACTCCCTTCCTCCTGGGACAGCGCGCTCAGATCCACCAATTGATTGGCGGAAAGGTCCTCAGGCACATAAGCCGTGGGCGCTATGCCCAGGTGCAGTTTCAGGATCTCCATGCCCATGGCGCTCAGGGTGATGTCCTGCTCCGACGTAAAATCTTTGCCGCCGGTACCCTGCGTCACGCTCTGGCTGCCAAGCTCCAGGGTCATGGAACCAAACATCGAGTCACTTTCCTGCCCGTCAGCGGATTTGCTTTCCAGGGCCAGGGCAAAGGCATTGTTCACGGTTTCCTTGGCTGCATCCGTGACGGTGGTATTCTTGTTGGTGAGGGTGAGCTGCTGTGTTTCAGCATCCTTTTCCTGAATCAGGAACTCGGCGTTCAGGTCCAGGTTATGCGCATTGGCGGCTTTGTCCCAAGAATCGTTATAGCTTACCTTGACGGACGCTTGGCCACCGGGCGCTGTCAGTTGCGCTTCCAGCCGGTAGGTCGTTCCATCCTGAGTGAAGCGGGTGTATTTGGATGAAAAATCCACGTCCATCCGCTCAAACAGCTTGCCCATGGTCAAGCTGCATTCCACAGGTGTGCCTTGGGCATCGGTTAAGATCTCCACTACCACCTCTCCCTGGGCGGGTTTCAGGTCCTTGATTTTTTTGGCAATTTTTTCGGCACTCTCTGCCAGGGAGCCACCGGATGAGGATGTCTTCTCCATTTTCTCCAGCACCCCTTGCAGCTCCGCATCCTTTTCAAATGCCTCGGCGAGCTTTACCAGCAACTCCTTGAGCTGGTCGCCGTTTAGCCGGATGGTCTTCATGCTGGTGGCCACGTCCCTACCGGCATCCTGGGGGATATTGTCCGAACTCTCCGCCATGATGCCAGGGTTGCTCATGGCCCAGCCCAGCACGATGCCAATATAGGTTCCGGCAGACTTCACCAAGGCGGCCTGGCTCTCTGCGTCCAGATTCATGGGGATCTGCTGCTGAATCTTGCCCAGTTCCTCCAAAGAAAGCGCCAGGGTCTTTCCGGGCAGCAGGTTGGTGGTCATCTGCAGCTGGGTGGGCAGCAGTTGCACATCCCCTGTCAGGAGCTGCGTATCCTGAAGTGACAGCGCCATGCCAATTACATTCCCTCCCTTGGGATCTTTGGCCAACCTGGCGGTGATCTTCAGGCTCTCCAGTGTTTTTTGAATAGCCTCAAAGGATCCCTCGGGCATCATCAGCAACGGCAGGAGCGTGCGGATTCCTTCTCCCAGCCGGATATCGGCGGTGGTATCCAATTGCAGGCCCTGTTCCAAAGCCTCGCTCATGTACCGGCTCAGCATGGCTTCCTCCGCCAGGCCCAGCAGAGGCGCAGCCGCCATCATCAGTGCAAATACAACAGCAATCCCTTTTTTCCAGAAAGTCCTCATCTCATGTTCCTCCTTACAACTTGGCTAGTAGTGTATTCAGAAGCCCTGCCCTTGTATGAGAAAAGCCCGCAATCCCTTGGACTGAAAAGCCTCACAACGCGCTTTGGTTGCATGTCCTCCAACACTGTGCGGGGCAAAGGCAAAAATCAATCAACAAAATCCTGTTATGTTTTATTATACCATCAGTCTGTATTGGAGTAAACTGTGTTTTACGGAACACTTTACTGTTTATCCATCTGTCCGAAGAAATTTGCGGGTCCTTGGGTTGGTTGAGTCAAAAAGCTGATCAGGGGTCCCTTCCTCCACCACCAGCCCATCCTCCATGAGCACAATCCGATCCGCCACATCCCTGGCAAAAGCCATCTCATGGGTAACCACCAGCATGGTCATCTTTTCCCGTGCCAGATTCCGCATTACGGCCAGGACCTCCTGGGTAAGCTCCGGGTCCAGCGCGCTGGTGGGCTCGTCAAAGCAAAGGATTTCCGGCTCCATGCACAGGGCCCTGGCAATGGCCACCCGTTGAGCCTGACCGCCGGAGAGCTGGCAGGGCACCATGTTCGCCTTGTCACTGAGTCCCACCTTGTCAAGCAGCACCCTGGCCATTTCCACAGCCCTTTTTTTGGGCAGCTTCTTCACCGACATGGGCGCATCGATGAGGTTTTGAAGAACCGTCATATGGGGAAACAGATGATAGCTTTGAAAGACCATGCCCATGCGCAAGGTAATCCGCCTCAGGGTGTCCTCCGGCGCATAGCAAATCTGCCCTTCCTCCATCCGGCACATGATGTCGCCGTCCAGAGCGATCTCCCCTGCATCAACCCTTTCCAGACGGTTCAAGCAGCGCAGGAAGGTGCTTTTGCCCGAGCCGGAAGGGCCGATCAAGGCTACCACTTCGCCCCTGGCAATGGAGAGGGAAACCCCGCGCAGCACATCCAATCCGTCAAAGCTCTTATGAATGTCGTTTGCGTAAAGCATCATTCTTCCTCCTCACTGGTAATAGCTGAACTTGCGCTCAAAGAATTTGCATGCCTGCTCGGCCAAGCCATTGAGAAGGAGGTACAGCACAATTGCCACCACATAGGGTTCAATGGAACTGGAACTTGAAACCTGCTTTTTGGCCACGGTCATGAGCTCCACCACCGCCACGGTGGAGGCCAGAGCCGTGTCCTTGATGAGGGTCATCACCTCATTGGTGACGGGCAACAGCACGCGCTTGACTACCTGAGGCAGGATAATGCGGAAGAACCGCTGGGTCTTGGTGTAACCAAGCACCTGGGACGCCTCGTACTGGCCGGGGGGGATGGACTGAATGCCGCCCCTGAAAATCTCCGCAAAATAAGCAGCGTAGTTCACCGTAAATGCCACAATCACCGACCAGAAGCGGTCCACCCGAAAGGGCAATACCATGGGAAGCAGAAAGTAGATGAACATAATCTGCAGCATCAGGGGAGTGGAGCGCATCAGGTAGATATAGAAAGCAACAGGCCCCCGCAGCAAGGGTTTTTTGGACATTCGAAGCTGAGCCACCGCCATTCCCAGGGGAATGGAAAACAACAGCGTTAAAAAGAAGATGGAGAGGGTGGTTTTGGCTCCATCCAGCATCAGTGCCGTCAGGTTCCACAGTTTCTGGGAATCAGTAAAAAACTTGAGGGTCACAGGCCCAGGCCCCTTCCTTTGTCACAGGAAAAGCCGGAAGCAGGGCCAAAGCCCTGTCTCCGGTCTGTCCCTTGTGATAATCCTTTGTGGTGTTGCGGTCATTCAGCAGGGACGATGGTCAGGTCGCTGCCAAACCATTGGGTAGCGATCTCAGCCAGCTTGCCGTCCTGCTTCATCTCAATGAGAATGCCTTCTATCCGGTCGCGCAAAGCCCCGTCCTCCTTGCGGAATCCGATACCGAAGTTATCATCCGCCAGGGCAAAGGCAGCTTTGATGTCTGTGACTCCCATGCCTGTGATCTTATAATCACCCACCACCCGGTCCATGAGCACCGCGTCCACGCCACCGGCCTGGAGATCAAGCAGTGCGGTCAGGTAGTCGTCGAAGCTGAGCAGCTCGCCAAGGGATGCCTTTGTTTGAGCGTATTCCTCAGAGTTGATGACATCCTCAGCATAGGAAGCCCCCTGCACAGCCACTTTCTTGCCTGCCAAGTCCTCCAGGGTGGCAATCCCGGAATCTGCCTTGACGTATACCTCAATGGCATTGTTGAGATAAGGGAAGGTCATCGACATGCTTTCCTGGCGCTCAGGGGTGATGGACATGCCGTTCCAGATGCAGTCAATATTGCCTGCGGCAAGCTCCAACTCCTTGGCGGACCAGTCGATGGGCTGCTTTACCAACTCCACACCCAGCCGGTTACAGACCTCCTGGGCCACATCGATGTCAAAGCCTACGATTTCGTTGGCCTCGTTGCGGAAGCCCATGGGGGGGAAACTGTCATCCAGGCCCAGGATCAACTGGCCTTTATCCAGAATGGCCTGGAGGGAGGCTTCTTCCGCCAGGGCGGGGAGGGCGGTCAATACGGCAAGCATCAAGAGAGACAAAACCAGGGCAATGATCTTCCGGATGGCCTTTTTCATATGAGAAACCTCCTGTCATGCCTTTTGGCATGGTATTTTCCGGCTGCGTTATGGGCTGAATGTCCGATTGCGTTTCGCTGTGCTTTATCACTTTATCTCGCTAACGCAATGCTATGATAACACGGTCACGCAAGCTCTGTCAAGGGGTATTGAGAAATGTTTCGAAATATTTCTGTAGACACAAAAACAGCCCGTCAATCCAAAGGGATAAGGGCTGTTTCTGCCACTTGAGCTGTCTGGCTGCCTGCCGCCTGGTAACCTGCCGCAGCTTAACGGCCAGCCTGCTTGCATTACTCCGACAACTCCAGGATTACGGTGACTTCGTCGCTTTCACGGTAACGTGCTGCAGGGCCTGCATCCCCTACCGCAGGGCTGCTATCAGCCCACGTCCATTTCCCCGCAGTATCAGCCTGGGGCAGCTTACGGGAATCAGTACGCTCTGCCCTGCCTTCAGGGCCATGTCACTTCCCTCCCAGCACAGATGGAGGGCATCCAACACGGTTAAAATCCGGAAACTTTCCGGGTGTGGAGGCAATTCCCATTCCCCGTCCACCGCCACACTATCCAAGGTAAATGCGGCAGCAGACAACAGGCGGAAAATGCCGCTGGGGGCACCTTTCGGCTGAATACGCACCTTTTCCCCCAAAAGGCTGGGATTGATGACATCCAATGCCTGCCTGATATGAAGCTCGCGCTGCTCCCCCTTGTCGTTGACGCGTCCATAGTCCCAGACCCGGTAGGTTACATCGCTGGACTGCTGGATCTCGTAAAGCACGATGCCGCCCCCGATGGCGTGAACCATGCCGCTGGGTACATAAAACACATCCCCGGCCTGCACAGAGACCCGGCGCAGCAAGGGATCGATGTCCTCGCCCCGTTCCAAGGCTGATGCCAGGGTCATGCTGTCCGTACCGGGCTGAAGGCCGTAGACCAACTCCGCGCCTTCCCGGGCCTCAAGGATCAGCCAGGCTTCGGTCTTGCCAAGCTTGCCCTCCTGTTCCCTGGCATATGCATCGTCGGGATGCACCTGAACGCTGAGACTTTCCCTGGCGGAAATGAGCTTGAGCAGCAGAGGGAACTCCCTGTCCCGGCCCACCAACCCCTTGCCGTAGCGGGTGATCAATGTGCTCAGGCGCACACCCATGTCGTCCCGGCTTTCCAAGCCGGGAATGGTGCTGACCACCAGGGCTTCACCGGTGCGCTGATCGGGAATGTCCATGCCATAAAGCTTCTTCAGATCGTCTCCACCCCAGGGGGTCATGTCCCCATGGCGAAAGGCCGGATGCATGCGAATGGGCAGAATTGGGCTGCCCTCCCAAAGGGGGGACTCAAAGCAGCGATAGGTTTTCGTTGGATCGCCAAAGTGAACCGTACCGGCTTCCCGGGTCATGGAACTGCAAAAGAGCTTCAATGCCCGATCGTTCTCGCTGGAGGTGTCCAGACGGAGGGAGTCATAGCCCAGCCTTCGGGCCTCCTCCTTCACAAAGACCATAGCCCGCTGGGCCAAACCAAGGCCAAAGCAATCCGGATCCAAGGCCAGACGGTGAAGGGTGGCGGGGAAAATGCCAAAGTGCCAGGCAAGGGTATGATAAGCCTCCTCCTGCCGGGGGGAGATC
>Ga0123335_1007753_pt1 | contig 11833 bp, 12 predicted proteins | sample BiotimSIPDNA_2_FD_89707 | JGI IMG/M metagenome (GOLD analysis project Ga0123335, IMG submission 89707) | Anaerobic biogas reactor microbial communites from Washington, USA - Biogas_R2 time_0 SIP DNA | ecosystem: Engineered > Bioreactor > Anaerobic > Unclassified | place: Washington, USA... | reverse complement strand
CCTCGTTATGCTTTAGGATGGAAACCGTATCTTAATCATGCTGCGGACTTCTTGCAGCCAGCGTGCCCTGTCTTCGCTGGTGCTGGTTACCATCATCCCAAACATTCTTCGATCGACCAATTCGACCCCACAGAAGGGAAAAATACACCTTTTCCACAGGGCCTCCAGCGGATCTCCGAATACTTCCTGTTCCCGCTTTGCCGGAGTATTGGAAGTGTTGAATGCAATCGCAGTATTTGCCCGGAGCAGACCAACCGGTATCCCTTCACCATTGTCCCCTTCCAAAAATCGGTAGGCTAAGCCAGCTCTCAAGACCCGATCGATCCATCCTTTCAGAATGGCTGGAGGTTGTCCCCACCAGTTTGGATGCACAATGACAAAGCCGTCGGCTGCAGATGCTTCTTCGCAGTAACGCTTCACCTGTTCGGGAACGGATTCGTGTGACTGTATGGCATGCCATGCTCTGATCCTTATGGTCTCCTCTGTCCAGAAGCATGGAAACCGGATCAGTGTTCGGTCAGGGCCAGCCGTAATGCAAGTGCTGCGAAGGCGCTGGCGAAAGCATGGCGAAGTGCATTCTGGATACGGGTTGAGCCGATGACGAACTGACGGAATGTGTGGGCGATGCATCCGTAAAAGACAAAGATGACAAAGGTCATTAGCATGAAAACGCTGCTGAGGAGAATGAGCTGGACAATTGGTTGTGCCGTATCCGGCCGGATGAACTGAGGGAGAAAAGCCAGAAAGAACACCGTTAGCTTGGGGTTGAGTAAATTGAGCAGCACGGCCTTTCCGATCAGCTTCATTCCGGAGCCCGCCGGCCGCACGCCCTCGACTTGAAAGGATGCACGGTTTTTCCATGTGGAATAGGCAAGGTATAGCAGATAGGCCGAGCCGGCATATTTGAGCGTCTGAAACGCAACCGCACTTGAGTGCATCAGTGCGGCCAACCCCATGATGGTTGCCAATAGGTGAGGAACGATTCCGAGCGTGCATCCGATCGCCGCCCACACACTTGCGGTGCGTCCGTGACTGAGTCCGGTCGCGATGGTGAAGATGACACCGGTTCCCGGGATGAGAACGACCACGAGGGAGGTGATGAGGAACTCGATCGATATCATGTGTGGAGTGTGAACGTGAGATGAAAATGGGACCGGATCAGTCCATTGAAGCGGAAAACGCGAATCCTGGGTAGGCCGATCAAGCGTGATGGATTGAATACCATAGACAATCCTATTTTGCGGTGGGTGGTCTCCAATTGGACTCCGCCGGCCTTTCGATTCGACGGATCCGATATTAGGAAAAAAGAGCTTAAGCTGTTGTGTGAAAGGACGATCCCTGTATCGTTAGAAGTTCAACCAAACCCGCGATATTTGTCCCATCGAATAATCTATGGAACGACCCAGGCCGACCGGAAGGGAAATCTCATTTGGAGAAGACGAAATCATTGTATCCAAGACGGATACCCGCGGAGTGATCACGTATTCGAACACTGTATTTCAAAGAGTATCGGGCTACACTGAGGAGGAACTCCAGGGCAAACCTCACAGTATCATCCGGCATCCCGATATGCCACGCTGTGTTTTCCGCTTGTTGTGGGATACCGTCCAATCTGGTCACGAGCTGTTTGCCTATGTTCTCAATCTCGCTAAAAACGGAGATGGCTATTGGGTTTTCGCTCACATTACCCCTAGTTTTGGTCCTGACGGGGAGATCGTCGGCTATCATTCCAACCGGCGTGTTCCCGCGCAGGATGCATTGGAAAAGGTGCGCGCGTTGTATGGCAAAATGCTTTCCGAAGAGAAAAAACATGGAGACAAAGAGTCCCAGATTAAGGCAGGAGAAGCTGTTCTCGCCGCGGTTTTGAGTGAAGCGCGTATGAGTTACGGAGAGTTTGTCTTCGGTCTTTCCCGTGCTACCCGGCTGGAGTCCTCTATACGATAAGGCACACTTAACCCTATGAGCATTTTGTCGCGCAGGAGTAGTTCAACCGTCTCGTCCCCGGCCGAAATCAGCGTTTCTCGGCCCTTGGAAAAGGGTGTTTTGATCGACTCCCCGAGTATTGAGTCGATCACGGAAATTTGCAGGAGGGCAGCCGTTGGGGATCTTGAGGCAAGGGTGATTTGTTTACCCGTGGATCACCCCCTCAAGTCGATGGCGGATTCGCTCAACGATGCTTTGGACCGTATGGATGCCTTCGTTCGGGAATCAGCCGCTGTGATGGAGCATTGCAGTCAGGATCGCTTCTATCGTCCTCTTTTGTTGCAGGGGTTGCGTGGCGCATTCCGGCATAGTGCGGTGACCATCAATCAGGCTGGTACAAAGATGGAAGCAAGCCATGTTCAGTTCAAGGAGATATCCCGGCTCGCTGAGGAGAATGCGGAGGCGATAACCACTGTTGCGTCCGCATGTGAAGAGCTGAATGCCACAACCTCAGAGATTTCGCGTCAGGCATCCTGTTCCGCGAGTTCGACAAAGGTTTCGGTGGACCAGGTGAATGAGGCCAATAGTTCGGTTGCCCAAATGGCGGCTTCAGTTCGCAAAATCGAAGAAATTGTCACGTTGATTCAAAGCATCGCCGATCAGACGAATCTGATTGCGCTCAATGCAATGATTGAGGCGAGCCGTGCAGGGCAGTCCGGATCCCGATTTGCGGTGGTTGCCTCCGAGGTGAAGGACCTTGCTCGCAACACGTCCCACGCCACCGAAAAGATCACGCAGCAAGTCGATCGGATGAGGGAAGTGGCTCAATCCACAGAAAAGGCGTTCCGGGCGATACACGACTCGATCGAAGCCATTGACAAGTCGGCGGCTGAAATCCAAAGAACCGTCACGGATCAGGTGTCTGCGACCATGGAAGTAGCCCACAACATAGGGGAAGTAGCCGGGAATACGTCGGAAGTGTCGAGTCGTATACGCCGGTTACAGGCTTCACGATCAGAGGATGTTTGACCCTCTGATGCGATTGGAGTTCACGGATTCTTCGCTCCTTAGAACATGAGCGTTCGTCTGTGAAGATGCAATGACTCAATCGTGATTCGCGCCTGAATATTCAGGCTCACGGTATTGGTTCGAGTTTTGACAGCAAATACACAGACTGGTTCACGACGGTGAGGATATTCTCATCTATCGGGTATCTACTCCCTAATATTAGGACCTCAGAAGACCTAACGGATAAGACTACGTTCTTGAGGTCAAACGAAAGAGCTCATGTCCCGATAGGCTTGTATTTGTTCTGCGATCCAAATGCTTCGATCCATAGCCCCGCGGTTTTTGATGGCTTGTTGGCTCATGAATTTCAATAGATTCCTGTCATCATACAGCCGGTTCATTGCTGTCAGTAGCCCGTCAACCGATCGCGTGGGCATGATGAGACCAGTTTTTTCGTCAGTGACCACTTGATTACATCCTCTGGTGTCTCGAGTTATTACGGGAACACCCATGCTAAGCGATTCCATAAGGTTGACTGGCATGCCCTCGCGCTCGCTGGGAAAAAGATTGATGTCTGCCAACGCCAAATAGGATTGCACGTCACTCACCCATCCCATCCTAATCACGCCTGAGCATCGATCAAACTCCGATTGTTCCTCGCTCGAAAGTCCAGTCGGATGAACTGTGTAGGGTTCTCCAAGCAACAATAGTCTCGATCGTGGATGGCTCTCAAAAAAACGCAAAAACGCTTTTGCCACAAGATCAAATCCCTTGAACCAGACTTGTCTTCCAATAAACACAAAAATCATCTGATCATTGTCCAGCCCGAGGGATGCCCTCAAGCGACTCGTCTCGGGTGTCGTTCGAAGATAAGGATCAAACACATCCGTTCTGCATCCGATACCCATTGATGAATGCACCCGTACATTGTTTACGCTTCGACCGGAAGCGCTCATCCAATCCCAATCACTCTGGTTCAACAAAAACACTTGATCGACTCTGCTAAAAGTCCAGGACTCAGCCAATGCTCCTAGTTTTCCTCGTATTCCATGCATCGACGGTCCCAGAAGTCCGTGATGAGTCGCCATGATTTTTGGCCAACCAGCTCTTCGGGCCAATGAGACAGTAAAAATAGCTGCGCCTATGTGAACGTGAATCAGATCAGGACGCCACGCTTCGACGACTCTCCGTAAAGCTCTGGCTGCCTGAAAATGTGCCAAAGGATTCATCCCCTGTGGCATCTTGACTGGAAAAAAATCGCATCGAGGGACAGCATCGTAGCATGAAACATTTCTGAAATGCACAGGAGATGCAGCTAGCCCCATCTTAATCCCGGAAACCTGGCAGGATTCAGTTAGTTCATCCAAAAAAGTAAAATAGTTCGTAATAGAAGGAATAACCTGAAGAACTTTCATAGAAATCAAATGAATCGGATCAGCATCATCCTACATGCTACGGAACCCCTTGATAGTGAGGTGGGATGTCATTAAGTCGTCCAAAGAATACGACCTGTATTGCTCGAGAAGAGGAGAAGGCAAGGAGGCATCGGGCCGAATCGCGTGTGGATACTTTTCCCACGAAAACCCTTCAATGCTTTCCATAATCTTCATCCACTCTGAAGCCCGTAAACGATTGCCACGAGCATCCGCCTGATCATTTGTGTAGTCACTTTTTTCACCCAAAAAGGCGAAAGGTTCCCGAACCATGTCGCGATGATCTTCCAAATGAATGTAGTGATACATCCATCCGTTGAGTTTTACCAACTGGCTAAGGCATTTGACGATGAGTTCAGCCTGTCTGGCCGGAACATGTTCAAGTGTGGATTGGGATACAATCAAATCGTAAGTTGAATCGAGTCGCCCCTGACTGGCAATATCGTAAGGAGCTATGTAGCGAATCCCCAGCAATTCATGCCAGTCATCCGACTCGCTTCTCAGTGCTTGATCCAAACGGGCTTTCCAGTCCGATACCTTTTCCTTCCCGATACTCGAAGCAGCCACATCCATTGCCACCTCCCAATCGGTATGTGCAGCATAGTGACGTAACACACGCCGACGGAGTACCATATTATAGTCCACGGCATCCACCCTCTTTGCTCCATACATTGTATAGATGAGTGGTTCTGCCATGAGAAAGCCAGCCCCGTACTCCATGATGACAAATCCGTCGAGACTGCCCCCAACGACTTCTAATAGTCTACCCAGACAAAATCTCGACAATTGGGAGGCCTTTTTTGATCCTCTTGCCAACTGTATGGCCCTCCACTCATCAAGAATGCCACCCCGGTGCCCCTCCGAAAGTAGCAACCGCTTTATCTTCTCCCGAAGCTTAGGAGAAAAGCTCATGTATAAACGTGTAATGGCCGAAGAGGAGTATTGCCTCAAAGATAGCATACACTATTGCAGCATATCCTTAACTCTACTGCAAGAGCTACTATTCCCTGAATAGGAGCTTTTGAACGCAAAGCGGTTTTTATAAACTAAGTTATTGCATCACAATAGTATAAGTGAGTATGAAAGAGGGATATGAAGTGGTGTCAATTGTCATTTTTCGAAGAGTCGTAACGACACAGGAAACTGTATAATCTGAATGACCTGTTTGTGCCTGTTGGTGGTGCTCAAGGCATGCGTTGATTTTGAGCTGTTTTGCGATGCTCTGGAGAAGGAGGATGCTGTCAAAGGACTCTTTGATCTCGTTTATGAGAGATGCAGGGGGCATTTGCCGATTCCGCCTACGCCGGTGAGCACTTCGCAGCACGCCTTAAGAACCTTGGCGTTACAAACACCAACCGCGAGAAAGCTTTTCGAAACCAGCCATTGAGCGAAAGCTCCAATGAGTTAAATTCACTCAATGTTTCATACAGATTCTACGACTGTGGATCAATCTCGTCTGGAAATCATTGCCATTTATTTAAACAAGTGAATTTGATCGATGCTTTCTGGATTAACTGTCTTGAATGCTTGATCCCGAGAGCGATGTCTTTCACGATGTGGGCATGGATTGGGAGATCGTAGGTTTTGCAGCCCTTATCGCATGTGCCCGAGTTGTCGATGTGACGATGGGAACCATGCGCGTGTTGTTTGTTATGAGGGGCTTGAAGGTTCCAGCTCTTGTGTTTGGGTTCATGGAATCAGCCATTTGGGTCGTGGCGGTCGCCAAGGTGACTTCTCGATTGGATGAGCCTATTCTCATCCTCGGATTTGCGGCGGGTTTTGCCCTTGGAAATTACGTGGGAGTGTCGGTGGAGCAGCGTATTGCATTGGGACATCAGATGCTGAGGGTGTTCACGCGGAGTGGAACCGAGATCGCGAATAGTCTCAGAGAACAAGGTTGGCGGGTCACCCGATTTCAGGGTGAAGGAATGGCTGGGCCGGTGGATTTATTGATGATGCGAATCCGTCGTAGGGATACTCCAAAACTCCTCTACGCGGTGCGCAGTATGGATGAGAAAGCCTATTTCGTTATTGATGATGTGTATTCGGTGGAGGGGGCGGCTCCTATGAAGGGTTATGCCCAGAAAAGGAATTGGTGGTTCAGCAAACGGAAGTGACACCATCTCCATATTGGCGTGTAGATGCGTTTCGCTCATGATCGATTTTGATCGTGGAAGTATCTGCCAGTTATGTTTGGTCAGTTTGGACGAACAGGATGCTTTTGGCTTGGTCTTGCTTGGCTCACTGAGAAGACGGCTCATGAGCTTGGATTCTTCGCGAAAATCGAACACGATGCGTGTGAATATGATTGCGGTCAACAGGGTGAATACCCAGCATCGCTCACCGCGTAATTGACGACACCAACCATCAACTCAACATAGCAAGCACGATGCAACTCTCAACATGGGCTCAGAATGTCTCTCCGTCACCGACTCTGGCGGTGGATTCATTGGCCAAGGCTCTCAAGGCTGAAGGCCGCGATGTGTGCGGATTCGGATCCGGTGAACCGGATTTCGACACCCCGGATTTCATCAAGGATGCCTGTATTCAGGCGATCCAAGCTGGCAAGACCAAGTATACGCCGGCTGCGGGAACTCCCGAGCTACGTGAGGCTATTGCCGCGAAATACCGTCAGGATTACGGCTTGGCGTCGGTCACTGCCAATCATGTCGTGGTGAGCCCGGGTGGCAAATTCTCGTGTCACCTGGCGATCATGGCGACCTGTGGTCCGAATGATGAAGTGATCATTCCCGCTCCATATTGGGTGAGCTATCCTGAGATGGTGAAACTCGTGGGTGCGCGTCCGGTGGAGGTATTTGCCGGGAAGGAACAGGATTTCAAGATCACTCCGGCGCAGCTTGAGGCGGCGATCACACCGCGGACCCGCATGGTGATCCTCAACAGCCCTTCAAATCCGACCGGCACCGTCTATACTGAGGCCGAACTCCGCGCGCTCTACGCAGTGATCGAGCGCCATGAGAACATTTGGATCCTCTCGGATGAGATCTATGAGTATCTGACCTATGAAGGCACCCGCCATTTCTCGGTTTCCACCATCAGTGAGGCTGCTTTTGAGCGCACCATCGTGGTTTCGGGTTTCAGCAAAACATATTCGATGACCGGTTGGCGTTTGGGAACCCTCGTGGCAACCGCCCGTGTGGCCAAGGCCGCGTCCGAGCTGCAGAGTCAGATGACCTCGAATCCGACCACGTTTGCGCAGGCAGGGGCACTGGCGGCTTTGAAGAATCCGGAGAAGGCGAAGGTAGCGATCAATATGATGCTGGAGGCTTTTGACCGCCGCAGACGTTTCCTATACGAAGGGCTGACCAGCATTTCCGGGATTGTATGTCCGAAAGCATTGGGGGCGTTTTACCTCTTCCCGGACATTTCGTCTTTCGGTTTGTCAGCGAGCGACTTTGCCACCCGCCTGCTTAAGGAGAAGGATGTGGCGGTTGTTCCGGGCGAAGGATTCGGTGCTCCCGGATACATCCGTCTGAGCTATGCAACCTCCGACGAGGTGATCCAGAAAGGGCTCGAACGCATCCGTTCTTTCTGTGCCGCGCTGCGCTAGTCGGTAATCCGCTGCAATCGGCCTTTGAAAAATGGACCCAATAAGGGCACGGCTACTCTGATGAGTGCCGTGCTCTTTTTGTTTTTTTACGCTCGAATCGCCGTCACTGAATGGCTATGACGTCACACTATGAAGGAGTTTTACATCACCACTGCGATCGATTATGCCAATGGGCAACCGCATATCGGACACGCCTACGAAAAGGTGCTGACTGATGCGATCGCCCGGTATCGGCGGATGCGGGGTGACAAGGTACACTTCCTCACTGGCCTTGATGAGCATGGCCAGAAAGTGCAGCAATCTGCTGCGCGGGAGGGGATTACTCCTCAGGCTTTGTGTGACCGGATGGCCGGGATTTATCAGGATCTCTGTCAACGTCTGGACATTTCCTTCGATGACTACATTCGCACGACCGAGCCCAGGCACAAAGCCGTGGTTCAGTTGTTGCTGCAGCGGTTATTTGACAAAGGCGAGATCTACCAGGGTGACTACACGGGATTCTACAGTCAGCGTGCCGAACAGTTTCTGCAGGAGAAGGACAAGGTTGATGGCAAGTGGCCCGAGGTCTTTGGAGAGGTGGTTCAGGTCAGTGAGACCAACTACTTTTTCAAGTTGGCGAAGTATCAGGAGTGGTTGGTCGGATTCCTGCAGGACAATCCGAACTTCATCGTGCCAGCCTATCGGCAAAAGCAGGTGCTCGAGTTTCTGAAGGATTCCCTCAGCGATCTGAGTATTTCCCGTCCGCGGACCAGGCTGGAGTGGGGGATTCCGCTGCCCTTTGATCCGGACTACGTTACCTACGTGTGGTTTGATGCGCTGATCAACTACATCTCTGCGATCGGATACGGCACTCCTGATTTTGATCGGCGTTGGCCGGTGGACTACCATGTGATCGGGAAGGATATCATGGTACCGGCGCATGCGATCTATTGGATGATCATGCTCAAAGCCTGCGACATCCCCTTGCCTGAACACCTGCTGGTTCATGGTTTCTGGATGAGCTCGGGGCTCAAGATTTCCAAGAGCACCGGGAACGTGATCAAGCCATTGGACTACATGGGCGATTTCGGCGCGGATCCCTTGCGGTATTTCTTCCTTCGGGAAATGTCGGTCGGGCAGGATGCGGATTTCTCCCATGATCGCTTCATGAGCCGCTACAATGCGGACCTGGGCAATGACCTTGGAAACCTGCTGAGTCGCGTGCTGAACATGGGAGAACGCTATTTTGAATCCAGGATTCCGGCACCGTTGGTAAATGAGGAGCCGGAGCAGCAGGTGATCAATGGTTGGAATGAGGCCGCTGCACAGGTGGTCGGGGCGTTTGATCGCTTCGAGTTCAGCGTGGGTCTTGAGTCTTTGTTCGGATTTTTCAAGTCTTTGAACCGCTATGCGGAGATCCGTGCCCCCTGGAAACTTGCCAAGTCGGAAGATCCAAAGGATCGTGCACTGCTCGAGACCTCCATCGCCGTGATGGCGGAGGGGATACGGCTCGGTGCTTCTCTGCTCAAGCCGGTGATGCCTTCGACGGTGGATCGCATCGAGGCGCATTTGGGGGTTCCTGAATCACTCAGGAACGCGATTCTGTCCTCTGTGCCGCTGTGGTCATTCGAGATGACGGGCCAACGTCACGGCGAGAAGGTGATCCTTTTCCCTCGCCCTGATCCCAAGGCGGAGTGACAACGCCGGGATCCGGACCCCTCCAACCCAACCGGAAATAGATATCTACTGTGGAACTACTGCCCCTTGATGCCTTCGGAAGCCGCGATCAGGATGGTCTGATGCGCTTGCTTGAGTATGCCCGCGACAAATCCGCTTCGATCGGTAAGCCCGTGTTGGTTTCGATCACGCTCCCGGGTCGCTTTCTGGATCCGCTGGTTGTCTTGCAGATGGTAAACGACCCGGCGGTTGCCCATTTCTTTCTGCAGTCATCCGTGTTGGGCTGTTCGGTGGCGGGGGCCGAGCCCGTAATGGAGGCGATGCCCGAAGGGGAGGATCGTTTCCGAAAGGCGAAGGAACAGGCCGGCGAGTGGTTTGAGCATGCGGTGTGCGTAGGGGATGCGGCTTTGCCCTTTGCGGGTCCGCACGTGTTTTGTTCGTTTGGATTTGAAGACGACTGCGGTAGCTCCGAGCCATTTGACACGGCTGGGCATATCTACATCCCGAGGTGGCATGTGGCGTCCCATGGGGGAAGATATTCGGCGGTTGCCAACCTCGCGGTGGATGCAGAAACCGATTTGCATGCGAGCGCGGAGGGTCTCCTGAGGGCTCATAGGCGTTTTTCGGACTTCGATTTTTCTCCCAGTGTTCTGGAAGAACAATCGGAATCCGAGCGGCGCACCCGGGTGAGGGTGCCGGATGGATCAAAAGAATCCTTTCTTCGTGGGGTGGGGCTGGTGCTTGATCGTATACGGGATGGCGGAGTTGGAAAGGTGGTGCTTTCGCGGGCATGCGAGGTGGAGTCCGATCAGGATTGGCGCTCACTTGAAATCATGGAACGCCTCAGGACGAGTCATCCGGAGTGTCATGTTTTTGCGCTTCAAAACGGGACGGGGGTGAATCTCATTGGAGCGAGTCCCGAGCGTCTGGTAAGTGTTCATGAGGGCCATTACGAAACGGAAGCCCTGGCCGGGTCGATTGCGCGTGGTTCGCATGCCCGGATGGATGCTTTTCTGGCCGGTCAGTTGCTCGGTGATCCGAAGGAGATTTCGGAGAACCAGCTGGTTTATGACAGTATCAGAGCCCGTCTGGAAGGACTTGGTTTACGCTGCGAACTGAATCGGCAGCCACAGATTCTGTCACTTCCCAGCATTCAGCACCTGCGGGTGCCCATTTCCGGTGAGGTTCCCGATGGCATGCATGTGCTGTCACTCGTCGAAGCACTGCATCCGACTCCCGCGCTTGGGGGTGTTCCCCGTATTGAGGCGCTTGCGATGATCCGTCAGATTGAGGGATTTCCCAGGGGAGCCTATGGTGGGCTGACCGGTTGGTTCAACGCGAAGGGCGAGGGTGATTTTGTAGTGAACATCCGCTGTGCGGTGATTTCGGGGAAAATGGTTTGGATAAGGGCCGGAGCCGGAATCGTGGAGGGATCGGATCCCGATCGGGAGTGGAATGAAACCGCGCTCAAGCTTGACAGTATGCTGTCGTCGTTGGTGAGCGTTCAGGACTTTCAGGGAGCTGCGAGCGTGGTCTCGGGCGTCGAGGCTGGCGCTGAGAATGCTCCCGGCAACGTCGAAGCGGATGGGTTGCGAACATGAGTGAGCGTGCTTGCGAATACGATGCGAACGCCTATGCCGGCAGGGTTTTTGCCCACGTGATTCAGGCATGCGGGGTGCGTCACGTCGTCGTATCTCCCGGATCGCGCTCCACTCCCTTGACAATGGCGGTTGCGCGGCATCCGGACTTGCGCAAGCACGTCGTGCTGGATGAACGTTCGGCTGCGTTTTGTGCGCTTGGGATTGCGAAGCGGGAGGGTACACCCGTGGTGCTGATCTGCACATCCGGGACTGCAGTTGCAAACTACCATCCTGCCATCATCGAAGCGCATCATGGGCAGGTCCCGTTGTTGGTCGTGTCGGCGGACCGGCCGCCCGAGCTGCGGGATTGCGGAGCGGGGCAGACCATTGATCAGGTGCACATTTACGGGCGAAGCGTGCGGTGTTTCCACGAAACTGGTGTTCCGCAGCCGGGTCTTCCTTATGGTCAATACTTGCGGGATACGATCCAGCATGCGTTGAGGGTTTCATGTGGTCCGAATCCCGGGCCTGTTCATCTCAATTTCCCCTTCCGCGAACCCCTGCCTTCCCGTGCCGATTCCTACGAAGGAAGCGCTCTGGACGAAGCGGTCAATCAGGTATGTGCGCGGAGCGTCACCATCACTTCCAAACAGCCGAAGTCT
>Ga0123335_1007748_pt1 | contig 11838 bp, 10 predicted proteins | sample BiotimSIPDNA_2_FD_89707 | JGI IMG/M metagenome (GOLD analysis project Ga0123335, IMG submission 89707) | Anaerobic biogas reactor microbial communites from Washington, USA - Biogas_R2 time_0 SIP DNA | ecosystem: Engineered > Bioreactor > Anaerobic > Unclassified | place: Washington, USA... | reverse complement strand
TTCAATATCAATGGATTCGAATCCCCGGGGAATTTGATGGATTTTAACATCAGTGTATTTTGTATCAAGTTCAATTTTTCTTTTCACAACTTCTCCCCTGAAATTTGAGTATTGGGCCTCAGTAACAAAATTTGATAGGGTTCCGAATTCGTAAGTATCGTATTTCGATTCGAAGATAAGTGTGCTTCCCTGATCAACAAAAATTTTCGAATATTTGGTAATGGCAAGTAATGCTTTGCTTTTCTGAATGGTTATCTGGGAATATTTGGCCTGTAATTTTACCCACCGGCAATTTTCAATGTTGCCTTTTGAATATGCCAGGTCTATTTCAGCCATATTCTCCTTGTCTTCAGCCAGGAGTTCATTGATCTTTAGAGATCCGTATTTAACATTGATAACTGAGGGAGAAGCAAGCTTGCTTACAAAAACATTACCATATTTATTGTTCACTTCAGTCGTGAGATAGGAGGGTAACATGACAGAATAATTAATATCAAATTTTCTATTCTGCAAATTGTTACTATTTACCATCCGGAAAAAATCTTCATCAAAAATGGTTTCGACTTTTATGGTGTTACCTTCTCTGGAAAAATCTATGTTAATTTTTTCAAATATCTGTGCCGCTCTCTGATCGTTAATATCCTTCAGCAATATGGTTACTTCTACCACAACCGTATTCTTGTCCCAGTCTTTTATGTCTATATCGCCATACTTGTTAATAAGTATCAGCTTACTATTAGCATTTACGTCATATGTTTCCTTAAATTTTTTTGTCTTACCATTCTGGCAATAAATTATTTGACTCAGAAGTAAAAGCCCTGTAAGGATTATTGAAAAGCGGTAAAATGAATTATTCATAATAGTAATTTTATTTTCAAATATTATTTTCATCGTAATTTATTATGATGATGTCGAGCACAGAAATTTTTGCTCTGTAGGTTTCTATAACAGCATTAATAAGCCTGACATCGTTTGGGTTTTCAGCAAGATCTTTTTTAATCTCCCTGAATGAAAGGTCTATTTCCCTGAGATCTTTTTTTATATCATTATTTAAAGCAGGTGTTAAGGCAAGCTTATTAAGTTTTCCTTCTATCTGGCCTGATAGATATTGTTCTGTTTCATATAATTCCGAAGAAACAGCATAGAGGATTTTTCCCTGCGTCTTCATCTTTTCATAATTCAATGCAAGTAATAATGAAAGAGCAATGAACGCCGCAACAGAAGCTGCAATGGCAATGCGCTGTAATAACAACATACGGCTTACCTCGGCATGCCTGTTTCTTAATTTGCTGATAAACCTTGTTTCATGGTCTGTTGGCAGTTCCTGATCAGGAAATATTTTTTTGATATTGCTGAATATATCATTTTCCATGCAGCTTCATTTTAATTTTTTTTATAAGGAGTTGTTTAGCCCGCGTAAGCTGCGAACGTGAAGTAGAGGGGGTTATTTTAAGTATTTTGCTGATCTCTTCATGGTCGTAGCCTTCAAGATAGAATAATGAAAATATTACCCTGTATCCGTCGGGAAGCTCTTCCACTTCTTTTTTTATCAGCCGAAGTATTTCTTCGCGATCTGATGTCAGTGTTATTTCCATATCAGTGTCAATACTGCTGTCACTAAATTCCATGTCATTAAGGGAGACTGTATTGAGTTTCTTTTTTCTCAAATAGTCGAGCGAACGGTTAATGACAATCTTTCTCAACCAGTGTGAGAAAGGCATCTCATTTCTGAAATTCCGGAGCCTCTGAAATGCTGCAAGAAAAGAATCCTGCATAATATCTTCAGCAGTCATGGGCTCTTTTACTATTCTCAGACAGGTGTTGTACATACTCCGGACATAATAATTATATAACTTTAGTTGTGCAGATTCATTGTTTTTTAAACATTGACCTATTAACCAGTCGATATTGTTTATTTCCCTGGAAACCTGTTTTTTCAATTGCACTCAGCTATTTAGATAGACGTTCGCCCGAATAAAATGCTGCATAAAATTGGAAAAATATTCGGTCATAAAAAACCTCAAGAAAAAATCCTTGAGGTTGAGTAGAAGAAGTATAAGGATGAAAGAAGATTGAATGGTTCTGGTTGCATTCCTGTTACATTTCTAAAATTAGATTATTATACCTCAACAAAAAAGATATTCAGGATGAGATTGCTCAGTATGATTGATGAGTTAGGTTATCCTATTATTCGTTTTCCTTTTCACCTGGATTTTTTGGGTTCTTCTTCTTTTTCGAGAATATCCTGCGCAGGAATTCGGTAATAGATTGTTCAGTGTCTTCGAGCATATCCATTATTGTATCGTATTCCTTCTCTCTGTAATCCTCGCAATCAAAACGGTCCCATACTTCCTGAGGGATGTTAAAAGTGGAATTTTTCGATGCCCGGTAAACACGATCATTGTAAGTTTTTTGCATGAAACGCGCGAAAATTGGAAGCGCTGTATGCGAACCCTGCCCATACATCATGGATCGGAATCTTACTACAGGATTGTCGCCGCCGACCCATACAGCAGTGATAAGATCGGGTGTAAGGCCAATAAACCAGCCATCGGTGTTATTTTGCGTTGTGCCTGTTTTTCCTGCCATATCATTACTGAATCCATAAACAGAGCGCAATGCTGCCCCTGTACCTCTGTTTACAACATTGCACAACATCACATTGACCGTCTGTGCTGTTATTTCTGAAATTACCCTGTCTTCTTCAATCTCAGGGCCGCCGGTATATAATACATTTCCATATTGGTCTTCGATACGTCTGATGTAAACAGGAACTACCGGGAATCCGCCATTGAGGAATACCGAATAGGCTTTCACCATCTCAAAAAGCGACACATCGGCTGTACCAAGCGAAATGGAGGGGACTTCGGGTATATTGCCCTCAAAACCCATTTTGTGCGCCAGTGAAACTACTTCGCCGATGCCTGTTGCCATAATCAGTTGTGCACTCACTGTATTAATAGAGTGGGTGAGGGCCCCGTTCACTGAATAACTGCCTCCATATCTGCCGTCAGAGTTTTGCGGCGTCCAGTTGTCATAATCTTCATAAACTATGCTGTCATTATCATAAAAATCACACGGATTGACACCCTTTTCAAGTGATGCGGCATAAACAACGGGTTTGAAAGTTGACCCTGCCTGCCTCCGAGCCGTAACATGATCGTACTTAAAATACCGGTAGTTAATTCCTCCTACCCATGCTTTGATAAAGCCGGTATGGCTTTCCATGCAAAGCAATCCGGTTTGCAGCATGGCGAAATGATGGATTATAGAATCCAAAGGTGAAATCTGAACTTCTTTTTCACCTTCCCAGGTAAAGATTTTGGTTTTCCCGGGTTCTCTCATGATTTTTATAATTTCGTCATGGTCCTTCTTCTGTGCACTCAGGTTTTTATACCTGTCGCTTCTCATTATTTCTTCTTTTGCTATTTCAGGTTTCTTTTTCCAGGGTTCCCTTCCTTTCCAATGTGCATTAAATTCCTTTTGAAGTTGTTTCATGTGTTCTGCCGCCGACTGCTCGGCATAAACCTGCAAACTATAATCGATGGTTGTGTAAATTTTCAGGCCATCGGTATAGATGTTGTAGATAGTTCCGTCGGATTTGGGATTATTCTTTGCCCATTCCCTTAATTCGAGCCGCAGATGTTCCCTGAAATAGGGGGCAGGACCTTCATCGTGTTGCAAAGGGTGGTATCTGATTTCGATGGGGAGTTTCAGCAGTGAGTCGGCCTCAGCCTGCGACAGATAATGATATTTTACCATCTGCCCGATAACGGTTTTTCTGCGTTCCACAGCAGCTTTGTAATTCAGGGTTGGGTTATAATCTGTATTTCCCTTTAGCATTCCCACAAGGGTTGCAGCTTCCTGAATATTCAGTTTGGCTGGCTTTTTATCAAAAAAAACGAGTGACGCTGTTTCAACTCCGAATGTATTACTGCCAAAAGGTACCGTGTTGAGATAGAGTTGCAGGATTTCAGTTTTGGTATAAACTTTTTCGAGCCGGCGTGCAATGATTATTTCCCTGGCTTTGGCGGCAGGTATAGTGAAGATACCCAATCTTTTTCTGCCGTAAAGGTTTTTCGCAAGCTGCTGTGTTAAGGTACTTCCCCCGCCGCCGCTGCGATCGGCAAGTAACAACGATTTGAAGAAAACCCTTACCATACTTCGTGCATCAACACCCTTATGCCTGTAAAAGCGCGCATCCTCTGTGGCGATGAGTGCATTGATAAAAAAATCAGGAATATCTTCTATATGGGTGTTGGTCCTGTTTTCCAGATAATATCTTCCCAGCAGGTAGTTATCTGAGGAATATACCTCCGACGCAGTGTAGTTTTGAATTTTTTCCAGTTGACTTTTTCCGGGCATGCTGCCAAAAGCCCCTGATAAAACAAGCACGAGGAATAATAAAAAGATACAGGCTACTGTAGCGAAAACGATCAATAAAACTTTCTTATTGAGTTTAATCTTTTTGGCTTTCATCTATTGCCAGTTGTAATGTATAAGTATTTTACCTTCGGCATGCCCCGATTCGCTGTATTCATGAGCTGCAGAAATATTAATAATACTGAATTCCTTATCAATGTTAATTTTCAGCTCCTTAGTCTGGGCCCATCCTGCCAGTTGTTTCAGGTCGTCCTGAACATGGCGCATCAGCAAGGTTTTTACTTTTTTCCCCTGGGTTGCCAGTGCCAGGATTTTATGTACTATTATTTTCGGGCGTGGAAGGTTACTGATATAAATGCCATTTTTAGCCAGAATTTTATTGATCCTGGGAAAAGGGTATTTTCCGACAGTATCGAAAACAATATCATAATGATTGCTGCTGTCTGTGAAATTTTCAGTCTGGTAGTCAATATAAGCAACTGGTGCAAGTTTCTCTATGAATGATTTATGTCTGGCACTTGATACTACTGTAATTTCAGCATGATAGATTGCTGCTATCTGAACTGCAAATTGGCCAACACCGCCTGCACCTCCGATTATAAGCACTTTTTTACCGGCAGAAATGCGGCCCTTGTCACGTAAGGCCTGCAAAGCAGTTAATCCGGAAAGCGGCAATGCAGCCATTTGAACAATATCAAGACCGGCAGGAATTTTCGTAAAACAATGCTCCGGGCTCATTGCATATTCGCCAAGACCTCCGCCATATTTGTTATTCAATACGCCGAAAACTTTGTCGCCGGGTGAAAAATCTTTCACATTTTTACCTGTTTCCTCTACGATTCCCGCTACATCATAACCCAGAACAATCGGAAATGGTGCCCCGAAAATAAATTTATGGTTACCATATCTTTGTTTCCAGTCAATAGGATTAACGCTTCCGCCAATAGTTCTTATCAAAACGTCATTGGCGCCTGCCTCAGGCCTGGAGACTTCTGCCAATTCAAAAACGGACGGACCACCAAAACGGTTTATTACCTGAGCTTTCATCAAAGAATATTTTTTGCAAACATCGATAATCAAGTTTTTATCTGCAACATAAATCAGAACCTATTCATACGCCAATTATTAATAATTGCTAAAAACTAATGTAAAAACACAATTCCATCAGCTTCATCCGGAACATCTTTCAGCTAATTTTTCAAAGTCTAACGATACATTTTTTTTCCTACCTTTATGAAGTAACCTATCATTTAAAGAATGAAATTTCTGCTGCGTTTGCTATACTTTTTCCTGTTTGTGGTTCTAATCATAGTGATTGCAGGTTTCGTCCTGCCTTCAGATATGAGAATAGAAGTAAAATCGCACATTAAGGCACCCATAAGTTTAATTTATGGCCAGGTCAATGTTTTGAAAAATTGGAGTGCATGGTCTGAATGGTTGCAGACTGATAAAAAAACAGATGTAATTTTTAATATGATACCCTCAGGTGAAGGGGCATCATTATCATCAACAGATAGTACAGGGAATACAGGCTCGCTGCAAATTTTAAAAAGTGAATTTACAGATTCCATTGATATAGCTATGAGTTTTCAGGGTTTCGGCAACGCAACAATGAAATGGAATTTTGAAGAAACCGATAATAAGACTTTTACCCGATGCTCATTTGAATCATTGAATATGGATTATTTTCAGCGTTATTTTATGTATTTCATGAAGAAAGACATTGAGAAAAACCTGATATTAAGTTTGGACAACCTCAGAAAAATATGTGAGGACCTGCGATTGAGCCGGCTTTCAGAAATAAGGATATACGATTTGCCTGCACAACCGTCTCTGATAATCAGGGATACTACCCGAAAGACAGGAATGGAAAACAAAATTGACCAGACAGCTCAGAAATTACGTGCCTATATTTCCAGAAGGTCGCTACCGGTAACAGGCGATCCTTTCATCATATTTTATAAAACTTCTGTTGACAGCATTGCAGATTTTGCATTTGGTATTCCTATTGCAGGAAGAACATGGAGCTGGAGAGAATATAATTATTTTGAAAGACCTGCCGGAAAAACAGTTTCAGTTACACACTTTGGAAGGTTTGACAGTGAAAAACCTTATATGGCACTGGATACATTTTTAAACAAAAGAAACCTGAAGGGAAAAAATTACTACTGGGAGGTTCGTTCATTGCCAGAAACGAATTTGTCCGATACGGCCATATGGGAAAAAAAGATATACTATCCTGTAGAATAATAAGTTTTAGTCTTGTATTTTATTTGTTGCAAAATATTAGGTGTTCCACCGGGTTCCGATGAGGAAACAATAAGAACTGCTTACCGTAAATCGGCAAAGGAATTACATCCTGATGTGAACAATTCGGAAAAAGCACATGAATATTTTGTTATCTTGCAGAATGCCTATGAATATCTCCTGAAACATCCTCACTCTGCGGCAGAAATCTCATTTCTGAAGAGAAAAGCAATGCAGGAAGAAAACCGGAAAAAGATGGTTGAGTATATAAAGAAACAACAGAGTCAGGCAAATAATTATTCTCTGAGCTATATTCTGAAAAATTCTTCTACAGCACGCATCCTGTTCTTTGTGTTTCATATTCTTTTTATTACAATTGGTTTGTGGTTAATTATCAGATCGGTTTATGGTGTTTTTTTCTATGAGATCGTTGACAAAACAGAATTGTTTTCAAAATATATTGCCATAACTTTTGGTTTCATTTTTGGGTTGGTTCTCACTTCCATTTTCCTATACACTGGTATTTCTTACATCCGGAACCGATAAATGGTTTAATTTTACATCTGTACATATTTAAAATTTTATGATAGTAACCTTTGTCCATGTTTGGGTTAAACCCGATAAAGTACAGGATTTTATTGACGCCTGCATTACCAATCATATCGAAGCGGTTAAAGAGCCCGGTAACCTGAGGTTTGATGTTTTACAGGATACCAAAGATGACACAAAATTTACCCTTTATGAGGCTTATGAAACTGAAGAAGCTTCGGCAGCACACAAAGAAACCCCACATTATAAAATCTGGAAAGAAAAAGTGGCTGACTGGATGGCAAAACCCAGGGAAGGCATAAAGCATACTATTCTGTATCCTTTAGAAAAATCAAAATGGTAACAGCATTACCGGCATTTCAGCTCAGCCGTCTGCCTGCCCTTTATTTCGGAAAAGGCTCGGTAGAGTTCCTGGGTAAGATCCTTACCGGATATGGTCAGAATGTTTTACTGGTTACCGGTAACCAGTCATTTGAGTCAAACGGGATCCGTGAAATTGCAGGAAAACAGATGAAAAAGTCCAGCCGGATTTCTGTGAAGGGTGAACCGACACCTGCTGTTATTGATGAGGCTGTGAATATCAGCAAAGACAAAAACATAGATGTTGTTGTTGCTGTGGGCGGGGGAAGTGTTATTGATTCAGGCAAAGCCATAGCTGCGATGATCACGGAAAAAGCTTCTGTAAAAAACTACCTTGAGGATGTTGGCACCATGAAACCGTCCGGTAACAGATTACCTTTCATTGCCATACCTACCACCGCCGGCACCGGTAGTGAAGCCACTAAAAATGCTGTAATCTCCCAATATGGGAAAAATGGGTTTAAAAAATCGTTGCGGCATGATAATTATATCGCCGATGCAGCTATTATCGATCCCTTACTTACGGTAAGTTGCAGTCCTGCATTAACCGCTGCCACTGGTATGGATGCGTTTACACAACTCCTTGAATCGTATCTTTCCCTTAAATCAAATCTGATTACCGATTCGCTTGCACTTGCAGGGATTGAACTGATTGGAAGATCGCTGGTGAAAGCATTTAATGATGGGAAGGATATCGAAGCCAGAAGCGATATGGCTTTTGCTGCCTACCTTTCAGGGATTACCCTTGCCAATGCAGGTCTGGGTGTTGTGCATGGTTTTGCTCAACCTCTGGGGAGTCTTTTTCCTGTTCCACATGGGGTGGTGTGCAGCTCACTGATGGGGATTGTGAACCGGTTAACGGTTGACAAATTAAAGACTACTGACCCGCAAAGCACCATCCTGAAAAAATATGCCTCTGCCGGAAGGAGGTTTCTCAATGATGCAGGTTTGTCAGATGAGATGGCTGTAAACAAACTTCTGGATACTATTGATGAAATGATATCGTCCTTCAGGCTGCCGCGATTGGCTGAATTCGGAATTACTGAAACCGATTTCACCAGTATCATCAGTAATACCCAGATGAAAAATCATCCCATACATTTAGACAGCGATGATTTGAAAAAAATATTGAAACAGAGATTGTAATTTCAATCAGACAGCTATACTAACCTGTGGCAGACGTGCCTCAATATCTTTTAACTGGCTTAGATTTTCAATACCTATCGTAAAACAATCCACATAATTCTGTTCCAGCACAAATTGCAGGCTCTCATCCACCCGGTCAGAAAGTTTTCCTGCTCCGAAAATTTTCATACCCATCACGGCTTTACCCTTTGACTTCATATCTTTTAATATTCCGGTCACTACAGGCACCGTAGCATCCATTACCATCCCCGCCTGATTGATCCTTGCAAGGTCAATCTGCACCCAGCTTGTCTGTGATGCAGTTTTTAGCGCTTTCAGCGTATGACACGAAACCCCGTGGGCCTTTACAATACCGTCTTCACGGGCTTTTGAAATAACATCCATAGCGCCGGCTTTAATCTCCGGCCAGTTTTCATCGCGCATCAGGTGTAATAACAGGACATCTAAGTAATCGGTCCCTATCTCTTTTCTGAAACGGTCGAGATCGGCTTTCATCTCCTGTGCTGTAGTCGCATGGGTTTTGGTTAAAATAGCAACTCTTTCCCGTGGTATATATTTAAGGGCTTCCTTAAGGTGCGGGTGCGTTCCGTACTGGTCTGCCGAATCCCAGAAAGTAACACCCCTGTCATAACCCGCTTTCAGCAAACTTGCCAGACCTTTGATACCTAACTGCCGGGTCTGATTTGAGACACCAGCCCATCCGTTTGTGCCGGTCCCTATAGCCATTCTTGAGACTTCAACCCCTGTATTGCCGAGCATTACCCTGTCGGAAATAAATTTTTTCTTTGCAAGAGTCAGTGTTCCCATGCTAACGGGGGTTAAGGCGAGCCCGGCCCCTGCAACTGTTATACTCTTTATAAAATGTCTTCTGTCCATGTATCCTGATCAGATTCAGGTATTAAACAAGACCGGAAATGAAAAGTTAGAGATACCGGTTATTTTAACAAATCTTTATAGGATCATTAAACCACCAAACAGGTCCCTTAAAAAAATATTCATAAAGTACCAATAAACCTGCTTCATATAGTATATTTGAAACCTTAAAATCTGGAAACCTATGGACAGCCTGAATCATACCGATAAGAAATACGAACTGAAGAAAATCACTGAAATTGCCGCCGGGCTTGGATTTGATTCCGACCATATACTTCCCCACGGGCATTATATAGCTAAAATACCTATTCAGCATCTCACAGACAGGCAGGCATCACCGGATGGTAACCTGATATTGGTAACTGCCATGACACCAACTCCTCAGGGAGAAGGAAAAACCACAACCACAATCGGACTGGGAGATGCCCTGAGACATCTAGGTAAAAAAGCAGCTATCTGCCTTCGTGAACCCTCATTAGGGCCTTACTTCGGGATTAAGGGAGGTGGTACCGGTGCCGGGGCTGCACAGGTTATGCCTGCTGAAGATATCAACTTACATTTTACTGGCGATATGTATTCTGTCAGCAAGGCTAACAATCTGCTTTCAGCACTTATCGACAATCACCTGCAACATGGTAATGAATTGGGCATTGATCCACGCCGAATTGTTTGGCGTCGTGTGATAGACCTTAACGACCGGGCATTAAGGGAGATATTTATCGGTCTGGGGGGTGTCAAGCATGGTATTCCACGTCAGGATGGTTTTAATATAACGCCTGCTTCGGAAGTAATGGCTGTTCTCTGCCTTTCCGGCGATTTCAATAATCTGGGTGAAAGGCTTGCACGCACGGTTGTGGGTTTTACCTATAAGGGTGAACCAGTGAAGGTTGCCGATATTGGCGCTCAGGGTGCCATGCAGGTCTTACTGCGTGATACAATTCATCCCAACCTGGTGCAAACCATCGAAGGAACTCCTGCATTTGTTCATGGCGGCCCATTCGCAAACATAGCCCAGGGCACTAATACTGTCATTGCAACACGAATGGCATTGAAATATGCTGATTACGTTGTTACAGAAGCCGGTTTTGCGACAGACCTGGGGGCTGAAAAATTTTTTCACATTAAATGCAGGGCTGCAGGACTTAATCCACGGGCAGTAGTGGTAGTGGCAACACTGAAGGCTATCATGTTTCACGGAGGCTTTAACGCCGAAGGAGGTACAGGTAACCTGGCAAAACATATCGAAAATATCAGGCTCTTCGGATTGGAACCCGTAGTGGCGATAAACAAATTTACAGGTGATAAAGAATCAGAACTGCATAAAATTATTGATTTCTGCGGCAAACAGGGTGTCAGGGCTGTGGTTGCAAACCATTTTGAGGAGGGCGGTATAGGTGCTGTTAAGCTTGCTGAAGCCGTTCTGAAAAGCACCGAAGATAATAGTAACCGCAGGCTTCAATATCTGTATGATCTTCAGCTTCCTATGAAACAAAAGATAGAAACCCTGGCATTCAAACTATATGGTGCTGATGGTGTCGATTTCGACATGAGTGCAGAGACAGACATTGACCTGCTTACGGTGAATGGTTATGGAAACCTGCCTGTCTGCATAGCCAAAACACCAAAGTCTTTATCCGATAATCCATGTCTTCCGGGCAGACCCAAAAAGTTCAGGATTACTGTAAATGAGCTGAGGATATCAGCCGGTGCTGGTTTTGTTGTAGTGATCTGTGGCAATATCATGACCATGCCTGGTTTGCCGAAAGTACCCGCAGCGCTAAAGATTAAGGTAGACAAGGAAGGAAGGGTAACAGGTCTATCTTAGTTTTCTGTAAAATGCGGAGTAGTCTTTGGAAATTTGTCTGAAGTTTAGCTTATTCTTTTAAACATTTTGTTTAGTTGCAGGTTATAGCAATAAATGTAATTATTATGGCAAAAACAAAATGGGTTGCGGATCCGGCACATAGTGAATTGCTCTTCAGGGCTAAGCATCTGATGATGACCAGGGTAAAAGGTGAATTTCGAAAGTTTACTGCGGTGGTAGAGGGAGAGGATTTTACCAGTGCACCTATCCGCGTTAACATCGATGCATCTTCTGTGTTTACCAATAATGATGACAGAGATAAACACTTGAGGAGCGCCGACTTTTTTGATGTCGAAAAACATCCTCAAATCACTTTCGCGGGAACTTCAGTGTCAAAAGTTGATGATACAAAATATACACTGACCGGTAAGCTGACCATACGTGGTATAAGTAAGGACATTACCCTGGATGTTGAA
>Ga0123335_1007745_pt1 | contig 11839 bp, 10 predicted proteins | sample BiotimSIPDNA_2_FD_89707 | JGI IMG/M metagenome (GOLD analysis project Ga0123335, IMG submission 89707) | Anaerobic biogas reactor microbial communites from Washington, USA - Biogas_R2 time_0 SIP DNA | ecosystem: Engineered > Bioreactor > Anaerobic > Unclassified | place: Washington, USA... | reverse complement strand
TGCATTGTTTTGTCAGGCTGCGTAGTTAAGACGTTGACCTGGTGCCCTCTGGCTGCCAGCCCATCCATCACATCCCGCACCCGGTTTTCATAACCACCGTAACTGAATGGCGGGTAATAGGCAGATAGGGTAAGTATTTTCATAATTCTTAGTGTCAATAGAAGACGCTAAGCCCTTTTCATTACAGCATTTTTGAATTTCTTACAAGCATGCTTACAATAAATTCTGCCTGTTCGAATCATCTTTGCGAAGGTTTTTCGCACCTTAATCGGATAATACAAGTGTCTCTGGAGCCTCTTTTTGACCGGAGATACAAAGACTCGTTTGGATGAGAGTATCTCATCATATCTTGCAAGAATATTTTTTTCCCGGCAAAACACTGTCTCCTCGTTGTCTTTCAGATATGGTTGATTAAGAAATTCTTTATATAGAGTTTCATTACTATCAATCTCTTTAACCAACTCGATAACCTCATCAAACGATGAGTAATCATGGCAGTTGATAAATGCCTTTGGGTTAAAATCCAGAGATGCCAGCGGATTTCCCCAATAGATGGGAATCGTGTCGGTGATGAGGGCGTGCATTAGTTTTTCTGTCGTGTATCCTGGATAGCTTGAATTTTCAAATGTGATGCTGAATTTGTAATTGTTCATCCATTTCAACTTGTTCTCGACGCCAGTTTGGATTGGGTCTCCGATGTTGTTCAGAAATCTCCCGCCTGAATCCACATTTTTATATGATGACAATTTCTTGAAGAACTCAATTCTTGTGATGGCGTTGGAATTCGACACCATAAAACTACAAAACTTGCGCTGTTGATTCAACACATAATCAGGATTGCGTGGTCGAAATAATTGTTTATATTCCGATAATCGTCTATAGAAAGGTAGACGATAGTTTCGTTCTGAGACAGGATAGTCGAAAGAGAAAGCATAATCACAACAATTAAAGTTGGGTCTCACGTTCTCAGGTGTGTAAAAAACTCGGGTACAGTTGTATTTTAAATGTTCATCTCCAAAACAGGAGTAAAACAAAAAATCCGGTGTGTCGGAGAGTTCAAGGTCCCACCTTTTGCTGATTATGCGCCACTCGAAATGCTGTTTCACATGCGCAAGATCAAAGGATCTGTACATGTCAGCGAACATTACTTTTATAGTTGGACTTTGCATACACATCTTCCGAATTGAATCGTTAATTCAAGGGTAAAAGCTAATGGAATTTCTTCAATGATAGTTTTTACTTATCCCACCTTCCCTCAATCTTTCCTCGAAGATACCTGATCACTTTTCTGCGCCAATCAGATGGCAAAAAACCCCAATGACGAATTCTTATACTTTGAATTTTTTGCTTAAGTTCAGTGGAGGAATAATTAAGATAATTTGATAAAATTTGATCCATCGTGGGGTTCGTGTAATTTTGTTCTTCTCTGCCAAAGGTACCAGCATAAACCAATTCAGCGCCTAAAATCGCAAAAGCAAGCCGGCGATCTTGAGTTCGCAAGAACTTATCCCAGACCTTGTTGAGGTTATTCCAGTGGGAGGTACTGTGAATTTTTTGAACGGACTTTAAGCCGCGATGAACTCCGTAGTGAAAAGATTGTGGAATGGAAGGATCCTGACAATGGGTTGCCGCAGGCGCAAGTTCCGCTTTATCGTATAGATATCGCTGTGGGTCCATGATCGGGATGTCGGGGAAAACGGTATCCTTCGAGAAATCCCAGCGAACGGTGTTGCGATATATCTGGATCCCCGCGGGGATCATTTCATCGGTGAAAAAATCCAACACCCCAATATTCATGACCTCCAACCACTGGTTTTGTGCAAATTTCTCAACAATCCGCGCAAATAAATCTTCCGACAACAGAACCGTATCAGCGTCAACCTTGATCAGGAGGTCAAATTCGTCAGCACGATCAATAAATGCCCGATAAAGCTTATTATGAGCTTCCAGTTCAGGAAGGTTTTCAATGAGCATATGATCGAAATTTTGGAAAGTCTGGTTTCGAATTGCTTCCAGACAAGCAGCATACTCATTTTCACCACTATATAATGTTCCTACCAGGATTTTGGTCATATCAACCTTTGCTTGTTCCCGCTGTTTGAGAAAAGTGATCAATAATTAGTTGAGGCCAGGCAAGCAGCCTGAGTTGTCGCCCAAAAATGATCATCCTTGTGGGCAGAATTCGTCTGGGAAGAGAATGAAATTTTGTAGCACGGTTATACGAAAAGATTCCAGCTCTAACCACCTGTTGCTGGCTGGCGGTTCCATTCTGCCTGACCCATTGATAGAGACTTCGCCAATATCTCATGCGGTCACGATATTGGACCACCAGTGAGCGCGGTGCGGAGATTCGATTTGCTTGATGAACTCGCCAAACAGCCACTGGCGTATCCAGTCGACCGGGTAGCAGGCGTGCAGTGAACGCAACCCGCAGGATGAATTCCGTATCCTGATGCAGCCTGAGAAACTCATTCATCAAACCAACTTTTTCCAGAGCACTTTTCCTGATCACCAAGGCATTCAGATGGAAATAACCTTTTTCACCCTTGATCAGCACCTCAGCGAGATTTTCCGGTGAAATACCGGGGGAGATAGTCTGCAACTGGCTTGTTGATTTACCAGCTGCCTGCCACCGCTCCATCCCCTCACCCGATTCAACCTGCATCCCCACTGCCTCATAGACTCCCTCACAAGCCGGGTCCAATCGGAAAATATCTGAAGCAGCAGCGAAACGATCAGGAAGGTAGTAATCATCCGCATCCAAGAAGGCAATGAAGTCCTCACCCGCAGAGCGCATTCCCAAATTGCGGCTGGCACCAGCGCCCCGGTTTTCGCCATTCGGATGGCGCAGCAATTTGACCTTTTCAAACTTGCTCGCCAGCTCCTCGCATACCTCCAGGGCGTTATCCGGTGATCCGTCCTCAATCAACAGCACTTCCGCAGTCTCTGGCTGTGCCAGGGCGGATTCAACCGCCTGGCTTACGTAGCCAGCAGCGTTGTAAACCGGGATTATCACGGAAACGTTAAAATCACTCATTCAATTTCAACCAATCGTTGCGAATGATTGACCAGCCAGCCTGCGCCAGCTCGTGCCAATAATGGCCTTCCACGAACGTGGAGGGCAATCGGAAAGGCAGTCGCAGCAAAGCAGATAACCTCCCAAGATTTTTCTTGCCTGGGGCATCTTGAGTCCATTCAAGCATTAGTCGTCTGAAGGCAAGGCGACGCTGCTCAGGGGTGCCATTGCGACGCAACCATTGGTAAGTGGCAACCCTCAGGCGCACACGATCGCGATTTATGCTTTCGCTGGAACGCGGGGTGGAAACGCGGTTTTGTTGGTGCACGCGGCGCATCGAGGATGATTCGGTGACACTGCCAGGATAAAGGTTTCCGACTGCAGCGAGCCGTATCACCCAATCCGTGTCTTCGTGCAGTGTGTCGGCAATACTTTCATCCATCAGCCCGGAACGCTCCAACACCTTGCGGCAAATGATCAGGCCGTTCAAGTGGACGTGACCTTGACCGCCTTTGATCAGAACAGTAAACAAATCGACTGGGTCAATACCGGGGGGCAGCGTGGTGATGCCTTCGCCTGCAATGCTGTGGTCATGCCAGCGCTCACGGCTGACTTCGTCTTCGTAGTACATCCCGACAGCGTCATAAACCCCGTCGCAGTCTGATTGTCGTTCAAAAACAGAACGAGCAGCAGCAAACCGACCTGGCAGGTAAAAATCGTCCGCGTCCAGAAAGGCGATATAAGGGCAGGTGCTGTTGGTGATACCCAGGTTGCGGGAAGGTCCAGCCCCGCGGTTGACCCCGCCTGGGTGCTGAAATAATTTCACCTGGGGATATAAACCAGCTAATTGTCGGCAGACCGCCAGGCTGTCATCCGGCGAGCAGTCTTCAACCAAAATCACTTCCCTTACCTCGGGCTGGGCAAGCGCGGATTCGACAGCCTGGGTCACAAAAGAGGCGGCATTATAGACCGGGATGACTACGCTGACTTCAAACCCGCTGTTCATTTTTACTTCCATTGGCTCAATTCTTCCTTGATTGCTTGAAGAAAAGCATCTCCATGCTGCAGGTCAGGCTCGAGGTAGTTCCCTTCAGCCCATTCGTTCCACGATTTCAGGATCACCAATTGATGCTCAGGCTCACAGCCGCTAACGCGATCAATAGCCTGGTGCAGATGCTGTTGGAAGACCTCCGGTGTCCGGTTAAAGAAAACATGGCCATTGACGCCGGAGCGTGGGGTGTTATCCCAGCCAGGCATGACGCAGGGGTAGAAATCGAGCGGTTGCGGCTGGGGCAGTTCAAGAAAAGGCAACACATTTTTGTAATCATAAACATGGAAGGGCTGTTTGAGGATCTTCTGATAGAAGTCACCCGCTGCATTTGGTCCAAGCAGTTTGCTCAGGGCTTGGCGCATGCCCTTCAAACGGGTGCCCCGCCGGCTGGTGCGGGAGATGGTGAAGCCATCAAAGCCCAGATTGATGGTGTGTTGAGCTTGTTGCTCGTTGTTGATAATTCCGATCAAAAACAAGGGTTCCAATCCGGCATTTTTTGCTAATCCCTGCCAGAGCTGCACCCAGGCTACATCCAGGTCGGCTGGTTGGAATACGAAGAAGATCGGACGGCCATCCACCCTCATGTAGCGTTGGTCGCGAAAGGCGGGCAGGAGCATGTTGAAATGAGCAATGTGGTCCTTCTCACCAGGGTAAGTCTGTTCAATCAGGATCTTGTCGGGCTCACCGTGCCAAATGCCGGTCCAACTTTGGTTTGCCCAAGCCAGGCAGAAGGGGAAATCAGGTTTTCCGCTTGCCAGCACTTCATTAAAAGGGCGTTCCAACAGCTGTTTTCCCCCGAACCAGTAGTGCCAGTAGCAGAAGCCCTCAATCCCAGCGCTGCGGGCAAGCTGAGCCTGAGCTTCGCGGATGGCAGGATCGCGCAGATCGTAGTAACCCAACTCGCCGGGTTGGATGGGCTGTTGATGCCCCCTAAAGAGCGGTTTGGCCTTGCCGACGTTGGTCCATTCGGTAAAGCCTTCTCCCCACCAGGCGTCATTCTCGGGGATGGGGTGATATTGCGGCAAATAGTAGGCGATCAGACGCGGTTTCGTCATCGTTTTTCCATGACGGACTGGATCACACGGTAAACGTTAGCGGCGTAATCTTCGATGTTAAAAAGAGTCCTTGCCCGTTGCCACCCTGCCAGTCCCATCTTTCGGCCTTGCTCAGGGTTTAGTGCCAGTTCTCGCATGGCTTGCACCAACTCATCGAAGGTGTTGTAAAGAAAACCCGTTTCCCCATCCACGATGATCTCTGGGTTTCCACCGCTGTTCTTACCAATCAGTGGAAGCGCGGTGGACATCCCCTCAAGTCCCACCCGGCTGAAGGCTTCGTTCTCTGAGCAAATTAGCACGCAGTCAGCAGAAAAGTAATAAGGGAAAGGGTCATCTACCAACCCAGTAAAGGTTACCCTGTCCGTCAGATTGAGATCAACTACCAGTTGTTGCAAGTTGTTAACATAATCTGGTTTGCCATTCCCAACGATCACCAACTTGGCGAGAAAGGCTTCATCCCGAAGCTTTGCCAACGCGCGGATAGCCAATTCCTGACCCTTCTTTGGATTAACGTTACTAAGCATCGCAAAGGTGAAATCTGGTTTGATCATCATTGATAGCCGGGTCTGTAAACGCAATTCCAATTCCGGGATGCTAGCCACGCCATTATAGACTTGATAGACATTGGCTGGGAATGAAGGGAAGTAGTGCTGCTGAACACCACGGGCATGACAGATAATGGCATCAGACTGGGAAAGTATAAGTCTTGAAAGCCAGTGAGGGAAAATATATTTCCAGCCAAAATAAAGGTCATAATATTCACGAATATGCCAAATGTGTGGCAACCCCGCCTTGCGCGCAGCAAGAAACCCAACAGGTATCACCGAGGTATTGGTATAAACCAAGTCAATTTTCCAATCTCTGATAATATTTTGAAGATTTTGAACTGACCGTCTAATTTCACTGGCATGGTCAATCTTTCTTTTGCAAGACAAAATCCGATCTGAAACCCACCATGGAATGGGGAAAATGGCGTATCGGATTCCTTCGTTATCCAAAGCATCAGTAAAAGCACTCTTCACTGGGTTAACTACGAAAGAAGTGACACCGCAACTTTTCAAGCCCTGAATCAAGCTCAACAGCGAACGGCTGGAACCCTGGAAGTTATCATTATGGGTCACAAAGAGGATATTCATAAGCTTGGGAATTCATCAATCAAGGACAAAAACCTGATGGCAAGGAATTGGTTTTCTCGGATTCACATAGGTCGTTCTTTTGAGTACTGGAGTAAGGACCAAACTTTATTACAACAACATCGTCCATAATCTTGATGCTTCCGGGTTCTGGCCAAACTGGCATGCTCTCACCCGCCGGAACATAGTCAGAGCGTCTCTCAAGCGGCAAACCTTCCAAGCCCTGATACCCAAGAGTCCGAAGAAAAGCGGCCGCACGAGACGGATTCCCTCCATCCCAACCGAAGAACGACGCACCGATATTTTCGATTCTTGAAACAAGTTGAGTTGATGGGCGGTCTACGAAACCGACTAATTCAAGATAGACAACATCGGTCGTTCCAGCTTTGGCTTTTTCCTGTTCAATTCTCTGCACAAGTTGACTCGCCAGGAATTTGTCTTCTTCATAAGCAAAGGCTGAGGAAGCAAACAGGTGGTTCATAGACGAAGCGAATTGGAATATCGTAAAAACAGTCAGAATTGATAGGAGAACCCGGGCTTTTGGACCCACATGCTTCAAAGCGAGCGCTGCCCAACCCATCAGGAAGATTGGCACACCCAGAAGTGATCGATAAGGAATATATCCTTTTGTCAGAATCCCGCCGATGAATGGCAGAACACTGAAGATTCCCAATAGTGCAAGAAAAAGGAAGTAGTAGCCCAATTTTTCACGTCGTTTGAATTCAAGAGTGAGGGTAAAACCACCAGCTACCAAAAGGAAAAGTGGTAGAGCTCTCATCTCTATACCGTAAAAGGTGACATCACCAATCATGATATTGTAGAAAAGTCGCCAAAGTTTAAGAATATAGATGTTTAGACTCTGAAACAAATTCCTGAAGTGAAAGTAATGAGAAATGTAGTTTGAAGCTTCAGTTTGGTATGCGAGAAAGAAGATTTGTTGAATGCCATAATACAACATGTAACCTAAGGCCATCATAGCTATTGCGGAGAACAAGTATCGGAACAGGTTTTTCTGTTCTTTTTGCCAATTGTAGAGAAGGTTTAAGAGAATAGCCATTGCTAGCGGTTGCACGAGAGGCTGGTAGATAGAGAAAACGAGAGCGATCGGTATAGATGCAAGAAATTTATAGCCTTTGGTAGTTCTTACTAAAATTAATAAACTAAGGGAAATGCAGAAAAAACCGAAACCAACAGCAAAATTAACAAACGAAAAACTATACAAATAAGCTAGTCCAGGCCAAGTCAATCCGAGAGAAGAAATTAAGAAACGATCCGATCTCCGCTTAATATTCAGGCAATCTAGAAGAAGAAGGATTCCTGCAAATTGGAAGCAAAGTGTGAGGACTAATGGGATAAAGGGAATAACTTGCTTTGTGAGAAACAGCTTGGTGAGAAGCAACAAACCCCACCTTCCACTAGAAATAAAACCGGGGTTGACTCCTGTCCTAACCGCAGCAAGTTCTTCGTCAATTGTCAGATTGACATTGAAAAGTTCGAACCCATATGCGGCTAAAATTAGTACGAAAAAAAATAGAATCAGTAATGAGTTGTCTTTAAGATAAGCCTTTATCTGACCTGTGCTGAAAATTTTTTTAGAAAAGAAAGAATCGGTCTCTGGATTAATCATAAATAGCTAGTTCTTGTTGTTCAACTTTGAATGAAAAGGATAAATTCAGATGTGATTAGTGAATTGAGTTGAGTGGATTTGGAACAACCTGATCTAGTATCGAGCAGGTAGTAGAATGATTACGTTCAATTGACTGTCCACTTGGAAGGCACGATCACGGGGTAGCCCCTGGCATCAACATAAATACCCTCTTGAAAAGTTCCTGACTTAACATCGAAAGAGTACGCTTCTGGCACCCAATCAAAAATCATCTTTCCTGAGCCCACCCATAGATTGATGCCATATTTTCCTGGAGCAAGATGTAGTGACTCGAGATTGGCTGTGATTTGGCAAGTCCCCGAATCAATTGATAAACCTTTTTGCATATGGCCAGAATGCATCTGCATGACTTTGCTTCCATCCTCAGCAGTGAAAGAAATTGAAATATCAGCAATAATTCTGGCGTTGCCAATGTTCTCCACATCTACTCGACATGTAAATGGTTCGCCTGTTGTTGGAATACCAGGTTCGACTGAGAAGTTGAGAATTCGGACGCGTTGATCTCCAAGTCGTTGTTTCTCATTCACATTGAATACATTCGGATTTTGATATACATGTAGGTACTCATGAATAATTTCATCCGTGGGACCTTCATTCAAAATTTTGCCGTCTTCCAACAGAATCGTTCTGGCACAGAGGTTTCTCATAGAAACCATATTATGACTAACGAAAAGGACTGTCCGTCCCTCATCGGTAACATCGCCCATCTTGCCCAGGCATTTCTTTTGAAATTCAGCATCACCCACCGCCAAAACCTCATCCACGATCAAGATCTCAGGGTCGAGGTGGGCGGCAACAGCAAAGCCCAGGCGCACGTACATGCCGCTGGAGTAACGCTTGACGGGAGTGTCGATGAATTGCTCCACTCCTGAAAAAGCTACGATCTCATCAAACTTTCGGGTGACTTCTTCCTTGTTCATCCCGTAAATTGCCCCATTAAGATAGACATTCTCGCGCCCGGTCAGCTCAGGGTGAAAGCCGGTGCCGACCTCCAACAAGCTGCCGATGCGCCCCTTTACCTTGACCACGCCGCTGGTTGGGGCAGTGACACGAGAAAGAATCTTGAGCAGGGTGCTCTTGCCAGCGCCGTTGCGCCCGATGATCCCGAGCGCTTCGCCCTGTTTAACCGTGAATGAAACATCATCCAGGGCAAGAATGCTTTCACCTCGTTTCTGGTGATCAGTTTCGCGACCAATGATAGCGTAAGGGTCAGGCTTGTTCCGCGCCCTCGCCCACCAGCGCTCAAAATCACGGATGAGCGAGCCTGTGCCAATAACGCCCAAGTCATATTGTTTGGATAGATGTTCAACAGAAATTACTGTACTCATTTTTTTACGATAGGATTCTTTCGACAGAATCGAAGAATGCGGGTCCTGTGTGCCCTTCGAGTAATAGCTGCTCTTTTAAGTAAGAAAGAGATGGCAAGTTTCCGAATAATTGTAAATAATAATTCCTCAATGACTGATCAGGATTCATCGCTAATGCGGATTGCCAGAAATAACTTCCTCTCATTCTAAATCGATTATGGAGAATCCTCGGGTCGGACACACCACCAGGATGGAATACGGTGTTTTTATTAGCGTTGTTATCAATATCTCTGTCAATCCAATTAAAAGGAAAACCTTCAGCGATCCCTATTGAAAATAACACTCGCATAGTATCGAGATAATCCTTAAAATCTTCGAGGAAATTATTTTCATCGATGCCAATTTCCCGCATCTTGTTTTTAATTTTGTTTGAGAGGGGTTTGTAACGTTTGCTGCTGCATTTTATTTTATATTCCTTGATGATCTGCCTGGCGAGGGGAGCATTGAAGTACATAAAGTGAGTTTGAGGTGCTTCCAGATTCAGAACTGGATTGTGATACATAAACAGGACATTGCCAAGCGAATTTTCTTCGACCTGCTTAATTTTCTCAAAATAGGTGCCATCCATGACAAAACAATCGTAATCCAGGATGCCAAAATTCTTTTTCATATTGGAGAATAGATGATCCATTATTTCTCCATGTTTGAGCTGCTCTTTGATAATTACGATTCGCGTGACATTCAGGTTTTTTCTGGCATAATCAATTTCATATGCGTCCATACCATTGAGAATGAGAACAACATCTTCAGTTTTTGGGATGTAGCGAAGACAAACTTGGATAAGGTGCAGGCTGCCCTTGAGTCCAATGATATAAAATAAATTCTCGCGATTTCTCAAAGGGTGCAGTTGAAAATTTATGATGGCGCTTTGTAATCGGTTATGAAGCGAATTTTTACTCATTTCATAAATAGGCTTCAAGATGTTAGGTATTTGTCTCATTATCAATCCCTAATTTTATTTGTGGTCAGCGTAGATTATCACTTTAATCACTAGCGTTAGCTCGAGAAAATTATCATGGGAGAATATCAATCAGATTTCGACGGTAGACATCATGATTTCGATCAAATCAATAATGCAAAGATACTGTTCTGGGGATCAAACTGTATCAATAAAGGTCTTTTCGACCCTGTTGAAGACCACAACTCCAATGAACAATACCACCAGCATAAAGACAAACGAATACCCCAGGCGCAGCCAAGACGCGTCGCCTGCTCCTAAAAATCCCGCGCGAAAGGTCTCGATGATGGGAGTAATCGGGTTGACATCTGCGATCCAACGCCATTTTTCAGGAATGGTTGAGACTGGGTAGATAACTGGCGAAGCATACATCCACAGCGAGACCCCAAAGCCAACAAGGTAATTCAGGTCACGGTACTTGGTGGTAAGCGAGGACACGATAATGCCAAAACCCAGCCCGAGACCGGCCATGAGCAGCACCAGCAACGGCAAGGCAAACGCCCAAGATGTGAAATGGATTCCCGCTCCCTTGGTGTAGTAAAACAACCAGAACACCATGAAGAGCGTGAACTGGATCGCCAGCGTGATGAGATTGGAGATAACGATCGAGATGGGCGTGACCAGGCGTGGAAAGTAGACCTTACCAAAAAGGTGGGCGTTGGTGATAAAGGTCTGGGATGTACCGGTAAGACAATTGGAGAAATAGTGCCACAATACGGTACCAGATAGATAGAACAACATTTGCGGCAGACCATCGGTAGGGAGTTTAGCGATGTTGCCAAATATTACCGTGAACACCAGGGAATTCATGATGGGCTGGAAGATCAGCCACAACGGTCCCAGGATGGTCTGCTTGTAACGTGAGACAAAATCGCGACGCACAAACAGGGCGATAAGATCGCGATAGTGCCAGACGTCCCTCAGCTGCAGATCCCACCATTTTTTCCTGGGAGTGATGATGAGGTCCCAGGAATCGTTTTCAGTTGTGGTTTGAGTTTGGGTCATATAGAGTAGAGGTTCTGAGTTTGATTATGGATGTTGATAAATCGATATGGATTTCTTGGATAGAATCGAGACATTAAAAAACCCTCACCCTATATCCCTCCCCCTTCGCCAAAGGAAGGCTGGGGAGGGCGAGGAGAGCTGCAGGTCATACCATTTTTTGCGCGTGGTAATGATGAGGTCCCGCTGTTCTTGGTCTGAGGCTTGTGATTGTTTTTCAGTATTTTCCATCGTCAATGCAGCAATTCGCCTGTATCGTTATGATCCGGTAGGGGAATTCGTATTATTGATATATCCTGTTGAGCCTTCGTAAGAGATGACCTTGGCGGGAATTCCCACCGCCACCCCGTTATCAGGCACATCCCTGGTGACTACACAATTTGCACCGATGGCAGCATTATTCCCCACCTGGATCTTCCCGAAGATCTTTGCGCCGGGTCCGAGGTAGACGTTATCCCCAATGGTCGGTACCCCAGCGCGTACTCCTCGCCTGCTGACGCCAATGGTGACCTGTTGCGATAGATTGCAGTTTTTACCTATAACCACTTGTTCGTTGATAACGATCCCTCCCTGGTGACCAATATAGAGCCC
>Ga0123335_1007744_pt1 | contig 11840 bp, 19 predicted proteins | sample BiotimSIPDNA_2_FD_89707 | JGI IMG/M metagenome (GOLD analysis project Ga0123335, IMG submission 89707) | Anaerobic biogas reactor microbial communites from Washington, USA - Biogas_R2 time_0 SIP DNA | ecosystem: Engineered > Bioreactor > Anaerobic > Unclassified | place: Washington, USA... | reverse complement strand
TATCATACTTCTTTATGATCGAGGTTGCCGCCGCCGTTACGCTTCTTTGCCGTCTCTTCTTCCCGGTCTCCTCGTCGGTGACGGTCTTCATAAGATCCTTGAACCTCAGCCGTTCCGGGTCGGTGGCTCCGGCGCCCTCTCCTTCGTCCTCGGCGGTCTCCTCGGCATCCTTCGCCCGGATCTTCCGGAGGGTAAGCCTCTGATAATGTTCTCCCTCCTCGGACCACTTCCCGATCCGCGAGATGTAGGTCATGATCCAGTTGATTTCTGGATCGGTAAACCCGGCGCCGGTGAGCTTCCCCACAAGCCCAAACTCGGCGTCTGATCGGTCCCCGTCGTGCCGTTCCTTCGCCTCGTCGGTCCAGTCCAGAAGGCTCTGGAGGGTCGGATCAGCCTCTAAAAGGGTGTCGAGCTTCTCCTTCACGAAGTCGACGTCGATCTCGCCAGCGTCCTCCGACGGCTCCGGCTCGGCTTCCTCAGTTGCGGGGGGCTGGTTGAACTTCTCCGCCCAGGTCTTCAGGGCGTCGGGGTCTGGCGTCAGCCCTTCGATGAACTCCAGGAGCTTCTCATCCTCATCCCGTTGTGGGATCTCGCCGATAGCTTCCCTGAGGTGGTTCTTCCGCCCCTCTTCCTCGTCTTCAAACTTCGAGTTCCAGGTCCCTAGGACCCCACAGACTCTTGGGGGATCAAAGGCCGTCGTGTCGACGTCGACGTTGGCTTCCCTTCTGACCACCTTCAGGAAGGCCGCCACCTTCGCTATGAACTCCGGTGTCGGTGGGGTGGGGGGGATAGGCAGCAGCAGCCCCGCCCCGTTCCCGGACTTGAAGCCGAGCCCCGGCTTGAGGCCCTTCGTCGATAACCATCCCTGGACTGTGGGGAGCTGCGCCAGCGCAAACCCGCGCTCCCTTTCGGTGGCCGCGAAGTCCTTCTTATCATCTGGTTTTTTCGCGTCGACGTCGATAAAAATGTTGGTGACGGCTTCGACGTCGTCGAAGTCGTGGAACTTTTTTGAGTCTCTCTTGAGGCGGTTGACGTTCACCCACAATTGCCGCTTCCCGTTCCTCAGCTTGATGTAGTCGACGGCCCGGTTTGCGTTGATGAGGTCGAAATGAGCTTCCTGCGCGCCCTTCTCGCCCGTCTTCACCGACTTGATGGCAAACCGTTCATGACCTAGGAACCTGATGAACCGGGTTAATTCTTCGACTGTGGGGGCGTTCATCTCGACCCCTCCCCGGGGGGGTTAAGATTCGCGAAGTTAAATCCTTCCTCTGATTGAGGTACGGATAGGTATTTATGGGTAGAATACCTAGAATTCATCTAGATCACTGATCCTAAGTTCTCGGCCCCAAATGTCTCCTAGGCGGTTCTTGGGAATAGTGACGCGTGAATAGTCGGCGGCGGTGGTGGTTCGGAGCCACCACCCAAAACTCTTCTTAACATTCATACCATGACCTCGGTTAATAGAGTTGGGTCTCTGGCTATCGCTTTATAGCCAGTTCTCAGTAAGAGTCTACCAAAAGCCGATGTTGGTACACCTAGTCGGTCTGCCGTTGCCGCATACATTGCTTTTTCTTCTGGTTGCAAATGTATGGACAGTGTTTTATCCCTTTGTGGGATGCCATCATACTTTGACATTTTCTGTCTCCTAGGTCTGAGAATTCGGAGGTTCTCGACCCGCATACATATTCTGAGCCCGAAAGTTATATACCCTTCGGCCGATATGGCCTAAAATAATAATTAAAGTTCGCCCCCGCCCCTGGGGGAGAGGTCGCCCTATTCATCCAAATCCTTGTCCTCGCGATTCTGAGCATTCTCTGCTAACATGCGGACCGTCGTGTATGCGTCCAGTTCGGCCTTAATCCTTACTTTATCAACTTCAGGCAGGTCGTGCCAAACTTCCAGGTGTTCCCTGACGGTGTCGGCGTACGCCGCGTATTCGGTCAGTCTGTCCTCGACCTCGAACCCCAGCCTCGATAGATATCGGATGGTGGCCGCCACGCTTGTGTTCTTCTTATCTGCTTCCTTCTTTATCCTGTCGTACAATTCGACGGGCATTCTAACCTGTACGTTTCGTTCCTTCGCCTGCATGGGAATTACTTATCATTACATCGAATATAAACCTATCGGCCCGATTAGCGGAGCCGTATATTTCGACGGTTATGCTTTGCATAAGCTTTGCACTCCCCACAAATCCCCACAGACCAGGAGCCAAAATCTCGCCTCAGAAATCGCTATCAGTCGCCACTGCTCCGGGCCGACCCCCTCGGATGAGCCCAAAAAAGAACTCAAACCCCATGATGATACGCGACGGCTCGCCAACATTCCTATAGTCTCTGTGGGGAGGCTTGCGATCGAGTAAACAAGCCGGGGTTCGGTTGTTATAAAAAAGGTGGTGGAGTTTGAAGGCAATTACAGTTTAAAGTATTGTAATTCCGGTCTAATTCTTATCTCCTCCTGGACCTGGTTAAGAGAGCAGCTGTTATAAGGGATATAGCTCCTATCGATAAGGTTAATGGGCTTTCTTCGGGATTATCGACATTGATTACAGCTATAGCTTCAGTTGCACTACCCCGAACTTGTGGGGATTCATCATTAGCGGCCGCATATTTCAACGCGGAAAGGGCTTTAGGATCGCCAATTTTACCTAAAGAGTACGCAGCCCCCTTGCGAGTTAAGACATCTTTGTCGTTCTTCAGAGAATCGATCAACGGATCAACAGCTCTAGGATCAGCAAATGATCCAAGACCCGCGGCCGCGGAAAAACGTATTGCTGAATTTTCGTCATTTAGACACGCAATCAAGGGTTCAACAGCTCTTGAATCATTACTTTGGATTAATCCATTAAGGGCTTCGGTCCTCTCTTCCCATCCTGTGGCTGGATCTTTCAGGGCAGCTATTTGGTCATCTACCTCGTCTGCCAGGGCTGAGGATACCAGCATCAATAACGCCAAAATCAGTTTAAACCACATCTTGTCAACCTCTTGGATAAAGTTACTGTCAAATTTCATTAAAAAATGTTTCGGTAAATTTTAGTATTATCGCCTCAAAATGAACCCCATCAGCCATGGTTCCCCCGCACCTCCAGAAAAAAGAGCCCCTCAAAACGCTTCTAGAGAATTTAATAATAGGATCGAATAAAAAGAGATGAAAAGGTGGGGATCTAAGCCTTACTGTATCGGTCAATCTCAGCCGTTGCCTTTTCGATATGCTTATTTCCCATCGTCATATACAGTGATGCTTTTTCAAGGGCTTCCGGGTCTAGGTTTTTCGCACCGTTATAACCCTCTTCAGCCGCCCTTTCGTAGTCGTCCAAAGCCCCGCCCCATTCATATTTAGCAGTCGCCAATTCTGAGCTAACTTCGTATTCATTATTAAGGCGCTTTGCTACTTGAACATGGGCCTTTAAGTCGGAGCATCTGGACGCTACTTCGTCAATGTCCATATCTTCTGCAGCGGTACTCACTGCCTGCATGTCCTCCACGATATAACCCATTGATACGTAAGTTGTGGCCATCCATTCAAGGTTTGGATCGATCTCTTTCTCCTTGTCAGCCGTTCCAGTGGCCGCGCTCTCGTCTGTGGTGGCCGCAGTTGCGGCTGTCGTGGTCGTCCCCGTCTCTCCTCCAGTATCCGGGCTCGGAAGAATGGCTCCCAAGACAATCAAAACAACAAACGCATACACCACATAGCCCGCGATTCTTGTCGCTTTCTTTTCGCTATTAAGCAACGGTAACTTTTCCTTAATTCCCATATCCTGATCTCCTGGGGAAGAGACTGCCCCAATAGGCGAAAAGTGTTTCGATGCTCCAAAAATCCTGCCCCATCCGCCAGATTATTATATCACTGCCTATAGTAGTGAGTAACTACACTATAGCCCCTACCGTCCCTTCGGGGACGGTAGTGAAATATTCACAGATATGGAAGGGAATTTTTTGGGGAAGGTAGCGGTTTTTATCGACGGTGGTTTTTTCGAGAAGGTTTTAGATGGCCCGTTCGGGCGCCCAAAAATCGACTTTGAGATATTTTGTGATAATTTGTGTAATGGATCGGACTATAGATTAAGAACCTATTATTATGATTGTATGCCTTTTCAGAGCGATCCGCCCACCGAAGACGAAAAACGGAGATACGCAAACAAACAAAAATTTATGAATGTTGTGGAGCGTCTCCCTAGATTTGAATCGAGACTCGGAAAATTGGGGTGGGTCGGTGGAGAGCTTGTTCAAAAACGAGTCGATGTTTTGTTTGCGGTGGACCTTGTTCGGATGAGCTGGCGTGGGATGATTGAAAAGGCTGTAATAATCACGGGCGATAGTGATTTTGTACCCGCAGTTCAGGCGGCTAAGGAGGCGGGGGTAGTAGTTCAGTTATACTATTATAGGGCAAAACGTCCACGCGAGCCCAATACACATGACGAACTTCTTTCCGCCGTCGATGAGCGCTATGAAATTGATCAAGACTTAATAGATAGGTCGTTGCGTCAAGATAAGTCGGGCCGTTTGGTATTTTCTGGTGGAGCTAAGTGATCGCCGCCCACGTGGTAGTGTCACCCAACTGCTATACCCTTTAGCATCTCCTCAATCCTCTCCCTCAGCTCGAAGACGTAGCGCCGCGCCTTCTTCCCGCCTCGGTGACAGTTGACCGCTTGGATCCCCGCCGCCGCCATCGACCGCCCCAGGGGCCTGGACTCCATCCCCACGGCCTCCGCCACCTCCGCCGCCGTTGGCTCTATCCCACGCGCGTGAAAGCCTCTGATCGCCTCCAGGGCTCTCTTTACCTCATCGCCTGTGGGGGTGCTCGTCTTTGGTAAGGATTTGTCTTTGGTAAGTCGCTTTCGTGTCTTTGGTAGGGGTTCGGGTGGGGGCGTGTCTTCGGTAAGAGTCTTTGGTAAGGTCTTGTCTTTGGTAAGGACGGGCTCCTCCTCCGGGGTGTCTTTGGTAAGAGGTAGGTTTTTGCCGATGTACTTCTTTCGCGTTCTTCCGTCCTCCCACCAGAACCGCGCCCAATAGGGTCCATGTCCCGGCCCGTCCCGGCATTTCTTACACCGCTCTTTGTTGCACTTATAAAATTCCTGGCGGTAAACTCCACCCTCCGGAGCCTTAATCGACTTCATTGTATTTGTCTTTGGTAAGGATCGTATAAATAGCTTCTTACCAAAGACAAATCCTTACCAAAGACAAGACCTTACCAAAGACGAACTCGCCGTCTTACCGAAGACGCTCGGAGGATGCTGATTTCTTGCACGCCATCCGGGCTTTACAGGTCGAAATGGTGCTTATAAAATGGTGAGAATAGAATTGTTGCGGTGTTATCGCTTCGCGCCTTTCTTCCTATTCGTTCGGCGAGAAACTATCCTGAGATTCCTCTTCCCGTTGGAGCCCCCTTTTGAGAGAGGGACTTTGTGATCCACTTCTCGAGTATCTCCGACCTTGAGCCCCATCTTCCGCCGCGCTGCGTTGCGCTGGTTCCGGAGTTTGATCTGCTTGGGCTTACCGTGAAAATCCCTATATTCCTTCTTATAGTCCCGCTTCTTGGCGGTCTTCCGCTTTGCCATGATGACCAGTTATGCGACCTTCCGGACCAGGATCTCGCAGCAACGGCATTTCGGGTGCTTAATTGGCCCGCCCCCTCCCCCTCTGTCAAACTGACCGTCGGGGAGCCCCGCCGCCTTTGGTTCTGATGCTATCGCTTGCATTGTGGTTTCACCAAATACTATTATAGCCCTTATAGTACTTATAGTTATCTATAATGGCGTGCCTAACATATAAATACAATGAGATCGTATAATGGCAACATGGCGAAAATGACGACCGTCCAGATAAGCGAAGAGACCCGGGAACGGCTAAAGAACTACGGCCGGCTTGGAGACACTTACGACGTAGCGATCTGTAACATAATGGACAGGATCGAAGAATTAGAGTCAAAGGAAAGGGGCAGTAAAAACCCTCGTGAAGCCCTCGCCGCCCCTTTGAGCATTTAAGTCGGTGAAACCAAATGCAAGCTAATACTATCCCATCAGTCGAAGATATACCTTTCGACGTGTCGCCCTCAACCCGGACCCTGTTGGTGGAGATACTCAGCCAATTGACCACGGTGAAAGAGGAGGTCGCCGAACTCCGAGACGAGAACCGCCAGAAGGATCAACGCATCGCCGAACTGGAAGCCCGCCTTGAAGCCCATGAAAGCTTCGACGGAAGGGAGAGGGCCACAGATCGCCAGCGTATCACCGCCCTGGAGACCCCGGCCCCGGCCCTCCGAGAGGAGACGGCAAAAGACCACATCGACCGCCTATTTTCAGAAATGAGACGGCTTAAAATGCGATACGTAACCATCAAAGACGCCGCCCGCCTTTTAGAGATCTCCAAACCACACATGCACAAGCTAAAACCGTATCTGGCGGATGATTCCCGTTTTGCGATCATCAAAGACCCCCACCACCGCCAACGGCATCTTATCGGGATAGTTTAGGAGGATAAACCGTATCATGATACGGTTATGGTTTCTCGGATGAATCGCTAGCGGCTAAAAATCAAGATATCAGATGTGACGGTCATCTGATAATATATGATAATGATTAATCGGAGATATAGATATAGTATAAGTGAATATATATAAGCAATATAGAAAATACAGTATCCGGTCTTGAATCTAGCAAAACCGTAACCGTATCATGATACGGTTATCTTTTCTCAAAAATTCGCTTTCGTCGCCGTGGCGTTCTGTCACGCTCGCCGGTTCTGTGATGCTCTCCACCGCCGCGCACGGGAATATCACATGTGTAGCAACGCATGTTCCCTGCTATTGCCAATTGCAAGGACGTCAAATTGGCGGCCAATGGACGCTAAAGTCTGGTAGCAACGCATGTTCCCTGCTATTGCCAATTGCAAGGACGTCAAATTGGCGGCCAATGGACGCTAAAGTCTGGTAGCAACGCATGTTCCCTGCTATTGCCAATTGCAAGAGCACGCCGCCTTTCATTTTGTGGCTTTCGGAGTGTCGCGGTATCTTTCGATTGAACCGACGGATAGCGGTACGGGACCCTTGGGCGACAAAATCCCCCGGATTCTTATCAATCGGTGGACTCCTCACCGCCCTCCTCCTCCTCCGAGATCTCCCCCGCCGCCTTCAACTTCTGGATAGCCCGACTCACCGCCCCCTTATCGTACCCTCCGAGACGGGACCCCATCTCCTCCAGCGTAATATCCCCCGCCCTCACCATGTCGATAAGCTGTTGTTTGCGGGAATCGTTATCTAGCAACGCGCCGCGCCTTGCTGGTTGTTTGGTAGCCAAATTACCTTTTTTCCCTTTCACCGTCGCGGAGGGCTGGCCGATAGTCCTTAGTACCTCCCTGGCCTTCTGGCTTATTCCCCCTTCAACCAGACGGGCCAAAACGTCGCCCTGGCTTTCACCCGTAACCAGCCCTTCGGCTTGAAGGGCTTTGTACGTCTCCTCCGATATGGTGATTCTCCTCCCTGCCATATCATCCACAAAGCCGCCAGGGAGGATAAGCCCGACGGCCCGGATGGATGGAAAGCCAGAAGGTAGTTTAGGACTCCCCGCCAGAAGAAACGGCCTTAAAACTTAAAATAACGAATCGAGATAAAAATAAATCCAAGATGCTGCGGTCATCTCGGCTCTTTAGGGGCAAAGGACCTCCACCGCCGAAGGTGCCGCCAGTCCTCCCCCGTCATCTCACCCTCGGGACGGGCCCGAAGGGTTCCCTTGTCATCCGGCCGGTATTCAGCCCGGACAGGCAGACCACAAGACGGGCAACAGGGAGACCCCAGGGAATAGTGGACGGCCGTATTGCATCGAGGGCAAACATACTCTTCGATCTCCAGCCTCCCCCCGAAGATGGGAACCCATCGATCAGGGCTCACCGCGGGGGCTCCCAGAATAGACGACCGCTCGCCCCTATCTCCACCTTTCGCCACCCTTCGCGCCGGAGGAGACCCCGGACATCCTCAGCCGGAGCCCCGAAGAACCGCCGTATCCTCCAAGGTGATCGCCTGGCGATAGGGATCGCCCTCCAGCGCATCAGGCAGGCCGGAAAGCTTCGCCTCGGCTATGATCGCCCTCGCCTTCTCGGAGATCTTTTCCAGCCTCTCCAGTTCGGGACCGTTGGTACTCAGGGCCTCGTCTCTCGCCGCCTTCAGCTTCAGCGCCACCGGGTCGGAATCCAGGTCAACGGGCCGCCCTAGTTCGGTATGGTTTTTCAGGTGGTTGGCGAGGTCGAGCCGATAGATCGTATGGCTTTTGCTGATCGTCTCCCTCACCTTTTCGGCCCTCTCCCTCACCGCCTTGATGGAGTCGAAGCCCTCCAGGGCCGCCACAAGCCGCCGGAGCACGTCGCCATTGGCCTCCACCAGGGCCGCCAGCCTCACCGCCTCGCCGTTGATCGCTTCCAGGGCCTCTTTATCAAGAACTTCAAGCTTTCCCGAAGGTAGAAACGACACGCAGTTGACGCTCTCGGCTTTCAGCTTACGGATCGCCGCCTTGCATTTCTGGATATCTGTCTCGATATCTTTTACATCAGTCGGATTCATGGTCACCGTCTCCGGGCTTTGAGCCCCAAATCATAGCGCGATCCTGATCCCGTCGTCTCTTCACGGCCCCCACTACCTGCTGGTTCCAGTTGTTTTTATCGTCCATGATTATCATTCTCCAGAGGAGGGCCGGCTATGGGAATATTCGCCGGAGCCCCCTCGTTTTGCGTAATCGAAATACAAAGCTCTTGAACGGCTTTCGCGGCCGTCCCGTGCTCTTCTCGGACTTCGGCCCGACTCCAGCGACCCGCCTCTCGCCGGAGGTCGTCGGGGAGGTCGTCGGGCCGGAGGAGATACGCATCCTCCAGCCCCATGTCATCGGCGAGAAACAGCAGGTCAAAGCCCACCTGGAGCCCGGAGCCCGTCAGCCTCACCACCTCGCCCGCCTCGTCGGTGGTGGTGATCGTACCCTCGGCGAGGGCCGCCTCCAGCCGTCGGAGCCGGCTATCTTCGGTCCTAAATCTCATCCGCCCATCCCCTGGGATAATCGCTCCAGTCATCCGCCGCCTGCCGTCGGAGGGCATCGAGCCCGGTCTCGCCTTCCATCGCACCCACCGCGGCCCCGAAGCCGTCATCATCGTACTGTGGCCCCTGGCGGAACCTGGCGAGCCGTCGCTCCAGATCGCCGTATCTCATCGGTTCCGCCTCTCGTCTTCCAGGGCTCTAAGCCGCTTTTCGATGCTCTCCAACTTTTCCAACTCCCAACCCTTGAGCCATGTTTGGAGAAGTTGATTCACCTTCCCAGCGTTGGTGATCTGTGACCCTTCGACGAAAATGTCGGAGATCACCCACCGGGCAACGCGCTTCACGTCCTCCGGGCTTTTGATCGTCAAGCCGCGCGTTCTTTTGTTATTATTCCCTGACATGAATATACACCCCGTTATCGAAAGGAACCGCAACCCCCCGGGGGTCCGGCGGACGGGGGAATGTCGCCGGCCCCGTGTTGTGGTTATCACTCTCGATTAATATTATCACTGTCTATCTATATCTCCGATGTTATCCTTTGTCCTCTTCGCTTATAAGCTTTTCCCCGGCAACTACCAGCTCCCCGGATTCGATCACCGGCCGCGTCGCTCGATAAATCGCCCCGACGGTCCCGACGGCCCATCGGCTTATGGTAGCAATCCCAGCAGACCCGGCCCGGCCAACCTATGACCTTCAAGCCCCCACCCCGGAGAGGCTTTCCGCACCGACTACACCGGCCCCCAGGGACGACGCCTCCCAGGTCCTCGCCCTCGTCGTCCTCGGCGAGAGCTCGAGGATGGGGCCCCTCAGCAAACCCGGAAAGATCGGACTGGCGGATCACGAGATCACCCCCACCGGAGGGTTCCACAAGGGCGAGCCGTTCAACCTCTCCGACGATAGGATATAGCCCTCCGCAGCCAACCAGAGCCGCACCGTTGCAATCGATATAGGACGGCCGAGACGGTCTCGCGTCGTCTCCCACAGTTTCAGCTCAGAGAGACCCGGCCAATCCAGGAGGAGACGCCCCGCCACATCCGCCAGGACCTCAGCCTCCTCGGAGGTGGGGGCCCGGCCCTCGTCGCCCTTCGCCTTCTCGCCCACAGGACGGGGTGAAGTTTTGCCGGCGATGTTACCGTTTTTTGGGGGGCATGTTACCGCTATGTTACCGGTCGGAATCGCTATCTTGTTACCAATTTTACCGCTTTTACCGGTTTCGTCCACAACTTCCTTTATACAATTTACAGGACTATTACCTATATCCTCTATATCCTTTAGACTGTTATCTAAAGTGGTAATGTCGGTAACATCGGTAACATGTTGCTGGTTTTCGTTTTCCAAAACCGGTAACATGCCGGTAACATCCGTAACCCGTTCCTGTTTCTTCTCGTCGTCTCCCTTATCGTCGTCTTGGGGCGGATCGGTTTTCTCGTCGTCTTTGGGGCCGATGAGGTCCTCTAACTCGCTCTCGTCGATCTCGCAGTCGTACCACCCCTTCACCTGTGCCCGCCTTCCGTCGTCGGTTGAGACGCGGGGCGAGCCCTTCCGGAAGCCAATTCTCTGCCCGTATCGATTGAAGCCGACGAGAGTTTCGGGTGAGACTTTGATCGCTTCGCATAGCCGCTTGTATCCGTTGTACATCACTGTCGACGGTGTCACGTTCCCAGGAGAATAGCTTACTACTCGGTCCCAGAACATGGCGAGATGGTCGGCTTTCAGGTTGTAGGCCTCGACGATCTCCTTCCCGGTCCCAGTTCTCCTGATGATCCTCGTCTCGATCAGCCTCGGCGCCTCCAGTAGGAGGACGTTCAAGAATCCTGAGAGCTCCTCTGGTTTGGTGATCTTCTCCAGGAGGTGGCGGTCTGCCTTCCTCTCCTCAGGGGCGACGGGGTTGTCTACGAATGTATAGGGCCAAAAAATGGGGGCGATCCGCTCCTCGATCGCTCTCGTAGACTCACCGATCCTTGGGGCGGAGTTGCAGTCAAAAACGAAATAGGCGTCGGTCCTAAACTGGACGTGCTCCTTGTTCTTCTGATCGGCGGTTATCATGTCCCCGCCGGAGATCTTCTTTGCCCAATCGAATAGGGTCTTTGTGGCGGTTCGGGGTGTCTCTGAGTTGAAGATCCATCTCTTCCCCCTCAGGGCGATCTGATCAAACCTCCTCTCGGCGAGTTTATAGACCTCCACTTCGGTTATGAGAGGGCTTCCCCATATCCCTCTGATTATCTCCGCCGCCATCAGCTTACCGTTTCTTCCGGTCCCCACCCACGGTGAGAAGTAGTTGAAGACGTAACCGGACAGCTTCGCCGCCATGATGTCGATGAGAGTCTCTCTCCCGGCCTCGTCCAGGCTGGAGGCGAGGTACTTCTCGATCTCAGGGCATTTCGCCTTCGGATCGAAGACGATCGGAGACTTCCAGGTGCGCTTATACTTCGGATCGTGCGGCATGAAGCCGTCGAGCCCCTTCCTGAGGTCTATGATCCCGTTCTCGACAGGGAATAGGTCGGGGTCCGGATTGAAGATATCGCCGTCGGTCTCGTCCAGGGTTCGGAGGAAGACCTTTTGCGTAACCTCGCGGGTGAACGTGATGTTGGTTGCGTCGTTCCCGGCGTGATCGAGTTCCGCGGCGACGAGGGTCCTACCGTTCGGCTTCCAGATCCCCTCCTGGGCGTCGTAGACCCATATCTGGCCGTCGGGGGTCGAGATGATATCATACTTCTTTATGATCGAGGTTGCCGCCGCCGTTACGCTTCTTTGCCGTCTCTTCTTCCCGGTCTCCTCGTCGGTGACGGTCTTCATAAGATCCTTGAACCTCAGCCGTTCCGGGTCGG
>Ga0123335_1007738_pt1 | contig 11847 bp, 7 predicted proteins | sample BiotimSIPDNA_2_FD_89707 | JGI IMG/M metagenome (GOLD analysis project Ga0123335, IMG submission 89707) | Anaerobic biogas reactor microbial communites from Washington, USA - Biogas_R2 time_0 SIP DNA | ecosystem: Engineered > Bioreactor > Anaerobic > Unclassified | place: Washington, USA... | reverse complement strand
GACAGAATCGAAACGGATCGGGGGTTGAAATTCTCCAAATTTGCTTAGTGATCGTATTCCACACAAAGCGCGCCGTATCCGGGAGGTTCCTCACACAGAATATCCCCTTTGTGATTCACGAGAAACAGTTTGCTTGTATCCAAGCCTCCCCCTTCCCCAAACACAAAAAAGCCATCCCATTGCATGAAGTAGGAGGAAAATCGCGGTTTTATTATCCAACTTCCGTCGCGCGATGCAAGTCCCCAGCGGTCTCGAACCTTTAAGGCAATTGATCCTCTGGACATTTTTCCCACATTCTCAAAGTCACCGGAAAACAACATGCTGCCGCTAGTGTCAACTAGGCCAATTTCCTTGCCCCAGACAGGAATCATTCCATGAGCGGCCAAAAAAAGACCCCCGGCAATCAAGCCGGAGGTCTGAAATCCACTCTGGAAAAGCTCCAATCAGGAAAGCTTGCGAGCCGACTCGATAATCTGAACAAACGAATTACTCTGAAGCGAAGCTCCTCCGATCAGACCACCGTCAATATCCGTCTGCGCAAGCAGGGAATCCGCATTCGCTGCGTTCATGGAACCACCATAAAGGATGCGAACCTTCTGCGCAGCATCTGCTCCCCACAGTACGGTCAACATGCCACGGATCGCAGCGTGCACTTCCTGCGCCATCTCGGGTGTCGCGGTTTTGCCCGTGCCAATCGCCCAAACCGGCTCGTAAGCCACCACCACGCGCTCCGCGTCACTGGCGGATACGTCCTGGAGCCCACCCTTGACCTGGGTTTCGACCACCGACAGGGTTTTTCCGCCTTCACGCTCAGCGAGGGTCTCACCCACACAGAGAATCGGTTTGAGGCTGTTGGCCAGAGCCGCCACCACTTTCTTCGAGATCAACGCATCGGTTTCTCCGAAAATCGCACGGCGTTCACTGTGTCCAAGGATAACATACGACGTCCTTAGGTGACGCAGCATTTCCGGAGAGATCTCGCCGGTGAATGCACCCGATTTCTCGAAGTACATGTTTTGGGCACCCATCTCGATCGTGGAGTCGGCCAGCGCTTCACTGACAGATGCCAGCGAGGTGAATGGAGGACATACCACCACTCCCACGTCGCTCTGATTCCCTGCGGCCTGCACCAATTCCTTCACAAGCGCCACCGATTCGGAGGCGTTTTTGTTCATCTTCCAATTTCCTGCAATCAGGTATTTTCTCATCATAAACTCACTTTCTCTGTTCGGTATTTTCGGACAAGCCTCTTCGACTCAACCGCAGCAGCAACAGCAACCGCCTTCTTTGTCGAGCACGTCAACGCCCGGCAAAACCTTGCCTTCGAGGAATTCGAGACTTGCTCCACCACCGGTGCTCATAAAGCTGACCTTGTCGGAGTATCCGCTCTTCTTGACAGCCTTGACCGAATCGCCACCTCCGATGATCGAAATCGCGTCACCATCGGCGATCGCCTTCGCCACCGCGAAGGTTCCTTTTGAAGAATCCTTGATCTCAAAAATTCCCATAGGTCCATTCCAGAGAACCGTCTTGGACTCACGCACGATCTTGGCGTAGAGCTCAATCGTCTTGGGTCCGATGTCAACACCTGACCAACCGTCGTCCAGATTGCCTTCAAACACCTTGGTCGCACCAAGCGCTTTGCCTGCAAAATCGATCTTATCAGAAGCCAAATGATCGACGGGCAAGACCAGCTTCACACCAAGCTTCTCAGCCTTGGCGATTGCGCTGCGGGCAGTCTCAATCTTGTCAGGTTCGCTCAGGCTGCTCCCGATCTTGTTGCCTTTGGCGAGACCAAAGGTGTAGGCCATCGCGCCACCGATCAGCATCGTGTCGCACTTTTCGAGCAGCGCATCGATCACCGTGATCTTGTCGCTCACCTTTGCTCCACCGAGAATCACAGTGAATGGCTTTTCCGGATTCGCGGTCTTGTCTCCGAGATACTCCAATTCCTTCTCAATGAGGAAACCAGCCACACTTACAGGCACATAGTCAGCAATCCCGGCGGTGGAGGCATGGGCGCGATGAGCGGTGCCAAATGCGTCATTCACGAATACATCCGCGAGTTTGGCAAGAGCCTTCGCGAACTCAGGATCGTTCTTTTCCTCACCCGCATAGAAGCGCACGTTTTCGAGAAGTACCACGGCACCCGGAGCCATTGCGGCAACGGCCGCTTCCACTTCAGCCCCAATGCAATCCGGCAAGAACTGGACGGGCTTACCCAGAAGCTTAGCCAGAGCTTCCGCAACAGGCTTCAGCGTGAATTCGAGGTTCTTGGTTGCCTTAGGCCGCCCCAGATGACTAGCGAGCACCACTTTTGCTCCATTCTCAATGAGGTGCCGGATCGTCGGCAACGCACCCTGAATCCGGGTGTCGTCAGTGATCTTGCCATCCGGATCCACTGGCACATTGAAGTCCACGCGCACGAAGGCACGCTTCCCCTTGAAATCCACATCGCGGATTGTCTTAACCTTACTCATATTGGTGTGTGTTCGATTAGGTGACTGAAAATACAAAAAATTAAGGCGAGTATGGATAACTCGCCTTAATCGATCAACGTTGAAATTACAATCAGAGGGTGATCACCTTCTTGAGGAGGTCAACGCAACGGTTGCTGTAGCCCCATTCATTGTCGTACCAGGAAACCAGCTTGAAGAACGTGTCGTTCAGGCCAATGCCGGAGCCGGCATCGAAGATCGAAGAAGCCGGACAATGGATGAAGTCAGAGGATACCACTTCATCGGAAGTGTACTCGAGGATGCCCTTCAGTTCGCCTTCGGAAGCTTCCTTCATCTTCTTACAGATTTCCGCATAGGAAGTGGGCTTCACGGTCTTGACGGTAAGGTCGACAACCGAAACAGTCGGGGTCGGCACGCGGAAGGACATTCCGGTGAGCTTACCATTGACTTCCGGCAAAACCAGTCCAACAGCCTTCGCAGCACCCGTCGTGGAGGGGATGATGTTGATCGCAGCACTGCGTCCACCCTTCCAGTCCTTACGGGAAGGACCGTCAACCGTCTTCTGGGTTGCGGTGTAGCTGTGGATCGTGGTCATCAGACCTTCAACGATACCAAAGTTGTCCAAGACCACCTTGGTGATCGGGGCCAGACAGTTGGTGGTGCAGGATGCGTTCGAAATCAACACGTCCGCAGAAGTCAGGGTCTTGTCGTTCACACCCATGACCACGGTCTTCACCTTGCCCTTTGCAGGAGCAGAGATGATCACACGCTTTGCGCCAGCGTCGATGTGACCCTGTGCTTTCACGTCTTCCGTGAACAATCCGGTGGACTCGATCACGATATCCACTCCCAGAGCCTTCCAGGGAAGAGCCTTCGGGCCTTCTCTCACAGAGAGACATTTGATCTTCTGGCCATTGACGATGAGCATATCGTCTTCTTCCGAAGCCGGCGTTTCCTTGCAGCTTTCAACCGTGCCGTTGAAACGACCCTGAACGGAATCGTATTTCAGCAGGTAGGCCAAATTGTCGGCGGGAACCAAGTCGTTGATTGCAACAACTTCAATTTCTTTTCCGAGAAGACCTTGGTCTGCGATAGCCCTGAAAACAAGACGGCCAATGCGGCCGAACCCGTTAATTCCGATTTTAGTCGCCATGTGCGATTCCTTTTCTGTTTTAGATTAGATGCTGTCAATTGGATCAACCATTACGGGTAATCCGAGCTTTCCCCTAAAGCTTCCCAGATCCCAAATCAAGCACTATTCTTGATTCTATTTTGAGAAGGCCTTCAGGAAGATCCCGTTTTCGCGAATCCTATACGCCCACGATTATCACGATTCCATCCAAAGTCCACAACTGATAGGTGGCAGATTGACAGATCCGTTCACGCACGAAAAAGGCCATTCGTCCAATCCATTCAGCGACCAGCGCTCGTGATCCGCGACCTGCACAAAACCATCCATCGAGAACCCAACCGATGGCAAAGAAACCGGATGCCCGTCCGGATTTATCGCGTAGATAAGCCTGCGCCCCGGCCGGCTGTGATCGGCGTTGAAAACGACTCCTAACGCGCGCGAGTCATTGGGGATCAACCAGTGAAAGAATCCCTCTCCCGGAGCAGAATCCTGCCTCAGTACGCGCCCGTCTTCCGACAAGCGGAAACGGATCCAGGCCGACGCATAGGCATGGCTCCCCGCATACTGCCGGAGCCGCTCATAATCCAGCGCATTCAAGTCTCCCCGCTGATAGGTATTCCGCACGCCCTGCTTACTGCGGAGAAAATCCTGCCCCGCCGACAACATCGGGATGCCAAGTGAAACCATTAGCATCGATACCATCAGGTGATTCCGCCAACGGTCCATCTGCGTTGGATTTGATCCGTTGCGATCGGGATTCTCAGTCATCACATCAATCCAAGCGTGATCATCGTGGGACTCAGCGTAATTGACAGTCTGAGCCGGAAACCGCGTCAAGCGTCCTGGAGCCCCTTGAATGAACCATTTAAGCCCGTCAGACGAAACACTCCCCTTCAAATACAGAGGAATATACTCACGGAAAGAATCATTCCAGGATGAGAATCCGGTGGACTTAAGTTCTTCGGCTATATGTCCACGGAAACTCCATGGCTCAGCAATCAGCACAACCGAAGGCTTCACCGACTTCAGTTTACGTTCTATATCGACCAGCAGACTCCGGCCCAGCAATTCAGCGAGGTCGAAACGGAAACCATCCACACCATAGGCCGTAACCAAATGCACCAGACTGTCGATGATAAGCCGTCTCACCATCGGGCCTGATGCACGGATATCGTTCCCGACTCCACTCCAGTTTGTGGGGTCATTGTTGGTATCCAGCTCGAAATAATACTGTTTGTCGATCCGATACAAGGCGTTCGGCTCCCCCAAATGGTTGTATACAACATCCAGAATGACGGCAAAGCCCTGCTCGTGGCAGGCATCCACCATTTCCCTGAACTCTGCAACTCCACTTGCAGTAGAGGGATCTCGCGTATAGGCACTCGAAAGACTGAAGTAATTCACCGGCATGTAGCCCCAGTGGTATTCCTCCGGATTCCCATACTCAAACTCCTGAATAGGCTGAAGCTCAATCGCGTTCACCCCAAGGGTTCTCAAGTAGTTTCCCTCCTGCCTGATCCAACGGGTAAACCCGGAGAAACCACGTCTCTCCAACGGGTCCAGATCAAAATCTGCCTGAGCAATCGCATCACGGACATGGATCTCCGCAATCACCAGATCATGCCAACATGGCGGTTGCCAATCCTTTGGAGCAGGCTGTTCCCCCGCAACAATGATCCCCGGACCGGATGGACTAACCATGGCTCGGGCGTAGGGATCGACAATTGGAAATACCATATCGAAGAAGGTCGATGCATCAGCATTGTGTCCATCCACATGGTACACATAGTAGGCGCCAGCCCAATCTCCTTGCACGTCACAAGACCATGTTCCGTCCACATCTGGATTCATTTTGTGGAGTTTCCGGTCACTCAAATCGGGATTCCGCCCTAAAGCGACTTGCACGCCACCCGCACGCGGGGCAAAAAGGCAAAACCGCACCTTTCCATGATCCAGAATGGCACCCAAAGGCTGGTCTGACGCCATCTGTAAGTGGTGCTCGGACGGATCCACCAAAATGTCGGAGCGACGCGCCTCATCCTGCCACACTAACCGCATCAGCCGGTCTCCCGGAACCGGATGATCTAGCAGCAGGCGGAACCCATGTCGCCCAGTCCGCATTTCAAACAAGACATAGTCCCCTCCGCCAAAGGGATTCTGGGCCCAGTTCGGCGTTCGGCGTGGAATTGGAAGCCACCTCCCGGAAGCCGTAACGAAACGGAAACGCACCTCCTCTCCCGACCGGATTTCACTCAGGGGAACCGAGCAGATTCGAACCCCACCTTGTCCAGCCTCAGCCGACACCATCCTATAAGCGGGATCTCCTACCGCATCTCCCCAACCATTGAAGGACCCTGCAACAAAAAGTTCTTCTCCCGGATCCACATTCGCCATGTGCACGGGATCACACACGAAGACCCAATGTCCCTGTAGTTCGCAGTAGCCTGTGATCGCAGCAACCTCCATCGGAGTCATTGGCTCCCATTGGCAAGAGCACTTCATCCCTTCGATGACAATTGGGAGTTCGATCGGGTCCTTATGCCAGTCACGGGCCAAAAATACAACTGCCAATCCGGGGCGCTCCCAATATGCCTTTTCAAATGCGTGTTCCGTCATCGGCCTCTTTTCTTCACGATTTCGCAGCCATTGGCAATCTTGCAAACACGTCTCCTGTCAATTCGCGTCATTTCCAGATCATCATCAGGCATCCACAGGAAGTGAGACGAGAGGAATCCCGCATTTAGGACAAGGATGCTAATTCAAAAACAAACCCTAAACGTCAACCATGCCTCAAAGGGAAGGGCCCAAAATAGTCCGAACAAACAAACTACTCTCACTGTATCAGGCCCGGAACTGGTCAGTGATCAGAAACTCGGCACCTTCCGGAGAATGTAAACGATACTCAGCTCCATAGGGCATGAGCAGGTTTGTGCCTTTGATGGCGGACTTCCCGCTGACCGCATCTTCGACGATCCCATCGATCACATGGATGAGCCTTGTGTCCGTGTTCGCACCAAAATGCAGCACATCCTCAGGACATTCAAAAACATACTTTTGTATGCGGAACTCGCGACATTCGGCCAATAGGTAGCTGCCGCTGGTCTTTCGCAGCACCTCCGGTTCGAAATCGTTGAAATCAATACTCTTCATCGACTCCTCGACATGCATCTCGCGAGGTTTGCCATCAAGCCCAACCCGCCCCCAGTCATACACACGATAAGTGGTATCGGAGTTTTGCTGGATCTCGAGAATCACATTTCCGGCATCGATCGCATGAATCCTGCCGCTCTTCACCAAAAGGCTATCCCCAGCGACCACCGGAATCCGATGTACACATGTTTCCAAGGTTAAATCACGTAAGGCGGCCTCAAAACAATCCCGGGTGGTTCCTTTGACCAACCCCGCCAGCAGGCCCGCACCAGGAGCAGAACGGGCAATATACCAGTTTTCGGTCTTAGGTTCCCCTTTGAGGTCGGGAGCGATCTCAGCGGGAGGATGCACCTGCAGACTGAGGCGTTCCTGACAATCCAACCACTTCACCAGAATCGGGAAACGGTCTTCTGCCCTCCAATCGGGACCCATCACATACAAGGTCTTTTCCTCTATAAGCTCCCGAAGGGTACGCTCCCCGAGTTCGGTGGAGTCCAAAACAGATTGTGCCTCAGGCCGATCCACGATTTCCCAGCTCTCACCGATCACCTTCCCTTCAGGCAATAAACGGTCCAGAAAAGTCTCAAGATTGCGTCCTCCCCAGACGCGTTCCTTGTATTGGGGTGTGAATCGGATCCAGCTCATCTTGAGCTGCATTCAAATCCGATCTTGCGCATGAGTTCAACACCGAAAAACCGCCTCCCATTCGGGAATCCCACCTTCTCCTCATTTCAAATGTTTGAACAACGACAGAGTAATCTGAGAAGCTCCCGGGCCAAGGGGTTGGTTCCCGTAATCGGGATATCCAAAAGTCTGAAGGCAGGAGTCATGAATGAATCCTGAGTTTGATGGTTGATCCTTCTAGAGATTTGGTTCTAAAATACTTTTTTTCTTCCTAATCCAGCATTCACTTCCCAGCCTGTCCATCCGGATATCATGGCAAAACCTCGCAGAGCAAAGACCCGAAAAAAGCCGGTAACAGCGACCTTTGGCCCGCGTCTCCAAAGCCGCAAGCCTGTGCTCGCGTCACTCTTCTTTCTGCTGGGGATACTTCATTTGGTTGCGACATGGGATTATGTGCCTGATCAACAGGGGCTCTTCACCGTGAATCAAACTGGTAATTTCGGAAGAGACAACATGATTGGCCAAATCGGAGCCGAGGCAGGATTCTGGTCGCTGCGACTGATGGGATTGTCTGCGCTTTTCGTGGGACCGATCCTGATTCGGTTCGCCTCGTTGCTGATTCAAAGAGCACAACGACAGGTCACGCCAGCGCACGTTCTGGGATCCATTCTTTTCATTCTTGGAACTTGTGGACTCTATCAGCTTTCAGATCCAAATCCGGGCATGTGGACATCCCATTTTCCACAAGGATCGCTCACACAGGGAAAAGGTGGCACTATCGGTATCCTCCTTATCGACACCTATCTCGAACACACTATTGGGAACGCCGGTTCATCCATGCTCATGGCATCGGTATGGCTCGCCGGTTTCATCCTCCTGTTCAGCCCGCTCTGGATGCTTCTGGTTCAATTCCTGCGCTGGCTTGGTGGTCTCGGGATGAAGGGCTACCGCAATTACATGGCCCAGCCCAAGGGAGAACGCAAGGTATTCCGCTTACCGGATTTGCGACCGGTTTCCTTACCTATTGGACTCAAAGCCAAACGTTCACTTCTCAGCCCACTCTTTGGAAAGCCAGTGACCGGGGCCGGGGATCATCCAATCGATCCCGAATACGAGGTGTCCAATCAACCCAAAGTTCCTTTGAAGAAAGGAATGCCCCCTTCCACTTCATCTGCCCCTATTGTCCTGCCGGAGCCTGTTCGCCCATCCACGCAGCCTCCGGCGAAGAAATCCATCGCTACTGCCATAGCACCACCACCACCACCAAAGGCAGTTGCAAAAAAGTCGCTACCGATAGCTGAAGCCGCATCTGGCGATCCAACTTCCATCAAGATCATTGCGAGCGAAAAAACAGAAAAGAAAGAAGGCGCCCATCCGAAGAACAAGGGTCGCTACCAATTCCCCCCCATCCATTTGTTAGAGGAGTCGACACACGGTGACGAAATCAATCCGGACGATCATCAGATGATTGCGGAACGTCTCCGCTCCACACTTGAGGAATTCAACATCAAAGTCACGCTTGGAGAAGTCCATATCGGACCGGTGATCACCCGCTATGATCTCCACCCCGCTCCCGGAGTACGGGTAGAAAAAATCGCCAGTCTGGATCGCAATATTGCCATGGCACTGCAAGCTCAGTCAGTGCGAATTCTGGCTCCTGTGCCGGGAAAAGGATGCGTTGGCATCGAAATTCCGAATCCTAATCCCCAGTCAGTGAGGGTCAGGGACATCATTGAGTCCAAAGCATGGGCAGATGCAAAAGCGGAAATCCCCGTCGTATTGGGCAAGGAGGTAAGCGGGAAACCTCTGGTTGCAGATCTTACAAAAATGCCTCACCTGCTGATCGCGGGGTCCACCGGTTCCGGCAAGACGGTCTGCATCAATGCAATTATCACCTCCCTATTGTATCACGCAAGCCCCGATGATGTGCGCTTCATCATGGTTGACCCGAAAATCGTGGAGATGCAGGTATTCAACACCCTACCGCACATGTTGATCCCTGTGGTCACGGACCCCAAGCGGGTACCGAACGCCCTCAAATGGCTCATATCGGAAATGGAACGGCGTTATCGCATATTCGCTCAGGCTGGAGTGCGAAACATTGCAGGATTCAATGCAAAGATCCTCAAGAGTCAGGAATCAAAAGAGCTGGCTCATTCGATGGATCAGCAGCTAACCCCGGAAGAGCGATCGGCCATCACCACCATCGGGGTTCCCCGCGACGAACTGGCGCTGGATGAGATCCCGAATCGCAAACTTCCCTACATTGTGTGCATCGTCGATGAATTGGCCGATTTGATGATGGTGGCTCCCGCTGACATTGAAACCTGTATTGCCCGGCTCGCCCAACTCGCACGGGCGGCAGGCATTCATTTGATTCTCGCAACCCAACGCCCATCTGTGAATGTCATCACAGGTGTGATCAAAGCAAATCTACCAAGTCGCATCGCATTCAAGGTGGCATCCAAAGTGGATAGCCGTACCATCCTTGACGGAGGTGGAGCGGATGCCCTTATCGGCAAGGGAGACATGCTTTTTGTTCCTCCCGGTGCCCATCACCTTGTGAGAGCACAGGGCGCATTTGTGTCGGATGATGAACTGAACGGAATCGTCGAGTTCCTTAAGGTCAACGGACCACCGCGTATTGCGGAAGAAATTCAGCGTCAGATTGAAAACGATGACGAAGACGCCTCCGGATCATCGGGAGAGGATAATGGGGATGATTCCGCCGATTCCATGATTTCCGATGCGATAGAAGTGCTCCGCACAACCAAAAGGGCCTCCACCTCTATGCTCCAAAGGAGACTGAGAATCGGCTACAATCGCGCGGCAAGAATCATGGAAACCCTCGAGGACAGAGGAATTGTCGGGCCGGACAATGGATCGCAGCCCAGGGAGATCCTCAAGGATCTTGATGTGCTCTGATCCGGACAAGACACCCATCGGGAGCCGTTTCGGTCCTTTGCTACACCCTGATTGAATTAGCAAATTGTTCGGGTTCGGCAGTATCTCACTCCTACGCGACTGATTTCCACTCCACCAACTGCTCTGTAATCTGATTCAGTTCTCAAACACTGCCTTGCGCGCGATGGCCACATCCTCGGCGACCTCATCACGGATAAGGGCCCAGTGGAAAAGGTTATCCGGGTTGGCGTCGAAAGAATTGTGGTTGTAGTGCGTTAAGGGCATATCACGATAGATCGGGCGGGTAATCCGGATCAGCTCATCCCAGTGGGCAAGCGCGGCTTCAAGGCAAGCGATGGCCTCCGCTTTGTCAGCAGCCTCACCCGTTTTCCGAAAACGCTCCAGCGCAACCGCACCTCTGAGCTTGTCGGCAAGATGAAACCCGAGTTGAGCCCATGCCATGACATCGGAGACCTCGTATCGGAGGGAGGCATTTCCTGAGGTGTCGATCGATCCGACCAGGCGAAGGGCCTCGGCGTTATCGCGATCCAAATCATCCGCCAGCATGAGGGGCGTCACCCGTTCAGCGGAAAACGATCCACCCTTGGCAGTCGTGTCCACGTATTCGGACACCGATACGTAATCCGGGTCCATGGTTGGCTGGTTGATCAAACGATCCACCGAAATGTAGCGGGTCTGCTCCCCCTGCAAGGCCAGCATTCCTTCACTGTAGAGCGTGAAATCCCAGCTCGATTCATACAGACTGGCGATCCGCAATTGGGTTGACGACGCCAACGCGTAGGCTTGAAGCAGGTCGCGGGCACTCTCCCCGTAACGCCGGACGAACCCGGCCTGAAACACCGAATCCGGCGTCTCCGGATCATACATCAGTCTACCCCAAAGCTTGTAGAAGAGCCACTGGCGTTCGAATGCCCATGTCCAGTTCACCGGTTGCTCAAGTGCGGTGAAATAGTCCTTTCCGGGAATATAGGTATCCGATCCAATGAAATACCCGCCCACGTAATCCTCCGCAGCATTCGTCGCGATGTGGCTACGGATGAAATCGGGCACCCCCCAACGGAGCGCGAAAAAGTCCTCATTGCGCGCCATCCATGTCACCTTGTAGTTGCCCGGCTTGGGGTTAAAATAGGTATCGCCCAGTTTTCCGCCATGCACCTTTACGAGCTTGGGCGTCGAATGCGCGTGAGACCAATTGAACTTCATCTCGACCCAGATTGGTCCCTCAAAACTATCCCCCAGGCGCTCCATGGCATCCCGGGTCACCCATTCCACATCACGGCCCACACCCGGATCCGAGGAAGTGCCCGAGGAAAACGGAACCCGGTGGATCAAACGGCTCCGGCGGTTGGCATTCAGCATCCCGGCGACAATCACATCATCCATCCACGCCTGACGCTCAAGTGGAGTCATGCCCGCCATGCCCTCTCCGTGGGACAAGCCGATGCCATCCAGATCCGGATAAGTCTCCAGCATCTGTGTCACACACTCCCGCGTGTAGCGACGGATGAGCTCCGAAGGGTCTCCTTGCACATAGTAGTGCGGGTAGAAATTCTGTTT
>Ga0123335_1007737_pt1 | contig 11849 bp, 12 predicted proteins | sample BiotimSIPDNA_2_FD_89707 | JGI IMG/M metagenome (GOLD analysis project Ga0123335, IMG submission 89707) | Anaerobic biogas reactor microbial communites from Washington, USA - Biogas_R2 time_0 SIP DNA | ecosystem: Engineered > Bioreactor > Anaerobic > Unclassified | place: Washington, USA... | reverse complement strand
CAGTATCAGCCCAAGGACTCGCTTCCGTACCGTATCGCTACTACCATACGTATGGGATTTTCACCCATCTGACCATTGCGCCTTAGCCTGACGCACCTATCACCCCTTGTTGTCCACCAGTTGCGCAGGCAGGTATGGTTATCACATTTGCAAACGACATTGCAGCCGCACAGACGAACTGGTGGTAGATTAAATTTATTATAGCCTCGAAGAATTCAAGCATGTAAGGGAAAGTCACAAGTCGTAAGTCAGGAATTTCAAAGGGCGCTTTTGGGGTTTGTAAGAAAGTAACAAAATCGCGGCACGACACTCTTTTTTCCAGGGAAAAACTATTGAGAAAATAGATGTTACCCGTCCAAATGCCAGTTTGCAAAGCCCCTCGCCAGCGCTCCAGCTGGAGAGGGGTGCCGACAGGCGGGGTGAGGCTAATACAACCAACAAACGGCAATATCATTAATATTAAGCGTCTTTATCTTAAAAACTACAATAAGTTTTAATCTACCTACAGTTCGCCAGTGCACCTGCAACAGCGTTTGCAAATGTGATGAATATACCTGCCTCCATAACTGGTCGACAACACAGGGGGATAGCGTAAGACCGGCGTCTTCGACGGGCTGAAGCGCAAGGGGGGACGCCCCCTACAAAAATCTTTTTATTCTTGTTTATTATTTGTATTGGGGACGTCCTCTTCCAGAAACTCATTTACACAAAATCTCTTACAGAGTCAAATTATCGGCTTTTCTGGTTGACATGGCTGTCTTTAACCGCTTCCAGTATTGAAAGATCTATAATCGCGGCCTGTACTCCTGTGCCCTGAACAGTTTTCCGCAGGTATTATCATCCAGCAGAACCGGAACGATTGCGCCAGGGATCACAGACTCAACCGGATCAGGAGCATCAGGACCGCCAAGGTCTGTTCTGAGCCAGCCCGGATCCATAAGATTCAAAAGCACCCCTGTGCCATCAAGCTGCTTAACCATATCGAATACATATTTGTCAAGCGCTGCCTTTGATGCCGCATAAGGCATCAGCTGCGGTTCATCCTTTATTCCCGATGTCACATTGACAACACGGCCAAAACCCCTCTTTATCATCTTTGGTATTATTATATTGCAGAGCATGATCGGGGCAATTGTATTTATAGTAAAGCTTTTGATGTATTCGCTTTCGTGGGCCGAATAGATATCGGTCCGGTACTGTGTCATCACAGCTGCGTTATTATACAGTATATCCAGACCGCCGGATAACTTTTCCGCCTCTTCCGCCAGAGCCTTTACCGCCGGAATATCGGAGAGCTCAGCCTCAACCTGATAAACCTTTATTCCACGTGAAGAAACCTCACTGGCTAGTTTATCTGTATGGGAATTTTCTCTGCTGTGAAGAATCAGGTTGCATCCCTTATCCGCCAGCGCAAGTGTAACCTGCCTGCCTATACCCCTGCTTGATCCGGTGATCAGCGCCCACTTGTTTCTGATGTCAATCATTTGTCCTCCTCAATTCTGTCTTTTCAATCAAACCGGTAATTCTGCTTTATAACTTCGGAAGAAATATCATGGTTTTCATTCTTTGTGATTAAAACTGTCCCAGTATTCTTTTTTAATCTCGATTTTTCCGCTTTCCCAGATCAAAAGTCCACCTGCTTTAAGGTCTGCAAGGATCCTTGAGAGCGTCTCAGGGGTAGTGCCGATTGCCGCGGCCATATCCTTCTTTGACATGCCGGGACTTATCTGATCCCTTCTGCCGTAATGATCCCTCAGAAACAAAAAAAATCTATGCTCTGCGCAATGTGACTGAAAATGCATCAGCCGCTCAGTCAGATACCGCTGTTTGTGCATTAGAAAAACTATAAAATCATTCCTGAAAGATGCATTGTCGAGAAGACAATAGAATTGATGTCTGGGAAGAACAAATACCGTGCTGTCTTTAACCGCTACTGCGGTAACAGGGTACTTGTCTCTTTCAAAAAGGATAACCTCTCCAAACACCTCTCCGGGACACACCACTTTTACCACCACACCTTTAGACTCCGGTCCTGATTTCAGCAGCTGAATGCTCCCGTTTCCCAGAAGATAGAGTGCAAAACCCTTATCTCCTTCAACAAAAAGCGTCTTTCCTTTAGAGAGTTTTTTAGGAATTGCTATCTCTGAGAGCATCTTTTTACTCTTTTCTGACAAGCCGCCGAAAAGCTCGGTAAAATCCAACATCTTGAGCATATCCATCAAAACACCTCTTTTCATTTCTATCAAAAGAATAAAATAATTCTCATTTTTCCAATATCCAGATCGATTCCAGAATTCGGGGGAATATACCCGCCCCCCCAAAAAAAATCCCCTTTTCTTGATCTGTATCAATTTTTTTCCTCCACCAAAGACGCATATTTAAAAAGAGAAAGAAACCAGCCCCGAAGGAGGAAATAAATGAAACGTAATATCATCACAATCGATTCTGAGAAATGCACCGGCTGCGGACTCTGTATCCCGAACTGCCCCGAGGGAGCCATTCAGATTATCGACGGGAAAGCAAGACTGGTAAGTGACCTGATGTGTGACGGGCTGGGTGCATGTCTGGGACACTGCCCTGAAGGCGCCATAAGTGTTATCGAACGGGAAGCTGAAGCCTATGATGAAAAGAAGGTTATGGTAAATATAGTGAAACAGGGAGCAAACACAATAGCTGCCCACCTGAATCACCTGAAAAGTCATGGACAGGACCAGTACTACAACGAAGCTGTCGCATATCTTGAAGAAAACGGCATTGCAATTCCGGTTCTCGAAGATAACGAACCGGCCGAAGCGTGCCATGGCGGATGTCCGGGTTCAAAAACAATGGCTTTCAAAAAGAGCACCGTAAGTGATGAGCCGACCGTAAAGCGGGAATCGGAGCTGACACACTGGCCGGTACAGATGCACCTGATATCGCCAAACGCTGCTCACTACAGGGGCTCGGATATGGTCCTTGCAGCAGACTGCACAGCCTTTGCTTTAGGAGATTTCCACAGGGACTTTCTTAGAGGTAAAACACTGGCTATTGCTTGTCCGAAGCTCGATGAAGGACTTGAGATCTATGCCGATAAGATCAGGGCTCTTATCGATATTGCGAAAATCAACACATTGACTGTGGTGATCATGCAGGTACCCTGCTGCGGCGGGCTCCTTCACCTTGCGAAACAGGCCGCTGGTTCGGCAGAGCGGAAAATCCCCATCAAGTGCGTTATTGTGGGTATCAAGGGTGAGATTATCAAGGATGAATGGGTTTAAAGTAAATCAAAAGATCCGGTATTTGCTTAAAGAAATACCAAATCAATAGGAGGTATACTTGTGGATAAAAAAGAAGTGAAAAAGATCGATCCGGGATTGATAGCCAAACCGTTCAATTATGCTGACCTGGTCAATTATAATCCAGGTGCGGTTGTAAGCCGCACCATAATCGACAGCTCAGAAGGAACTGTAACTGTTTTTGCATTCGATAAAGGACAGCGGCTCAGTACCCACTCTGCTCCTTTTGATGCGCTGGTTGAGATAATAGACGGGTATGGAACAATAACCATAGAGGGAAACGTCAACCGGGTAGAGAATGGCCAGCAGATTATCATGCCGGCAAACAAACCTCATGCGGTGGATGCTCCGGTGCAGTTCAAGATGGTCCTTATAATGATCAGGGCTAAATAGCCGCTTTTGAGATTGTCCAGTGATTAAAAATACAACTGGTAAACCTATGAAGCACCCTGGGACCTGGATTAATAACGAGCAGTCTGTTATTAAAATTCATCAGACAGAGTGCGGAGAACGATGTTTTTACGGGTTTAGACATTTGTGCTGCATTATAAGAGCCTAAGCTCAATAATGCTTCAGTATTATTTTAACTCGGGACCTTTTTCAACAGGTGATCGCATATTATTTTAATGTTAACAAATTCACTTAACAATTAGAGGAGATGCAAATGAGCATGTTTTGCTTTCAGTGTGAACAGACAGCCAGGGGAAAAGGCTGTGATGTAATGGGTGTTTGCGGTAAAGATGCTGATACGGCTGCTTTACAGGATCTGATTCTTTTTCAAACAAAAGGCGCAGGTTTTCTCGCAAATGAAATTCGCAAAGCCGGTGGAAAAACCGAAGCGGCTGATCTTTACGCCATAGAGGCCCTGTTCACCACAGTTACTAATGTTAATTTTGACACTATTCGCCTGAAAGAGATAATCTATCGTGGCGAAAGCGTGATTAAAGCTCTCAAAGAAGAGCTTCAGAAACTGAATCCAGATTCACTGAAAGATCTTCCGGAAGCAGCCTCTTTTACGCCTGCACAATCCGATGAGAAGCTCCTGGAACAGGCACACGGCAAAAATATCCCCTCCAGCCATCCCAGTGAGGATATCCGTTCACTTCAGCAGCTCCTCACTTTTGGTCTTAAAGGTATGGCCGCTTATACGGATCACGCCAATATTCTTGGTAAAACAGATGATACAGTATTTGCCTTTTTCCACAAGGCCCTCTCTTATTTAAGCAGACAGAATCCCGACAGCAACGAACTGATCGCTCTCATTATGGAATGCGGGCAGACAAATATCACTGCCATGTCGATCCTTGATGAAGCCCATACAACCCGTTTCGGGCATCCTGTTCCTGCAAAAGTATCTACTTCATGGCTTGAAGGTCCGGCGATAGTGATCAGCGGACATGACCTTCTTGATCTTGAAGAGCTCTTGAAGCAGACCGAAGGAACGGGTGTAAATGTCTACACTCACGGCGAGATGCTTCCTGCCCACGGTTATCCTGCTCTCAGGAAGTATTCCCATCTGGCAGGACATTTCGGTACTGCCTGGCAAAATCAGCAGAAAGAATTTGACGGGGCGCCTGCAGCGTTTCTGTTTACTACAAACTGTATTCAGAAGCCCAGGGAATCCTACTTCAGCCAGGTGTTTACCACAGGACTGGTCGGATTTCCCGGAGTGGCACATGTTAAGAACCGGGATTTTTCAGCTGTCATCAATAAAGCAAAAGAACTCGGTGGTCTTCCTGCTAAAGAGGGTATTACCCTTACAACCGGGTTTGGAAGAAATGCTGTGCTGGGTGTGGCTGACAAGGTTATCGAAGCAGTCAGGAACGGAGCCATAAAACATTTCTTTCTGGTTGGCGGATGTGACGGGGCAAAAGCAGGGCGCAACTATTACACGGATTTTGTTGAAAAATCACCCCGTGACACGGTTGTGCTTACACTCGCCTGCGGCAAATACCGGTTCAATCATCTTGATTTAGGCGACATAGGGGGCATACCCAGGCTGCTTGACATAGGACAGTGCAATGATGCTTATTCTGCTGTAAAGATAGCACAGGCGCTTGCCGATGCATTCAATTGCGGAATTAACGATCTGCCGCTTTCTCTGGTTCTCTCATGGTATGAGCAGAAAGCGGTTGTAATTCTGCTGTCCCTTCTCTACCTTGGCGTAAAGAACATCCGTCTGGGACCATCACTGCCGGCTTTTATCTCTCCGAATATTCTCTCATTTCTTGTCCAGAATTTCGGTATAAGGCCGATTGGGAAATCGGCACAGGAAGATCTTGAGGAAATATTGGGCAAAGAGGCTGCAGTTTAATATCGGTATCATGCCGGTGTGTGTAGAGATGTCCGGCCGGACGTCTCTACATTACACCGGCATTTTTCCCTCTGTCACTGCAAATTCCTTGAAATAATCGCACCCTTCACACTCTTCATTTACGTACTGAAATGATATCCCCTCGATCATACCTTCAATAATCCAGCACGGTATCTGAGTGCTGGAGGATTTTCTGAAGCACTCATCGCATTTTGTGGCATTGCGGGGGTTATGATTTTTCCAGAACTCCCAACAGGGGATGCGCTTTTTAGGCTGCAGCTTTTTCAACTTTTCAGCAGCTTCCCTTTCAAGAGCTTCCTGTTTTCTCCTCTGCTGCTCAAAATACTCAAGTGCTGCTTTTTTGTCTGATGCAAAATTGACAATTCTGATCAGTTTTGTGCTGGTTAAAATTGCCAGCACATTTCCCTGGGCTCCGCTTACTATAAGAGATCCACCTCCGCCCTGAGCCTCTTTGTGAATCTTTACAATCAAGCCAAGTCCACAGGAGTAGATATTACTTGCTCCTGAAAAATCGAGAACAACTTTGTACTTGCCATTCTGCTTTAGATTTTCCCAGACTTTTTCCAGTGCAACAGTCCGCTCGCTGTTGATCGTACCCTTACAGGTAATAACCGCCGCGTCGGAACCTATTTCCGATGCTATGCCTGAGTTGGGGTTCATCGCCTGATAATAACTGCACTGCCGGCACTTTTGAACACTCTCTTCTGCACGGAAAGCACCTTTAATAACCCAGCAATGTAAGTTTTCCATCTCTGCAGGATTTTCCTTAAAGCTGGTCCATGCCAAACAGGAGCCTTTATCTTTTTCACTGCAGCCTGTCATCTCGAAGCATTTCACGGGATAATCCTTTCCAGAAAATATTCCCAAAATCGGGTTTTTACATTGCCACTAAAATACAGTCAAATCGATAGATACGGGATAAATCGGAAAATTTGCCCCAGGATCATAAAATATCACAGATTTAGCAATAAGAGCAAGGATGTTCTTGCAGCAATTATTTTTGGTTTCATCTTTGATCTACAAATGCAGCCCGCTTTTTTAGCGGAGGTGCCTGTGATTTTTCTATTATCTTAAAGAGATAAGGCGGGCGCCTGAAATTAAGCTCTAAATCTACCCGGGGTAAAAAATGCCGCTTTCATGGATCGCACTCAATTCCGTTAAAGGTTTAGGGCCGGTACGCATAAAGGGCCTTCTTCAGAAATACGGGACCCCGGAGGAGGTGTTTAAAAAGAGTGTATCTGAAATCATCAGAGATGGCGTGATTCCTGAGATATGCGCTGCACAATTATCAAATCCGGAGCTGTTCAGAAATGCTGAAAAGCAGCTTTTATTTGCACAAAAAACCGGTGTCACAGTTATTACACTGTCCAGCACCGACTACCCCTCTTATCTCAGAGAAATTTTCGCCCCGCCGCCTGTATTATATATCAAAGGAAACCGGACTGTCTTTTCCGGGCATGCTGTTGCGGTAGTGGGAACAAGATTACCCACAGCTTACGGTAAAAAAGCTGCCGTCTCGATCACTAAAGAACTTGTGCAGCACAAAATATCAATTATTAGCGGGCTGGCGCGGGGAATAGATTCTATTGCACATGAGACCTGCATTTTAAACAGCGGCTCAACGGTTGCGGTACTGGGATGTGGAATAGATAGAATTTATCCTCCCGAAAACCGCGGCCTTGCAGAGAAAATCATAGAAAACGGCGCCCTTGTTTCTGAATTCCCTCTGGGAACCCAGCCGGAATCGTTTAATTTTCCCAGGCGCAACCGGATAATATCCGGCCTTTCGGCAGCGGTTCTGGTCATTGAGGCAGGAGAAAAGAGCGGCAGTCTGATAACTGCGCATTATGCGCTGCAGCAGGGTAGAGATGTTTTTGCTGTGCCCGGACCGATAACTTCAGCCCAGAGCACCGGAACATTCAATTTATTGCGGGAGGGCGCATCGCCGGCAAGAAGCGGACATGAGATCGCTGAAAGCCTGAAAGTGGTCACCCATCCATTAGTAAATTTTACCTCCTGTCCGGCTCCTCAGCTTCCTCTTTCGCTGCTTTGCGATGCTGAACGGGAGATCTTTGCTCAAATTTCTTCTGTGCCGCTCCGTATTGATGAGTTAGCGGAAAAGTGCGGCAAATCGCCCGGAGAACTATTTTGTAATCTGTTGAATCTTGAGCTTAAAGGGCTGGTGCAGCAGATCAGTGGACAACAATTTATCAGAACCGAATAATAAATAAAAAATGAAAATAAAACGATTAGGACTCTGGATCTCTTCTGTGCTTCTGTTATTTGTTGTGCTATCCCTTTTCGGTGACCAGGGGTTTATCGCGCTTTACAAACATCATCAGCAGATCAAAAAACTCTCCGCACAAATCAAACACTCCGGCGAAACTATCGATTCCCTTAAGGCTGAAATCGAAAAGCTTAAAAAAGATACCGCCTACATTGAGCGAATTGCCAGGGAGAAACTGGGGATGGCGCGGAAAGATGAAAAGATCTACAAATTTGTTAAAGAGAATGATTGAGCACTTATCTGCAAAGGCCTCTGTTATAGATGAGTATCGAAAAAACAGCATCGGTAATCCTTTCCGTTCTACCCTACCGGGAATCGAGCTTTATCACCAACCTTTTTACATCTGAATATGGCCGGATCAGCGGCATTGCAAAGGGAATTAGAAGAAACACAAAACAATCTGTTCCATTTGAACGTGGCTTCCTGATTGAACATATTATTTATGTCAAGCCCAACCGTGAGCTTCAGATACTGGCCGATATCCGCATCGGTAACTTTTTCCCTTCTATCAGAGGGAACCTTGAAAAAACCGCCCTGCGTGACATTGCATTCGAAATTCTTCTCTCTTCTGTCACTCTCAGCGGCCCTCATCCGGAACTCTTTGAGCTCCTCTCCCGCTTCCTTTTCAGTCTTGATGAAGCGCGGGAAATTAGCGAAGAGCAATTCTCTATTCTCTGGAAATTTATTTTCGATTTTACAGCGATGATGGGTTTCGGGGTCGATTTCGGCAGGTGCTTTAAATGCGATAGTAAAGATATCCCCTCCCACGGGGGCTTTCTCATGCCACAAAAAGGAGCGATGATCTGCCGTAAATGCGCTCCGCAATTTTCTCCTTCAGGATGGTTACCATCAGAGATTGTTTCTTATCTATCAAACGGTCTTTTTTCCTCCGGACCATCCCGCATCTCTTTCCCTGAACTTCTCCGACTCACCCGTCTGGCGGTGCACTACTGCAGGTTTCATCTTGATATCCGCAAAGAACTGAAATCGCTTGGCTTTCTGCAGCAGATGGGGTAGAAGTTACGAGTTGCACGTCGCAAAGATTTTTGGGAAGAGGGCGTCCCATATATTAAGAATTCTTTAGAACCAAAAGTTTTTTGGAAGGGAGCGTCCCCAATACAAGTAATAAACAAGAATAAAAAGATTTTTGGAGGGGGCGTCCCCCCTTGCGCTTCAGCCCGTCGAAGACGCCGGTCTTACGCTATCCCCCTGTGTTGTCCACTAGTTGTGGGGGAAGGTATGCTCATCACATTTGCAAACGGTATTGCGGCCGCAGGGGCGAACTGTAGGTAGATTAAAATTTATTGTAGTTTTTAAGATGAAGACGCTTAATATAATGATATTGCCGTTTGTTGGTTTTATTAGCCTCACCCCGCCTATCGGCACCCCTCTCCAGCTGGAGCGCTGGAGAGGGGCTTTGCAAACGGGCATTTGGACTGGTAACTTTCTTACAAAACCACAAAAGCGCCTTTTGAAACTCCTGACTTGCGACTTGCGACTTTCCCTTACATGCTTGAATTCTTCCAGGCTATAACCCCCGTTTTAATCACCAGGGCGTCGCCCTTCGCTCAAATAGGTCAGCCTTTCAGGCTGGTCAGGAATCTTATCCATTTATAGCATCTTTCAAGGGCTTTTTGAGATAAATTGGGGTACCTGGCAAAAGAAACGGTCGAGGGCGACCGTGGCACACAGATACCGTTTACAATAAATATTGCCTTAAACGAACTTATTTACCCGAACCCAACATGCTTGTAGTTTTTAAGATAAAGACGCTTAATATAATGATATTGCCATTTGTTGGTTTTACTAGCCTCTCCCCGCCTATCGGCACCCCTCTCCAGCTGGAGCGCTGGAGAGGGGCTTTGCAAACGGGCATTTGGACTGGTAACTTTCTTACAAAACCACAAAAGCGCCCTTTGAAACTCCTGGCTTGCGACTTGTGACTTGTGGCTTTCCCTTACATGCTTGAATTCTTACAGGGCTACAACCCGTTTTAATCACCAGGGCGTTGCCCTTCGCTGAAATAGGTCAGCCTTTCAGGCTGGTCAGGAATCTTATCCATTTATAGCATCTTTCAAGGGATTATCGAGTTAAATTGGGGGTACCTGGCAAAAGATACGGTCGAGGGCGGCCGTGTCACACAGATACCGTTTACAAAAAAATTATTGTTTAATGGTACATTCTTCCTTATTTACCCAAATTCAACATGCTTGAATTCTTCCAGGCTACAATAAGTTTTAATCTACCACCAGTTCGCCGGTGCGGCCGCAACGACGGTTGCAAATGTGATGAAAACACCTGCCTTTAACTGGTGGACAACACGGGGTGATAGCGCAAGACCGGCGTCTTCGACGGGCTGGAGCGAAAGAGGGGGCACCCTCTTCCAGAAAATCTTTGGTCTTAGTCATTACTTATTATGGGGACGCCCTCTTCCAAAAGATCTTGTTTTAATACTTCCGGAGGCAAAGGGGACGGACTACTTTTATTAATTTTTACTCAGCAAATTTCAAAATGAATTACGCCCCTTCTTATACAGAAATTATTACGATTCTGCTTTTTTCCCTGCGTGCAGCTTGCGCCTTTCAACCCGCTACTCTCAGCCCCGCCGCTTCATCAAGCCCCAGTGCAATATTCATGTTCTGCACTGCTGCTCCGGATGCTCCTTTACCGAGGTTATCAAACCGGGCCATGACCACAACCTGTCCGCCTTTACCAAAGACAAACAGATCCAGCATATTGGTATCATTGCATTTTGTCGGAGAAAGAAATCCGCTGTCAAGGCTCTGTTCAGGATCAGGAGACATCACCCTTATGAAAGGCTCTCCCTCATAATAGGCAGATACTATCCCGTAAACATCCTCAACAGATGCACTCTTTTTGAATAGATTGGTGTAAAGCGGGACACTCACCACCATGCCGTTGTAAAAATTGCCCACGACCGGAAGAAACAGAGGCGGAGTGGCAAGAGAGGTGTACTTCTGCATCTCAGGAATATGCTTATGACCAAATGTCAATGCATAGTGCCGCGGCCCGCTCAGATCTTCTTTCTGTTCAGGATCCAGGTACTGGGCTATCATCTTCTTTCCGCCGCCGCTGTACCCGGTTAACGAATAGCAGACCACCGGATAATCATCTCCAACAATTCCGCTTTCCCTCAATGGAACAAGTGAGAGTATAAAGCCCGTCGCGTGACATCCGGGATTAGAGATCCGCATCGCACCCCGAAGAATCTCTCTCTGCCCTTTTTTAAGCTCCGGCATTCCATAGGCCCAGTCAGGAGCAGTCCTGAACGCTGTGCTTGCGTCAACGACCTTTGTTTTGCGGTTCTTAATCAGCGATGCAGATTCTCTTGCCGCCTGATCCGGAAGACAGAAAATCACAGCATCAGCGGCATTTAGATACTCCGATTTCACACTTACATCTTTTCTTTTGTCCGATGGGATTTCCAGCAGTTCAATATCTTTTCTTGGTTTAAGTCTCTCCAGGATTTTAAGCCCGGTAGTACCTTCCTGACCATCAATGAAAACAGTTGGCATAAAACTCCGACTCCGTGTAAATGTTTAGCATAAAATCATTTTTTGCATACCCATGAGCAACAGGCAGGTCAAATTAAGAGAATTTGAGCTGGAAATAAACAAAACTCTTGAACATTTTTACAATTCGTGTTATATTATTAGTACCTCTTATTTTTCCTATCTGCAAGGCCCTCTTGCAGTATTTTGGGTGAAGCGGAAGCGCCGGGTTTTATACCCGGCGATTCTTTTTTATACCCTTCTGAATATCAAACTATTAAACCTGAAAATCACCATTTCCCGCAGATTGAATTTTTTGGTGCTTCGGACATTTCCGGGTGATTTTTTGTTGAGATTAGATGATAGTAGGGGCGAACGGTAGTGAGCACCCCTAAAATACTGGTGGTTAGTGGATCCGCCCCGGTCACTGGCGCATGCGT
>Ga0123335_1007734_pt1 | contig 11851 bp, 12 predicted proteins | sample BiotimSIPDNA_2_FD_89707 | JGI IMG/M metagenome (GOLD analysis project Ga0123335, IMG submission 89707) | Anaerobic biogas reactor microbial communites from Washington, USA - Biogas_R2 time_0 SIP DNA | ecosystem: Engineered > Bioreactor > Anaerobic > Unclassified | place: Washington, USA... | reverse complement strand
TGTATCACGCGATGGCGTTGGAGCAGGCGTTCGGGGTGGGCCCGCACACCATTTCGTATCCTCGGCTGGAGCCGGCGCTCAACACGCCGATCGCCACCGGGTCGCCCCACCGGGTCAGCGACGATGATTTTCGCAAGATCGTGGCGGTCATCCGGCTGATGTGCCCGTACACGGGATCGATTCTGACGGCGCAGGAGCGGCCGGAGCTGCGGCGGGAGGTGATTCGCCAGGGCGGGGTTTCGCAGATGGACGCCGGTTCGCGGATCGCGGTGGGCGGCTACGCGGAGATGGATCGCGAGCACGTTCCGGACCGGCAGCAGTTCATGCTGGCGGACACCCGCAGCCTGGACGATTTCATTCTTGATTTGTGCCGGGAAGGGTATCTGCCGTCGTTCTGCACGGCTGGGTATCGCGAGGGCCGGACGGGGGCGAACTTCATGCCGTTGGCGAAGCACGCGACGGTGAAGAATTTCTGCGTCGCCAACGGGATTCTGACGTTTGAGGAGTATCTGGCGGACTACGCCACGGAGCCGGTTCGGCGGATCGGGCGGGAGACGATCATTCCGCGGTACCTGGAATGGCTGGAGGCGAACGCGTCCGCGCTGGCTCCGAAGGTTCGGGCGCATCTGGAGCGGATGGAGCGTGAATCGCGGAGGGATCTGCATTTTTGAAATGATTTCGGAGACGACGAAACGGGCGTTGGAGGTTGAATGCCGGAGGCTGTGCGAGGCGTGGGGTCTTCGTCGGGCGTATTTTGCGCAGGTTCTGGGGCCTCGCCGCCACTTTCTGGCGGGCTATGGTCCGATGGAGGCCGACCGGCCCGAGCCGTTGCGACTCTCGGAGAGTCTGGTTCTGCTGTGGCACGGCGAGTTGACGGTGGAAGCGCGTGAGGCGTTGCGGTACGATCTGGAGGCGACGGTGCGTCGCGTGGAGCGGGAGTTGGCGGACAGGGAAGCCGCCGGGCCCGAGGGCGACGGGTGTATTGATGAAAAAGGAAACACGTGATATGGCTCCTGATCCATTGACTCCGTACGGCAACCGGCCGATGGTGACGCCGATCGTGAACGCGGTGAACTACGAGTACCTTTCGTTCGAGGTGCTTCGGCAGATCACCGACGGGGAGATCGACGGGTATACGTATCATCGGGACGACAATCCGACGGTTCGCGAGGTGGAGCGGAAGATCGCCGCGCTGGAGGGGGCGGAGGACTGCGTGGTGTGCACGAGCGGGATGGCGGCGTGCACGATGGTGTATTTGACGTACCTGAAGGCGGGCGACCATCTGTTGATTTTTCACGACACGTACGGGGCGAACTACAAGGTGTCGCTGATTTTGGAGCGGATGGGGGTGGAGATCACGTGGGTGGACGCCGATGACGCGGTGCGGATCGGCGAGCATCTTCGGTCGAACACGCGGATGATTTTTCTGGAGACGCCGACGAATCCGCTGTGCAAGGTGATCGACGTGGCGGCGGTTCGGAAGGCGGCGTCGGCGGTGGGCGCGATGGTGGTGGTGGACAACACGTTCGCGACGCCGTACCATCAGAATCCGCTGGCGTTGGGGGCGGATCTGGTGGTGCACAGCGCGACGAAGGCGCTGGGCGGCCACAACGATCTGATGGCGGGTGCGATCGCGGGGTCGAAGGAGGACTACAACCGGCTGTGGTTTACGCGGCAGGCGATCGGGACGACGCTGGACGCGTACTCGGCGTTTCTGCTGGATCGCGGGCTCAAGACGTTCGAGCTGCGGGCGGAGGCGATGGCGCGGGCGGCGCAGGCGGTGGCGGAGTTTCTGGCGGGTCAGCCGAAGATTTCGGGGCTGTCGTATCCCGGGCTGGAGGGTCACGCGAACCACGCGGTGGCGGCGCGCCAGATGCGTCGGGGGTTCGGCGGGATGCTGGCGTTCGACGTGGGCGAGGACGAGGAGGACGCCAAGCGGTTCGTGGCGGCGTTGCAGAACATTTATCACGCGGTGAGTCTGGGGGCGACGGAGTCGCTGATCTGCATTCCGTATCTGACGACGATGCTGTATCTGCCGCCGGAGCGGCGGACGACGTTCGGGGTTCGGAAGAACACGGTTCGGCTGTCGATCGGGATCGATCCGCCGGAACGGCTGGTCAAGGACATTCGTCAGGCGTTGGCGTGTGTGGCACAGGGAGTGAAGGCGGGTGGCTGAGCGTCGCGTCACGGTTCTGGTGGAGAACACGGCGGGCGGCCGCGGCCTGCTGGGCGAGCATGGTCTGTCGTTCTGGATCGAGTTGGGGTCGAAGCGGGCTTTGTTCGACACGGGTCAGGGGCATGTTCTGGAGGGCAATGCGCGAAAGCTGGGCGTTCGGCTGGAGACGGCCGATGCGATCGTTCTGAGTCATGGGCATTACGACCATACGGGCGGTTTGGTTGGCGTGCTGAAGGCGGCGGGTCGCGTGCGGGTGTTTGCCCATCCGGTGGCGTTCGCGGGCAAGTACGGGCGGAATCCGGACGGCAGCGGCCGCGACATCGGCATGCCGTCGCGGGAGGATCCGGACCTGCGTGAACGTGCGGAACTGGTTTGGACGGAAGGACCGACGGAAGTGTTGGAGGGTCTTCGTCTGACCGGACCGGTGCCGAGAGTGACGGATTTCGAGGATACCGGCGGGGCGTTTTTCACTGATTCGGCGTGTACGGATCCCGATTTGCTGGTGGACGATCAGTCGGCGTTTATTGAGACGGCGTCGGGCACGGTGGTGGTTCTCGGCTGCGCACATGCCGGGGTGATCAACACGCTGCGCTATATCCGGGAGCTGACCGGCGATCGGCCGATCGACACGGTGATGGGCGGGATGCACCTGCTGTCGGCGGGCGCGAGGCGGATGGCCCGGACGGTTGAGGAGCTTGGGCGGCTTGGCGTTCGGCGGTTGATGCCGTGTCACTGCACGGGTTTTGAGGCGGCGGCGTGGTTGTGGCGGGAGTTTCCGGGCGGGTGCTCGGCGTGTCCGGTGGGCACGGTGTTGGCGTTGGAGGATTGACGCGTTGGCGACGTACGCGCAGGAGCTTCGGGCGTTGGTGGGCGTGCGGCGGCTGCTGCTGCCGGGGGTTCGCGCGGTCATCGTCAACGATCGGAACGAGGTGCTTTTGCAGAGGCGGACGGACGGGGATTGCTGGGGGTTGCCGGGCGGCTGCGTTGAGTTGGATGAGACCGCGTTGGAGGCCCTTGATCGCGAGGTGCTGGAGGAGACGGGCCTGAGGGTTCGGCGGGCGGAGCCGATGGCTTTGTACTCGGGCCGAAGGCAGCGGTTTTCATATCCCAACGGCGATCAGGTGCAGGCGTTTGCGGTGGCCTTTGTCGTTCGCGAGTGGACGGGGCGGCCGGTCGCGGACGGGATTGAAGGGTCGCAGGTGCGGTTCTGGCCGGTGGACGGCTTACCGGAGAATCTGGCGGCAATCCACGTTGGGACCCTGGCCGATTTTCGGCGATATCGAGGACAGTTTTTGCTTTCGGATGGAAGCGATACGGAATGAAAGGAGTTGCCGATGGCGTCATTGCCAAGCGAGGTGCGTGAGGCGTGGGAGGATCGCGAGGGTCCGGTGGTGTTGGCCACGGTGGATGAAGGCGGCGTGCCCAACGCTATTTACGCCACGTGCGTCGGCGTGTTCGGGGAGGACCGGTTGGTGGTGGCGGACAACTATTTCGACAAGACCCGGAGGAACATCCTTCGCGGCGGCAAGGGGTCATTGCTGTTCATCACGAAGGACGGCAAGGCGTATCAGGTGAAAGGGACGCTGGAATATCATCGCCGCGGCGAGGTGTTCGACGCGATGAAGCAGTGGAATCCGGCGAAGCATCCCGGTCACGCAGCGGCGGCGCTCAAGGTGGAAGAGGCGTACTCCGGCGCGCGGAAGATCGTCTGAGCGATGGGTGAACGAGCGCCATGGGCAGGCGGCGAGGCCTGCTCGCGGCGTGGATTTCCTGTAGTCGCGAAGCCGAAGGCTTTTCCGCTTACCCGCTTAGGATCTTCGCCGGCGGCGCATGAGCGGGAGGACGCCGCAGGCGAGGACGGCGAGAGTGGCGGGTTCGGGAGTGGTGACAAGCTTGTCCTTGCTGATGAGGAAGGTATCGCCATAGTGTCCGAGGACGAAGTCCCACTGGAAGGCCCAAGTGGCGTCGCCGGTGAGCGGTCCGCCGCCGTTATCCAGGATTGAGGGGAGGTCGTCTTCGAGCTTGTCGAGGGTGGCGGGCCAGGCGTTGACTTCATGGCGGCTCGGATCCGGGGCGACGACGGTTTCGGTGAAGACGGCGAAGGGATCCTGTTGCTGGACCGCGCTGGCGTTGATCACTTCGACGGTGTCGTCGCCGGCGGCGCCGCTGAGGTTGAGGTTGGTGTACTGGAAGAAGCGCAGATCCAGGGGCTGCTGGGACCGGCTTGTGATCTTGATCGTCTCAGCCATATCCGAGACGCGGCTGCCGACCTCGCCGCCGGTCAGCAGGTAGGAGACCTCGACCGTGTAGAGGCCGTGGTCGTACCTGAGGAACAGCATGTCGTTGTGGCCGTTGAGATCGCGGTCGGAGACGACCGCGGCGACGGGTCCGCCAAAGGCATCGAGGGCGTACTCTCGCTGCTGGCCCGTCCGCATCCAGAACCACTGCTGTTGCAGATGGTCGACGCCGTTGACGGTCCAGTTGAACATGCCCCGGCCGCCGGTTGTGTCGATGGACGCTGTGGAGTTCAAGTCCGCCAGTTCGATCACCTCCGGCAGTTTGATCACCGCAGCTTGGGCGCAAAGGGTAAGCAGAAAAACGGCGGGCAAAAAACGAACCAACACATTTCTCATCTCTCTCTCCTCTCTCTCCTTCCTCGTGTCTCCCTCAGGTGGTCGTCGAGTCCTTGCGGCATCGTCGGCCACCGTTGTTAGTGTACAAAAAGCACTCGTTTTAATCAAGACCTAACGATTGTGCGGTAGGCTGCGACTTGGCGGCACAGGATCGGCGGTTTTATCGGACGCGCGGCTGGCGGCTGGGCGGGATGGATGTGGATGGTGGCGGGAGTTCAGGCCAGTGCCATCCTATGGCGTTCCCGGCATCGGGTGTTATTCTCTCTGTTGCCGCCACGCGGACGGGCTCAGGCCGGTGAGTTTTCGGAAGACCGTGGCAAACTGCTGGCTCGACTGGAAGCCGCACCGTAAGGCGATCTCCGTGATCTCCAGGGTCGGCGTCTTGAGCCAATGCTGGGCCGCATCCACGCGCAGCCGTCGGACCATGGCCATCGGCGACAGTCCGGTCGCCGTGCGCACCAGATACGTCAACTGCGTCTTACCGTATCCCGTGACCGCCACCAGGTCGTCCAAGGTCCACCGCCGGTCGATCTGTTCCATCACGCGCCGGCGCACCTGCTCGAGATTCAAGACGTCCCGCCTGACGACCTGCGAGGCGGCTGCGCCTCTGGCCACCGCGTACAGCAATTCGTCGACCAGGCGATTGATCCGCCAGGCCGTCGAGGTGTCGCCCGACCGGAAGGCCGCGTTCAGCTCGTGAAAGATCTGGCGAATCCATCCATCCGCGGCGATGTACGGATTGGCTGCGTTGCACAGCGTTCGCCCGATGTCCTTCTGGACCTCGCCCGGCAGATGTGACCAGGTCCCGAGTTTCAGTTCTCCGTCGCGCCGGAAGCGCCGGGGCCCGATGATGAGCCAGTATAATTCCCCCGCGTCCAGCAGGCCGTGCGTTCCGCCATGCTTTTGCCACGGAAGCGTAAACGTGCAGTCGTTCGACCGCATCTGATACGACCGGCCTTCGATCGTCCAATCGAACCGTCCTTTGGCTAACAGGCAAATCTCGATCCCGGCATCCAGGTGCTGCCTGAGCCACATAGCCCCCCGCAGCCGGCAGTATCCGAACATTTTCACGTGCGGGCAGTGCCGAAGCTTCGGTTCATTCAATGCGAAATATAAATTTTCGTCACGGGCCATGTTTCAATTATTTCACCGAACATTTTGGAACGCAAGAATCATTTTGTGCGGATACACTGGTTACCATGGTTTATTTATGGAGATACCGATGTTTTCATCACACGACCGAGACATAGTACGGGGCCTGGCGGGCCGTATTCGCGAAATTTCCGAGTTGCCGATCATGCAGGAGCGCCGCCGGCGATGGAAGGATTTGAACGACCTTCGCAGCGACCGGCCGTTGATTTTCGTCGGTCCCGAAGGATCGTGGAAGGAAATCGACCGGACCATCGAACTGGCCTGTGACGATCCCGACGCGCGGATGCAGGAACTCGAGATGCGCCAGACGATCTATCGGTACGAGTGTCTCGGCGATGATAGCGTGATTTCGCCCTATTATACCTGCGGCAGGTATTACAGCGCATCGGGCGTCGGGGTGGAATTTAAGAATGCGTCGACCGGGGTTGAGGGCGGGGCCTTTAAGCACATTCCGCCGATCACCAATCTCGCCGAAGGCCTTAAACGCCTCCGTCATCAGACGATTACCGCCGACCGTGCCGCTCTCGCCCGAGAAATCGACCATTTGAACGATCTTTTCGGGGATATCCTCCCGCTTCGCCCGGCGCCGGGATACGGGCTCTGGACCACCGGGCTGACCATGACCGCGATTGCCCTGATCGGCCTGGAGGAATTGATGCTGGCGATGGTGGACGAGCCGGATCATTTAAAGGCCCTGATGCAGTTCCTCTCCGACAACACGAAAAGTCTTCTGCTTCAGTTTCAATCCGAGGGACTGCTCGGTCGAAACGCCGGTGCCAACGGGATCGGTTCCGGCAATCTGGGGTTCGTCAGCGAGTTACCCTCACCCGATGAGCCGTCCGATTCTCCCGTACTGCTGAAGCATCTCTGGGGGTTGAGCGAATCGCAGGAGACGGTCGGGGTCTCGCCGGAGATGTTCGCCGAATTCATCTGGCCGTACCAGAAACCTCTGATGGAGCTCTTCGGCCTGACCTACTACGGCTGCTGCGAGCCGGTCGAACGACGCTTTGAGTGGATACGCCAGGTCGGAAATCTCCGCTGCATCTCCGTCTCGCCGTGGTCAGATCTGGAGACCTGCGCCGAGCTCTACGGGCGGAATTACGTCCTGTGCCGAAAGCCAAACCCCAGCTACGTCGCCTCCCAGTTCGAGGAGGACGCGATCCGGCAGGACATCCGCCGTACGCTCGAAATCGCCGGCGACCTGAACCTCGCGTTTGTTCTGAAGGACACCCACACGGTCAATAATCAGCCGCAACGGTTCAAACGATGGTCTGACATCGTTCGCCAGGAAATCGCGTCCTATTGCAGATCATGACCGTTGTTGCGGGTCCGCCCGCCCGAAGCGGCGTGCATCACCGTTAAGCTCGGTTCTTTTTGAGGGCATCCCAGATCGCCTCGGCGATGGCCTTCATCCCGCGGTCGCAGGGATGCGCCGCCACACCTTCGTGCTCGAACAGACCGATTGCCTTGTACTCGTCAGCGTCGAGATGGCTGATGTCCAGATACTCGCAGCCGAACTCGGCGGCGGCCTCCTTCATCTGGCGATTTGCGCTGGGATGATTAAAGAAGCTGCCGACACAGAGCGCCGCCTCCGGGTTTGGGCCTATGTATTCCATCAGCCGCAGGAAGTGTCGGCCGAAGCCGCGCGCATCCGCTTCTTTCGCGTCCACGTTTTCGCCGATCCGGAAGATCGTCAGATCGGCGGGACACGCGCGGGCATCCGCGAGCCGCTCCAGGTCGTACTCCCAGAATTTGCGTTCAAAGTCGGCGATGGTTCGCGCCGCAAACGAGAGATCAGGCTTTGCCTCCCGGAGTTTTCGCATCAGCACGTGCACGTAGTCGTTTTCCTCGGCGCTGGCCGCCATTCCCCAATCGCCGTGCCAGCCGAGCTCCGGGGCCGGTGCGTGCCTGGTGATGCTGTTGCCGAAGAACAAGACATTACTGTATTGGATCATGGACGATACCCTTTAACTAACAGCTTGATCTATCCATCACCGTTTTGCCGGCACCAGTTTAACGCCTTCGACGAACGGGGCAATCTTGAAATTCATGTCGGTCAGAGACTCGTAGGTTTGTTACGGGCGTTCAAGACGGTGATGGGATCATCCCCGCAGCAGTACCGCAGGTACACCCACGCCGCGATGGGCTGGGATGTTCCACCAGGCGGGAGGCAAAGAAGACGCGGTTCGTAGCCCCGTTCACAACGTCGTGAACGGGCCTGGGTGAGATCGACGGTAGAGCTGTTTATCGCCGGCTTCTATTCCGTCAGGAGGTACAGGAGGGTGTAGGGTTTGGCCTTTTCCAGGGTGAAGATGCCGTAGTCGCCGTCTTTCTTCGCGACGAGCGCGACCTGGCGGCCGCGGCTTTCCAGGAGACGGCCTTTGGAGACGCCGCGCACGGCGATGCGGATATTACACCAGAGTACGGATTACCTTGCAGGGATTACCGACAGCTAGACTATTGGGAGAAATGTCTTTCGTAACGACACTGCCTGCACCGATGACACTATTTGCGCCGATAGTTACGCCCGGTAATATAATCGCTCCAGCGCAAATCCAGACGTTGTCACCGATATTTACTGGGTGAGCATACTCCAGTCCTGCCAACCGTTGTTCTACGTCCATTGCATGTTCTTCCGTTATAATGCAGACATTCGGAGCAATGAACACATTGTCTCCAATTGTGATTTTCCCACTGTCCATGAGCTTACAGTTGACATTAAGAAAGAAGTTATTGCCCACCGTCGTATTATACCCATACGTGCAAAAAAGCGGTTGCTCCACAACGCAGTTATCTCCAGTCTTGCCTAACAACTCGCGTATAGCAATTTGCCGTGCACCACGGTCTAGTGGGTGTAATCTGTTGTAATCATATAACTTTTTAATGGTAATATCACGGTCTGATACAAGTTCAGGGTCACCAGGCTGATACAACATCCCTGCATGTGATTTTTCTTTTTCCGTCACAGTTATCTCTCCTCATACAATTCAGACTAATCCGCATCGACATTATAACATAAAACAGTCTTGCTTTTCAGTATCTATTCAAGATCACAGGGGTATGTAGGACTATTAATAGTATGAGAAATTCCGGGACACCATAATCAGCCCCCCTTCGCTGTCGGTCGTGTCTGGGAAATTCAGCCGGCTTCTACTCCGTCAGGAGGTACAGGAGGGTGTAGGGTTCGGCCTTTTCCAGGGTGAAGATGCCGTAGTCCGCGTTTTTCTCCGCGGCGAGCGCGACCTCGCCGCCGCGACTGTCCAGGAGACGGCCTTTGGAGACGCCGCGCACGGCGATGCGGATATCGTGCACGTCGTCGAGCGTCATGTTGAGGAATGAGACGGCGGCTTTTTGGCGATCGGGACTCACGCGGACGAACAGGGCGGCCTTGGCGGGAGTCAGGAGTTTGGCGGGCTGGCGGCCCTGCGTCAGGTAGTCGCAGATGGCTGAGAGCTGGTGGAAACGGTTCACGTCGTTGGGCATCAGATAGGCGCAGTAGCCCAGGACGCAGACGCGGCCGCCCAGTTCGTTTTCAACCAAGGAAGTGCCTATGCCATGCCGACGTCCCTCGCAATCCTCAATGACGCTGACGGTGCGGGTGTGCTCGCTGATGGCCTCCAGGATGCAGGCTTTGCCGCCGAACCAGGCGGGCTTTGCGTCGCGATACTGCACCCGGCGGAGGGTCCGGTTCACGGGGTCGTCCAGGTTGTGCCGTTCGAGAAGTCCCAGGTCGCCGGCGCCGATACAGCGGACGCCGATGTACTTGTCGAAACCGCGGCGTTCGAGCGCGGCGACGCCTTCGCCGTCCACGATGACGGGGCCCTTGAGGAACTCCAGGAGCTCGGCGTCCGTAAACCCCTCGGACAGGTTGCCGGAGAGGATGACGCCGGTGCGGTTTGCCCGGTCCATGGTGAAGGGTATGCCCATTTTGGCCAGGGCGTAGGATCGCGTGACGTTGTGTTCCGCGCCGCAGGTGTGGTGTTGGAAGAAACTCTCGCCGCCGTGCAGCGTACGGCGCTGGTCGTATCGGCTGGACACGGCGGGATAGAAGCCGGCGGCGCCGAAGCCTTCGGTATAGTCCATGAGCGTTTGCCAGTTGGGCTTTGCCGCGCGCATGGCGTCGTAGAGAGGCCCCTGGCCCTCGAGGCCCAGCTGCATGTGACAGTTGTTGAGCAGCACGCCGTTGATTCCCTGGGCAAAGGCCATCCCCAGTTCGGCCAGGACGATGCGGTCTGATTTCTGCCAGGTGTGGTAGGGGAAGTTTTCCAGCTCGTATTGAGCGTCATCGACCATGTTCGGGTATTCGCCGGCTTGACGCGCGGTGGAGAGGGCTTTGGTCAGCACATCGTCGGGGATCGTGTCGAAATAGTAGCCCTCACCCGGTCGGCCCATGGTGGCCCCCAGGGCGCGGAACCAGGCGTCGTAGTCCATGCCGTTGTAGGTGCTCCAGCCCTGGTGCTGGGTCATGAAGCCCAGCCGGAGGGCGGGGTTTACCTGTCGCACGGCGCGGCCGATCCGGCCAAGAAGTTCGGTGATTCGGTCGGAGACGTCCTGTACCCATCGGGAGCGAAGGAGCGTGTTGTCCGGGGTCTCCATGGCGGCCACCAGCGTTTCCCGCGTGTAGGCTGAGCCGTGTTTGCGGTTGAAGCGGGCCAGGCAGTTGGGGCAGAAGCAGCCGAACGGGACACCATTCCAGAAGAGTTTGATATCGTCATCCACCCAGATGAAATCCGGGTTCACGCGGGCGTAGCAGCGATATTTTTCTTCGGTGAACTCGAGGAAATCGTCGCAGGTGGGGCAGGAGCAGTTGGCTGAGGTGTCGCCCCGATAGCCGACGATTTTGTGGAAGGGGCCCACATTAGGGGCGGTGGTCTCGTCGATGTGGCCGAGGGTGATCAGCACGTTGATCCCCACGCTCGCAAAGCCGGCCTCGCGCAGCCGGTCCATGCGAGTCTTCAGAAGGGAGCACTCGTGGCGTATCGTCTCGAGCGACTCGTAGTTGCGGTAGTCGATGGTGCCCGACATTAGCGTAATCTCGTCGACGGTGTCCCGGTATTTGCCGAGAAAGTCGCAGATGCCCTGAAAGCACTCGTCGTCCTGCCAGGCTTCCTTCATGACCCGCTGTGCGATTTTCATGGGATAATCCCTCTGTTTCTGTATCCGCCGCCATCACGGACACGCAGGCTTCGCCCGCTGCGTCCTACGATACGGTCCATGGGCGCTTCAAAACCGGCCGCTGTTGCCGGAACATACCGTTGTTTGCGTCCTTTGCAAGCTGATTCTTCGGTTGGTGGTTTTTCCGGTGATGGCGATGATTTGTTCCTTACATCATCCGCGGTGAATGGCTCGGCCTGCTCGAAGGAAAACCACGTCCCGGTGCGCTGGAATCTGGTACAATGGGCTTTGTATCGGCGGAGGAGTGCCGCTGCGCCAGGGCACGGCGTGGTTGGCGACGACCTCCCTCGGCTTGGCAGCGAAGCAGGAGAAGCTTTGTGATGCTCACGCACGTCTGTCGAATAGTGCTTGGACATCAGTTCAAGCCTTTCGTTTTGCGGAAGGCGCCCGACTACCTGCCCGATCTCGACGTGCCGGGGCTCGGGGTCTACGTTCACGTTCCGTTCTGCAAGTCGCTGTGTCCTTTCTGTCCATACTACAAGACGCAGTATGATGAGTCGGTGCACGCGGGGTACTGTGATGCGCTTCTGCGCGAAATGCAGATCGTCGCGGAACGAGCCTTCCCGCAACGTCGAGCCATCACCAGCGTGTACTTTGGCGGTGGAAGCCCCGCTTTGCTCGCGGGTGACTTGGCGAGGATCAGGAAGAGCATGGACGGGCACTTTAAGCTGGCAGGTCACGCGGGAATCGAACTCCATCCGAGGGACGTCGTCTC
>Ga0123335_1007733_pt1 | contig 11857 bp, 14 predicted proteins | sample BiotimSIPDNA_2_FD_89707 | JGI IMG/M metagenome (GOLD analysis project Ga0123335, IMG submission 89707) | Anaerobic biogas reactor microbial communites from Washington, USA - Biogas_R2 time_0 SIP DNA | ecosystem: Engineered > Bioreactor > Anaerobic > Unclassified | place: Washington, USA... | reverse complement strand
GCAGTTTGTGAGGCAATCCGACCAAAACCCGGGGGAGTAACCTCTTCCTTTTTTGTTTCGTCGTAAGCTGGTTCCACTGGTTCTTCGGTTTGTGCTTCTCCTTCGGAAGCTTCTTGTTCTTCAGCCGGCTCTTCTGTCTCAAGTTTTGGAAAACGGAAAATCTTTGCTTCTCCATTTTCAGGATTTATCTCTGCTTTATAGACATATTCTTCATCAAAACCATAGTCTTTACGAAAAGCTGCCAAGATAGCTGCCTGGATAGTTTCCAAAACTACTTCTGGTTTAATTCCCCGTTCGCTGCACACTTGGTTTAGCGCGGAAGCAAACTCAGTACGGACAGTCAAAATATTTTGCGTTGCCATAGTCTTCTTTAAGCAACAGAGAGGTAAAACAGCTATTCAGAATAGTTTTACCGCCGCATTGCTAAGAGCTTAAGTAAACAAAAAGGTGGACAAATGCCACCTTTCCAATACGTAACGTTCAAACTACGGTTATTATAACAGTAGGCTGGTATTTAAACAACTCAAGCCTACACGGAAGAAACCTCTTTTACTATCCCTTTTTTCTCCAGAAGTAGCATTTCTCCGGTTGAAGCAGGTAAACGAAGCATCTTTCGCGGAGAACCTACAACTACCATATATTCTCCTTGTTCACTCCAAACTCCTTTTGCTCCCCAAGCTCCTCCCAATACCACTTCTACACACGTTCTTCTGAGACTATCAGTTGATAATTCCATATCCTGCATAAGCTTGTGTTCTTTGCTTAGTGTTTCGCCACACTGTTTCCACTTGCCTTTCCCAAGTTGTACTACTCCTTGTTCTACCAAACGGGACTGTTCTGCAAAAAGGGCCTTCATTTCTTTCGGGTGTTTTTTTTGCAAGGTAGAGATAGTCTTAAAAATGGAGTTGTTTCTTTTCTCACTAACTTTAACAGCAGTAAGCGGAAGGGTAGTAGTAGGCAAAGGAATAGCGGTTAACATACCCGGTTGACCTTTAAATAAGCAGTGTACTACTCCTCCCCAAATTGCCGCCGCCGTTTTTTCCAAGCTTAGATTTTTTTCAGGCAGTTCGGCCAGTAGTTGGATTGCCATAGTAAAAAGCCGCTGCTTACTAAGTTTCATTGCACTTAGCAACGATAAACCTTTAAGTAACATTGGAACGAAAACTTCAGTAGGGATAGCTTTCGGCAGGGTGGTAACGGCAATCTGTGTTTGTTTTGTAAGATCAAATGCTTCTTTAGCAAGGGCGGAAACCTTAGTAAAAACGGGAGGACACGCTGAGGGTAGCTCGATATCTTTTCCTGATTTAGTTTCTAAAGAAATAGTAAAGCGGGGAGTAGTGGCCACAACTACACAGGGATTTTGAACGCTTAGGGCAAAGTTGCCGAGTAGGGTAACGCTATCTGGAGCGGAAAGAGTTAGACTGCTCATACTGCAATCATAACACTTCTTCTACTTTTCCACTCTTGTTCCGATTACTTTCTCTCCTCTAACCGCCCGGGATAAGCTTCCGTTTTCAATCCCATCGATAATAAGCCCGGGAATACCCTTTTGCGCTAGAGCCAAGGTCTCTTCCACTTTATGCATCATTCCACCCGTTACATCAACTCCACCCGAGCCACCAAGCGCTTTTTTATATTGTTCGAAGTTTTTGCTATTAATAAGCTCTATTGTTTCCCCATTTTCATCGTAGACTCCGTTTGTCTGGCCGCAGTGAATCATCCTTTCAATCGGGTAACCTTTTTCTTTGAGGTGAAGAGCTAGGTATCCCAACACCTTTTCAGTTGAGAAAATAGTGCAACCTATTTCAGTATCTATAATTTGATCACCGTATAGCACAGGTAACAGGTTGTGCTTCAGCATCTCCTCTAAACTTTGTATGCAAATGGAGTTAAGTTCATGGTTTCTGGCCGTCATTGTGCTTAATGGACTAACAGAAACAGCGTTTACTTCTGTGTTAATCAGTTTTCGGACCACAATTCGGTTGAGCTGGGCTGCTACATCTGCAACTTCAGCAATTCCTTTATAGCTTTCTTCACCCGTAATTCCCTTGTGGGTTTGATACTTTTTGGCCGGAAAGTGAGCAAATGAGCCGGCACCATGACCAACAATGAGCTGCTTGCCTGTTTCCATTGCCAGTTTTATTTCCTGGCAAATGACAGTTAGTGCCCGTTCCTTAAGTGTGCTGGCTTTCAGTTTGTCTGTAATAAGTGAACCGCCGATTTTGACAAAGATAATTGGTTTCATATAGTTACTTAGCTACTAAATCATGTTTCTGCAATCTTTCATTATAGTATTGCTCAGCTGTATGTCCGTTAAAAACTTCCAGACTTACTTCATCAAGTGACTGAAACAGTTGCGGGATTGCTCCGGACTGATTAATAAGCTCCAATGCGGGTAGCGTTTCCTCTCTTAATTTAGAATCTACCTGTAACTGCCCTAGATTCATAAACCCTTCTCCTTTGACCTCATTTCTTGAACTAAATAAGTTTTTTGTACCCGTGTAAGCAACTAAAACTACATCGGCCTGTACATTCAATCCTTGCTTAGGAAAGGGCACTCTGCCAAGATAGCTTACTCCTGGCACATACCAGAAGTCTCTGAAATCCTCTGTCTTAACTCCCATTTCCTCAACTAACGCTCCCCTAACATTATCCATAATAAACTCTCCTTCTTTCCGTGTCTCTGTCAGGAGATTCCTTCCTATTCCTTTTTCAACTTCATCAACTACATACACTTGACCTTCCCTGTTTACAACTGCCACCACACAACCAACAGCATTTACTCCACTTTCTTTAAGGTCACTCTGCTCTCTGATAGGAACATACCGCAATTTTTCACTCATAGTTACTATAAAGTTTTTTGTAACCATTTTTCACTCTCAATTTTTTCTACTGCCATAATCCACCACGGCGCCATAACTTCCGGCTCTTTCTTTACCCAATCCGTAACTTTTTCCCAAGATAACCATTTCCACTCTGAAACTTCTTCTCTGTCAGGTTTAAGTTCGCCATTATACCTGGAAAGTAAAATGTGGTTAATCTCGTGCTCTGAAAAAAGACTGTTCCAGCGCACTTGATAGTAGTAACTAAACAAATCTTTAAACCCCGCAACTTCAATCCCTAACTCTTCTTTTGCCCGGCGCTCGCAGGCCGCTTCCAGACTTTCTCCCACCCATGGATGAGAGGAAAAACTTCCATCCCAATATGTTGGCCACAGAGGTTTTTGCAGTGCTCGTTTTGTAAGCAAAATCTCCTTTTTGTCATTAACTAAAATGGCAGTAAACGCCCGATGGAGCGTTCCCTTGCCTAGATGAGCTTGGAGTTTATCAACTGCACCTACTTCAATATCGCCTTTAGTAACAACAGTTAACATTTTGGATCTGACAGATATACGTTTCTTCATAGAGCTACTCTGCAGCTTCAGTTTGATAAATAATCCCTTCATTCAAGGGAAGTTGGGTTTTTTCGAACTGTTGGTTAAACTGGGCTTCCTGCATTTCTCTTTGATGCTGTTTAATTTGATACTCAACTGCATGTGTTGGTCTGCCAATCAGGGGGTTTTGATATCGTGCTTCTTTTGTGCGAGCATAAACTGGTGATTGTTCTAATCCCATATTTACTCCTTTTGTTTTTTAACCTTCCACACTTGCCACAGCCAGAATCCTAAATAAGCAAACGTTACGGTTGAAATGAGTAGCACAACACTAACAGACCCTTTTGTTAATAGCCCCCACTGTCCCGGTGGGGCGTTAATAAGCCTCCTGCCAAACCAAATAAGTCCCAGACCTCCAACAAACCAATACAAGGGAAAGCCTAAGACAAGGATTATCTGGGAAAAATCCTGCTCCCTGAAAAGCGCCCGCAGAGTTTTAAAGGGGTGAAAGACCATTCCTAGCCAGTTGCGCACAAACAGATAACTCTCCTTGATGCTCAGGAGAATAGAGTACTTGGCAATCCGTTTATAGAAAGGATCAGTCGGAAACAAATTCTTCTTGGAAGGCAAGACGTGCCCGAGAAAGTCTCGATTCTGCCGCTTTGTAGGTAATTTCCAATTTTTGCGCAATTGCAGATACACTCAAACCTTCTATATACCTTAGTCGTAAAACTTCGGCATATCCTTCGCTTAAGTTAGCAAAGGTAGTGAAAATCTTGTGCTTCATCTCTTTTTCTTCCAGTTGAAGCTGGGGACCAAGTGCTTTATCAACAATCGTTTTCAAAAAGGGAAAGTGGGAAAACAGAAGAGTTTTAATCTTTTTCCGGCGGTAGTAGTCAATTAGTTCGTGTCGCGCAATACTAAAACACCAAGTAGAGAATGCCGATTCTCCCTTAAACTGAGGAAGCGAATCTATAATTGACAAAAGGGTATCTTGGATTACCTCATCGCAATCGCGGATATCAGCAATCTTGGGGGTAAAAAATGACTGCAAAAAGGGAGTTACCTGACGGTAGAAGTCAAGCAGAGAGCGTCTGTTGCCTTGTATTACTTTGGTAATCGTTTTTTGAGAGACCTTCATACTATTTTTCCCGTTCAAGCATAAAGTACAAGATATTTTTTAGGGTATCTTGATGAGCTGGATCCTGTGTTACCGTAGGAACACACGCTAAACCCAAAGTAAGGAATTCTTGAGCTTTCTCCCGGGCTTTAGGGACAGTACTATATTGTTGCATAAGAGATTTAATATAGCTAATATCTTTGTCTGAAACTTTTTGTTTACCTAATATGTTACTTACCTTTTCTGTTTCCTTTTCATTCATTTTCTCAAACAGCAGTTCCATAAGAACAGTCCAGCGCGCTTGTTTAATATCGCCATCATTGGCTTTGCCAGTTATCTGACTATTTCCAAACGAGCCAATAATGTCATCTTTTATTTGAAATATCCGACCAAGATTGCGGCCGTACTCATCCAAAGCTGTCAACCACTCCTTTTCTGTTTTTCCAGCCAGTAAGGCACCAAAGTGCAAGGGCAAAACCCCTGAGTATTCAACCGTTTTATAGTCATGGATAACTTGAAATGCCTTGCGCTTGTTTTTAAGTGACTCACTTGGACTAACGATGTCCAGACCTTCTCCCCATCCTGTCTCAACGCCTTTGCGAAAGTAGTAAAAAAGCGCCTGCTGTTTTACCTTGTTAGAAAATGAAGTGTTTTCCAGTGCCAAAGGCGCAAGTAAAAGTCCTACAATCGTCGTATCAAACGCTAAGCTCTTGCCTAAATGTTCGGAATTTACCCCACTGCTATACTGTTTTCCCCACTGCTTATGAAGGGAGGGTTCTCCTCTGCGGGTATCGTCGTTGTCAAACACATCATCAGCAATAAGAAAAGAGGTATGAAGAAGTTCTACTGCCAAAGAGGCTTTCAGGATATCTTCCTGTTTTGTGCCTCCCGCCAGATTATATCCTAAAACAACTAAAGCTCCGCGCAGTAACTTGCCTTTGAGAAAAACAGCGGCAAACTTCTCTACCATATCAATCGGCATTTTTCCGGCTTTTACAGCTTCTTTTCTCCACCTTGAAAAAAAAGCATTAGCACACGATGTGATTGATCGGCGATAATCGGCCAGTAGTGCCTGTGTTTCCATAGTGGCAATTGTAACAAGTTTAGACTACCTGGTATACTAAACATATATTGCTTGCTAACTATAACTTGAACGTATATGCCTGAAGGTATCAGTATCGGAGACGCTTTTAGAATAACCAGAGACAGTGGAATTGAAAATGCTACTGGCTACTCCAGCATTGGCGAATTTTTAAGCAAATCCATTATCCCCAACATCCTCGTTATTGCCAACATTGTCCTCTTTTTTATGATTTTGCTGAGTGGTTTTACTATTATTACCAATGCCGGTAACGCTGATAAACAAAAACAAGGTATCCAAACCTTAACTTACTCTATTATCGGATTTTTGATAGTTTTTGGCACGTTTTGGATCTTGGATGCCCTAGAGATTATCGTCGGATTTGAATTTTTTACGATAAATGATTAACTTTTTGCGTTATTTGCTTACTCAGGTTACAATATACATATATGGCTAGACTATCTGAAGTATTTGGAAATATTTCTGCACCGCCTCAATTAGATGCCTACAATGCTGATATTACCAAGGGGGGATTAACAAGTCTTTTAAGTAACATTATTAGACTGATTACTATTGTCGGCGGTTTATGGGCTTTCTTCAACTTACTTCTAGCTGGATTTACTTATATTACCAGTGGTGATAAACCTGATGAAATTAAACATGCACATGAACGGATTTATATGTCCCTCATTGGCTTAGTTGTTTTAGTCGGAGCGTTTATCATTGCCGGAATTATCGGATACCTGCTTTACGGCAGGGCAGATGCTCTTATCAACCCTGTTATTTACGGACCAAGACCATAACCATATGAACAAAACTTCCTTTTTTACTTTTGTCTTGTCTTCTTTTCTTTTCGTCACGTTATTTCTATCTCCATTTACAGCACTGGCTCAAAACCCTAAACCAATTGGGCCAATTGACGGGCTTGATACCCCATGGGATGTTTCCGGAACAGATATTAATAGCTATTCTACAAAATTAGAAAATGTTCTTTCTTTAGTTGTCGGATTTTTAACTATTATTGGTGGGCTATACTTTTTAATCCAATTCTTAATTGGTGGTTTAGGCTGGATTTCAGCCGGAGGAGACAAACAGAAAATTGAAGACGCAAAAAGCCGTATTACTAATGCTGCTATCGGCCTTATCGTTATTGTCGCAGCTTACTCAATTGTGTTTATTGTTGGTAAAATCCTCGGCATCGATATCCTTAACCCTGCAAAAGTAATTGAGAATCTTAATCCTCCTGAAGTTACCACGCCTGTTTATAATGATTCAGGAGCAGGTCGTCCAAGGTAATAAAAGTAGAAAGTCAAAATTGTAACTCTAGTAATTATGCCATTTTGTATTAAAAACTTATCACGTGCTTTTACCTATCCAATTAGTCAGGTTCAAGGGATAAGAAACCCAGCTCTAACAAGTGATAACACAATCGTGGCAGTTCAGGATTCTCCCCTTGCCTCCCTTATAGCCCGGCTTTGGAGAACAATTGTAATCCTAGGCGGTCTTTTAGTTATTATTTACTTGGTCTGGGGCGCTCTGGAATGGATTACATCCTCCGGTGATCAGCAAAAATTGGAAAGCGCCAGGAATAAGATTACTCACGCCATTATTGGGTTGGGAATTTTAGCTGCTTCGTTTGCCATTGTTATGTTTTTGGAAACAGTCTTCGGGTTCAGTTTGCTCGAAATCACCTGGCCTACGGCTGAAACCGTTAACTAAATGAAAAAGCTTATTCTTTTCTTACTAATGCTACTTGGATGTCTTTTCTTATCTAGTCCAAGTCTTGTGCTTGCTCAACCAGTAACAAATATTAAAAAGGTGGTTGACGGAGATTTTTTCCAGCCAGATTTGGGTGTGTTTATCACCCGCATTGTTGAGTTTGCCCTTATTATCGGCACGATTGCCACTCTTTTATACCTTATTCTTGGTGCTATCAAGTGGATTACATCAAGCGGCGACTCAGGCAAGGTTGAAGAGGCAAGCAAACAAATTACGGCAGCAGTGGTAGGATTAGGAGTTCTGGCTGCTTCCTGGGCAATTTGGCTCTTAGTCATTTATTTCTTCGGGCTTAACCGATCATCATCCCTTCAAGTACCAAATATTTTTAGTGGCGGGGAGTCCAGTTCAGGAGATTGGTGGCCATTCAGCAGTAGAGAGGCATGGGAAGTAAGTTTTAAAGCAAGCCACGGGGGGAGAACTCCATCCGCTCAGGATGTAACAGACTTTAGGGCAAGCCAAGCTTATGCCCGAAAGTGCAACATTTCTGTTTCTGATGCTGATTGGAATTACTATAGTCAGCACGGATCATTTCCTAGTACTTGCCCTTAAAAGATACGGGACTTGACCGAACAAGATAAAAAAATCTAGTATAATAGTAGGTAATTAAAATAATCAGTAGTTAAGTTAAGAAACTTAACTTCTCAAGAAAGGTGGTGACAGTATGAAATCGTTATCAAATACACTCCGGAGAGGTTTAACCATAGCTGGAGCTAGTATTTTCACTACTGTCAGTCCAGTATTAGCCCAAGGGAGAATTGTTATCGAAGAACCAGACGGTGGAATTAGAGATTTCGGCAATCTTTTAACTGCCGGCATTCAGACGGCTCTGATTATTGCTGCTATCTTAACGTTTGTGTTCTTAATCTGGGGCGGTATCCAGTGGATTACCTCAGGCGGAGACAAAGCTGCTTATGAATCTGCCAGAGGCAGAATTACGGCGGCGCTCGTTGGTCTGGCAATCGTTGCCGCTTCCTGGGCTTTAATGAAGCTTATTGGCTTTTTCTTTAATGTTAATGTCTTTGACTTCCAGATCCCAAGTGCAGGAGGTAACTAACAGATTGTGGTTTTCTAAAACCCCGCTTTACGCGGGGTTTTTTGTTGCAGAAGGAAGGGCAGTATGAGAGAATATACTTATATTGTTACTCTGTTAGTATTATGGTTGAACTTATATATAAAATATTTATTATCTTAGTGCTTCCCTTTTTTCTTTTGCTTTTACCCTTTAAATCTATAAATGCTTATGCTCAGGAGGATCTTAACTATGGTTGTCCATGTCTCCCAGGATACGATTGTATTGAAGGACACTGCATTATTCATTCAAGTGCTCAGGAGGATCAAAATTCCCAAGAAAAAGATCTAGGCCCAGGCCCTCAATCTTTTTCTGTCCTTGAAGATATTTATGAAAATGTTTTAGGCCTAATTATAGGTTTTGCTGGTTTGGCTGTTTTTATTATGCTTTTAAAAGGTGGGTTTGCTTTTATGACGTCTGCCGGTGATCCACAAAAAACAGCCAGCGCTCAAGCCACACTTACCTGGGCTGTAGTTGGCCTTATTGTTTTATTTGGAATCTGGTTTGTCCTGCGTCTTATTGCCGAATTTACCGGAGTAGAAGGAATTCTTTTCTTTGATATTCCAGAGCCACAACCTTATTATCAGGATTCGCTTCCTATTCCCCACTAGTAACATTCTACCTATCTTGTTTAAAGTGATCTTAAGTGGGTGCTTTCATCTCTCTTTTTCTCTTTCCTTCCTGTATAATCTGTTGTATGAATTGCTTACCCAGCAACCGTGTTTGTAGTGGACAAAGCCTTCCCTTTTCCAAAAAGGTACTAATTCTTCTTTCTCTAATTGTTGCCGCCTTAGCCTACCAAAACCTTCATCATTCATTTTTACTTAAAGCCCAGGGAGTATGTAACCCTCCGGAAGACTACTCCGGTTGTGAAGTTGCCAGGCTGGGGCCTAAGATAGCCGCTAACATCTGTACTGACAACTATGAGCAAATCCGCTCACAGTATAGCCATAATACCAACCAGCTTATCCCTACTACTGTTATCTTTACCACCGGCCCCAACGGCGACTTAAGCGAAAAAAACTATGCTGCTTTAAAAGAAAACCTGGAGATAATGCGCTCCCAAGGCCTTTACCCTATTATCAGGATCTGGGGAGCGCCTGATGAAAATGAAAGCTTGGAGGCAGGCAGAATACTTGATAAGGTCTTAAGTGAGGTCCAATTTTCCCAAACCCCAATTGTTTACCCGTTTAACGAACCTAACCTTCCTCAGGAAGGCTTTACCGGTGGGGAAGAACAGTTTGCTCGGTCACTGGCAGCCGTGTACGAAGGTGCAGGCTCTGACAGAAGCTTTAAGCTCTACCTTCCTCCTATGGCTGGTCATCAAGGAGAGGCAGATATCCAGTATATCCAAGATACTATTCCCTTGTTTGAGCAGTATGCTGGCACGAGTTTTGGGGAGGCGTTTGATGGCGCTGCTTTAACTATCTATGGTGGAAATACATCTGAGGTTCAACAGCTGGTTGACAGGATGACTACTTTTCTTGACGGAAAAATTTCAGGAGCAGAGTATATCATTTCCGAGCTCGGAGCGTATGATGGAGGACTGCTCCAGGACCTCGATGACCAGAGCAAGTGGCTTAGTATTATGACTCCAATTTTTAATAAGCTAGCCAGTGATCCTTTTTTTCTCGACCAAGTAAGTATTGTTAACACTTCTTTTTTCCTTGATACAAATGGAGATGGCAATCCTGATGTTACCTTACTCGTTGTTCTTGATGAAAACGGCAACCCCAAGATACTGTCTCTTATGTGCTACGGTGGCAGTTTTGGCTGGGAAGAAAGTACGTGTGTTGCTGGCTACACTAAACCTGAAAAGGATATTCTCCGTCCTAAACCGTGCGAAAACTGCAGCCTTAACGTTCCCAACCCAACAGAGTCCTGCGCCCAACCACCTGCCCTTTCAGCACAAACAACATGGAGCTGCTTTAGCGGTGAAGAGATTACGTCCTGCAACGGCCAGTATGGCGTTAAGCGTGATTGGAGTGCTTCAGTGAGGATTAATACCATTGCTGCTACCGTTCCGTTTGCTGGTTTTCACGCAATTGAGAGAAATAACTACGAAAGATCAACTAATCCTAACAACTACCTAACTGATTACTTTGAAGGCACTGCTCTGTACGATGGAGAGGAGTTTGATCCCTTAGATAGCGAAGACCAGCACCTGCTTTCCTGGGAGGCAGGTGTCTACCGCAAACTCGCTCCTCAGGAACTTCAAGACAAACTGCGTAAACAGATGATTTTACAAGGGTATAACTACGAAGTAACAGATGGTAAAAAAACAAAGCATATGCAGGATTGGCTGGGACATTTTCCCCCGGAAACTGACGATCCTGAGTACTATGAAAAGTATGAAAAATGGATGGAGACAGATTGGGGGGAACTATGGTCTCGTATTCCCCTTTTTACCCGAGAAGATAGTCCTGGAAAAGTTACAATTACGGTTAACACACCAGGAGAAATATCTGAAACTGGCAGCAACACTGCCTCCTTTCCCTTGGCTGTCCCCCATCTTGCCAGGCTCTACGAATCCACGTATCAATTAAATGAATTGCTGAAACCTTCAATGGAGCATTATCTTGGACAGTCAGAAAAAAATACCTCTTCTCCTCAGGCAGTTGGTAGCTCTTCATACCTTGTTGCCCAAGCCGCCCCTGCTCCTCCTCAGACAGATGCTGTTACCACGCAAGTTGTAACGGAAAGCTGTAACGGCACTTCAGTTGATGGTATCTGCATAGTTGAAAACGTACGTTTAGATCCAAACCCGGCTGACCCGATTTGCTGCAGCTCTCAAATTAACATTTCTTTTGAGGACTATAATGCGCCAATATCCCATGAACAGTATGACAGTTGCAAAAACAGGCGTTGTCTTACCTGTAAAGGCTACGCAACAGATAAAGATGGTTCCTATAAAATCATTACCATTGAGGATGACACTTGTATAGCAGTTGATGGTTCCCGCTGGTGTGAGCAATGGGAAACCCCTACCCACACCCTTGTGATGCGGGAAGATGTGGATGTCGATCTTGAACTGCCGTACCTTGAAAAAATCTGGGAGTATACTGCCAAAGAAACAACCGGGTTTTTCAACCTATTCCGGCCGGAAGGGCTAGACGTATTCCCTGAAGACTCAGCTTTATCAGATATGCGGTATGAGCTAATAGGCGGAGATGCCAGTGTTTATCCTTCAACTGGTGAAATTTACTTTCCTTATCTTGGCGGTATTCATATGGCAAAGAAATGTATATCTGAACACCTTCTTACTCCCTACGATCTCCAAAATCATTCAATAAATTATTGTGATTTCTCCTCCGTTTATTTTCAGGACAATCGCGGAATGCCTAATTCAGACATACCAAGTGGAGATTTGCAAGCTATGCTTGATTATGCTGCCGAAGTAACAGGCATTGATGCAAAAATTCTTGGCGCTGTACT
>Ga0123335_1007730_pt1 | contig 11859 bp, 10 predicted proteins | sample BiotimSIPDNA_2_FD_89707 | JGI IMG/M metagenome (GOLD analysis project Ga0123335, IMG submission 89707) | Anaerobic biogas reactor microbial communites from Washington, USA - Biogas_R2 time_0 SIP DNA | ecosystem: Engineered > Bioreactor > Anaerobic > Unclassified | place: Washington, USA... | reverse complement strand
CGATCAAGGATACCATGAAGATTCTCGGCGATGTGCCAGACACATTCGTCATTCCCAACCGCATGTTTTCTGCGGAGCGTGGTGTTTCACTCTCAGATATCGAGTTTCCGGCTTACTACAACTTCTTTATCAAACGCCGCTCGATTCGTGTAATCGGCATGAGTCATCAGATAGACACCATTCTGCGCGTGCTGCGTGAGGCCGTTCTCGGCCCTGATAACATTCAGCTTGTGCGCGAATATCCTTACGGCATCAACCGCGACCTGATTCCAAATCTGCGCGCTGAAATGGAATTCTTAAGACCGTTCAGTCTCTCTGGCAAACGCAAAGCAGAACTCAATGATATGGCGATTGGCCTTCCATGGGGCCCTGACAACCGTGTGCCTTTTGGAGATATGGCGCTAGAGCGACATAAAGACTGTTTGCGGGTGGTCAGCGGCAAAGACGTGTTGGCTGAAGTCTCACTCGATGTCAGTTTCGGTGGAATTCCCTACAACGACAAAGCCGGTGGACCTTTTGAGCCGCCATTGTTCGGTATAACCGTAATTGGTTCTGGCTCAGGTTTTGATCCCAAGGAAATGACAAGCGGCTTTATCATCTGGATAAACCGCCGCGGCATTCTCGTCGATCCGCCGGTTGATTCGACCTACTGGCTCAAATCGATGGATATCAACCCCCGCCTGATCGATGACTGTATTCTCACACACTGCCACGCCGATCATGATTCCGGTATTCTTCAGAAACTGCTCGAAGAAAAGAAGATCAATCTATATACCACCGAAACTATCATGGAAAGCTTCGTGCGCAAGTATCAGTCGCTGACCGGCCTCAATTACAAAGCTTTCATGAGCCTGTTTCATTTTCATCCGGTTACATTGCAGGTTCCGATACGCATAAATGGCGGCGAGTTCAGGTTCTTTTATACCCTGCATTCGATTCCGACCATCGGTTTTGAAATTTATTATCAGGGTAAGAGTTTTGTCTATTCATCAGACTCGCTTTATTGCCCCGACACATTTAAGAAACTTTTCGAACGCGGTGATGTTAACCGTTATCGCATGATTGAACTGACTAACTTTCCCTGGCATCATTCAGTAATTTTCCATGAAGCCGGGATTCCACCGCTGCACACACCGATGCAGACGCTTAACGAACTGCCTGAGCCGGTTAAAAAACGAATTTACCTGATTCATGTTGCTGAAAAGTCGATCCCAGAGGGTTCGGGTTTGCGCAAGGCGCCAAACGGACGCGAAGAGTCGATTCTGATCGATGTAACGCCGCCCGAAAGCAACGAGGCGCTCGAATATCTGAACGTTCTCAATCATATCGATCTGTTTTCCGGACTGCCGATCGAAAAGGCGCGAGAATTTCTGACTCTGGTCAAGGTCGAGAACTTCAATGCCGGCGACTTTGTCATCAAGAAAAACACGGTAGGCGACCGCTTCTTTATGATAGTTCACGGGCGCGCGCGGGTTGAGCGTGATGGCGTTGTCATCAAGAGTTACACTAATAACGATTATATTGGCGAAACCTCGATGATTCTCAATATGCCGCGTAATGCTGATGTAATCGCCGAGAGCGACATGAAGATTCTGGTAATGGACAAGTATGATTTTCTCTACTTCATTCGCGGCTCCGAAATTGCACGTCAGATGAAGATTATCGCCCAGAACCGCGAATATGACACCTGGAGCCTGTTCGACGATGCACCATTGTTCAAGGCGCTGTCGGCGACTCAACGTACGCAGTTGCAGGGTATAATGGCCCGTGTCAGGGTTAAGAAGGGCGACGTAATCGCGGCGCAGGGAACGACACGCGAGACTTTTTACATTGTTGACAGCGGCCTGATTTCGATCGAGCGCTCGCAGAAGCAGATCCTGAAAGCCGGTCGCGGCAGCTTCCTCGCCAAGATTTATGCGACGCCGCGGCGCGGTGTGCATCGCTTCTCGATCGTGGCCCAGGAAGAATCGGTGATTTATTCTATCGACACTATGGAATTTTACCGGTTTCTCGAGAAGAACCCAGGTGTGTTCCTGTCTCTGCGAGAAGCCCGGATCAGAGACACCGTCCAGAATGCCTGAATTCAAGTATTGGCGCATTGGGCGGAATAAGAAGACAAGGATGATCAGATGATCGATAAATTTCAGGCAAGCCTGCTCGGATACGCTATAGGAGACGCATTGGCGGCTCCGATAGAAGATGTTTTCCGATCTCCCGAGGAAGGCGATGAGCCGGTCACTTTTTATATAAAGGCATTTCCATCACACCCGGTCAGTCATCTCAGGCCTGGCCAGTATTCAGACGAGACCCAGATAATGCTGCTGATTGCCAGAAGTCTTGTCGAAAAGGGTGGCTTTGCCGTAGACGACCTGATAACCAAACTGGTTGACTGGTTCCATACTCAAAAGAAACGCGCTGAGTGGCGATTTCCCGGAAATACTCTGATAAAGTCATGTCGCAAGCTGGCGTCCGGAGTGCCGTGGGCGCAGGCCGGTCATCTCTCTGCTGGTGTTAATGCAGTTTGCCGCACGGTTCCTTATGCGCTTGCCTTCTTCAGATCGCAGCCCTTGCTTAAGAATGCGGTCGATAAATCATGCCGGCTGACTCACACCGATCAGAAAGTAGTCGGAACCTCGTTGGCGCTGGCTTCGGTCATCGGTCTCGGCCTTGAAGGCGCTGAGTTCTCGCCTGATTACATCATGAACCGCGCTATTGAAAAGTCCCAGCCTTTTGCTGCCGAAATGGTCAAAAAGATGAAGGCAGTAAAAGACTCTCTCAAACTCGAGACAAGAGTTGCCATCGAAAACATTGGCAACAGCGGTTACTGCCTCGATTCATTCGCGGCCTCGCTTTACTGGTTTCTCAAGTCAGAAGGCCGTTTCGACGAAATGATCACCGGCGCCGCCAATGCCGGTGGCGACGCGGATGCGATTGCTGCTATGGCCGGCGCCATGTTTGGCGCATGGTTTGGCCTTGGCGCCATACCCGAAAAGTGGTTTGCCCAGCTTGAAGATTTTCAGGTAATCAGACAGCTTGGCTGCGATATATACCGCATGGCGGTGCCGCAGAACTGAGCGCAACAGCGCACAGGGAGGCTGTTATGACTGAGACTTTGACTCATCAGGACGGCGAAGGCCGTGTTAAAATGGTCGATGTTGGCCAGAAAAGCCCGACATCGCGTATGGCTCTTGCTTTTTCGTCGCTGTATGCCGGTGAAAAGGCCGTCGCACTGCTGACCGCCGGCGAACTTGCCAAAGGCGATGCCTGGGCTGCTTCGCGCGTGGCCGCCATTATGGCAGCCAAGAAAACTTCTGAGCTGATTCCTTTGACACACCCGATAAGACTGGATTCGGTGCGGGTCGATCTTTTTGCCTGGGGAAAAGATCGTATCGGCTGCTTTGCGTCGGCAGCCGGCTTCGACCGTACCGGCGTCGAAATGGAAGCGATGGTTGCTGCTTCAACTGCGATGTTGAACATGTATGACATGGTTAAGGGCGTCGATAAAGGCGCTTATATCGAGCAGACCAGGCTGGTTTACAAAACTGGTGGTAAGAGCGGCGACTGGCTTAGCCCGGCAGCACAGACAGGTCGCATCGAAAAGTTGGCTACCAGCAAGGGTAAGGGCACTCCCAAAGACCCCTGCGACGAGGCGTTGCTTAAAGTTCGCTTTGGTCTCGAAAGCGACGCGCATGGCGGCGACTGGCATCGTCAGATTTCCCTGCTCGGGGTTGAAAGTATCGAAAAAATGCGCAGCAAAGGCCTCGATGTTGATTTTGGCTCTTTTGCCGAGAACATCGCGACTTCTGGGGTCTGCCTTTATGAATTGCCGGTTGGAACCCTGATGTGGTGCGAAGCCGGGCCGGTCATGCAGGTCACTCAGATCGGCAAGGAATGTCATACGAAGTGCGCCGTCTACCACCGCGCTGGTGACTGCGTCATGCCGCGTGAAGGCATTTTTACCATAGTTCTTGCCGGTGGCCGCATCGCTGCCGGCGAACGTTTCATCACTTTACAGGTTTGACTTGCAGAGGCAACATGACTGATCAGCGATACCCGGGCAGAAGTTGTCATTGCGAAGGGCAAAGCCCTGAAGCAATCTTTTTGAGCATGAGATCAGCTGATGAATGATATATCCAAAAAGTGGATTCTGGCTATTGACCCGGGATCTGATAAGGTTGGTTTTGCCGTGGTCAACTACGATTTGACACATGGCGAAAAGGGAATTGTCTATCTTTCTGAGCTGCACCGGCTTTTTAAGCGAATGTGCAATGTGTCATCAGAAGCCGCACCACAGGCGATAGTCATTGGCAATGGCACGGCGGCGGCAGCTGTCTGTCGGCTTTATAACTCGCTTGAAATCGATATAAAAGTGCAGTTTGCCGAAGAAAAGAATACGACTTACAAGGCGCGAGCCAGATATTTTCAGGATCACCCGCCAACCGGTTTCTGGCGCATCGTTCCGATTGGCCTGCAGATGCCGCCTTGCCCGGTCGATGACTACGCTGCTCTTCTGATTGGCGAAAAGTTTCTGGTCGAGAATAAGCTGGTGGAACAGGGCGCTGCTGAGCCCGGCAAGCCTTGATTTGACGGCAGGAGTAATTGTGTTAAACTGTGGGCGTTGATTCATTAAGATTAAGAGAATGATTTCGATACCGATACCGATACCGATACCGATACCGATATCGATTCCGATACCGATTTGCAGGAGAAGAACATGAAAAAAGTTCATATTAAATATCTGTTGATAGTGGCTTTGCTTGCAACCACAGCATTGATTGGGTGTGGTGGCGGCGGTGGTGGTGGCGGTGGCTCTGTGGTTAATCCGGCCGCAGACTCTTTGACTATACCAACTTCAAATCAATTTGCGGTGCCGGCACTGTATACTTCAGAAACCGGCGCTTTTCCGACTGTCGGGCCGAATGTTGAGCTGACGTTGAACAATTTTACCAATACCTCACAAGCTCTTATGGTATTCGTAAACATGAGTAACAGCCAGCAGCAGCTGACCTGGAACGTAGATAAACTGGCGGCTGCCGCCAGTATGCGTGGTAATGAGAGGCTCAAAAAGAGTGTTGTTGATAGCTCTGGCCCGGTTTCGCCGGAACATTCGTTTCACCTCATGCTGCGCCAACAGGCGCAGCGCCAGCAGCGCTTTGCTCAGAAATCGTCGACGCTTCGTGGCAGCGTGCGTGCCGTTGCTGTGAATGATGAGCAGAGTTTTACCCTTTATACCAGTACCGAGCAGACAGAGACGATTACGGCCGTCTGCAAAGAGACAAAAGAGTTGGTCGGCGCCGGTAAGAAGTTTCATATCTTCGTCGAAAAGAGCAGTGCCAGCAAGTCTTATGTTGATGACCTGATCGTAAAACTTGCTGATAACTGGGCAAAAATCTACGTCAAAAACCGCGAAGTTTTCGGCGAAGAGCCGACCGGCGTTCTTGACAACGGCGTCGATGCCACAGACTTTTATATTGTTATTTCTCCGAAAGTATTTACCGCCGGCTATTTCTTTACCGGCGATCTTAATCTGACCTCTGTCACGCCAACTTCAAATCAGAAGAAAGTGTTCTTTCTCCAGCTCGAAAACATGACTACAGATGTTGAGAGAAATCGTGCTGCCAATACTCTTTCGGCGACCATGGCGCATGAATTTCAGCACATGATACATTTCTGGCAGCGCGGCAGCAACAGTGACATCTGGCTTGAAGAGGCCATGTCTGGCTACGCCGAATACGCCAATAATTACCGCATCGAAGCCAAAAACAACCGGTCGAAGGCGTTGCAGGTCGATCTTTATTTCGACCGGGTCGGCGAACTTCAGCTCGATGCCTGGCACAGCAGCACCGACAGCGATGAAGTAGTAAACTCGCATTACGGCAAGGTTTTTCTGTTCGGCATCTGGCTGGCACAGAACTATGGCAGCAATGGCTCGGTAGCATCTCTGCTCAAGAATAAAACGACTGATATCGCAGCAGTCGAAGCCTTCACCGGCAAAAATTTCGGTGAGATTTATTCAAAGTTCATGCTTGCACTGATAATCAATAATGCCAATGCCAACAACGATGGTTACGGCATCGACGGGCTTGATCTGACAGCCACCTATCCGTTTGAATACTATCCTCAAAGCGTGGATTTAGATGGCCCTGCTTTTGACAGCGTAAGTGCAACAGTCGAAAGTCTTGCCCGTCCGACCATTGCTCCCCGCGCCGCGGTCTATGTTAAAGTAGTCACCGGTGACGGCAGCGACGTCTGGCTGGCCGCCAATCTGCCCGCCGGCACTGCCCTCTACCAGCTGCGCAAGGACTAACCCTTTGTCACACCCTGGTCTGATGATTATGCGTCATTGCGAGGAGGGCGTCGGCCCGACGAAGCAATCTCATGACCAGAAGGATTGCTTCGTCGCTGCGCTCCTCGCAATGACAGAACTATAGTTTACACGGCACTTATGAAAGTTATGACAGACCAGCGTAGAGCTCAGATCGTTATCGGTTCTACGCTGGTTTTGTCTTCGCTGGCGGTTTACTTCGGCTTCTGGGGCCTCGAACGTGACCGTATGGAAGACCTGTATCGCTCAGGAACCTGGTATTTTCTACTGGTAGCCCTTCTACTCTGGTTGCAAAAGCTGACCACTTTCATGCCGACGCTGGAAAATGCGCGCGCCGCCTGGTGCCGCCACTGGCCGGCAACTGCCACTGCGCTTTTGCTGGTGCTGCTGGCGTTCTTTGCGTCACCCCCTGATTATCGCATACTTGCCGACGAAACAAATCTGCTGGGCATGGCGCAGGCTTTTTACGAAGAGCGTTCATGCCATAACCCGACCCAGGCGCTGAATTTTTACCACGGCATTAAGCGCACTATCAGCAGCGTCGTTGACATGCGCCCGGCATTTTATCCGTTTCTGACAGCGGCTGCGCATGCGCTGACCGGTTATCGCCCTGAAAACGCTTTTCTGGTTAATGCTCTTGCCGGTTTTGGTATTCTTTTTCTGCTTTACCTGCTGGTTCATTACTGGTATGGGCGCTTCTGGGGCATTGCAGCCATGCTGTTGCTTGCGTCTTTTCCACTGTTTGTGCTTTATATGACTTCAGCCGGATTTGAAACGGTAAATCTTCTGTTTGCCATGATTCTGCTGTCAATTGCCTGGCGGTTTATCGCGCGCCCGCAGGCTGGCGGTGCCGAGCTTATGTTTCTGACGCTGCCGCTTCTGGCGCAGACGCGTTATGAATCGGTGTTGGCGGTCTTCTGCGTGATCCCGCTGGTGATAATCTGTCTGCCAAAAGAAGAATATGATCGACTTAGCTGGCGCACCCCGCTGATTCCTGTGCTGTTTCTGCCGGTTGCCTGGTTGCGTGTGATCACCTATTCGCAGCAGGCTTTTCAGGTAGAGAGTATCGATCAGGCCTTTGGACTCAACCATTTGTGGGCTAATCTGCGGAATGCTCTTCCGTTCTTCGCTGGCAGCGAAAAAGCTTATGGCATGGTGCCACTCCTTGCAGTAATGGCTATCGCCGGCCTGATATGGCTGCTTTCAGATCTTTTCAGTTCCCGCACTGCTGAGCGCAAGTTTCGTGTTTTTGCTGGCTTTGCTGCAGCTTTTTTTGCGCTGCACGCGGCCGCGCGTTTTGCCTATTTCTGGGGTGATCTGCGCCTGCAGTATACATCGCGGCTAGGCGTAATTTTTTTGCCTCTGCTTGCATGTCTTTCAATCTATCTGTTGCGACAACTCGCCAACGTCGCGGGTTTTAGCCGCAATTGGGCGCCGTTGCTGGCTGTACTGCTGATGATCAACGGTTGGCCGGTGGCCGGGCAGAACATGGCTGTACGTGACATTTTCTATTTTCGCGAGTTCAAAACAGTGCGCGAGTTTCTACAGCAGCACTACCCGAACCCAAAAGGCTATATTCTGGTTTCAGACATCAGCAATCTGTATCTCCCTTTCAGATACAGCGCGGTGAGCCCTTCATGGGTTGAGCTTAATTCCGACGAAGTTGCCCGCAGTCTTGAAAAAGGGACCTGGCAGCGCCTTCTTGTTGTACAGAAAATAAATATCGCCACCGGCCAGCCTGTCGCCGGCTCAGAAATGCCCGCACGCTTCACTCTCAAACCTCTGTATCACTCTCAGCTCAGCCCCGAAAAGCTTATCCGCATCTCAGTGTACGAACCACAGTATAACGAAATGCAGAAGAGCAATAATCCGCAGATTACACCGATTCCACCGATTTTCGCCGAAGATTGAGTCTGGTTAGTCCGCCTTGCAAAAATAGGCAATCCCACCTAAGACAGAATCTTTACCTTTTAATAGTAAAGATGCAGTTGTGAGTGGAATAATTATTCTGAGTGCGCAGACAGGGATCTCATAAGCGAAAACTTCGAGCCAGGCAATATTGACGCAAAGCCATAGCTATTTACCATAGATTGCGCCTGGTGAGAGTTGTAGCGTTGAGACTTTGCATCCGCATCTCTGACGGCTGAAGCCGTAAGAGATGCCTAACCCTGTCGAGAGCACGGATAAGCAAAGCATATCTTGTTTGCTGCAAACCTACGCAATAAAAGCAATCCCACCTAAGACTGAATATTTCCTTTTAATATTTTTTGGCTGTTGTTTTGAAGATAGTTTCGTGATATACTGCGGGGTACGTCCCTGCTTCTGCCCAAAAGTGGCAGAGGCTGAAACTTATCCGAAGGGAGGTTTTCTTAGTGAAACCTTACGAAACTTTGTTCTTCACCGAACCCGGCATCGAAGACACCGCCCTTGACACGCTCATCGGCAAAGTCGAAAATGCAATCACCAAAAATGGTGGCCAGATCGAAAAGATCGACAAATGGGGCAAAAAACCCCTGGCTTACATGGTCGAAAAGCACACTGAAGGCCAGTATGTCCTGGTTAATTTTCAGGCCACCGGCGAAGCCCTCAAAGAACTCGAAAGAACTTATCTGATCAACCAGACCATTCTTCGCTTCATGACTACCGTTCGCGGTCAGTAATGTAATATGGCTGGAAATCTCAATAAAGTCTTTCTGGTGGGTAATCTGACCCGCGATCCCGAACTCAGACACACTGCCCAGGGAACCTCTGTCGCCAACTTCAGTATTGCGGTAAATCGCTCATACAAAGGCAACGACGGTGATTTCAAAAAGGAAGTAAGCTATTTCAACATAGTTGTCTGGGGAAAAACCGGCGAAAACTGCTCGAAGTATCTTTCCAAGGGCAGATCAGTGCTGGTCGAAGGCCGTCTGGCCAATCGCAGTTATGAGACCCAGGATGGTCAAAAGCGCACCATCACCGAAATCGTTGCCGATAACGTGCAGTTCCTCGGCGGTCGTGGCGACAGCCAGGACGAAGGCGGCGAAGCTTCGGGCGGCGGTGATTACGGCAGTTACGCCGATGGTAGTGACGACGACGCTGTTCCGTTCTAAACGGAGAGCCGGTCACTTTTTTAAAATTATTCGGAGGAATAAAAAATGGCTGAATTCAAAAGACACAGACACAGAAAAGTGTGTCATTTCTGCAAGGATAAAGTAACTTTCATCGATTATAAAGATGTATCCCGCCTGAGAAGATATATCAATGACCGCGGCAAGATCACCAGCCGCAGATCGACCGGCACCTGCACCGCGCATCAGAAGCACCTCACCACTGCTATCAAGCGCGCCCGCAATATGGCCCTGCTGCCGTTCGCCAACGTCTGATCGGTTTCTGACCGAGTGAAAGCACAATAACCAGCGCAATGACCAATTCTACCGCCAGCAGAACTCTCGGCATGGCTGTCATGGCTTTAATCACCATGGCAGGTCTGCTTGCCGCAACCCAGATTCCGCTGCTCGGAGCATTCATGTTGTCGCTGGCCGGTATTCCGGCTTTCGTCATAATTCTCGCCTGGGGTGGCATGTGGTTTCTTGGCTATTCAGCTCTGACCCTCACTCTGGCAGGAATCCTGTCGAGCCCTGCTACCGCTATGACGCTGGTGCCACTGATTCTCATGCCGGCCGCGCTGCTTTCGGCAGCCGTGCGCCTTGGCCTCGATCCTCTGCGTGCCATCACCCTGACTGTGCTGTCGGCGACCTTGTTTTCGACAGGATTGTGGGGAGTGACCAACGGATTCGGCAGTGACAGTCCGTCACTGGTTCCGGTGCGCGAAGAATTTTCGCGGCAGATCGCAGCGGCTGAAGAGCAGCTCGCCAAGATCGAGGAAAAAGGTGGCGAGTCGGCTGAGGCTTTCGAAGTTGCGCGAGAGAATCTGAGGCAGGTGTATGACTATACTCTGCTGCTGATTCCGGCAACTTTTCTGTTTGTCTGGCACTTGATCACGCTTGCCGTCTTTTATGGCGCGGCGCAGAGATTTGCCGGGCAGATGGGACTGGCAGTCGATCCGGTTCCGCCATTTTCCCAATGGCGTTTCGACTGGAATCTGATCTGGCTGTTCATCGGCGGATGGACTCTCTATCATGTGCTTGGCTCAGTCGAAAGTGCAACTATCAGCTCGCTGGCCCTCAATATAGGTGCCAACTGTCTGGCAATCAGCAGTATCATCTACTTCATCGCCGGTCTGTCTCTGTTGTTCTTCATGTTCGACAAATACAAGATCGGTGCGGTTGCCAGAGTCGGTTTTTCATGTCTCGCGCTCGTGTTTACGCAGGCTGTCGTCTGGTTCGGCATCATCGATGTCTGGGCTGACTTCAGAACGCCAAAACCCGCGCTGTTTTCGTCGGGCGATTCTGACGAAGACTTTTAATCATTGATAATTAACCAGGAGGAAGATAATGGAAGTCCTAATGATCAATAACGTCCCCCGGGTAGGAAGAAAAGGCGAATTCAAAAACGTCGCCGAAGGTTATGCCCGCAATTTCCTGTTCCCGAGAAATTTCGCCATCCCCGCTACTGAAGGTGCCAAAAAGCATCTGGATCTCATGAAGACCTCATGGGAGAAGCAGGCCGTGCGCGAAAAGCAGGCTTATCTCGATATGGCCGGCAAAATCGAAGGTCTTGTTGTTAAGATTACCCGCAAGGCCGGCGACAAGGGCCGCCTGTTCGGTTCGGTCACCAGCGCCGAACTGGCTTCTGAAATCAGCAAAAGCGCCAATGTCGACATCGACAAGAAGCTCGTTGTTGCTGACCACATCAAAGAAGTTGGCGAACATGCCGTTACCATCAGATTCACCGGTGATGTAAAGGCCCACATGAAAGTGGTCGTTGTTCCCGAAGAAAAACAGCAGGACTAATTGCAGCTTAAAGCAGGGTAGTGAGCGGCTTTGCGCCGTTCACTACCTTTTTCTTGAAGCCACCTGTCTTTATGTCGTGCTCGTAATCGTAATCGTGCTCGTAATCGAGCTCCAGCCCTTACTTTGCAATGGAGAGAGTTCATGACCGAGGGTTTTCAGAAGGTTCCACCACATAGTCTGGAGGCTGAACAGAGCGTTCTAGGCTCGATGATGCTTAGCGAAGATGCGGTGGTTACCGCCATGGAAATCATCGAGTCGGTAGATTTTTATCAGAGCTCGCATCGCCACATTTTTCAGGCGCTTGTCGATCTGTTTGCCGCTCAGCGCCCATGTGACCTGATAACCCTCCAGGAAGAACTCAAACAGAAAGACCGCCTGGCCGAAGTCGGGGGTGTCAGTTACCTTTCACAACTGCTCAATGTTGTGCCGACCGCGCGAAATGCCGAGCACTACGCCAAAATCGTCAAGGAAAAGTCGATGCTGCGCCGTTTGATTCTGCTTTCTGGCGAAATTTCGAACAGTGCCTACGATCCGCAGTCAGTTGCCGAGCAGCTTATCGACCAGGCCGAGCAGAAAGTGCTGCAGCTCAGCCAGTTCAAACTTACCCGCCCTTACATGCGGGTAAAAGATCTGGTGCGG
>Ga0123335_1007723_pt1 | contig 11866 bp, 9 predicted proteins | sample BiotimSIPDNA_2_FD_89707 | JGI IMG/M metagenome (GOLD analysis project Ga0123335, IMG submission 89707) | Anaerobic biogas reactor microbial communites from Washington, USA - Biogas_R2 time_0 SIP DNA | ecosystem: Engineered > Bioreactor > Anaerobic > Unclassified | place: Washington, USA... | reverse complement strand
GAATCTGCGTCTTCAGGTTCCTTTTATGTTTGATTATGGAGTCGTACCTGAGGATACTCTGAAAGATGTTTTTTTAAGTAATGGGGGAACAGAAGACCTGTTATTGAACAGCACATTTTATCATGTTGGTTTTACACCCCAAATACAGTATTGTATGCCAGTTACTGTGAAAGGACAGTTTTACCTTTCTGGTGGTGGAGGAGTGCACTACTCAAAGATAAAAGAAAAAGAGCATGTAGTTGATCAGCCAAAAGTGCGAATTATAAATGATAATCTGATTGAGGAGAAAACTTTTTGTTTTAGTGCTGATGCCGGAGCTGGTTTTGAGGTTATGTTAAGAAAGTTCGTTTGGGCATTTCAGTACACGTTTCGGTATTGGAAACCGGTAAAATATAAATTTAGTAAGGATCTTTTTCCCTTGTATAATGTAGATTATTCGGAACATTTTTTCTCTCACAATTTTCAGATATTGGTTTTTATCAGAGGTGTCCAGTAAAGACAAGTTGCAATATTGTTTTAAAAGCAAATCTGGGATGTTTACAGAAAACAGGCCTGTTAAATTGCATGTAAAATGCCGGAAGCCCGGCTCTTTTTAATGAAATTTTCATGTATAGTTGATTCCTGATAACACAGTAAGCCTGATTAATTGTTAAGATATCTTCCGATTATCTGTGCGCATAAAACAACTGTTGCGAGTTCAGTTCTGAGGCGGTTTGGTCCGATTTTTATAAACTTAAACTGTTTTTCCTTGAAAAAGGCGATCTCATTTTTGCTGAATCCTCCAGGTGGTCCAATGATACAGGTATTGTTATCAGATATCTGTCCTTTTGGGATTGAATGCAGAGGTGACCCGTTGGGATCTGCGACAAAAACTTTCTGTTTTTTATTCAAAACAATATGGTCAAGATTGATTGGTGAATCAAGAACAGGGATAAACGGAAAAAGGGATTGTTTCATTGCTGTAATCATTTTGACATGAAATCGGCATCTTTGTTTTTCCCAAGAATTTTGCCACCAGTTTTTTTGTGAGTGTTCAGTAACAGCAGGTGTAATTCTGTTAATCCCAAGAGCTGTACAATCTAAAATAACCTTTTCAAAACTCTCTTTACCTGTAATACCAATTATTATATGAATAGGGCAGATTTTACGACAGAACAGTTTTTTCTTTTTAATTATACCTGTAAGTATATTGTTTGTCATGGATTCTGCGACACAGGTAAATATATTTCCTTTACCATCAGTGGCTTTGAATTGATCCCCTGCTTTAAGTCTTAAAACATTTACGGCATGATGCGTTTCGGAGTGATCAAGCAATAAATGTTGCTCATTTATCTGTTCTGAGTAAAAAAGAAAGTGGTTATAGTCTCTCATTTGATGATTCTCCGGCAGTGTCGGTTTATTGAAATGTAAATAGTTTCAATTGTTTATGGAAAATGAAGTATCGTTAAGAAAGTGATTCTTATCGGCTATGGATTGAAGTTCATAATAAGACCTTAGTACTTTGCTGTAATATCTTAACGGAAGGGGCTCTTTTTTTGTCAGGTATGTTCTAATTGTACCCGGGCCGGCATTGTAGGCCAGCAGCCCGAGTTTGAAACTTTTAAACTGTGTTATGAGTTTCGTGAGATAAGCGGTCCCAAGGACAAGATTAATTTCTGGTTTAAAGAGGTCTTCTCTTTTAATTGGTAAAAGTTCAAGCTGTATTGCAACGCTTTGCGCAGTTTCAAATTTTAATTGCATAAGGCCAAGCGCACCACTGAGAGTACCGCTTCGGTATCTTCCCAAAGCATTAGGATCAAAAACACTTTCTACATGAATGACAGCCAGAAGGAGCAGGGGATCATATCCAAATTGTTTGCTGTTTTTGTAAACAAGTTCAGAGACTTTAACTATCGTTTTGCGGGGTATTCTTTTTCCGGCAAATGAGTAGAGAATTTGCGAAATCCTGTAAACATCTCTTAAATGATTGAGTTCGTTTTCATAAAGGATACTTGATTTTTTCAGTGAAGATATTTCTTTTGTCAGAGTATTACTGTAAACCTCATTTTTTAGTATAACAAGGCACATTACAAACAGTGTTCCTGAAACCAGCATAACAAAAACGATACTGGTGAGTTCTGAAAGCCAGATCTTGTTTCCATGAAAAAGGATTCCAATATGGAATTTAGAGTGTTTCATTTCTTTTTTATAGTTGTGTCGCTTAGAATCCCAAGTTGTTCAAGCGGACCAATACGATCTTTGAGTTTTGAGATTTCTATTGAAGATTTTTCTTTCCATTGTGTTAAATGATGAATTTCAATTTGTTGTTCTTTTACGTATCGGTTTTGTAGATTAATTATATAAAGCAGAGAAAAAAACAGGCCGCACAGAATCGTTAGCAGGAAAATAGCAACAGGACGTGAAATGCGGATTCCTGTTTTGCGTGAAAGAATAACACCACGTCGTTTCAGGGCATTGATAAAGGTTTTGCCTGAAAGGGAATCGGCATCTGGATAAATGGAAAACAGATGAGAAAAAGGGGAAAATGCGCGGGTTACAGTCTCATTTTTAAAGATAAATTTCAGTTCACCACCTTTGCCGGATATGGTATTAAGTAATTGCAGAAACATCTGAATTGCCGATTTGTCAATAAATGTAATTTCTTCAAGATTAACAACGAATGCCCTGTTACCATCATGAATTAAAGTTGAAAATTTTTCTCGCATTCCGGGAATTAACTGCTTATGGAATGAGCCTGAGAGAGTTAACCACACAGCGTTGTTGCGGTTTTCAATCAATATATCAACAGTTTCAGAGAACATCAGAAATCTCGGCTTTCTGTCGAATTTTTTTGCAACTGATTTTTCCTACAAGTTTCTGATTGGAACTGGGATTCAATTCGATATCTGAAGATAAAATCATCGTTATACCCTGTGATGGAGAGGGTACAGGCAGGCACCATATATCCAAAGGCTTAAGGCATTGAAAAATAAGCCTTATTCCACTTTGTTGATCATCAATATGCCATTTCGTAATGGATTCAATCTGAAAATATTCAAATCCGACTTTTTTGCAGTTCCTGGAATTGAAATATAAGTAGACATTGTCGGTTGAAAGACCGGGAAAACTGAAAGAAAGTTCTGTTGCAAATTTAAACTGATAATTAAGCAGTGATGGATTAGAGAATTGATAAACGAAAGAAAGCGTGGAGCTGTCTCCCAGAAGTCCGAATACTTTTTCGAGGCGAATGGGGTATTGATGTTTCCCCTGAAGAAATGAACCCTGATGAAGCAGTGTGGTTTTAATCCCGGATGATGTTTTATGAACTTTGTAATCAAAAGGTTTATTAATCAGGTATTTATGATTTTCTTTATAATTATTTACAAAATCCCAACCTTTGGTGGTGCTGTCAAGAAGATGATCGAGAAACCAGGTTTTTGATTTTCCGCATTTTATAATATTCGCTGGAGAGTGATTAAGGTCTGTATAAGCAGCGCAAAGATTCTGTTTTCTATTGATATAATCAAATTCAAAAATATGGCCGCCTTTATTGTGATCAATAAACAGTTTTAGAGATTTGTTTGATAAAATAATTGTTTTTAAGCCATTTTTCAGAAAATCGGCTATTCGGATCTGTCCACCTTTGGTATTTGCTTTTTGTGTTATCAGGCTTTCGGTGTTTATGAGTTTTGAGTATGACCATAAACGGTCAGAAACATTTCTGAAACCGAAATCTGTTCCTGGCAAAAGCCGGTTTATATCATGTACAAAGAATAGCTGGTGTTTTATAAGCTTTTTTAGTTTTTCATCTTTAAGTGATTTAAGTTCCTTATAGTTGTCTAAAATTTTACGTTGAAGAAGTCCGACATGATCATAAGAGTAAAGATGATTTAAAAAATACGGATTATTTATTGTTTCATTTTCTGAATTTCCTGCAAAAAGGCTGGATGGCATATGAAGTGAAGATGGAATGTATTGAAGTCCTGGGGGTTGAATAGTTTCGATATGTCGGCTGATTTTTACCGACTGGAAATTCAAAAGATGCTTGTCCAGATCAATTGCAGCATATTTTAACCATCGGTAAGTGGAACTTCCCTGCTGGGTAATTAAAGGTATCATGTATTGAATTGTAAGAAATTTTTCTGTATTTACAATTTCTGAATCTTGAGCGAAAATTTTTTCAAGCCAGTTTATAAGGTTTACAGGAGCAGAAGCCGGATGTATGGAATGAGAAAAAGCCAGTGGAATAGATTCGCCTGCATTTTCGGTAATCCAGTAACTACGTAACAGATCAGGTTTGGGCAACAATTTATTTGAAAGCACTATATAATTTAATCCGTTTTTTTTTAGCAAACCTGTAAGATTCGGTTCCCAATTTGAGAATGGCGGGAGAAACCCTGATGGATATTCTCCTGTCAGCTCATAAAAGACATCTCTGCCATAACAGATATTATCGTTGATCATTTCCTGTGGTAAAAGACTTAAAAATGGCTCTGTATAACCCGGGAAAAGCCATTCCAAGCTCCCCCTTTTGCTCAATTCCCTTAATTGAGAAAGGAACAGTGGGTTGATTAATTCAAGGATGTATCCCGGAAGTACAATGTTTAAACGCAAATGTGGCAGTTCATTTGCTATAGAGATAACATTTTGAGCAAACAAATCGATTGCGTCTTTAAGTTCAGTTTTTTTTATCAGGCAATTCTTAAAAGGATGTAGTAATAATGCTATAGTGTTACGTTTCATATATACAATTTATAATACTTCCGGTTCTGTTTCAATATTTGTATATCAAAATCATTAATTATACTCTTGATTGTAGTAAAAATGAAGATTATATTGAACGCGAATTAAAATATTAAATAATTACAATCTTGTCCAAAATAAATTACTGAACAGATGCATCAGATAGCATTCATTAGACGAAACTCTTAAGTGCCGGCTATTAGGCTGTTAATGTTTAAAACAAACTGGTTGGATAAAATTGCCTTAAAAAGGGAGCTTAACTGACTCAAAAGCAAATTACCTCCAGGCTTGGAATAAGGATTGGCAGGCTGTTTAGGAATCTGTTTTGGATAAAAGTGATTAAAAATAACATTAAGTTTCGAAGGGAAATCCATTATGCCAAAATATGTTTATTTTTTTGGTGGCGGAAAAGCAGACGGTAATGAATCAATGAAAAATCTTTTAGGGGGTAAAGGTGCAAATCTGGCCGAAATGGCTGGACACCCCGATTTAAAGCTTCCGGTGCCTCCTGGTTTTACAATTACAACTGATGTTTGTACACATTATTATGATAACAACCGGAATTATCCTAAAGAGCTTAAAGCTGAAGTCAATACTGCCATGGCTAAGATTGAACGATTGATGAAAAAAAAGTTCGGTGATTTTAAAAATCCATTGTTGGTGTCTGTACGTTCGGGCGCTCGCCGTTCAATGCCTGGCATGATGGATACTGTTCTAAATATCGGTCTCAATGATGAAACGGTTGAGGGATTAATACAAAAGACCGGTAATGCGCGATTTGCTTATGATGCCTATCGTCGTTTGATTATGATGTATGCTGATGTTGTAATGGAGAAAGCTGAAGGGCTTGAACCGCATGGAGGGAAAGGGATACGTAAGATTCTTGATGAAAGAATTTACGAGGTAAAAAAAGAAAAAGGGTATCTCACAGATACAGAATTAACAGAAGAGGATCTGAAGGAACTTGTTATAGAGTTCAAAGAAAAGATAATAGAAGTGCTTGGATCGCCATTTCCAGAAAATCCTCAGGATCAGTTATGGGGAGCAATTAGTGCTGTATTCTTGAGCTGGAATGGAAAACGGGCTGTCGAATATCGCAGAATTGAGAAAATACCTGATGACTGGGGGACGGCTGTAAATGTTCAGACAATGGTTTTCGGGAATATGGGCGATAATAGTGCTACAGGGGTTGCCTTTACCAGAAATCCTGGAACGGGTGAAAGACATTTTTATGGTGAATATCTGGTTAATGCCCAGGGTGAAGATGTGGTTGCGGGTATCAGAACACCTGCCCCGATAAACGATTATTCAAGAAACGAACAGAGTAAACACCTGCCGACTCTTCAGGAAATAATGCCAAAAATTTATAAAGAGCTTTTTGATATTCAGAAACGTCTTGAAAAACACTACAGGGACATGCAGGATATCGAGTTTACAATCGAAGATGGTATCCTGTATATGCTGCAATGTCGCGTTGGTAAACGTAATGGGGTGGCTGCTGTAAAAATGGCAACAAGCATGGTCAAAGAGAGGCTGATTACACCAGAAATGGCTGTTTTGCGGGTTGCGCCCAACCAACTGGTTGAATTGTTGCTTCCAATGATTGATCCTGAAGCGGAGTTGGCGATAACACCGGTCGCCAAAGGGCTTCCTGCCGGACCTGGTGGGGCAAGGGGACGTGCTGTTTTTGATTCGGAAACTGCAGCAGAGTGGGCATTAAGAGGTGAACAGGTAATTCTTGTTCGTGAAGAGACGTCGCCTGAAGACGTTGATGGTATGCATAAATCTCAGGCAATCCTTACTTCAAAAGGTGGTATGACTTCTCATGCTGCCCTGGTTGCAAGGGGATGGGGTAAATGTTGTGTGGTAGGATGCTCTGATATCGAGGTCGGTAAAAACTCTTTTAAAACAAAAAGTGGTGAAGTGATCAATGAAGGTGACTGGATTTCACTTAACGGGACCAAAGGGCTTGTTTATGCTGGAAAATTAGATCTTGTAGAGGTCGATCTTGATCACAATGAATCTTACGGAACACTCATGAGGATGTGTGACAAGCTTAGAACTTTGAAAATCAGGACAAATGCTGATACTCCGGCAGATACAGAGAAAGCTATCAAATTTGGAGCTGAGGGGATTGGGCTTTTCCGTACAGAGCATATGTTTTATGGAGAGGGTAGTGAGGAACCGCTATTTTTGCTTCGTAAAATGATTATGAGTTCTTCCGTTGAGGATAGAAAAAAAGTACTGAAAAAACTTGCTGATTTTGTAAAAAAAGATATCAAGGCAACAATGGAGAAGCTCAATGGGAAACCGATAACAATCCGTTTACTTGATCCACCTCTTCATGAATTCGTCCCACACAGTGAAGACAAGCTGAAGGCAATGGCTGATGAACTCAAGATTAATATTGATGAAGTGAGGAAACGTGGAGAAGGGTTGAAAGAAAATAACCCGATGCTTGGTCATAGGGGAGTAAGGCTGGGTATAACATATCCTGAAATATCAGAAATGCAGATTCGTGCGATTCTTGAGGCTGCCGGTGAACTCATAAAAGAAAAAAAGAAAGCATATCCTGAGATCATGATTCCGGTTACCTGTGTTGATAAAGAACTTGAAAACCAGAAACAAATAGTTGACAATGTCTATTCGGAAGTCAGAGAAAAACTTGGAGTCAAAAAATTTCCTTTTCTGTTTGGAACAATGATTGAAATTCCACGTGCAGCTTTAACAGCCGACAAGATGGCCAGGCAGGCTCAATTCTTTTCGTTTGGTACAAATGACCTGACCCAGATGGGATTTGGTTTCTCAAGAGATGATATCGGAAGCTTTCTGCCAGACTATCTAAGTTCAAAAATTCTTCCTGAGGATCCTTTCCAGACAATAGATCAGGATGGAATCGGTGAGTTGATAAAGGTTGGAATCGAGCGGGGAAGATCTGTAAAATCGGATCTGAAAATTGGAATTTGTGGTGAACATGGTGGTGATGCTGAATCTGTAAAATTTTGCCATCGTATTGGAATGAACTATGTTTCCTGTTCACCTTTCCGTATTCCGATTGCGCGTCTTGCTGCTGCTCAGGCTGTTGCTCAGGAAAAACTGCAAGAGCAGGCTAAAAGTGAAAAACCTGAAGGTGTAAAAAAGGTTAAAAAAACAACTGCGAAAAAGAAGCAGATTTCTATCCCTAAAGCTGCAAAAACTGTTAAGAAAAAAATAGTTAAGAAGAAAATTGTTAAGAAAAAAATAGCGAAAAAGAAACGGTGAATAAAATTGTACAAACGGATCAGTGTTTGTAGAGACGGCAGGCCTGAGGTCTCTACAACGCGGGTCCTCAATTTTTTTTGCATCGTTTTACGGATTCGATAATTTAAATGTCGCTTCTTTGGTATAACAGGCACCCTCTTTACGTAAAATGCTCGAATAAAGACAAAATTCATTTATGTAAAAAGGCTCAGACTGGAAAAGACTGTAATTTGTCAGATAGTCTATGACTCTATTTACAGGAGAGTTATTCAGGCGTGATATGGTTACATGTGGATGAAACCGCCTTTTGTCAGGACTTATTCCGGCTGATATGAGCAAACGTTCTATTTTTCCCTGAAGAGCTGTAACGTTTTTTTGATCATTTATTCCTATCCATAAAATACGGGGTTCTCGACGGGGTGGAAAATAACCACATCCTTTTAATGCTATACAAAATGGCGGGAATGATATCGTATTAAGAGCAAAAATGATTTTTTCTTCAGTAACAGCATCTGGTTCTCCTAAAAACCTAAGAGTAATGTGAAGTTGATCTTCTTTTACCCATTTTGCTCCCGGTATAGCCAAATATGTTGAAACTATATCATCCTTGATTCGTTGTGGAATATCTACTGCTATGAATAATCGGGCCATAAGATCTCCTTTTATAGTTTCAGCAAGATCGGGACCGCGTCACTTCTGTCCAAAATAAATCAATGTAAGTTGCCCTGGCCTTGATGGGATTTATGAGAATTTGGGACGGACTATTTTTTTGCTTTTTTCGCTAATCCATAAAAAAATAGTTCGTCCCAAATTCGCAAATTCGAAAAATAAAAATGCGAATCCTATCTCTATTTGGATACATTATTATTATGAAATATATTATATCAGAAAATCATTGGGTCCAGGTAAAGAAATAAATCTGACCTGTATGTACTGCTCTGGGGCTGTGAACTGGATGATAAACTTAAGAACGAATGAGTTAAAATCCATTCTGGGGACATTGATACTCAAGGCAGGCTATGGATCTTTTTTGTGTAGCAATTGTTGACTCAGGTTAAATTAAATCAAGGATTTCATTATGAACCGGGTTCTTTCAGTATCACAAATGCGACTTATTGACGAAAAAACGATTAATGGTAATCTGGCTGTAGGATATTCTCTTATGATGAGAGCCGGGTATGGCCTTATGAAAGCAGCAAATGAGATGCTTGATTCTAACAAGCCTTGCGAAATAGCCGTTATTTGTGGAAAAGGAAATAATGGCGGTGATGGATTCGTGGTTGGCAGAATGCTGCTGGAAGAAGGTCATAAAGTTATGTGCTTTTTACTATGCGATTCTGAGGATTATAAAGGCGAGTCAAAGCTGGCTTTTGAGGATTACGTTACCCGAAAAGGTAATTTTCTTGTATTAAATGATGCCGCGGATCTGGCTGGCTTAAGCAGATATGATTTGATTATTGATGCAATTCTGGGTACAGGATTAAAAGGGGATCCAAGAGGCTTATCCGCAATTATTATTGATGAAATAAATAAAACATATGTACCTGTCTTGTCGGTAGATACTCCTTCAGGATTGAACAATGATACTGGTATACCTGGAAATCCATGTGTTAAAGCTACTGTAACTGTTACTATGGGATTTCCGAAAATCGGTTTGTGTTTTTATCCAGGTAAAGAATATGTTGGTGAACTGGTTGTGTGTGATTTAGGGTATCCTGATGAGATTATTTCTGAGAACAGTTCTGATATATTCATACCAAAAAGATCTGATATCGGACGATTATTACCTCCCCGGCACCCTGGGGGTTCAAAAATAGAACATGGTCTGGCAATTCTTGTCTGCGGTTCAAAAGGGATGTGCGGATCTGCCACTTTGGCTTCACAAGCTGCATTAAGAAGTGGATGCGGAATGACCCATCTTGCAGCACCTGAATCATCAGTACCTGTTCTGTCAACTAAATTGACAGAAACGGTTATTCATTCTGTTAACGAAACCAACAATGGTTCAATAGCCTACAGTGCTCTGGATCAGGTTAAGAAACTGTCTCTCAGACAAAATGCAGTTTGTATAGGACCCGGGCTGACACGAGATAGTCAGACTGGCAGATTCGTAAGGGCATTTGTAAAATCAACAACTCTTCCTGCAGTAATAGATGCAGATGGAATAAATGCTTTTGTTGAATATAAAGAAGAACTCAAAAAACATTCGGGAGAGATAATCATTACTCCACACAGAGGTGAGTGGAGAAGGCTGTTTGGTGATTTGCCCGATAAACCAATTGAGCTTGTAGATGTGTTGAAGAGAACTGCGGCTGAATACAGCATGTCAATTCTTTTAAAAGGGAATCCAACCATAATTGTGTCAGGGGAACAAAAAGTCTATATAATGCCTTTTGGCAATTCTTCACTGGCAAAGTCCGGGACTGGTGATGTCCTGAGCGGTATACTTGTGTCGCTTCTTGCACAGGGCGTTTCATTAATTGAAGCTGCAATCCTTGGTAATTATATACACAGTGAAGCAGGAGTTTTGGCATCTGAAACACTCGGAGAGTATTCGGTTATTGCATCAGATGTCGTAAACATGATATCCAGAGTAATTTTCTCACTTACAAAACACAATACAATCAAAGACTATGACATTGATTCCTTGACATGAGTTTCTAATGATTCCCGGTCAGGTTAATGCTTCGACAAGCTAGGCTGAGTTGTTTTGTTCCAATTTATTCCGTACTGCAACTGATATGAAAGATTTGATAATTCAGCGGGTTATGTATGTTAAATCAGGTTCAACATCAGGGAATATCGACTTGTTTTCCGGAAAATAAAGTGTAAAGTGATGTTCCAATGAGTGTCAGTTCGGGAATGTGCTCATGTTCGAAATCAACCAGATTTTTAAAATGATGCCATGCACCTCCTGTTGTCAAAACAATCATATCATGAGAGTACTTTTTTTTGTAAATATCTACAAAATTATTCATTGCACCGGCAGTTCCGTGGATAATTCCACCAATCATGCAGTCGCTGGTTGAAATACCAGGTAAAGTGACCTTTTGACTGAATGATTCGATTAATGGCAATGCAGAGGTGCTGTCGTGGAGAGAACGGAACTGAGTTTCAATTCCTGGAATTATTGTACCACCCAAAAATTGTGAATTTATTATAACATCAGTTTTTATTGCTGTCCCTGCGTCTATGATCAAAACGTTGCTTTCTGGATGAGTAAAACAACAGTAAAGAGCATCAGCTATCCGGTCTGCTCCAAGAGATTCAGGATTTTTATAGCTAATAATTGTTTTGAGTTCTTTTGTAAATATGACATCGATAACTGGACCGAACCTTTTCTCAAGGATGGATTTGATTTTAAAATTGGCATTTTGGACGACACTGGCTATGACTGTTTCCGAAATATGGGGAGAATTCGATTCAACCAAGAGGGATTCGATTGAAGAAATAAGTTTCTTATCGATATCACTCGTGAAAAAGGATATATTATTTAAACAGGCTGCATCGTTTTTCCGTATTATTCCAATATGGGTTCTGGTGTTACCTGTGTCAATAGCAATGCAGTAACCGGAAACTGTTTTCATGATATTACTCAAGGTACCTAAGTGTTCCGTTATTTACAAGAACTGTTTTTCCATTCTGGACTATTCTTAGCTGTCCATCGACATCAACAGATTCCAGAATGCCGACCTGTTGGTTTATCTCGACAACAGCACCGGTTTTATACAGGTACTTAAGATATTTATCGTGAACCAATTGAGGGTTTTGATGAATATAATTATAAAAAAGTTCCATAATCCTGTGCAAGAGTTTGCCTGGAGGCCAGGTTCGCCCGGTTTCGATAAGTATGGATGTAGCTATGGGGAGTAATTGTGGTGGTAAATGCCTGACATGAAAATTG
>Ga0123335_1007718_pt1 | contig 11872 bp, 7 predicted proteins | sample BiotimSIPDNA_2_FD_89707 | JGI IMG/M metagenome (GOLD analysis project Ga0123335, IMG submission 89707) | Anaerobic biogas reactor microbial communites from Washington, USA - Biogas_R2 time_0 SIP DNA | ecosystem: Engineered > Bioreactor > Anaerobic > Unclassified | place: Washington, USA... | reverse complement strand
TTCTTTTATTGTACCATTATTGTTACAATTGTGTCAACCCCAAAGGAAGCCCCTGGGTAGCGTGTGGTTTTCGATTGCTTCTTTACTCCTGATATGGCACATACCCAGCCTGGGCCACACACCGCTGTCCAATCGGGCTGGAGAGCCATTCTGAAAAAGCTTGCCCCAGAACCTCACCCTCCCTGTACACAGCATAATAACAGGTTGTCAAAGGGTATTTACCGCTCCTGAGATTCTCGGCCGTGGGTACGATCCCTTCGATGGCAAGGGTTTTGACCTGCTCGGAGGGGTAGAGATTTTGCAAATAGTACAGGTAAGAATAACCCAGACTGCCACGGCCATTGTCATAGTCGCCGACCTGGGCGATCAGATCGGCCATACCGTCGGACACATAGTTGGGCATAGCGGCAGGCATCGGCACGCCTTTCATCACCAAATTCTCCATAGCAGTCTGGCTGCCGCTGTTGGGTTCCCGCTGGAAGGGAATAATGGGTTGATCTTCCCCGCCCAGAGCACTCCAGTTCATCACCCTGCCCACATAGATATCCCGAATCTGGTCTAATGTAAGGCTTTGAACAGGGTTCTCCCGGTTCACCAAAAACACGAAAGCGTCGTAGCAGATGGGCACCTTCACCAGTTTGACGCCGGCCTCCCCGGCCATATCCAACTCCTCATGGGAAGGTTCGGTACCCAACAGCACATCCACAGGCCAGGTCTCATCCATGGTTACGTTCCGGGAAGGAATCGTCACGGTGGGATTGGGCTTGCGGCCAATCAGTCGCTCATAGGCGAAATGCGTAGTGGAGAAGTTCACAAAGCCCTTTAAATCCTCCTCCTCCATGCCCAGCAGTTGCCGGGCAAGCTCCATAGCCAGAGGAACACAGACAGTTGATCCATCAAGGCTGGGATAAAAACCATAGCGCTGTGTGTAGTGAGCGGTGCCTCCTATCTGTCCTATTTCCGTGATTTCTCCAATGGTGAAAGCCGTATCCGTTACCAGAGATTCCCAGTTGGCGGGTCTCGCCAGAGGCTGGCTGATCTGGCCCCAAGAACCCTGGCTTAAGCCGGCGGCCTGGATTCCCCCGCTCATCATGACCCCAAAAATGAGCAACAGGCTGACTGCTGTTTTGCTCCATTTTTGCTGTACACCCGTTTCTCTTGTGATCATTGCTCCTGCCACTCCTTTACTTCCCGCACAAACTCCTTCATCATATATCCCTCGTCAAAGCCCACACGAACCTTGTACCAGCCCCCTTCCTCCCCCAAGATCTCCACATGGGTGCCGCTAAAGAACTTTCCCAAAGACTTCCCAGCCTTGCTGGGTTGATTGCGTAAATGCAGCCTATCCCTGGTATCACTGCTGATGACCATGCCATAATGCCTCCCTTGGGGAACATCCCTGGCGAACAGGGCCACATCATTCACCCGCATGAAAGCATAGTTCCAGCGGCCCTCATTGATGCAAAGCATCTGCCCCGACTGCCCAACCACCTCCAGACTCTGCCCCGGGATGAGGGTGAAGGGAATGCCCTTATCTCCTGCCGATACGCTTTCCATCGAGAAGGAGGGAATGCTGTCCCGGCCTGTCGCAGCCATGACCCGAAGCGGTTCAAAGAGTCCTTGGAGATAATCCACCACCTGCACCTGCTCCACAGGCACGTAGCCTTCATCTGACCCATCCCTGCCGGGGATATGAAGTACAACCTTGTAATATGCCCCAATCTGCTCCACGATCTCCAAATACCAGCCGCATTCCACACTTCCCTTGGAGGCTGCGCCTGCTTTTGGCTCGGCTAAAATCTCCACGTGTTGCCTGCTATTTTCCGGATTTGCCAGGGCCTTGATGCTCCGGGGTTTCCAATCGATGGCATCCGGGATATCGGAAGAGACAAAGCCCAGCAGCGGGCAGTTGTCAAATGCGTTCTCCCCCAGCCTCACCTCACGAGGGAGAGCGATTTTGCTTAGGTGAACACAGTCAGCAAAGGCACGGTCACCGATGCTCTCCAGGGTTAAGGGCATGGATACACTTTCCAAATAGGCACAATTCCAAAAAGCACTGCGGCCGATGGTTTTCAGTCCTGCGGGCAAAGACACGCCGCGAAGCGCAGTATGATATCGAAAAGCGCCCGCCCCGATGGCCAGGGTTCCTGCCGGTACATCATAATAGGCATCGCTTTTACCCAGCGGATAGGCTATCAGGGTATGATCCCTGGAAAAGAGCACCCCATCCAAATCATACAGGAACGGGTGGTCCTGGGGCACCCTGATTTCTTCCAGAGTAACACAAGCAAGACGGAAAGCTCCCACATCCCGAATCGTGGAGGAAAGGATCAATCGGGTGAGCGGCGGTGTATATGCCGGGCCTCCTTCCCGCTCAAATAAGCCTTGGGGAAGGCTTTCCATTCCCTGGGGCAGGACAAGCTCCCGGAGGTAATTGTTGCCCGAGAAAGCACCGATTTCCACTTTGGTGACACCCATGGGGATGGTGTAGGCACCACCTTTTTGAGGTGGAAATGCCACCAGGGTGCTCCCATCCTTGGTGAAGAGCACACCATCCACCGTCTTGAAGAATGGGCTGTCATCCGCGACGCGGTACTCCGTTACGCGGTCAAAGGCAGTGAGAGCATAGGTGTCGATCATTCGAAGAGTAGAGGGCAATAGGACGATTTCCGGAGCAAAGGGCAGATCCATCCAACAATCCACCAGCTCCTCCACCCCTTCGGATACCTGAAAGGCATGAGTTGCCGCGTCCAGGGTGTATGCATAAGCCTGATTTTCGGCATAGGCGCAGGAAGCCGTACGGAAACAGGGTAAAATCAGGGCAAGCAGTAGGAGCAATACCGCATTGGTGTGTTTCATCCAACCACCTCCTGCTATCTTGGAGAGTATACGAATCGCATTGTATACAATTAACGTATCGATCTGCCAAAACCTTCCATACGCAAAAAGATACATAAAAGGGGAACCTTAAGCCCCCCTTAACTTCTCTCTTTCCTGCTCCTGGCCTTATACCGTAATTTCAGGCTTCTCCCCCAAGAGGGCAGCGTTTTGCTGAAGTACGGGACGTACAACTTCGGCAAGGTATTCCTCCACCTGTTCCAAACTGCGGCCAATAAAGTTGGCAGGCTGGAGAATTCTCCTGCAGTCCGTGAGGGTAACGCCAAATGCAGGATCGGATGCAATCCGTTCAAGAAGGTCATTGGGACCGCCTTCTTCTTTGACAACGCTGGCGGCAGCCTGGCTGTGGAGACGGAGTCTTTCATGGAGTTCCTGACGGTTTCCACCGCGTTTGACAGCATCCATGAGGATGTTCTCGGTGGCCATGAAGGGAAGTTCATTCATGACCCGAGCGTGAATGACCTTGGGGTAGACCACCAGGCCATCGCAGACGTTCATCATCAGATTCAAAATGGCATCCGACGCCAAAAAGGCCTCGCTGACAGAGAGACGGCGGTTGGCGCTGTCGTCCAAGGTGCGTTCAAACCACTGGGAGGCGGCGGTGATGGCTCCATTGAGGGCATCCACCATCACATAACGGGCCAGGCCGCTGATGCGCTCACTGCGCATGGGGTTGCGTTTGTATGGCATAGCGGAACTGCCGATCTGGGATTTTTCAAAGGGCTCCTCCATCTCCTTGAAGCCCTGGAGCAAACGCAGGTCATAGCTGAACTTACTTGCTGTTTGGGCGATGCCCGAGAGGGTGGAAAGGACCATATAATCCATCTTGCGGCTGTAGGTCTGTCCGCTGACAGGCGCCACCTTGTCAAAACCCATCTGGGTTGCGATATCATGCTCCAGTTTCTTGATTTTCCCGCTGTCTCCAGAAAAAAGCTCCACAAAGCTGGCCTGGGTTCCTGTGGTGCCCTTGCTGCCCAGCAGCGCCAGGGAGTTGATACGATGATCCAACTCCTCAAGATCCATCATCAGCTCATGGATCCACAGGGTGGCCCGTTTCCCCACAGTGGTAAGCTGTGCGGGCTGCAGGTGAGTGTAGGCCAATGCAGGAAGGCCTCTGTAGGCATCGGCAAAGTCCGCCAGCAGCGAGATCACGTTGAGCAGTTTACGGCGAAGGATGGTGAGGCCCTGCTTCATGGCAATCACATCGGCGTTATCCCCCACGTAACAACTGGTTGCCCCCAGATGAATGATCCCGGCAGCCGTGGGACATTGAAGGCCGTAAGCATACACATGACTCATCACGTCATGGCGGACCTCTGCCTCCCTGCGCAGGGCATCGGGATAATTGATATCCTCGGCGTGTGCCTCCATTTCCGCGATCTGCGTGTCGGTGATGGGCAGGCCTTGCCGCTGCTCGGCACGGGCCAAGGCAATCCAAAGCTTGCGCCAGGTACGAAACTTATTGTCTTGAGAAAAGACGAACTGCATCTCACTGCTGGCGTATCGGGTGGAAAGGGGACTCACATATTGGCTGGTATCAGTATGCTGGCTCATGCTCTTGCTCCTTGCCGCCGCAGGCGGGTTTTATCCAGAATAGCCATCCCCCCTTAAAGGGGTGCCGGAAGTAATCCCTTCGACGTTCTTGTACAAATCCCTTCCCCGCCTCTCCATGCAACCTATATTTCCCCACCTCCCTTGCTCCTACCCCCAATCCGTGCTATCATCACAGGAGCTTTCCGAAAGGAGACCTTTCCCATGCCCACGCCCAGTTCTTCCGTTAGCACCCGCCAGGGCCATTTGCTGGCCCTGTTTTCCGTTTTGGTCTGGGGCACCACCTTCATCTCCACCACCGTGCTGCTCAGGGAGTTTAGCCCTCAGGAAATTCTCTTCGTCCGGACTGTGCTGGCGATTTCGGCTCTGTTCATTGTACGCCCCCGCTGCCTCAGGCTGAAAACCCCAAAGCACCATTTGCTTTTTGCTGGGGCAGGGCTATGCGGTGTGACTCTCTATTTTCTACTGGAAAATGCAGCCCTCACCTATACCAGCTCGGCCAATTGCAGCGTCATCATTTCCACAGCGCCGTTCTTCGTGGCGTTGGCAACCCACTGGTTCATCAAAGCCGAAACCTTGCGCCCCTCCTTTTTCATGGGCTTCATCGTGGCCATCGCCGGTGTCTGTCTGATCTCCATCAGCGGTCATGCATTGCAGCTCAATCCCTTGGGGGACTTGCTCTGCCTGTTGGCTGCAATATCCTGGGCGGGATACAGTGTTTTCATCAAAAAGATTGAGACCCTGGGGTATGATACGCTGTTGGTTACCCGACGCGTATTCCTCATGGGCCTCTTGTGGCTGCTTCCCAGTCTGCTCTTTTTGGGCTTTGCACCACCCTTGGGCTCACTGGTGAAGCCTGTGAACCTGTTCAACTTTCTTTTCCTGGGTCTTGGGGCCAGCGCATTGTGTTATGTCACATGGAACACAGCCGTGAAACATTTGGGAGCGGTAAAAACCAGCATCTACATCTACCTGTGTCCCGGAATTACCATCGTGACGGCCTGGCTTATGCTGCGCGATCCGATTTTGCCCATGGCCTTGATGGGAGCATCGCTTACATTGATAGGGCTGGTAATTTCGCAGGGGAGGCAGGGCTGGGACAGAGAATAAACATCCACCCGTCCCTTTACAACTGCCACATCCTTTTCATCGCTGTAAAGCAGCGCACATAAGCAATAAAAACGTCTGAGTTTGGCTCGAAGAACTCGTTATCGACAATGGTGTCGAGCTCCAGCCGGGCGGCGGGGGTCAGGGCAATGCCATCCTGACCGTTTTGGAATACCGTAGGCATGAGCCGATCTGCTGCCAGTGGGAAAGCGTTGTAAAAACGCACGGGGAAGCTGCGCAATACGTGGTGATGAATCTCATGATCGCTCATCTCCGGGATACGCACCATGCCTTGTTCACCCTGGACGGTGCTTGCCATGCGCTGCTCTTCGGAAAGCAAACCGATAGCCACCTCCTGCTTTGGGTGGCGGCTTTGCACCAGCGTCAGCGCCCGAAGCGGATGTCCGCTGCTTAGTTGCTGGAGAGCCAGACGACAGAACTTGGCCTTGGTTTCGTTGTCAAAGGCCTTTAAAAGCTGACCCCCATTGCCCGCGATGCAGATCTCCAAGCGCTCATGGAGCTGATCCTTATTTTTTGGATCTTGCCAAGCCAGATTCAAAAGCTCCCCGCACAGGTGAAACAGAAAGCCAATGTTAAGCAACAGCAGGCATTCCACATAGCTGACCTGGCCCTGATTGCGAACACACTCCATCATTCGCCAAATCCCCTGCGCATACGACGCAAAAAAGTCATCCAGGAGAAGCATGCTCTTTTGCCGCCCGCGGATGTTTGCGATGCCCCCGGCCAGTGCCTGTACCAGTTCCCTCACCGGAGCCTTGAGTTCCTCATCCGCTTGCTCAAAATCAAGGGAGAATTCGTCCAGGTGATGGGTGGACAGAGAATTGAAAAGCATCTGGCGGCAGCCCAGCAAAAGGGATGTTTCCAATGTTGCGTGCTGCGCTCCGCCCAACCACAAGCTGATGTCCGTGGTGCCTCCGCCGATATCAATCATGATGTAACCGCTGCGTACATTAACCTCGTTTTGGCTTTTAAAGTACAGTCCACCCGCCTGGTTTTCTGTGGCATATAACACGCTTGGAACCTGGGAATTGAGGGGCATGCCGGTCTCAGAGGCCACCTCCTCGGACAAAGCCCGTACCATATCCAGATATCTTTCCTGCCTGGGCAACGGCAGGGCGTTTGGCATGGACACCCGCCAGCTCAGGCATGGCGCACCGCACAGCCGGGCAGAGAGGGCCGCCTGCACCATCACCTGCTTAAGAAAAAGACGTACACAGGGCAGGATATATGTCTCCTCCCCCCACTTCAAATCATGGTATAGGGTGTTTTCATTTTTCTCCAGCAGCGCCTTCAGGCTCTCCCGATAGTATATATGCCCGTCCTGAAGGATGTTCCGCCAATTTTCCTGCCGGTCTGTGAACATGTCCATAATGCTGTAAAACGTGCTCTCATTCTGATCTGGTATGGATCCCTGAGGCAACAGCACCCATTGTGGGAGCAACTCGTCCACCAAATACTTTTCCTCTCCACCCATCCCCTGGAGCAAGGCTGCGTGCAGACAGCGGTGGAAGGTGGCGGGCTGGATTCGCTCGCCCTGGCGTAGCATTACAGTGGTTGCGTTGCTGCCAAAGTCCATACCCACCACGGTGGGGGCGTCATGCTTGAGCTGCTGGCGGGGACTGTCATTCACCAGTGCTCCCAAGGACATGGCGCCCCGGCGGAGGACCACATAAGCGGGATATCGCCCGGATACGGCGGTTTGCCAGGTACGCCTGCGCTGCTGTTCTTCGTTGTTCACATCGACAGCCTCACGCAAATCCCCCTGTATCCAGCCTTCCCTTCCCAGTACCCACACATCCACTTCCCTGGGTCTGTGCGCATACACAAAGTATTGCTTCCAAAGCCCGGGGCTCAGGCGAATATTGGGCCAACTCACCACAAAGGGTAAATCCTGCGTGCAGACTTCCATCACACTGCCAACACCGTCTCCACCCACCTCATAGGTGCGGGTAAATGTTACGCTATTGGTGAGGAGCGCATCCTCTTCCTGTCTGCGGCAACGGATTTGGAAGGAGGCGACAATGTTTCCACTGTGCTTTTCCCGGGTGAAGGAAAAGCTCTCCACAATCAGCTTCGGGGCGTAAGGATCATCCTTTTCCTCCTGTTCCGTCAGCCAGGAAGCCAACCAGGGGGAGATGGGCGGCAGGGCATAGCTGGGCATGGCGGATTCCATATCGCCCCGTACGCGACACATCTGGGCCATCTCCGGATTGTCATAGGGAGGCAGTCCCTCTCCAGTCATCAATAGAAGGCAGTCGGAAAACACTCCCAGGATGCCCGCCACATCCTCCATGACAATTAGTTCCTTCATCAGTAAGCTCAAGGTTTGAACATGACCCTGAATGGGATAGCGCAGCTTGAGGCTCCGGTCTCGCCATGACGGGTGGGTGGCGTACTCAAAGCGCCATTCCTTCAGAAGCTCGAGCACGACGGAGTGGATGCCCACCCGGGTCTGTACCTGGCCGATGAGGATGTCAAGCCGCTTCACCATCAGAGCGTTCCAGTTGGGGCTGTACTCACTAAGCAACGCCACCTCCTCCCCAAGCCGCTTCAGTACAGCTGGTTCATCTGCCGCGTTTGTAGGTTCCAGGAGAAAACCCCCAGATACTCTGGCGAAAGGCACCCCATCCATACAATGCTGGGTGATTGCCACATCTTCAATGTTCTCCGGCAGAGTACCCTCGCGGCCCATCAGCGCCTGAATCAGAGGATTCTTCTTTAAACTGCCCACATCCAGCTTGATGTTTTGCTGGGTGAGACCGTCCAGAACCATGCTTCCGTCCCCACCGCATAAACCAAACACTGTCATGACGCGGATGTAGAACTCTCGTACCGCCCCTTTCTCCCGGGCTGCCAACCGTTCCCGCCACTCCCCACGATAATTCTGCAAGTCGTCTATGAATCGCTCCAGAACAGCATGAAGACCCGCCTGGGGTGAGTAAAGCGGACTCCCCAGATCTGCCTGTTCATTGAGACACTGAAGAAGCCGAAGCTGCATCACCAACCGTTCCCGGTCACTCTCCTGCAGGAAGGGGCAAGGGTCCATCCAACGATTGCGCTGACGATCATACCAGCGGATGTGGTCGGGCAAAAGCTCGCCCAGATCTCCAGGATTGGCGGCAATCATCAGAATGACCGACCTTGATACCAGACCCAGTGGGCGATATTCCGGCTTCTGATCCTTAACCTTGGTCAGGGTAAAAATCATCAAGCCGTCCTGCGCCCGTCCCCGGGTGAGAGCCGCCGCCACAGTGCGCTGAAAAGGCATAGCCCGGGTCATACTTTGGGGAGTCAGGTAGTCCGTAAAGGTCAGAATGGGCCAGGTGTCATCCTTGCTCCATCCATCCCACAACAACAGCAACGCTAAAGTTCCCCGCCAGTTGATCATATCCTGATGACGAATGGCATCATCAGAGGGCAGACGCATCAGCCGACGCAGCTGCTGCTCACCGGCCAGCACATCGGGGATGGAATAACCCACATCCGCCCCCTGAGTACGCATATATTTGGCTACCTTCTCCAACCACTCGCCAGGTTTTTGGTTTGTATCACTTACGATACCGGGTCTGGGCTGGTAGCCCGCAGAAAAGCCTTCCTCCATGGGAGGTAAAAGCGTCAGGTAGGAGGTTTGCAAATCCAGTTTGGCTTTGATGGCCTGAGGATCATTGACAAGCCTTTTCGCGGGCCTCTTCCTTCCCTTGCTCATGTGTTACCCTCCTCCATGGACGCTGCCAGCAGTGCTGCCCAGAATCCAGACAACATGGCTTCGGGGTCTTTTCTTTGACAGTCCCCACCCGCTACTCCGGCAATGATGCGGGGCATGTCCACATAATCAGGCTGGCGATGAATCATCAACCGGGTGATACCCCTTTGCAGCGTTTCCGCCAACACCTCCATGCGCCGGACGTCCCTTTCCTGAGAAGGCATGCCGTAAAGTGTCAGCAACTCATGGAGAGCCGCCAGCAAGCCTGGGTGAAACAGGCCGTTTTCCGGCAGAGTATCATATTGCTCAAGGGTGTCCACCCCCTGGGAAGATATGATGTTCTCCCTGATAGCAGCCTCGATATCTTCCTCCACCTTCTTGGCTTTGGCTTGAAGGCTTACCGCCACTCTTCTCAAGGTAGACAGGCGCTCCCGCTCCTGATGCAGAATTCTCTCCTCAATCAGGTGGCTGTCCTCCCCCTCCCAAAAAGCGATCCGCTTGATAAGATCCTGAATGGTTTCCTCCTGTCGGGCAATGGCCTCCCGTTGGTCAAGTTGCGCGTTTCTCAGCATCTCCAACCACCGGCTCCCACCCAGCTTTCCCAAAAGTTCACGCTGGCGGATCAGCATCCGGTTATATTCCTCCCGGAGAACCTGACGGGCTTCCTGCTGGGCAGGGAGCGGCTCCCTCTCCTCCAGAGCCTCCCGTTCTTGCAGCAGGACATGGCGCTTTAGGAGTTGCTCATAATTATCAGCGGCCTCAGCAGCCCATTCCTCAACCTCCTGAACTTTACGCAGGGTGGGAGGCAGCGTACGGATCACCTGAATCATCCAGTTGCAAAAGAAGGCCAGGCAGTAATAGAGGCTTTCAAGATCCTTTTCCAATCGCGTCTTCTCCACCCCAGACAGTTTGTGTGCTCGATGAAACCAGGCAGCACAGTAGTTCACGATCCTGGGACGGGCCTTCCAACCGCCTGTAGTCAGGGTCCGCAAGGTGGGATAGCATTCCGCAAAAAACACGGCGGAAGCCTTCAGCATCCCGCCAAAGCCCAGTCGGTACAGATCGGCTTCCTCGTCGAAACTCTCCCAGGCAAAGGTCCTGTCATGAAGCTGGTAGTAGTAACAGTCGATGTTCTGGCTATCCTCGCCACGAAAACCCGTACGAAAAAAACGGGCGATACAGCGCATAGCCAGCCATTCCATCATATGAGCATCATTTTCCTGACTTTGGGAACCGGTGGAATAAATTCGGGTGGTAATGAAGGCCTCCGGCGGTAAGCCCAGCAGGTACACCGCGTCAAAGGTGCCTTTGGGATCGGTCTCGCTCTCACGGATCATGCCTTCCATACCGTAGTATTGCAAGGCTGTGCGAGCCTTGTCAATAAAGGTTTCACTTTTCACCACGATCTCCAGCTCCTCATTTTGAGTGGAGGCAGGGACCTTGTAGTAGGGGAGCATGAGCACGGAGCCCAACTCAAAAAGGCTGCTATACCGTGCGAAATAACTGCGCAAATATTGGGAGATGGAGGGAATGCCTGAAGCGCCGGTGCCTCCAAAGATAGACCCGCAAAGGATAACCTTAACTGTTTCTCCACGGTTCATCTCATCCTTCATCTGGTGAATGAGCCTGACCATTTCATCGGGCTGCCCTGTCTCCTCATCGGACAACTCGTTGAGTATACTCGCAAAAAACAGCACCCCCAAGTGCGGATGCCCGCGAAATCCCTCGTTGTACTCCAGAGAGGCTTCTCTGCTGTCAAAGAGAATGTTGGCTAAGATCTGATCCTGCTTGTGGTTTTGCACCATCTGTTCCACGGAGGTAGCACGCTTGGCGAAATTCATGTTCCAACTGCTGGCCTGCAACCGGGTATGAAAGCCCCTTTTGGCCGGGGCGTCTGCTGGGAACATCCGCCGCACCTGCTCGTAATAGTCCGCCGCCTGCTTGGCTCTGGTGGTGTTACCGCAGGCGACATCCACATCCACGCTCAGTAGGTGGATCTGGGGAAGAGGAATATGGCGTTTCTGGGCCCCCAAGGTATAGAAGGCATCAGCGCAAGCGCCATAGACCACGCTTTCCAGTATCTTATTGCCAGTGCCTCCCACAGCAATGATGTAATACCCCATTGGTGCCCTCCCTTCATAGCCTGAGCCCGGGGTTACTAAAGCCGTATAAAAAACCCATGCTTGCCGGATATAGCGGGTGGAGCGGCCAGGCGGAAGCAAATCCATGCTGCCACGATGTTCAAAAAGAAACCTGCTGCAAACAACGCCCAATCCCAAAAGGTTTTCTCGCTGATGAATCGGATCCCCAGAAAGTAAACCAATGCCCCTCCCAGGAAGTTCAGCACAAAGATGAGCAACATCATGAGCCGAAAACTCCGCACTGCTCTGCGGGTACTACGGGAGGCCATCAAAGGCCGCCGATAGCTTCGCCGCCAGAGCAACTGGAGGATCAGGCTTAAAAGCCAACAAAGTAGGAAGACGCTGCCCACAAAGACTCGCCAGTGCAGATCTCGAGCCACCAGAGCCAGTCCCAGGGCAGTCCCGCTGAGACCGTGGATGGATGCTGCGTCGGCAGTTGCCCCTAACCAGC
>Ga0123335_1007717_pt1 | contig 11873 bp, 7 predicted proteins | sample BiotimSIPDNA_2_FD_89707 | JGI IMG/M metagenome (GOLD analysis project Ga0123335, IMG submission 89707) | Anaerobic biogas reactor microbial communites from Washington, USA - Biogas_R2 time_0 SIP DNA | ecosystem: Engineered > Bioreactor > Anaerobic > Unclassified | place: Washington, USA... | reverse complement strand
CAGGACACGCCGGATGCATAAGTTCAGATAGTACTGGTAATTTTATATTATGTGGATTATTCTCGCAATTTGTTCATCAATAAGTCTTGGTATTTACGATGTTTTCCGGAAAAGATCACTCGAGAAAAATGCCGTACTTCCGGTACTTTTCGTTTCCAACCTTACCGGCGCACTTATCTTTCTGCCACTGATTCTGTTTTCGTTTGCTGCCCCGGATCTCTCAGGAGGACACTTTCTTCACGTCCCATTCTCCGGATTCGCAGTCCAGAAATTCATTTTCCTAAAAGCGATGCTGGTTGTGAGTTCCTGGATTTTCACATTCTTTGCATTCAAGCATCTGCCTCTGACTATAGCATCTCCGATCCGTTCAGCCGCTCCGATATGGACCATAATTGGTGCAATAGTGCTTCTGGGCGAGCGGCTCTCCTTACTGCAGTGGACAGGGCTGATTGTCTCGCTGATCTTTTTCTACCTGTTTTCTTTTGCCGGCAGTAAAGAAGGCTATTCTTTCAGGAACAATAAATGGGTTTGGTTCATGATCATCGGTACAGTACTTGGATCATGCAGCGCGTTGTACGATAAATTTCTCATAAAACGTTTTGACAGACTGGAAGTACAGGCCTGGTTTTCGGTGTATCAGGTTGTGGTGATGATACCTGTGCTGCTGCTCGTGTGGTATCCGGTAAGAAAATCAACCACACCATTTGTGTGGCGATGGAGCATTCTTTTTATTGCGGTTTTCCTGGTCACAGCGGACTTTATCTATTTCTATGCGATTGGATTTCCCGGAGCCTTAATCTCGTTGATTTCTACTATTCGCCGCTCAAATGTCGTCATTTCATTTACTGCCGGCGTGCTTATGTTCAAGGAGAAAAATGTAAAGACCAGGGCTTTACTGCTTATGGGGATTCTGGCTGGAATAGCAGTGATGTATTGTGGTACTTAAAAGCGGCAGGTCCAAGGTTATTACTCCGGCAAGTAAACACTTTACACTATAGGGTAACTATAAAAATAATGGTTGAATACCGTTACACTTCCTCTCTGTTTTCGCTCTCCATATTTTCTATTTCCTGCCGCCTCTCAATTTCTTCCTGTATCTCCATCTGCTTTGATTTTGAGCGATTCCTTATGCGGGTTACTATAAAGCCGGCAATCAATAAAAGTGCCCCGCCTACCCAAAAAAGAGAATAATCTGAGATAAGAAAGAGGTACTTGTAACGCTTTTGAATCTCGGTCTGCAGAAGTTTTTCAAATTCTTTGGTGCTTAACCCGAACACCTCAAGACTCGCAGCTTCAAAGTTTCTTCTGTGCTTAGTCGCTGAGAGCAGCTCCGGGAGTAGATCGTATCCGTATGTGTCAATGAGAAAGGAAACTGCAAAGTGGCTTTGACAATAGGAAAGCTGAGCTTTCCAGTGATCAAATCTGTTAAGCCTTTCTATTGAATCAAGGTGCAGAAGCGAACCGGTTAAAATGGCCCTTGATAAAATTACGCTTCCATCAAAGGAAAGCTCACCTGAAAGTGCCATTGCCAGACCCTCATGGAACCATCGTGGAACCCGCAGTATTCCGTAAGATCTGACAAGGACAATATGAACCAGTTCGTGTATCGCAATCCTCTGGAAATCTGTGTTGAAAAAAGCATAATTTCTATCAACAGGTACAATTATGGTATCTTTTCCTATTGCACCGCCGCCTCCCCATTCAGGAAGCCTTACTCCCAATATCCTTTCATCTGAACGGCTGTAGAATCGTATGATGACAGGGGCAGAATCAACAGGTTGAGCGGGATTTACCAGAGCATGTATTCGCCGGTATTCTTTTTTTAAAGAGATCGTGTCAATCTGAGGCGGTAAAGGACCCTCATACTGGAGTTCAGCAGAGAGGCAAAGAGAGAGGAACAGCAAAATAAGTTGAACAACCCGCATTTTATAAAATTATATCATGTCCCGGGGTGTGCTCCTGATTGAAATTACTCTTTGAAGTCTGGCTGGAAGTATTGCAGACGCAATCCTTCCATTCTCACCTGAATCGGTCCATACTTCAAAGACCCGATCTTGTATTACCTGACTTATGCATCCGGGCCGGCCCGGTGAATTTTAACAGGGATTCTTCCCTCTTTCCACTTACGCCTGTTGCTCTTATGTGTACAAAACAGATACCTGGTACCTGAATCTTGTCACCGACAACCACACTGTTTGTACCCTTCTGCATATTGTTCACAGTAATTTTTTTCAGGAGTACCCCCAGGGGGTTGAAAAAAGAGAGAGATAGATCCGATCTCTCTGAGAGTTCACAAAAGATAGTGAGACGATTGTTGAGAGTGGAAAGGCCTGCCTTCATCAAAGGGTGCGCGGTTTCCATGTTTTTTAAATTGATATTCCATTTTTGCGAGACTGGTTCTCCATTTAACGTATACTCAAGACAGCTGATCTCAGGAGATGTAAGTGATGCCCGGGTAGTGAAATCATCCGAAAAAAGGAGGGCATTGGATGGCACTGCTGACACATGAACATCATCCACAATGAAAGATTCTGTTCTCCCGGATCGAAAACCTATACCCCCCGCTGCTATCGATGCATCAGAAACGGAATCGGCTTTCTGATCATTAATCATACATTTGAAAACTCCACCATCAGCGACAATTCCTACTCTGTATTCTGTATTTATGTCAATATTCCATGTTGTCTCTTTCAGCACTGTCCAGGTTCCCTGCTTTCTGACATGGAATCTCAGAAGATCGGAATCAGCGTTGAATTGCCACATATATAAATTTGTGCTGTCCTGAACTCTGAAGCATACTCCAGCCGCTATTTCCGAAATTTTCAAACTGAAAGTGAACTTGAAATCTGTCCAGTTGCCTGAACTGCTCTGGCAATATGCGTTTTTACCAGCATTCATCACTTCCGGTCCAATATTGACATTAGAGACGTTTTTCCATTTCTGGAGTGTTGAAAACCCTTTCTGTGCAAAGACATAAAGTCTGCTGCTTTTGTTGTCAATTTCAGTTATGCTGATCAGAGGTTCTGAATAATAGAAGTTCCCGTCATCCTCACTCGTAAGAATACGCCAGTCAGAATACCCGCTTTCAACTGATGCTCCTGCGATACTGATGTGAGGCATAATCGCGTAAACATTTCCCTCGCCATCAAATGCAATGCTTGACCGGTTGTCCCACACTTTTGTCGGTATATTGGTATTGATGCGATGCCAGGGTCCTGTTGTATCCTTGAAATAATGCATCTGTACGTTTTTCCCTGAAACATTTTCCCGTGAAAGCACATGAACCCGTCCCTGCTTATCTACGGCCATGCCTTCCTGGTTGATCAGTCCTGTACCGGTTGGGATTGTCCAGACTCTGCACGATCTGGTATTCTGACTAATAAATGAGCTTCCGGCCCGTGCGACAACAGCCCCTTCCATATCATGCCAGGTGAGGCCGTAGTCGTCACTTGTCGCATACATGAGGTCGTGGTTCATCTCACCACTTCCGGTCTCTCTCCAGCACCAGGCAGCATGGAGCCGGTTGTTATTATCAAATTGTAAACCATGAAAGTATGCTGTACAATTCCCTCCATTGTAGTCACCTTCAATAAACTGTCCCAGATTCCTCCATGTGCCGTTATTATTGTATTTCCATATTCTATTATCGCTGTCTCCGCTTGTGCCGATTCGTGTTGTAAGAACAAGTGTACTGTCGGGTGCTGTGATAAACCGGGGGTAGGTAACTGAAGTAACGGATTCTCCATCAAGGATACTGTTTACTGAAGTGAAAAGCCCCTTGCTCCATTGAAATTTGTCAGGGTTCGACAACAGCCCCGCAATCGACATCCTGTAATGAAGTGTAGAAGTATGATGGTCAAAAGAGAGATGGAGCCGTCCGTCCGCAGGAGAGATTCCCATTGATATTGTATTGTGGTTGTCATTTACACTCTGCTTGTAATCGGTCAATTCACAGCTTTCCCAGACTTTCGAGGAAACTTTCCGCCGTGCAACCGTTATGTATCGATCTGTGGAATAAAAAACCGCATACTGCCAGCCGTTAAAGGTTATCAGTGCATCCTGCTGAAAAGAGCAGCTGTTCAGATAAAGGTTCCCGTACCTGCTGTCGCGCCACTGGGACGCATTATCAGTGATTAAAGTCTCATCAACTTTTATGGCTGTTAATTCACCAAAGGCTATGGAAAAACAGAAACACAGAATGGAAAGAACGAAAAAACGCATTTTACACCTCATCTCAGCACAGAAAATTGCTTTCTTTATCCGAAGGGTTCTCTTCTAAGAGCATGGAGAGCTTCCTGCCCTTTAACCTAAAAGTCGCAGTTGGGGAGAACAAAAAACCGTAAGATGTTGAGATGATAAGGCTTGAAGGCATCGCAGGTCTTATCGGCAAGGTGATAAGATCAAGATGCCTGAAAGCCTTAGCGCTCAACAGATTACGATTTTTTGCCTCATCCAACTGCGATTTTTAGGTTTAATGATTATATAGAGAATATAAGCGCTTTGGGGGCAGGAAAGAGTGAAAAAAGAGTAAAGCGCCAAAGGCTGAATGTTCATGCTTCCGCTGCAGCTTTCATCTTACTGACACTTTTTAGAAACCACTAATCTTTGCCTGGATGTTAGTCGATTGGCCTGATCATGCCTAGGCTTTTTTTTTGGAAAAATCTGACCAGATATTCATCGATAACCTGAAATATGGACTGTAGAGAGCTGGCCTCCGAAGGAGGTTGTGGCCGTATACACAGACATGGTGAAAAACAAAATACGGCAAACATAACTATAGAAAAATCAATTGAATACGGGATATAGTGTATCCAAAATGAGCACGTTTTATACCAACAAACCTGTATTAAAAACAGTTTAATGGAAATTTGTGCATATATTATAAATGAAAATGGCGGGAAATATTGTCTATATAATATGGATTTGCTGTTACCAATATTTCTTAGAATTCAAAACCCGGGAGGGCTACACATTATGGCAAGTCAAGTTTTTAAGTCAATTTTTATCAAGATAAACCTGCTGTGCTTTATTTGCGGACTTGTGATGAAGTCTTCTATATTGGCACAAGATCTCCCGACAGCAAAATCGATTGCCGCAGAGATGGGCATTGCATGGAATATCGGAAATACAATGGAGGCAATCGGAGGGCCGACTTCCTGGGGTAATCCGGTACCGACTCAACAATTGATCGACTCTGTAAAGGCCGCCGGGTTCAATACGATCAGGATTCCATGTGCCTGGGATGGAAATGCCGATCAGGTTACATTCGAAATCAGTCCGGCCTGGATGGCTCAGGTAAAACAAGTGGTTGACTACTGCATTAAGGACAGCCTCTTTGTTATCTTGAATATCCACTGGGATGGCGGCTGGCTGGAAAACAAGATTGATTCGTGTGTAACCAACGCCACGATGCGTCAGAGGATTCAGGCCAAACAGGGCGCCTACTGGCGGCAGATCGCCACGGCTTTTCGCGATTATGATCGCCACCTGATATTTGCGGGTACAAACGAGCCTAATGTCAAAAACGGTGCTGCATCCATGGAGGTGCTGAAGTTCTTCCTCCAGACGTTTATCGATACAGTACGGGCCACAGGCGGCAATAACGCTTCACGTACACTTGTCATCCAGGGGCCAAACACTGCCCTTGAGGACACCTACAAACTGATGACTTCTTTACCAATTGACAAAATTGCCGACCGGCTTATGGTGGAAGTCCATTACTACCCTTACCAGTTCTGTCTTATGGAGCAGGATGCGGAGTGGGGGAAGGTTTTTTACTACTGGGGAAAGTACTATAAATCAACAACAGACACAGACCGCAACGCAACCTGGGGTGAGGAATCATATACAGATTCCGTATTCAATCTGATGAAAGTTCAATTTACAGATAAAAACATACCCGTGCTTCTGGGTGAATTCGGAGCGATGAAAAGGTTGACTCTTAAAGATGAGAGCCTCACAAGGCACATACTGTCCCGCCGCTATTTTTACGAGTATGTTTGTTCATCGTCAAAGCGCCACGGGATAATCCCGGTCGCCTGGGATGCAGGAGGCAAAGGTGATAAGACCATGACGATTTTCGACCGCAGGACAGGTGCTGTTTACGATCTGGGCCTTCTTAACGCGATGCGGCATGGATGGGGTATGCCGAAATTGGAAGGCGATACATCACTGGTACAGGTTGAAGCTGGTAATAATTCCCTGAAAATTCTCTATTCAGCGAAGGATTCCTTATGGGGACAGGTTAATCTGGGTGTTGTCAGGCCGGATATGACCACTTGCGATTCCATTATTGTGCGTGCCTATGTAAATGGGAAAACCGAATATGATTCTGCAGGGGTTTCAAAGTACGGGTATTTATCACTTAGCCTGGTGACAATGTCCAATAACTGGGTTTGGCGGGAAGCGTCACTTGGTAAATTGACCATGAATGATTGGGCAAATTACAGTATCCCTGTTTCAACAGATACACTGGATACAAATGCGCTTGTTCCGGCTGATCCTGCAAAGATTGATTTCTTTGCTCTTCAGGCATATTCTGCGGGGTACAGGGGAACGATATACATAGATTGGATTGTGTTCAAATCAAGTAACGGTACAAGTGATACAGCGTACTCCTTCAACCTGAATGCTCCGGAGGAGGGGGAGGGGAATGTTGATGCTGTCATGCTGATATCAACCGGTGCTGTTGCTGGCGATCAGGAATGGACAACTACGACCACAAGCAAATGGCTTACATCCACGGTGCCGTATCGTGCCTCCATTATCCCCGGTACCATTCATGCATTTATATACAATGGTATCATTCACGCGACCTGGAACGCTCCGGTATCAGGTAATGTGAAGATAATGCTGAAGGATCTGCAGGGGAGGAGTATCTATTCAGGCATGGTCAGGGCCAGCGCGGGAATGAACAGCTTGAAAATTCCGGCGGGCTATAGTGGAATGGCGCTTCTGCAAATCCAGCAGGGGATAAGGAAATTCACAGGCAAAGTAGTCTGTCGTTAATAGAGACGAGCGTTGGTTAATATCTGTTGACGATGTCCACATAAACTGCTATTTTGCATTATTACCTGACTTATGCATCAGGGCGTGAGGAAGTGCAATTGTCCCTGAGTCCAGGTTCATAAGCCAGGTATTATGAAAGTAAAGGGAGGACAATCATATGCTTCTGAAATTTCTGAAAGCCAAAGACCTGTTGTTTAAAACCCGTCCAGTTCATAAAACCCCATGAAATCTTACTGCTGATTCTACTATGCATTCAATATTTGAATTCGTTGATTACAGGAAATATCTTCGGGCATATTACATTGAACAGAAAAAGAAGAGCCGTCATTTCTCATACCGCTATTTTGCGGGTAAAGCAGGAATCAGTTCTCCATCATTTTTCAAGCAAGTCATTGACGGAAAGCGAAACCTAACAAGACCTGTAATCGAAAAATTCAGTTCTGCAATGAAATTGAGTCATAAGGAAGCAGACTATTTCCTCTGTATGGTCATGTTTGATCAGGCCAGGACATCGGTTGAAAAACAGCAGCATTATAATTCCATGCGTTCGATGGCTGGAAACTTCAAAGAGTCGGTGCTCAATGGTGATTTCTTTGATTACTTTGCACAGTGGTATATTCCAGTCATACGCGAACTGGTAACGCTGTACGATTTCAAGGATGATTTTAAAAAACTCGCTTCTATGATGAATCCTCCCATTAAGCCCTCAGAAGCCAAATCAGCCATAAAACTTCTTTTGAGACTGATGCTTCTTAAAAAGGATAACGATGGTTTTTACAAACAGACCGATACGGCGCTGATCGCAGATAAATCCGTTGTATCACTTGCATTACAGACATTCGCAAAAACAATGATCGACCATTCCAAACTCGCCCTGGAACAGGCAAATGTTGATGAACGGCATATATCAGGAATAACCATGGGTATATCGCCTGAAACCTATTCCCTGCTTGCGGCAGAAATTGACGCATTTAAAGGCAGAGTGAAATCGATTGTGAACAGAGATAAGAACAGTTCTGTTGTTTATCAGATGAATTTTGCATTTTTCCCGGTCAGCGGCAATACCGGAGGTTTGAAGGGACCGGTGGAACAATGAGAGCGTCTCTTGTTTTCGCAGTCGCTGTTCTCATTTTGTGCCGATGTGGTTTAGAACCACTTTCCGGTGGCACAACCGATACAGATAATATCCGGATATCTGCTGTAATGTACCAGTCCGACGGAAAATTTGCCGCTGGAGCATCTGTGATGCTTCGGTCAGCAGATTACCTTTCGGCTATCGATGAAGACACTATAGACAATAATGAGAAAAGAAAGACCGTAACTGATGAAAATGGCCGGTTTTGTTTCGATTCACTTGATAGCGGCAGTTATAGTATTGAAATTAATGACGAAAGGGAATCTGCGTTTCTTTTCCGGATAACAACGGGTAATGTTAATGAGCACGGCTCAGACATGGTACTCTCTGACACACTGAAGCCTTACGCAAAAGTACGCGGAAATGTCGATATAAGCACCTCCGCAGCTCCGCTTTATTGCCTTGTTTATGGCCTTGAAAGAAAAGTGCTTGTTGATTCTTCAGGAAATTTCGAATTAGGTAATCTTCCAGAGGGAGTCTACAGTTTTAAGATTATCTCTGAAGATGATGCATTCAAACCGGTTGTGATAAATGATATACATGCTTCATCGGTGAGCGAAACCAGGCTTCCTTTTGTGAACTGGAATTCTTCAAAAAAACTGTTCCTCAACACATCCGCAGCTGGAGCAGATATTTCCGGTCAGGTAACAGAATTTCCGGTTTTAATCCGTTTGAATGATTCAAACTTCAGTTTCGATTCTTCAGCCGCAGACGGTTCCGATATCAGATTTACAAATTCAAAGGGAGTTCTTCTCTCCCATGAAATCGAAAGCTGGGATAAGAGTGCCAGATCAGCGCAGATATGGGTTAAAGTCGATACAATAAAGGGAAATGACAGCACACAGCATATAATGATTTTATGGGGTAATTCAAATGACGTGAATCTTTCAAAAAGCAGTGATGTGTTTGATACAGCAAATGGATTTCAGGGGGTATGGCACTTTTCTGATTTCAAGGGAAATGAAACTTTCGATGCGACTCTGAACATGTTTAATGGTACTACCACTGAGGTCTACGGCGTTTCAGGATTGATAGGCTCTTCTGGAGAGTTTAATGGTTTGACAAGCAACGTTTTAATATCCGGTACAGCTGACGGAAAAATGAACTTTGCAGAAAATGCTTATTACACAATATCCGCATGGGTTTACACCTATGAGAATGATACAAGCTACTTCATTGCCGGAAAAGGTGATTATCAGTACAACCTGAAAATAAAAGATCAGCAGTGGTGTTTCGCTCTGTATACAGGTCAATCATCAAATGTACTGGAATTAAGGGACTCAATTTCAGAAAGATATAAATGGCGGCTCCTGACTGGTGTGCGGAAGGGAAACCGGCAGTATCTTTATATAAACGATGAGTGTGTTGATTCCACTGGTAAAATCATATCCGGAGATCCAACAGAGAATACAAACCATGATTTCCAAATAGGTGCAGGAAGTGAATTGACGAGTACCGGATTTAAGACATTCTACGGTAAAATGGATGAGGTCCGGATAAGTAATGTATCACGCGGCCCGAATTGGATAAAATTAAGTTACATGAATCAAAAAGAGGTTGATAAACTGGTTCAGTTTAAATAAGAGTCAGTAGTGTCAGGCGAAATAGTACCTGACTTATGCACCTGGCCCTAGAGGCATAATCCTTGTAGAAAGATTTATCGTTTTATAAATACCCTTGCCCATCCGCTGCTCTGAGAGCCCACAAAATAGAAACCTTCTGGAATATGAGCGGTATTCCACCAGCAGACTCCTGACAAATCAAACTGCATCTGTTCGACAAGCTTTCCAGTTGCATCGACAACACGGATCGGATAACCGGCTCTGTGCCGACTGGAGGTGATCAAAACTGTACGGTTATCAATATGAGCCGCTTTGATTTGTGATGCTTCAAGTGAACCGCTTATAGTCTTGACATGAGCCAAAGAAACCGTCGCGGTATCCCAGCCGGTAATCTGTTTGATTTTAGCTACCACCGAGTCTGATATCGCCCGGGCATCGGTGGTATCCGGGTGCCAGGTGCAGCCTTTTACCTCTTGTTTACATTCATAGAAATAGATTCCTTTATTGCCAAGGGTTGTTGTCTCAGCAGCTACGGCGGACCTGGTTGCCTGATCCATACATCCTGAGTATGAGATAAAAAGAATGTATGCGTCAGGATAATTGCCTCGGATGGTAGATACAAATGAGTGGACCGCAGCACTGTATTCGTTGTCAGCAGCACCCGAACTGTTATCATTGATTCCAAGAAAAATAGTGACAATGTCAGGTATCCATTTAGAGAAATCCCACTTCGGTGTTGACCCGCTGCCGATAGTGTCAAATGTGTTTCCATATTTTTGGGGTAAAGATGCTCTTCCACCCGGGCTTTTCAATAAACCGATACCGGATTCCGCCAGTATAATATCCTGTGCCCTGAATGCCTTGCTTGTAAGGCGCGCCCAGGTTTTGTTGGTATTTGTGTGCGCCTGCTGGTCACCACAGGCTTCAATAAAGTATCCGGCGGTCCAGGAGTCACCGAGGAACTCCATCTTACGCACCGGTTTGGCTGAAGGAGTGATTTTGCCGCCGTCTGACAAATAGATTCCGCTGAACGCCGCAATTGCCCAGTAAGGCTCATTGCGCCGGATTATTCGGATTACATGATCATCTGATGAAAGAGAATTTACAAGAGAATACTTATGGGGACCCCATGAGTCGGCATGCAATGGCGTGGATTGAAGTTGACCGTCGATTTCTATATCATAATACCCGGCCCCGTCGGTGAGCTCTATTTCAACAGTAGCCGTGCCGCTCACCTTAAACTCAATTGTAGAACCCGACCAGTTAAACCGGGGTGCTTTGGGGTTGGAATAATCAAATCTTCCGTAATAATTGATCGCTGGATCATCGGGAGAGATCAGTGTATCTGCAGAGAGATTACCAGAAGTAAAAAGCAGTAAAGCCACGGAAAGAAGCAGGAATGATTTTAAATAGTAACGATTAGAAAAAATCATCATAAAGAGGCAGAGGACCAGAAAAGGAAGAACAGGGTTAAAGGCCATGTAACTATCTCCAGATTACTTGTTTAAAGGAAAATAGTTGTTTCACAATGGCTATTGTATACCATCAGTAGAAAACCGTGGACAACACTGATGTTGCCCATAAACTACTCTGTCTGATTTATCTGGCCTATTCCGAGGCCTGACCTTAAGGGATGGCTTCAATACAAGTAATGATTAAAGGAAGATAACGATTTTTTGGAAGAGGGTGCCCCCCAATATAAAAAAATCTTAAGAATCAAGATTTTTGTGAGAAGGGTGCCCCCAATACAAAAATTCTTAAGAATCAAGATTTTTTGGGAGAGGGTGCCCCCAATACAAAAATTTCTTAAGAATCAAAACTTTTTGGAAGAGGGTGCCCCCTCTTTCGCTCCAGCCCGTCGAAGACGCCGGTCTTCCGCTATCACCCCTTGTTGTCCACCATTTGTGGAGGCAGGTATGGATATCACATTCGCAAACGCCTTTGCGGCCGCACTGTCGAACTGGTGGTAGATTAAAACTTATTGTAGCCTTTCGGAATTAAATAAGATAGGCCAGTTTCTATTCCGAGGCCTTACCGTAAGGAAGGGCATCAACAATAATATGCTGTTTAGAGGAGGGAACCCAAATAGAAGAGATTCTTAAGAAAAAAGAATCTTTGGGAAGAGGGTGCCCCCTCTTTCGCTCCAGCCCGTCGAAGACGCCGGTCTT
>Ga0123335_1007712_pt1 | contig 11882 bp, 8 predicted proteins | sample BiotimSIPDNA_2_FD_89707 | JGI IMG/M metagenome (GOLD analysis project Ga0123335, IMG submission 89707) | Anaerobic biogas reactor microbial communites from Washington, USA - Biogas_R2 time_0 SIP DNA | ecosystem: Engineered > Bioreactor > Anaerobic > Unclassified | place: Washington, USA... | reverse complement strand
CTGCTCATGCCACCGGCATTTCTGTCGGGTTTCTGTTTCCCGGTTCTCTGTCGTTACGTTATGGCCAGTCTGCCAGTTAAGGCAGCTTCATTCTTTTACTCATGCAACACGGTTGGCTCAGTTCTCGGGCCATTTGCCGCGACTTTTCTGCTGATTCCACTGCTGGGCATACAGCGATCTTTCATTCTCATCGGATCTCTGCCGATTTTCATTATTCTGATTGCTTTCAGAACTGTGGTAGGCCGGCTCTCTTACGCTCTTATTGGGGTAATTCTTGTGATGCTGATGATAAAGCCCGATCCGGGTTATGTTCCAGATGCGGGGCATGAACTGCTGGTTTATCAGGAAAACCGCGATGCGACCGCTGTGGTAACACGTAATCGGCGCGGTGAGATGAGTCTTTATATCAATGACCACGAGGCGGCAGGCACCGATTACACGCATTATCGTAATCAGATAATGATGTCGCTGGTGCCGCTGGCGTTGCATCCTGATCCACGACAGGTGCTGGTTATCTGCCTTGGCACCGGTGTTACCGCCGGCACCTGTCTTAGAGATACAAGAGTGCAAAGAGTCACCACGGTCGAGATTTCGCCTTCGGTCAAGCAGCTGCTGCCGATGTTTTACCCCTGGAATGGCCTTGCCAGCTTCGCTGAAGATCCTGACAGGTTCAATCTGGTCATCGATGACGGCCGGTCTTTTGTGACCAGCTCTGAGCAAAAATTCGATATAATCACCAGCGAACCACTGCATCCGAAACGTGCTGGAACAGTGAATCTTTATTCGCGCGAATATTATCAGCTATGTCGCAGGCGCCTGAACGAAGGCGGCATTGTCGCGCAATGGCTGCCATACCATGCAATGACACTCGACGAATTCAGATCGATCATCGCCACCTTTGCCGCCTCATTCAGATATTCGCTGCTCTGGATCGGCGAACAGGGGGTTCTTGTCGGCTCTGATCAGCCGTTGCAGCCAGATGACATAGCCGTTTCGCAATTGCTGGAAAAGCCAGCCGTCAGCGAACTTCTCGTTAAGGGCGGTTATAACATCGAAAACTTTCTGGCCGGTTTCTGGATGAACAAAGAAGGAATGCAGGCCTATACCGGTAACGGTATCCGCCTGCTCAGCGACGATCTTCCCTGGATCGAATACAGCCTGGACGGAAGCGACCACGACGTTTTCACGCCGATGATAAAGCATCGCCAGCCACCCCCGGTATTGTTCGGCAATCTCGAAAAATATGGCAGCGTTATCTATGACGCGGTTGAAGAGAATATTGATTTTCTCTACTATCGCATCCATCAGCTCGCCGGCGACGAAAAGGCGGCGGTCGAAACGGCGTCGCGCATGATGCGCTCACGTTATCAATCAGCCCACTTTTTCAAGATGTTCGAAATCATCAAACTAGATTCTGCCGATCAAACTCAGACAGATTGAACCACTTATCGAAACAAAAAACCGCCGGTTGCCCGGCGGTTTTTGATCGCTTAAAAAACTGAATTACTGGGTCTTTTCACCACATTCGGGGCAGAACTTGGCGCCGCCGGCGATGGTTGCATTGCACTTGGGGCAGCTTGCGCTCTGGGGCTTGCCGCATTCAGGGCAGAATTTGGCGCCTTCTTTGATCTGGGCTCCGCAACCGATACAGGCAACTTTGCCCTGGCTGTTGGGTTTTCCGCATTCGGGGCAGAACTTGGCGTTTGCGTTCATGGAAGCTCCACATGAGCAGCTGACGGTGGCACCCGCTGCCTGCTGAGGCTGCTGAACGCCCATTCCCATTCCGCCCATCATGCCCATTCCGGCACCGAGACCCATGCCAGCGCCCATGCCGACGCCCATTCCAGCCATGCCATTCGGATTGGCGGCGGCAGTGTTCATGGCGTTGAGGCGCTCGATGGTGGCGTAAGCGTTGAGGCCCTGATTGTTGATGTTGCCCATGGCATTGATAGCGTGTGCATCAGCCATTTTGTCAGAGATTTTGTCGATGCGCTCCTGAGTCTTTTCGTCGAAATCGGTGTTTTCGATTCTGAAGTCAGACATTTCGAAGCCGAGCGGCAGAAATTCAGGGGCGACCAGTTCGCTGAGCTTTTTCGAGAGCTCCATCCGCTTGCTGTCAACTTCGGCGTAGCTGTAGCCACTCTGAGCGAGAACGTCGGTAAGTGGCTGCATGATGCGGTCGACGATGACGTTGCGAATCGCACTGATCGGGTAAACTTCGGCGTTGCTGACGAATTCTGTGAAGAATTTGCGCGGGTCGGTGATGTTGAACGAGAAGTTGCCGAAGGCGCGCAGCCCAACCGGAAACTTGTAAACCGGGTCGGTGTACTTAACCGGCGCTTTGGTTCCCCATTTCTGGTTCAGGAAGGTGGTGATGCGAATAAAATAGACATTCGCTTTGTGTTCAGAGGTGAAGCCCTGCATGATCTTGCTGATCGTGGTCCAGAAGGGCAGGTTGGCGGTTCGCAGTTCGAACATGCCGGGGTAATCGTGAATGGCCTTGATCTGGCCTTCATACACGAATATGGCGGCCTGGCCGGGGTTGATAATGAGCTTCGAGGCATTCTTAAGCTCGTCATTGGTGCCGTTCCATCTCCAGATCAGAAGATCGGGATCAGCATCTTTCCACTCGATAACTGAACGCATCTGATTAGCAAAAAAGCCCATGTCGTTTCCTCCCGTGCTGGCATAAAATTCGAAGAACGTATAAACTTAGTTCAGTATAATAAAAATTCAGAAGTATATCAATGATCCTTTTGTAACATGCTGGAGAAAACATGTGTGACGAACTGAAACTGCATCAGGCGCTCGACGCCAAAGACGAGAAGCTGGCTCTACAGCTTATCGAAGCCGGCGCTGATGTCACCGCTACCGATATAACTGGAATAGCGCCTTTGCATCTGGCCGCCAAACACGGGCTTAAGGAAGCGACTGCCGCGATACTGCGAGCTGGTGCGCAGGTTGATGCGATGAATGTCGATGGCGTAACCGCTTTGCATCTCACCGCCGCCCGTTCGAAGCCGGAAACCTTTGCCATGTTGATCGAGAAAGGCGCCGATTTCAGGCGCATCGAGCGCGATGGCTGGACACCTCTGCACTGGGCCGCCTACCGCGGCTGTACTCCTATAGTTAAACAGCTGATCGAACTGGGAGCCGCTATCGATATAGCCGATGCCGACGGTTGGACCCCACTGCATCTTGCGGCCCAGCAGGGCTGTACGGATTCGGTAAAAGCATTGCTGGCTGCTGGTGCTGACACGAGCCGGAAAACAGAAAACGGCCAGACCGCTCTCGATCTGGCCGTTTCGCAGAAACGCGATGAAGTGATCAGGCTTCTGCCGTAGAGAAGCTCGGGTTGTCTTCGCGAACTTCCTCCTGGCTGATGCCGGAAACCTTGCTGAATTCGTCCGTGCTGATCCAGCTGTCGAGCTGTTTTGCCCGCAGAATCAAAAACGGGTGCGTCATTGTCGAAGTTATCAGAGCTGTATAGGTCTTGTTGATGAAAGATTCATCGGTGGCGTCTTCGTAAGCTCTGATCTGGCGCAAAAATTCGGCTTCGTCCATTTCGTTGTAAAGCTTGGGTGTGGCCGCTGCCATTTTCATGAAGGCGCGGTTGGCGACGTGCTGGTTCTGCACGCAGAGCAGGCCGGCGCGGTCGCAGGTCATTTCTGATTTTCTTTCCCAGTCGAAAAGGGCAAGCTGCAGACCGGTGCTGATCAGCGAAGAAACGCCAAGTGTGGCGGCCGCCGCGATATCGAGAACGATCTTGAAGTTGCGCGCCATGGTCTTATAGAGCACGTGTCCGCATTTGATGTGGCCGAGTTCATGCGCGAGAATAAAAAAGATTTCTTCTTCGTCCATTACTTCGATGAGGCCGGAAGTCAGCACGATAAAAGGCTTGGTTTCGCCGTAAGTATAGGCATTTGGCACCGGCGTGGTGGTGATGAAAAGATCTGGTTCCTGCATGTCGAGAATGCGGGCGGCATAACGCAGGGTTTCGCGCAGACGCGGCAGCATTTTTCCCTTTACCTGCACGTTGCTGGCCAGATTGGTGATTCTGAAAAACTGCTCGAAGCCGATTTCCATCAGCTTCTTAACGAGAAATTCAAAGCCGGGAATAGCTCTGAGTGCGCTGATGGCCTGGCGATCCCAGGGGTGCTGGAAGTCTTCGGCCTTGAGATTCGGGAAGGTCTTCAGGCGTCGTTTGATGGTGATGTCGTTTTCCAATGCCTCTCTCCTTGTGATTACCGGAATTTGAACGTTTGCTGCCTACAGCATAAGGCAAAATCGAATTTTTTCCAAGACCTTTGATTGTATTTCAGCCTGCGTCCTTTGTCTGTCTGCCTTCGTTGCATGGCAGGCAATGTTGTTGCCTGCCCCTCGCGCACTGTGTTACCCTTTGAACAAGCAAGACAGGACGCGGGGAAAGGTGATGTTCGACGCCAGTCAGGCCGGTCGCGGCAGTAATTTGAAATTTGGCACCTTCGCCGGTGTTTTTACGCCGAGTATTCTCACGATTTTCGGCGTTATCATGTTCATGCGTGCGAATTACGTTGTCGGTCAGGCCGGCATCATCAACGCCATTGCCATATTGGTATTATGCCAGTTCATCACCCTGCTGACGACGCTTTCGGTCGGTGCGATTGCGACGAACATGCCGGTTAAGGGCGGTGGCGCCTATTTTATGGTGTCGCGCGTGCTCGGAGCCGAATTCGGCGGTGCTATCGGCATCACTCTATTTCTGGCGCAGGTCGTATCGATCAGCTTCTATCTGCTTGGCTTCGCTGAAGCTGCGACCAAGTCGTTCGAGATTCTCGAACCCTATTTTCTTTATACCGGTCTGGCCGCCGCAGTGATTCTTTTTGTTATCGCGCGAATTGGCGCTGACTGGGCGATAAAGACACAGTATGTCATCATGGCGATACTGTTTTCGTCGATTTTCATCTATCTCACCGGCGCGGCGCGCAGTTTCTCAAGTGAGCGGTTCGCCGCCAACCTTTATTCTGCCAACTGCCCGATGGGTAGCAGCAATTTCTGGACGTTGTTTGCCATCTATTTTCCATCGGTGACCGGTTTTATCGCAGGCATCAACATGTCTGGCGATCTCGAAAAACCTGGCGAGAGCATGACGAAGGGAACCCTGTATGCCCTGCTGGTTGCCACGAGCGTGTATTTTCTGCAGATAATTTTTTATGGCGGTGGTTTTGCCAGGTCTGAACTGATCGAAACGCCTTACCGTGTGATGCTCGAAAACGCTCTGTTCGGCGCTGATTTTATGGTGGTAGCCGGCGTTTATGCGGCTACTCTGTCGAGTGCTCTCGGTCGTTTCGTCGGCGCGCCAAGAGTTCTGCAGGCAATTGCACGCGACGAGATCATTCCATTTCTAAAACCCTTTGCCAGAGGCTATGGTGCTGCTGATGAACCGCGTGCGGCTTTGTATTTCTGTGCTGCCGCCACTTTTGTTCTTCTCTGGCTTGGAGGCGACGGTTCTGGCGGTCTTTTTCTGAATCATGTCGCTGCAATCATGGGTATGTTTTTTCTGTTCACTTTTGGATTGCTTAATCTGGCTGCCTTTATCGAAGCATACTCGGCCAATCCTTCATTCAGACCGCGCTTCAGGTATTTTCACTGGTCGCTGGCTTTTCTCGGGTTTGTCGGCAGCTTTGGCTCGGCACTGCTGATCGACTTAAAGGCTGCTTTACTGGCTTTGTTGGTGCTTTTTTCTCTGGTATTTTATCTGCGCAAGCGCAAAATGGCGATTTCGTTTGGCGATGCGCGCCGCGGATTTTTGTATTCGCGCATCAGAGACAATCTTTTCATTCTCAAGCAGTTCGAAGACGACGTGCGCAACTGGCGCCCGTCGATTCTTACTCTGAGCGGCAATCCTTCTTCGCGTGAGACGCTGGTAACCTACTCAGTCTGGCTCAATGCCGGTAGAGGTCTGGTTGTTCTTGCCAATATACTGATCGGCAAACTGGCTGATCTTAGCCAGCAGCGACAGTCAGCCTGTAAGCAGCTCAACGATTTTCTCGATGAAAAGCGTATCCAGGCTTTTTCGCAGGTTGTTGTCGCCGATGATGTTCCGGCCGGTGTGCGCACCATTCTACAAGGATCCGCCTATGGCCCGTTACGCCCGAATCTCTTTATCTGCGGCTGGATGGGTGATTCACGCGATCCGGTCAAATATGTTTCTTATCTGCGCGAAGCGACCTATCTGAAGGTCAGTCAGATTCTTGTCTGCGATCGTGGTCTGCCGGACCCGCAGAAGTCGAAACGTATCGATATCTGGTGGCGCGGCCAGAAGAACGGGCCGTTGATGATTCTGATGGCACACCTGCTGTCACATAACTGGGAGTGGGGTAATTCACGTATTGTTCTCAAACGCGTTATTCAGAACCTGGAAGGACTCGAACAGTCGAGAAAAGCTCTCGAAGAACTGATCGAGTTCGCACGCGTCGATGCCGAAGCCGAGGTCGTTGTCTGCAGCGGAAATTTTACCGACACCCTGCACAATAATTCAGGTGACGCCGATTGCGTGTTTATGGGATTTGAGCTGCCAGAAGCCGACCAGGAAGAAAACTGGTTCAACAGTTACGAGAAAATGCTCAAAGGGCTGCCTACAACTTTGCTGGTGCATTCTGCCGATGCAAAAGACTATCTTTCACACGATTAGTATCCGAGCCAGCTGATGATGTCCTTGAGCAGCGATACTGCGCCAAGTCCAGCGATCAGTATCCATAATGGCAGTCGCAGGTTACGGCCGTCGATGATGACATTTTTTGTCTCTTCTTCAGGCTCGCTGATCAGGTTTGTCCACTGTCTGATGCCGTAAAAAAAGAACCCAAGCAGCAGCAGGAACAGGCAGAAGTTGAGTATTACGATCCACATGCGCTTAGCATAAGTAATTCTGCGCGCATTTGTAAAGAAGAAGTTAAGAGAAGCTCGCACAAAGGCACAGAGACGCAAAGAAGAGCATAGAGAGAAGAGGCTTTCTTAGATTGCGCTGATTGTAAAATTTTGCTCGTGCGCGTAATCGTAATCGAATATTCGGTGAAATCGGTGGATGTATTCAGCAGACGTATCAGCTGGCGTTGCTGATGGCGATGAGTTCAGAAATTGTGATGAAGCGATAGCCGTTGTTTTTAAAAGCCCTGATCAGGGTTGGCAGCATCTGGGCAGCGCCGGGGTGAATATCGTGAAAAAGTACTATGCTGCCAGGGCTTACTGAGCGCATGACGCGGTAGAGTATGCGGTCGGGGTTCTTATTTTCCCAGTCGCGGCTGTCAGAATCCCACATGATTTCGTGCCAGCCCTGGCCATGAATGAGCTCCCGCACTTTCTGACTGGTCTGACCAAAGGGCGGCCTGACGATCAGACAGGGTTTGCCGGTGATGCCACTGATCAGCTCGTTGGTTCGTCGCAGGCTTTGCAGGCCTTCAGCACTGCTGCTTTTGCCAAGACCACGATGCTCCCAGGTGTGATTGCCGACATCATGCCCTTCGGCAGCCATACGGGCTACTATGTCCGGGTAAGTTTCAGCGCGGCTGCCGACTACAAAAAATGTCGCTTTCGCCCCTTCACGTCTGAGGATGTCGAGAATCTCTCTAGAATAGGAATGGTGCGGGCCATCATCGAAGGTTAGCGCGATATAACGGTCTTGCGGAGCAGTCTTGAATTCTTTGATAATTTTGTCGCAGTCAGCCAGGCTGAGCGGCGTGAATACAGCGGGTGCGGTGCGTTCTGATCTGGCAGCATATGTAGAACCTGAGCTGTAGGTTCGTCCATTGCCCTGTTCAGTGTTGCCGCCTGGCAGCATCGGATAAAAATCAATGTTGCCAGTCTCGACCGGCGGCTTGTAACTGCCAAGAGTCAGTGGTCTGACCGGTTGCGTCGGAGGTAGTTGCACATGGTAGCCGAGATCGGCAAGTTGTCTGAGCGCTGGTTCAAAGCCTGGTTGTTGCTGTAAGCACAGTTTGAAGCAGTTGGCAGCGGCTGGCAGATTGCGTTCTTCTTTTTCGAGCAGTCCGAGGTTGTAGTAGATCCAGTATGACGAAGACCGGGTCAGGCCGGTTCGGAAAATCAGGCGCGCTTCTTCTTTGCGGCCGGCCTGTTTGAGTGCAGACCCAAGGTTATTGTAAAGGTGGATATAGTTGGGATCGATGTTAAGAGCATAACGCCAGAGGCGGGTGGCGTCATCGAGTTTGCCGGCTTGAGCGTAGATGATTCCGAGTGAGTTGAGTGCCGCAATATCTCGCGGATTCTGCCTGATGCGCTGACGCAGAGTCTCAAAATCCTTCATCAGGTCGGGCGGACTGGCGGTGCCAAAATCCTGCGCGCAAAGCCGCACCGGGCCATTTATTGAGCCCATAAACAGAAACACTATCAGCCACAATCTTGCCGCTGACAGAAATAGTCTGGTCACTAACAGTTTCATTGTTCCATATTATCGGCAGTTTGCTGCATATTCTTTGCGCTTGTTGGCAGAGAAATCACAATCTGTTCAAAACACGCCCAGATTCGGTCTCCGAGGTTCTGCAGTGGTTTCCTTTGCAGTTGATTAGCAGGCACTTCCAGGCTGAATCTACTCAGCAGATATAAAGCCAGCGCTCTTATATCAGCGCGTTCGCCTTCGGGTTCGTTTTTCAACAGATGCAGCAGCTGTTTTACTATCAGCGGCCTCTCTGTCGATGAAAACTGGAAAAGCACAGGCGTTCCGGCCATCAGCAGAATCTGGCGATGAATCGGTTCAGCCGGGTCAAAGGCTGCGGCCCGGCGCAGCTGGTTCAGGCGCTGACGCAGGCTGTCGTCGAACACTTCGGGGTCATCTGAGGCGCTGTAAAGGTAGAGCGTTTGCAGGATTATCGCTTCAAAAAGCATGTTCGTCTTATGCCCGATGAAAAGCGGCCTGAAATAAAAATCAGACTTGAGCAACCCGTCGTCGTCACGCCATTCAGGCAGCAACTGCCTTATCTTATGTAAATTCTCGAGATACTGGCTGGAGAAATCGCTGATAATGGCCATTATCGTGCCGGCACAGAGAGTCGGTGAGATTACACCATAATCTGGATGCTGGGGGAAATGGTAAGTTCCATCATATTCCTGCATTTCAGCAATCTCGCCGCCGATTTTACTGAGGGTTGTATCGGGAATACGCAACCCAGACGCGGCCGCTACTTTACAGGTTATTGCCAGCGGTAAGGCTGTATGGCATGAAAAGCAGCTGTTGCGTTTCTGAAAACTCAATACTGACTCTGCCAGGTCCTTGAGTTCGTCTTCAAGTTGTCTGATGCGGGCGGGAGTGGCTACAAACAAGGGAGGAGTTCCGGACTGACCGATACCAGCTGTTTTGAAAATGGGCTTGATTTGCAGCTGGTTCCCGGTAGCGCCATAGAGGTTGAATCTGAGTCGCTTTTTATCGTCACTGAGGTGTGAAATAAAGCCGCGGCCGGCTATTGTAATTACTGCTGCCCGGCACAGGCTGTTGTCTCCCCATAGAGTCTGTGATGCAGCTGGCAGATCGATGCTGTCGAAAGACCAGCTTTGTTTGAAGCGCATGGTCAAGTCATCGCCTTCGCTAATCATTTCGTAAACAGGGTTGCCAAATATGTCTGAAACTTCGGCGTGGGCACTCAGCGGCAGAGCGCTGTGTGGTAGAACAGACAGAACGCAGATAAAGCAAACCAGCATGCAGCGTGTGCGCGCGCTAATGCCGGGGCGTTGCAGGTCTGTGTGTTTACTGATCCTTGCTGATTCCATATTTTTTCAGTTTGTAATGCAGGCTTTGTCGGGTCAGTCCGAGTGTCGCCGCCGCGCGGGAATAGTTCCAGTCGGCAGCATGCAGAGCCTGTAATATTATGTTCTCTTCGATACGGTTGATCGTTTCGGCGAGAGGTTGTGAGCTGTCTATCTGCACGATGTTGTCTATATTTTCGGCATCGGGCAGGTTGAGGTCCGCTGCGGTCAGTTCTCCGCTTCGTTTAAGTATGACAGCGCGTTCTATGCAGTTTTCGAGCTGTCGTATATTGCCCGGCCACTCATAATTTCGCAAAGCTTCGAAAAAATCGGCACTGCCGCCTGTAATTTTGCGGTTGTGGCGTTCTGAGTAATATTTGATGAAAAACTCGCTGAGTTCCCGAATGTCGTCACGTCTTTGGCGTAGCGGCGGGAGTTCGATTTCAACGACATTTATACGGTATAGCAGGTCCTCGCGAAAATTGCCGGCAGCTACCTCTTTGCGCAGAGTTTTGTTGGTCGCTGCAATTATGCGCACATCAGATTTGAGCTGTTGCGTTGAGCCAACCTGCTTGTAAATTCCATCCTGAAGAACGCGCAGCAGCTTTGCCTGCCCCGACAGCGGCAGATCTCCTATTTCGTCGAGAAAAAGGGTGCCGCCCTCGGCCTCTTTGAACAGGCCGGTTTTATCGGTGTAGGCATTGGTAAAACTGCCTTTTTTGTGGCCAAACATTTCGCTCTCGAAAAGCTGTTCAGGAATGGCGCTGCAATTAACTGCAACAAAAGGCATATCGCGACGCTTTGAACTGTCATGAATTGAGCGCGCGATGAGCTCCTTGCCAGTGCCGCTTTCGCCGTAAATCAGCACGGTGCTGCTGGTGTCAGAAATGCTGTCGACTATTTTGTGTACCTGACGCATCACTTCTGAATGTCCTATCAGCTCCTTATCGCCGCTGACGGTCTGAGAAAGGTTGCGGTTTTTTAACACCTGGTTAACTGCATTCTTGAAATCGACCAGTTCGAAGGGCTTGAGCAGATAGTCGCTGGCGCCAAGTTTTATTGCGGTAATCGCAGTTTCTACCGATGAAAAAGCAGTCATGAGAATACAGCTGAGATCGGGTTTGAGTTGCTTGATGCGGCCGAGCAGCTCTATACCAGACATGCCGCTCATGCGGATGTCGGAAATGACCAGATCGACGTCGCGTCTGGTTATGAAATCAAGGCCGCTGGTCGGGTCACTGAAGTCGTAGACTTCGAATCCTTCAAGCTCGAGTGCTTTTTTCAGGGCTTTGAGCAACTTTACTTCGTCATCTATTACTACTATGCGGCTTTTCATCTGCGATCTTCTCCTGTTTTGTCATCTTCTGGCTGTGCTATGGGCAGGCTTATGCAGAATTCGGTAATGCGGTTATCGATTCGGCGCGCTTCGATTGTGCCATGATGGCCATCGATGATCGCCTGGCAGATTACCAGTCCCAGGCCGGTTCCCTGTGCTTTGGTCGTGAACAGTGGCTCGAAAATGTGTTCGGGCAGGCACTGAAAGCCAGGACCGGTATCCTGCACCCTGATCGTAAAATGGTCTGATTCTAACGCCGCGGCAATATTCACGCACCGGGTCTGCTGATCGCTCATCGCTTCGCCAGCGTTTCTGATCAGGTTGTAAAAGACCTGATGCATGGCCTTGCCATCGACCAGCAGATCACCTTCGCTGACGGTTGAGGAAAATGCCAGCTCGAGCTCGTTGAATTCGGCGACAGCTGCCATCTGTGAGCGTATCTGACCAAAAAACGCTGCGAAGTTCATGCGCGCCAGCCCCGGCTGCATGCGGCCGGTATAGGTGCGCAGAGTCGCAATAATATCACGGCAGCGCTTTACTTCTTCGATTATTTCGTCAAATTCTTCGGGTGCTATGTTGCCATTGCTGGCGGCGGCCTCCTTGAGCATGCCGGCAGTCACCAGTATTGTACCGAGCGGGTTGTTTATCTCATGCGCTATGCCTGCTGAAAATCGCCCGAGTGCCGCCATTTTTTCCTTGGTTGCGAGTTCTTTCTGAACTTCGATAAGTCGGTTCTGAGCCAGAGATAACTCGCGCACCATGTGGTTGAAACTGTGGGCGACGTTTTCTATTTCGTCGCCGCTGTTTTTCATCG
>Ga0123335_1007710_pt1 | contig 11884 bp, 7 predicted proteins | sample BiotimSIPDNA_2_FD_89707 | JGI IMG/M metagenome (GOLD analysis project Ga0123335, IMG submission 89707) | Anaerobic biogas reactor microbial communites from Washington, USA - Biogas_R2 time_0 SIP DNA | ecosystem: Engineered > Bioreactor > Anaerobic > Unclassified | place: Washington, USA... | reverse complement strand
CGAGTCGATCATGAGAAAGGTGGCTGACAACTGCTATCTGCCGGCCAACGCGATAATCCTCGAACAGATCCAGAAAAACAAGGGCAAGTTTAAAGTGACGTTTTCACTTACCGGTCTTGTGATAAAGCAGTTCCAGCTGTATGCCCCGGAAGTCCTGGATTCATTCAGGAAGCTGGCTGAAACGGGAATGGTGGAATTCCTGGCCGAAACAGAGTCGCACTCGCTTGCATCAATAAAAACGAGAAGCGAATTTGAACATCAGATCAACGCTCACAGGGAAATGCTCAGGGAACACATCGGCTATGAAAGCACTTCTTTCAGAAATACCGAACTGATCTATTCCGACCAGATAGGATCGTGGGTCGCCGACATGGGATTCAAATCGATGCTTACGGAAGGAGCCAAGCATGTTCTCGGATGGAAGAGCCCTAATTTCCTTTATTGCAATTCCATCAACCCGAGGCTGAAAGTGCTTCTGAGAAACTTTGTACTGAGCGATGATATTGCCTTCAGGTTCTCAAACAGGGCATGGGCTGAATGGCCTCTCACAACCGACAAGTATGCAGCATGGATAGCCAAAATAGCACCCAAGAGCGAACTGGTCAACATCTTCCTCGACTATGAGACATTCGGGGAGCATAATCATAAGGACACCGGGATATTCGAGTTCCTGGAACATCTGCCCGCGACAATCCTGAAGAAAACACCATTCAAATTCATGACACCGACGGAGGTGGCGGAAAACCTCCAGCCTGTCTCGGCTATCAGCGTTCCTTCCCCCATTTCATGGGCCGACGAAGAACGTGATATTACAGCATGGCACGGTAATGAACTTCAGGTTGCCGCCCTTGAGAAACTATATAACCTCACTGACAAGGTGAACAGATGTGATGATGTCCAGATAAAAAAAGACTGGGAATACCTTCAGGCAAGCGACCATTTCTACTATATGGCCACGAAGTTCTTTTCCGACGGTGCCGTGCATGCATATTTCAATCCATACGACACTCCCTATGATGCTTTTATGAACTATATGAACGTGATAAGCGACTTTGAGATCAGGGTCAACCGTTTCGTTCCCGACAGGGATAGCCATGCCGAAATATCAAAGCTTAATGAGCTGATAAAGGAAAAGGAATCCATTATCGATGAGCAGAAAGCCCAGATAGACGAACTTAGGAGGAAGTCGGCAAGCAGAAGGAAAACTGAACCGGCAACCGCACCGATTCAGGCGGTAAAGACGAAAACAAAGACCGCGGGAAAAAAAATAACTGCAAAAAAATCGAAGCCGGGAAAATCTTCTAAGTAAATCTGAGTTATAATCTTAAGTGATATAAGCTTAAAATCTGAACCAATATATTGTATAATGAATGTTGAACTAATTTTTGAGACCAGTTGGGAAGTATGCAACAAGGTCGGAGGTATTCATACTGTAATTTCAACAAAAGCGCTGAACATAGTCAATGAGCTTGGCGATAACTATATTACCATCGGGCCCGATGTGTGGAGAGAAGACATTAAAAACCCGGAGTTCATCCCTGATGAATCCTTGTTTCCCGAGTGGAGGCCATTGGCTGAAAAAGAAGGGCTGAGAGTTAAAACCGGCCGCTGGAACATTGCCGGGAAACCTATTGTTCTGCTTATTGATTTCACGCCTTATTTCGGACAACAGAATGAGATATTTGCCAGGTTCTGGGAAACATATAAACTCGACAGTATAACCGGACAATGGGACTACGTGGAGCCTGCCCTGTTCGGATTTGCCGCCGGAAAGGTAATTGAAAGCTTTACATCGTGCTACCGTGAGCACCATAATATCATCGCGCAGTTTCATGAATGGATGACCGGTACGGGAATACTGTACCTCGAAAAATCCGCTCCATGGATAGCCACAGCCTTTACCACCCATGCCACAGTGTTAGGGCGATCGATTGCCGGCAATAACAGGCCTCTCTACGGTAAACTCAAAGAATATAATTCCGTTCAGATTGCCAGGGAATTCAACGTGGTTGCAAAACAGTCGCTTGAAAAAATATCGGCTGCCGAAGCCGATGTATTCACAACAGTAAGCGGGATAACCGCGAAGGAATGTTCATACTTCCTCGGTAAGGACGTCGACCTTGTGACTCCCAACGGCTTTGAGGATTCATTCGTCCCTCCTGCCCAGGAATTCGCAAAGAAACAGCAGGCAGCAAGGGATAAACTGAGAAGTGTCGCTGAGGCAGTACTCGGATATAAACTTGACGAAAACTGCATGTTCATTGTAAACAGCGGGAGATATGAATACCGCAACAAGGGCGTCGATATCTTCATAGACTCCCTCGGAGAGCTTAATAAGGAAGAAAAGCTTGACCGTGAATGCGTTGCATTCCTTCTGATGCCTGCTTACCACCGGGGGCCCCGCGAGGATCTGATAGATATTCTGTACAATAACGGTTCGCCGAACGGGGTCGACCGTTACCTGACTCATTGCCTGCATTATCCGTCAAGCGATCCGGTGCTCGGAAATATAAGCCGTAACGGGCTTACAAATGAAAAGAAGGAAAAGGTCAAGATTATATTTGCACCCTCATACCTGAACGGTAACGATGGAATATTTAACCTGTCGTACTACGACCTCCTTATAGGCTTCGACCTGTCGGTGTTCCCTTCATACTATGAACCCTGGGGATACACCCCCCTCGAAAGTCTTATGTTCTCCATTCCGACCATTACTACTTCGCTCTCGGGATTCGGCCTGTGGGTCAAGGAGTATTGCAAGGACCATGGAAACGGAATTGCAGTAATAGAAAGGACCGATGACAACGAAAAAAGTGTTGTCAGCGATATCAGGGATTTCATAAGGAAATACCTGAGCCTTTCCGAAGGAGAGATCAGGGAAGCCAGGTTCAGGGCTCATGAGATATCCAGGATAGCCATGTGGGACAACCTGGTGAAGTACTACTTCGAGGCCTATGAGATAGCCCTGGAACAGAGCAGTATAAGAAGAGAGGAGCCCCGGGAATTCGCTCAGTTTGTTGAGGCTCCGGGCAGAGAGGTACGGAAACCTCACCAGATACCTGTCTGGAAGGATATTTACATACAGAGCGATGTTCCCGACAAGCTGTCATCGCTCAAGGAACTGGCCAACAATCTCTGGTGGTCGTGGAACACGGAAGCTGAATCTCTCTTCAGGAGAATGGATCCCTCACTCTGGGAAAAGGTTCAGCATAACCCCAAACTGCTTCTTGAAAAGATAGACTATAAACGACTGCTGGTCCTCGAGGATGACGACGAATTCATTACCGATCTCGATAAGATAATGAAGACTTTCAGGGACTATATCAGTAGGCTGTGGGATAAAGATAAACCGTCGGTCGCCTATTTCTCCATGGAATTCGGGATACATCCCTGTCTCAAGATATACTCCGGAGGCCTGGGAATACTTGCCGGCGATTACCTTAAGGAAGCAAGCGATTCCAATGTGAACATAATCGGTATAGGCCTTCTCTACCGCTTTGGCTATTTCAAGCAGAAACTCGGACTTAAGGGAGAACAGCTCACCATCTATGAGGCCGAGGAATTCTCGCGACTGCCCATCAGTCCTGTCAAGGATGCCGAGGGAAAACACCGTACGGTAAGCATAGTCTGGCCGGGAAGAACAGTGAATATCCGGATATGGGAAGCAAAAATAGGCAAGGTGTCCCTCTTCCTGCTCGACACTGATTTTGAAGATAACCTGCCCGAAGACCGTTCGATAACCCATTACCTCTACGGAGGCGACCATGAGAACAGGCTCAAGCAGGAACTTATCCTCGGTATCGGAGGCATAAGGGCTCTTAACGAAATGGGAATCGTTCCCGAACTCTACCACAGCAACGAAGGCCATTCGGCTTTTATCAGCCTTGAAAGAATAAGAAGACTAATCGAGGAGTATCATCTTACTTTCGATCAGGCCGTCGAAGCAATAAGGCCATCCACCCTGTTCACCACTCACACGCCGGTGCCGGCAGGCCATGATGCCTTTGAGGAAGATCTGCTGAGAAAATATATTTCACATTATCATACAAGGCTCAATATAACCTGGGATCAGCTGATGGATCTCGGGCGCTGCCCCGGAGATGCCGACAGAAAATTCAACATGAGCTTCCTGGCAACTTATATGTCGCAGGAACTGAACGGGGTTAGCAAGCTTCACGGCGAGGTTACACAGGGGCTCTTTAATAAACTGTGGCCCGGATATCTTAAGGAGGAGCTTTATATCGGCCATGTCACCAACGGTGTCCATTATCCTACATGGATAGCTCCGGAGTGGCAAGAAGTATACAGGGAACTTCTTGGAACTGCCAATTTCGACCAGACCGACAGAAGCCTCTGGGAGAAACTCTATACTATTGACGACAAAAAGATCTATGAAGTCAAGACTGCACTTAAAAAGAAACTCTTCGTGAACATACGGAAGAGACTGCAGTCTGATATGATCGACAAGCATGTAAGTCCACGCACCCTCCTGAATATAAGCACTCATCTGAACGATAAGGCGCTGACTATCGGGTTTGCACGCAGGTTTGCCACTTACAAAAGGGCTTCCCTTTTGTTCAGGGATATGGACAGGTTGGCAAGGATAGTCAATGATCCCGACAGGCCGGTGCAGTTCATCTATGCCGGAAAAGCCCATCCGCACGACGGCGGTGGACAGGATCTGATAAAGAGGATAGTGGAGATTTCCCAGATGCCTCAGTTTACAGGAAAGGTTCTTTTCCTCGAGAATTATGACATAGAACTGGCAAAACGCCTTATACAGGGAGTCGATATCTGGCTCAATACTCCTACCCGCCCGCTGGAAGCTTCAGGCACAAGCGGTGAAAAAGCAGTGATGAACGGCACAATCCACTTCAGCGTGCTCGACGGATGGTGGGTCGAAGGATACCGGGCCTACGCGGGATGGGCTCTCCCCAAGAAAAGATCGTTTACCAACCAGGAACTCCAGAATGACGTCGATGCTGAAACAATCTACAATATGCTGGAATACGAGATAATACCCGCGTATTATTCCGCGGATGAAGAAGGCGTACCGGTAGAATGGATAAGCCATATCAAGAACACCATGGTAAAGATCGCCCCGGAATTTACCATGCGCAGGATGCTTGACGATTATATCGACAGATATTACTTGAAACTGTGGCCAAGAAGCAAGTATTTCAAGGCTAACAACTTCGAGAAAGCCAAGGAAATGGCTTCCTGGAAAAATACCATGAGGCAGGAATGGGACAATATAGAAGTCCTGAATTACAGCTTCGAACAGCCCAATGATAATGTCTATCATTCAGGACATGATTACAGGGCTGAGATAGCATTGAATATAAAGAAGATACCAAAGGAAAATGTCGGAGTCGAATTCGTTTTCACCCAACTTAACAAAGACGGGGAATATGAATTTGTCGACAGCCAGGAATTCAAGCTGGTCAGCGGCAAGAACGGGAAATGCCTGTACAGGGCTAACCTGGTTCCTGAAAAAGCGGGTACCTTCTTTTACGGTATAAGGATTTATCCGAAACACAAGGACCTTCCGCACAAGCAGGATTTCTACCTGCTCAGGTGGATCGATTAGATATCGGTGGCCCTCCTTGTGGGCTCAATCTTTAGAACCAGTCCGGTTCGCGAAGGCAGATACAGATACAGATGAAAAGGCTGGTCGAGTGTCTGCCTTTGTGTTTTTCTTATGGAGGTATAGCTGACGTTCCTTTTTAACCTGTCAAACCCGCCGAATTCGGGATCATCAGTATCCAGTACAATCCGGAATTTTCCCTTAACCGGAATTCCATAATCGGTGAATGACTTGTTAGGATGGAAATTGAATACCATCAGGAACTCTCCCCTGGTGAAGGCAACTATCTTGTCATGATTATTATCATAGATCCTGTTCACGGATCTTTCGTCGAGAATCCTGAATTCCCTGTGAAGCTTAAGCATGGCATTGTCGAACTTCATCAGGAACGAATATTTCAGGTCTTCATTCATGGCAAGATGCCACAAGCGCCTGGCATACTTGTAACTCCAGTTATTATCTTCACGCGGGAAATCAATCCATTCCGGATGGCCGAACTCATTGCCCATGAAGTTCAGGTAGCCTCCGCCCGAAGCACAGAAAGTGATCAGCCTTATCATCTTGTGAAGGGCTATACCGCGATCGAGAGTCAGGCTGTGATACGATTTTGACATACCAGTGTACATCTCTGCATCGATCATCCTGAATATAAGTGTTTTGTCGCCAACAAGAGCCTGGTCGTGCGATTCGCAGTACGATATTATCTTTTCTTCGGGACGGCGCTGGCTCAGCTCATGTATAAGCTGCCCCATGTCCCAGTTCTCATCAGGTGTGTCCTTGACGAGTTTGATCCAGTAGTCGGGAACACCCATCGAGAGCCTGTAGTCGAAACCGTAACCTTTCTCCCGGCAGGGAGCCGCCAGGCCCGGCATGCCGCTCATCTCCTCAGCCACGGTGATAGCTTCAGGCTTAAACTGATGTATGGTCTTGTTGGCCAGATAGAGATAGACCAGGGCATCCTCATCCTGACCGCCGTCGAAATACTCATCATACCTGGTGAAGTTTTTCTCGAGTCCGTGATCGTAGTAGATCATGCTTGTTACACCATCGAACCTGAAACCGTCGAATCTGTATTCCTCGAGCCAGTACCTGCAGTTGGACAGGAGAAAATGCAGAACATGGTCTTTACCGTAATCGAAGCAAAGTGAATCCCATGCAACATGATGCCTCCTTGGTCCGGTGTGGAAATAAAGTCCGGGCGAACCGTCAAACAGCCCCAGCCCTTCTGCCACATTTTTCACCGAGTGGGAGTGGACAAGGTCCATTATAACCCTTATCCCCGATTCATGGGCTGTGTCGATAAGTTCCTTAAGATCTTCAGGAGTTCCGAAACGGGAGGAAACGGCGAAAAAGTTTGATACATGATAACCAAATGACCCGTAAAACGGGTGCTCCTGGATTGCCATCAGCTGTATGGTGTTGTAACCCGACCGTACAATTACGGGTAGCACGTTTTCGGTGAATTCGCGGAAGCTTCCCACCTTTTCATAAGGCGTAGCCATGCCCACATGGGCTTCGTAGATGACAGGGGCAGTCGGCGCCGGCCTGAAATCCCTAATCTTCCATTTATATTCCTTTTCCGGACACCATACCTGTGCTGAAAAAATCTTGGTGATATCGTCCTGCACCAGCCTGGTTGCATAGGAGGGAATCCTTTCACCCCTGCCTCCTTTCCAGTGAACGGAAAGCTTGTACAGGTCGCCGTGATTAAGCGCTCCGGAAGGTAGTCTTATCTCCCAGTCACCGTCGCGGTTTATCCGGCTCATCCTGTAGGCGGACTTTTCCTTCCAGCCGCTGAAAACACCTGTGAGAAAAATCTTTTCGGCATTCGGGGCATATTCCCTGAATACCCATCCGTCGCCGTCGCGGTGAAGCCCGTAGTAGAAATGCCCTATAGCAAAATCCTTGAGCTCGCCGTCACCGCTAAGCTCAGATTCCTTTGCCCGGCATTTTTTAATACGGCTTTCTATAATTTTCCTGAAAGGATTCAGCCAGGGATCGGACAAGTAAAAATCTACAGGATTCATGGTAGTTTTATAAGGAGATACACTCTATAAAAATACAAAATCTAAATTACTTTTTTATCCCGTTTTGAAAGGCTTTCTTATTTTTGCCTGAAGAATAGTTAAAGGACGATGATCTTTCAAGACGGAAATACTTACCCTTCGCTCAAAAGTCCTTTTGTAACCGTTGGGGTTTTTGACGGAGTCCACCTGGGACACAGGGCTCTTCTTGACCGGCTTGCACTGAAAGCTGCCAATGCAGACAGGGAGTCAGTTGTCATTACCTTCGACCCGCATCCGAAGTTTGTGCTACCGGGTCCGAAGGACGACCTTAAATTACTGTCGACGCCTGAAGAGAAAATGGAACTGCTTCTAAAGTCGGGGATAGATCATATTATCGTAATGCCTTTTACCAAAAAGCTTGCCGCCATGGATACCGGCCGGTTCATCAGTGAAATCCTTGCCGGCAGGATAGGAACGGGATTTCTTCTGGTGGGATATGACAACCATATCGGAAAAGGAAGGGATTCCGGCTTCGACAGCATAAGCCTGCATGCCGGCCTTAACGGTATCGGAACGGAACAGATTGAAGGCCTCAGGGGCACCGAAGGCATTATCAGCTCCACTGCCATACGCCAGGCCCTCCTGAACGGCAGGCTCGAAACGGCAAATGCATGCCTGGGATATTCCTATTCCCTGAGCGGAGAGGTAATTCCCGGAAACAAGCTCGGCCATGTCCTGGGATTCCCGACAGCTAACCTGAAACCACCTGACAACAAGCTGATCCCGGCCGACGGGGTATATGCCGTTGAGGTTTATATCGGCAGGGAAAAATACAGGGGGATGCTGAGCATAGGTATGAACCCGACCGTGAACAACGACAGGAAGATCAGAACGGTGGAGGTTCATATATTCGATTTCAGCGGCGATCTTTACGGAAAGACGCTAAAGGTTGTTTTCAGGTTCCGGCTCAGGGACGAAAAGAAATTCGAAAGCGTGGAACATCTTGCCGCCCGGATGAAACTCGACATGATCGAATCACTGAGATTGCTGACTTGAACAAGCCCATTGATTTTATTGTTAACTTTGCGCGAATCATAAAACTGAATAAATGAACCAGATTGTTTCTGTTGAAAATTACCGGGTTAAGGATATCTCCCTGGCTGCTTTCGGAAGAAAGGAAATCGAAATAGCGGAAAAGGAAATGCCGGGACTTCTTGCAATAAGAAAGAAATACTCTTCCCAGAAACCCCTGAAGGGAGCAAGAATCACGGGTTCGCTTCATATGACAATCCAGACAGCCGTTCTGATTGAGACACTTGTAGAGCTTGGAGCCGATGTCAGGTGGGCAAGCTGTAATATATTCTCCACACAGGATCACGCGGCAGCAGCAATAGCTGAAAGAGGAATCCCGGTATTTGCCTATAAGGGTGAATCGCTTGAGGAGTACTGGCGCTTCACGGCGATGGCCCTTACTTTTCCCGGAGGAAAAGGACCCGGCATGATTGTTGATGACGGCGGCGATGCCTCTCTTCTCGTTCATCTGGGATACAAGGCAGAGAAAGATCCGTCTATACTCAACACGAAGCCCTCAAGCAGGGAAGAAGGAATTATTTTCGATACGCTTAAGGAGATTCTTAAGCAGGATCCGGGTAAATGGCACAGGCTTGTCAGCGAGCTGAAAGGTATTTCAGAGGAAACAACCACGGGGGTTAACAGGCTTTATCAGATGATGGAAAAAGGAGAACTGCTGGCTCCCGCCATCAATGTGAATGACTCGGTAACGAAATCAAAATTCGACAACCTCTACGGATGCCGCGAATCGCTGGCTGATGGCCTCAAAAGGGCCCTCGATGTCATGATAGCAGGAAAGGTGGTGCTGGTCTGCGGCTACGGTGATGTAGGCAAGGGTTGCGCCAAATCGATGAGGGCATACGGGGCAAGGGTCATTGTTACCGAAATAGATCCTATATGCGCCCTTCAGGCATCTATGGAAGGTTTCGAGGTGAAAACGGTTGAGGATTCCCTGGCCGAGGCAAATATTTTCGTAACAGCAACCGGCAACAAGGACGTGATCACCCTCGAACATATGATGAAGATGAAGGATCAGTCCATCGTATGCAACATAGGTCATTTTGACAATGAGATACAGGTGGACCTTCTTAATGAAATGAAAGGAACCAGAAGGGTGAACATCAAGCCCCAGGTTGATAAATATGTGTTCCCCGATGGTCATGAGATCTTTCTGCTTGCCGAAGGCCGACTGGTTAACCTGGGATGTGCAACCGGACATCCTTCATTCGTTATGAGCAACTCGTTCAGCAACCAGACTCTTGCCCAGATCGAGCTCTGGATAAAGCCTTATGAGATTGGAGTTTACAGGCTTCCGAAACATCTCGACGAAGAGGTGGCAAGGCTTCATCTCGATCAGCTGGGAGTTAAACTTACCAGTCTTTCGGAGGAACAGGCAGCTTATATCGGTGTTGACCGGAACGGACCCTACAAACCCGACCATTACAGGTATTGATCTGTTAAAACGGACTGAAAATGAAATATCTGTCATTCAAAAGATTGTTGCCGATAATTCTTTTACTTTTTCTTACCGGTGCGGTATGCGAAGCCCAGAAGGTTAAAAAAGGCAACCGTAATCCTGAAAGGAGTATTTTTGGAAAAAGCCTTAACACCAGGCAGGTGAAATACAGGGAATCTCCAAGCGTGGTCAGGGCAAAGAAGAAACAGGAAGCAGATCAGAAGAAGCTGGAGAAAGAGTACAACGAATACGTGAAAGATCAAAAAAAGCGGGCAGTGGCAATTCAGTCACCCGCCGTTCAGGAACGGATGGCGGCAAACCGTAAGGATACTGATCTGAAGTACAAGGAGAAAAAGAAGAAAAGAAAATCTTCGGAAAAGAAAGCAGGAAGGAAATACCGCTAGGGGAGAAGAGAGTGGAAAGTTAAAAGTAGAAAGTTAAAAGTAGAAAGTAGAAAGGGGAAAGCGGTATGCGAACAAGCACAGGGCGAAAGAGTGGATAGTGTTAAGTGTTCAGGGTTAAGCGTTTAGCGTCCTTCGAAGAAAGATCCCCCCGCTTGAGCGGGGCAGGCTCTCCACTGGAGGGGATCCATCCGATACAACCTTCGCTAATTCCTCATTGTAAGAGACCTGCAAGACCTGCACGACCTTCAAGATTTATCCCAGTGCCCCGTCCCCTGTGACCCGTGCCCTGTGCCCTGCGCCCTGTGCCCTGCGCCCTGTGCCCTGTGCTCTGCGCCCTGTGCCCTGCGCTCTGTGCCCTGCGCCCTGTACCCCGCGCCCCGTGCCGCTCTTATCGCTTGTTGCCTGATTAACAGCACTGTAGTTCATTGTTTGTTAATCGAATGACTGTTATATTAATTGAATAATTCATTGTTAATCAAGTGGATTTTAACAGAAACCGGTAAGCACTAAGCGGTAATCTGCCTTAATTACTTGTTTTATACCAGTTTTGACCTTCTTTTTTTTGGAAATTCATTGAAGCCTTCTTATATTTGTTACTGAAGAGTTCCGGGATTTCCGGGATTCTTCTTGTTTTTGAAATATAAGACAACTAATGTCAGATATTGTATACATTACGGAAGAGGGTCTTCAAAAGCTCAGAGAAGAGATTGATGAACTCAGGTTTGTTGAAAGACCCAAGATCTCCAAAATGATCGCCGAAGCCAGGGATAAGGGAGACCTTTCGGAAAATGCAGAATATGCAGCCGCCAAGGAAGCCCAGGGTATGCTTGAGATGAAGATCTCACGGCTGGAAGATATTCTCTCGCGTTCAAGGGTCATCGATGAATCAAAAATCGATACTTCGACGGTAAGGATACTTAACAGGGTGAAGATCAAGAATAAAAATAATAACCATGTTATGGAATACCAGATAGTTCCTGAAGCCGAGGCCAATCTGAAACAGGGAAAAATCGCGGTCAATTCACCGATCGCGATGGGACTTATGGGCAGAAAGGCGGGTGAATCCGTCGATATTAAAGTACCCTCCGGTATAATACCTTTTGAAATACTTTCAATATCCTGAAATACTATAGCTATATGGCATCAATATTCACAAAAATAATCAGAGGCGAGATCCCGTGCTACAAGGTAGCCGAGGATGAGAAATATTTTGCTTTTCTCGATATTAATCCACTTATGGAAGGTCATACCCTGGTGGTACCCAAAAAAGAAAATGACTATATATTCGACCTGAATGACGATGATCTGTCGGGTCTAATGCTTTTCTCAAAAAAGGTAGCCCTGGGAATCCAGAAAGCTG
>Ga0123335_1007707_pt1 | contig 11886 bp, 9 predicted proteins | sample BiotimSIPDNA_2_FD_89707 | JGI IMG/M metagenome (GOLD analysis project Ga0123335, IMG submission 89707) | Anaerobic biogas reactor microbial communites from Washington, USA - Biogas_R2 time_0 SIP DNA | ecosystem: Engineered > Bioreactor > Anaerobic > Unclassified | place: Washington, USA... | reverse complement strand
GTATATGGTGCTGATGAAGCCATTAAGCGACTCTTAGGCTTATCAAAGTTCTTCCGGCTGTCAGCCTTTGTCGTAGGTGTAGTTATAGCGGGCACCCTTGCGGTTTTACCCGAGTTATCTATCGGTATATTGTCAGCCGTTGAGGGTTCATCAACTTTCGGTTTAGGTTTAATTTTTGGAGCTAACGTCGCTGACTTGACATTAGTCATCGGGGTTGTCGTTTTAATTGCAGGAGAGCAAAAGATGACCCGAGATATGCTTAAAAATTTACGAATCTCTTTCATCGCTGTTCTGCTTCCTGTATTTCTGCTTTTGGATGGAGAAATATCAACAATTGACGGCGGAATATTGGTCGCTGCTTTTGTTGTCTATGTTATTTGGTTACTTAAAAGTGGCCGTGGAAGCAGAGAAGTTGCTGAACGTATGCGATTATCAAAACAAGTGGTTCGATTAGGCATAACTGTTTTTCTTTTAATTATTGGAATTACCGTTTTATTCATAGGCAGTTCACTTGTGACAGATTCAGCACAGGAATTAAGCCAAGCGCTTGGTTTGCCTCTGTTTTTGATTGGGCTTGTTGTTGCTATTGGCACTTGTTTGCCTGAGATGGCGTTCGCGATTCGTGCCTCGGAAACGGAGGGCTCTATTGGTATTGGTAATATTTTGGGGAACGTGCTTGCCGATTCAATGTTAGTTATTGGTATTATCGCACTCATAAGTCCTATAAGAGTGCCAAATCTTGCTTCTCCATTAACTGCTGGAGTGTTTGTGGCGGCATCAGCTGTATTCGTTTATTTACGTTCAAGAGACGGCGATTTAAACAAAAAGGATGCGATTTTACTAATTGGAGCATATGCGCTTTTTGTTCTTATTCAGTATTTGTTTGAAGCGGTCGGAATGTAGTTTCCATGAAACCGCTTTAGAATTGCCTGAACTATTAGAATACAAACAGATTACAAAATTTATTTTCTTGTTAAAACATGCAACACATTGGGGGTTTCTTTGAATCTTCCAAAATTCCCGCTTTATAAAATCCAGTAATGTTAATGTCACCGCCTGTAGTTGAAATTGTGAGACCAGAAAGAACAAAATTATCAGCATGGACAGCCATAGCTCTGTCGTACCAAATTGCTCTGTATAGGTCTGGAAATTCTGGGTACAGGGGTTCATCATGTTTTTCAGAATTCAAATTTATTTTCGTTGATTCAGGTTTTTCACCTATTAAAAAAATGGATTTTGTAATTTTAAGCTCATTTTCGGTATAGGTTCCACTTCTAACATAAATGGTATCTCCGTTTGTGGCATTTTGTATTGCAGAGGAAATTGTAGGATAATCGTCTGGAACAACGATTGTTTGGGATTGGGCTTTTATCGGCAGAAAGATTATTGACGAGGCTGTTAAGACGAGAATAAGCAACAGTGCAATAGTCTTTCGCATGCTATCCCTAATTACAATCCTAAGCGAGTACGTTAAAAGCGTTCTTGTATCGGTTTCTTGACTAAGGCTTGTCATGGTTTCTTGATTTACTGGTTTTTCGATGCCTAAGTACCATAGCAACCGCGCGCGTAAATAATTAGGCATGACCTTTAGCTACCTGGCGTCGATGCGACCAAACATGACGAAACGGAACCTTCAGCACTTCGCCTTGTCTGACCCAGCGCTTCTGTGTTACACCGACTCGAATTTGACGTTTTCCCTTTGAATATGCGCTGGTATGCAGAAAAGTAGTTTTCGCCCGAACCTCAACCAACCCATCTTTCACCTCAGAGAGAACCTCCACGGGATAAAATCCCTTAAGATAAAACTCTTGCCGCCGTTGGAGAGTCATTATTAACCCTCCTCACTCCAGCCGATCTGAGCATCCGCCAACTTATTCCAATGCAACTCACAGCAGGGGATCTTTTTCTTTGTCAACAAAACATGCGAGTTAAGCCTGCACTCCGGGCACTTGCCCCGACCACGATCAAAGCCTTTGCCTCTACCCTGCTCATCATATTTGGTGATCAGAAACTTGGATAGTAGCTGAAAACACAGGCAAAAAGGGCAACGAGTCTTAACAAAAGGGTCAATCCCTTTCTCCTGCACCATCGCAAACTTGTTAGGATTATCCTTAATCACCAGTTCCTGATTTGCAGCCAAAAACAGTACTGATTGCTGCCGATCCTCAGCCGCCTTTGATTGGCCCGTCCTAATCTTGGTCTGCCCATAAGTCCAGCAATTATGAATCCTGCCAAACAAGGGAACATGCTTAGGCTTACCCAAACTGCTCCCCTCCAAAATCAAGTATCCTTCTTTGTTTACCACAGTGATGGCTACGCTGACGATCCGAGCACTTCTTATCAGGACAATTTACCCAGCGACAATCAATAGAAGCCACTATGCCGAAGCCTCCTGCAGAGCTGGACACCGAGTACACTTACGCACGCCCAAAAGACGGGCCCCGAAACGGTTACGATCACAACTACAGGCGCCGCATCGATGCCGACGCCGCCAAGCAATAAACTTGGTTGGACCAGATGTAACCTTCTGAGATCGACGTATTACTGAGCTATCCCAGAGCATTTTGACTGGTTGTAGCAATGTCACATTGTCCAACTTGACCTTAGGCACCTTAGGGTCAGTAAAAACCAGCCAACCAAATCTGATCGCCTTAATCCGCACGTTTACCAAAACAGCGCAATCCGTCAACGTTACATTCACGCGTTGACCAACAAACGACTTAACGGACCGCAAATCAAGAGAGCTACCGCTCAAGGAAAGAACCTCCAGAACTAAACCAAAGAACCAAACAAACGCAAAATACTACAGAAAAAGAAGGGGAGAAGGGGCACGGGAGACATCGCCGGAATTTGAATAAAAAGCGTTTATGTAGATGAGCAGTGTTGGGAATAATTGTTGGTTCATTCTGTAGTCACATCTGTTTTTGTATCGCAGGCAACTTTGGATAATTAATGCGGCGAAGTAGCCGGTCGGCTGGTCTGCCGTGAGGTTTTAGGTTTCATTTTCTGTGTGTTTCTCTTTCTCCAATGTGGTTGTTGAAGCCTCATGGCAGGCAGCTGACTAAGATTTTAGTATTTTAAGGCAACTAGCGAGAAGTGCACAGCTGTAATCAGAGCCTTTATGTGTGGCCTATTTCGATGAAGTGTGTTGCGCCAGTTAAGATGTACTGGATCGCTATCGCTGCAATAAAGAGCGCCATAACTCTCGCTATCACTAATGCACCTGTTTTGCCCAGTACGCGGTATATGCGGTTGATGAAACGCAATATAACCCACGTAACAGACAACACGATTAATACTGCGGCAATTGAAACTGCTATCCCATATGATTGTAAGTTGAAAATGGTTGTCGTGATTGCTCCGGGACCAACCAGTAGCGGCATCGCAATCGGCACTGCACCGAGGCTTTCAGGCGAATCAGACGCTTCATGCATGCTACCAGTCACCAGAATCCTAACAGAGATAATCAGAAGTAAAATGCCTCCTGCAATTCCGAAAGCGTAGATTGAGAGCCCGAAAATCGCCAGCACTTCCTGCCCCAAAAACGCGAAGAACAGCAGCAGCACAAACCCCACGAGCGTTGCCAAATTGAAAACCTTGTTGCGCCGTGCGGGTTCCACTTTCTCCGTTAAGCTGATGAAGATTGGTATGTTGCCGAATGGGTCAACGATAATAAATAGAGCAACCGTCGCCGGAACTAACGCTGAGAAGAACTCTGACGCAAAAACCACGCACAAAATAGCTAGGAGCCTAAGGCGATAAAAACGTGACGGAAAAAAGAGAAGGTTACTTGAAGAGCTTCTCCCAGCTCTCAACTGCGCCGAGGAACTGCTGTACTGGTTCTCCCCCGAAGCTCGAAAGTTTAGTTCGAAGCGCAATATTCTCTACTGCGGCTTTCTGGAAGTTCTGCATCTCCTTTTCGCCGTCGCTAAAGTAAACAAAGCCGTCCACTCCGCCGACACGTGCGCATCTAACGGTTGCAGTTAAGATTTCGGCTGGTGTTGGTACATCCTGCGCTAAGTCGCCTGGGCCGTAAACGTATAGGTTGATGTAGAATGGCTTTGTTAGTTGCTTTTTGAAGCCGCGTGCAAGCATTTCGCAGTACCAGGGCGTCGCGTAGTTCTTGCTGAATATAACTACGTTGAATCTGTCTGCGAATTTTGCGATGTCGTTGAAGTCTACGCCGTAGCGTTCAAGTGAACTTGCTGGGTCTGGCTGGAGACTTAGTACGAGTTCGCCTTTGATTTCGCTGCGGATTTGCTGGAGGAATTCGTTGACTACTTTTCGTCTCCATTCAATCCAGCTAAGGCCGCTTTTTGTTTGTAGTGTTTGGCATCTTGGGCAGTTGCAGTGATTGTGTTCTGTGAAGTAGTAGTTGTTTAGCCAGATGCCGTTTGATTGGCGGTCTACTTCTTTGATGTATTTTAGTTGGTCTTCCCGGTAGTCTGGCTGTGTTGGGCAGAGTACGCTCCAGTAGATGTTGAAGTTGTTGTTGCCGAATTTTGCTGGGCCGAGTACGGATTGGCTGATCCAGTCTGGGTGTGTTTGTCCGGTTTTTGTGTCGGCGAAGACTGCGATGTTGCTGGCCATGTCTGGCTGCGGTTGCAGTCTGAGGCCGGTTTCGGGTTTTACACGGTAAACGTGGAAGTCAAAGCCCGCTGGTCTGTGGGGTTGAAAAGTCATCGTGCCTAATTTCATAATTTGTGCATCCAGTATTGGCAAAATGGCGGTGTATTGTTATAAGGTTTACGTGTCGAGGCTGGTTTGGTGGTCGGCGGGGTTTTGGAGCTGATTGCTGGTTTTCTTGTGTGGGCTCTTATGTTTTGTGGATAGAAAAGTGTTTATATGGAGTTTAACCGTAGATGGCTCCAGAATAGTGGGCGTTAGGCTATGTTTGTGCTTGATGTGGGCTGCGGGAACTCGCCTGTGGGCGACGTAAACTGCGATTTGTACTCAAAGGATACTGAGCAGCATAGAAGTTTTGATACAGCCAACACGGCGATCAACAGCAGGAACGTGCCGAATTTTGTGGTGTGCTCCGCGGAGTTTTTGCCTTTTATATCGGCATGTTTTGATGTGGCTGTTTCTCGCCAGGTGATTGAGCATGTGGCTAAGCCAGGGTTGATGGCCTCTGAGCTTGTTCGGGTTAGCCGCGATTTGATTATTATCGAGACGGTGCATCGACGCGGCGAACGCCTCGAGCCTAGGTCGAGGCAGGCGTGGTTTAAGCAGCATCATATTAACAAATTCGATTTCACGGTGTTTGCGGCATTGGCTCAGAAGCTGGGCTGTTATACGGTGAAAAGCGACGTGCTGGACAAGAACTATGTGCTGCGTTTTCTGGGTTTGAAGCTGTTGGGGGTTCCGATGGGTATACGTGTGGTTTGGAGTAAAACCGTTCGGGACTGGTACCTTTATTCGGGTTTCAAGTCAAGAGAGAGCTACTTCGCTTCAGTGGGCTTAACAAACATCGACAAGTAGCGCCTTTCAACTGCGATTTTTTTCTAGACCCGCCTTATTTAAAGCAGGCAACGTCGGGGTTTAACCTGTAATTCAGAGATACGCACCTTTTCTTCTCCTTCCAAGTGCTAATTTAATTATGTTAAACTGATATGAAAGAGGTTTGTTGATTTTCGGTACTTACATTCCAGGCGTCAATAGCTGGACCATTGATCGGTGTTGTTTAGGAAAATGTTTCATATATTTCCACTTGGATAACCTTATATAATTTCCGCAGTTATTTGTTCAACTATTAACCTGAAAAATAAACAAATGAAAAAGGAGATATTGAGAAATTGGCAGCAGGAGATATAGCTTGGGTATTAACCGCAACAGCCTTAGTCATGTTAATGACGCCAGCATTAGGATTCTTCTACGGAGGACTAGTGCGCAAAAAGAACCTTGTATCAACAATCGTGCAGTGCTTCGCGATATTTGCCGTTGTAAGCATAATCTGGGCACTGTACGGATACGACTTGGTGTTTGGAAACTCGATTGGCGGCGTAATCGGATTCAGCCCCACCTTAATCGGGCTCAGCGGACTTGACATCTCAAGTGTTAACACAGCGCTGGCGCCGGCAATTCCCGAGCTACTGTTCTTTGCTTTCCAGCTAAAATTCGCAGCCATCACCCCAGCCTTGATCATCGGCGCATGTGCCGAACGTATTCGCTTCAAGTCGCTGATGATTTTCATGGTCCTGTGGAGCACGCTAATCTACATACCGATCGCGATGTGGGTCTGGAACCCCGGAGGGTGGCTGAGAGCTTTCGGCGCAATCGACTTTGCAGGAGGCATAGTAGTACACGTAACAGCAGGCATCTCAGCGCTCGCGGTAGCACTCCAGCTGGGTCACCGCCGAAGCGGATCTGTCGACTGGAAGGATCACCTGGAGAAGATTGACACCGAAAAGAAGACTCCACCGTGCTTTAAGCCGACAAACGTTCCCTACGTCCTGCTCGGCGCAGCATTACTGTGGTTCGGCTGGTTCGGGTTCAACGCAGGCAGCAGCTTAGCTGCAAACGACTTAGCTGCTTCAGCACTGGTGACAACGAACCTTGCAGCGGCAGCCGCGGCAGTAAGCTGGATGATAATGGATATGGTGCTAAAAGGCAAGCCGACCGCCACAGGCATCGCAATCGGCGCAGTCGTGGGATTAGTCGCTATCACTCCAGCAGCGGGCTTCGTCACGGTCCCAGCTGCGCTAGTAATAGGCTTGGTTGCCGGTGTACTCTCAAACGCGGTAAGCCACTGGCGCGCCGGCAGAAGCCGAATCGACGACAGCCTGGACGTCTTCGCCTGCCACGGAGTCGGCGGCCTGTGGGGTTCAATCGCGACAGGCCTATTCGCTTCAATCGGCGCTACCGGCCTGTTCTACGGCAACGTAGACCAGTTCCTCGCCCAGCTTGGGGCGCTGGCGGTTGTAGTGCCGCTGGCGTTCTTCGGCTCATACGCTCTGCTAAAAGTAGTGAACAAAGTTTCGCCGCTCCGCGTTGACCCAGCCGCTGAAGATGCGGGCTTGGACATTAGCGAGCACGGGGAGGAAGCATACCAGCTGGATTAGGGGCTACTTTTTTAGCCCCCACCATTTTTTTGGGGCTCTGGTTGGGTTTTATTACTTAGAACCAAGAATTCGGTCGAAAAGTGGTTTTATTATAACTTTATTACTAAAAATTTATTATCATAAAAGAGAACTTCTGCAAACAACGTTTATTAATCACACCCCCATCCTAAAGTGAAAATCTCTTGAATACTTATTCAACAACAGGCGTTTAAGGTAGCAAAAATGGCTCAACCAAGTAAATCCATAACCGTATTGCACATCGACTCAGATCAAGCGTTCCTTGAAGTATCAAAAGGAATTCTTTCGATGCTAGGCGACTTTAAAGTAGACTCCGCCCCAACAGCCAAACACGCCGACCAACTGCTCAAAGAAAGAGAATACGACGTCATTATCTCCGCTTATTACCTCAATGACACCAACGGAATAGAATACCTAAACAGATTAAAGCTCTCTAACATCAAAAGCCTACTTGTTCTCTTTACAGTTCATGATGAAACAGCCAAGCAAGCTTCCGAAGCAGGGTTGCATTTCATCGGTAAATATGGCGACCCCGAAACGATTTTTACAGAGCTCTGCCAAATACTGCAATCTGTTAAGCTCTAAATGCACCATTTAGTCGATTTCCCAATAGTTTTTTAAACACTTCACTATATTTTTTATCTAAAAAGGGCAGTTGCATCTTGAGTTACACTGAAGCTAAAAGATCAGAGGCTGAACAAAAATTCTACGAAGACTCCGTAAAGTATCTTTCCCGTTTGAGAGAAGAAAAACGTAAAAACCAATAAAAAGCCGCTTCGCCGCGTCGCCTATGACTTTAAGAATAAAACACCCATTCCGCCAAGAGTATTATTAGTCAATATAGACACTTTTATGCAATCAAGCGATCGCTAGCCTCAAAACAGCGTCATATTGATTTATCACTTTTTCTGTAAATTAAATTCAAATCCTTAAAGGCGCCTTCTGTTTGAAAAAGCGATGATTATGGCACACTGTCCAAGCTGCGGCGCAGAATTATCAACCCCCACAAAAGCATTAAGAAATCAGGTTTTCTCAATCGAGCAGTATGACTGCAACAGGTGCCACAAGCGATTTAAAATAGCAAATTAGCACTAACCCTTAGCACCCGTTTTTACCCTTTATCCTCCCAATGAATCCAGCTGTGTTCAGAAACATTTAATATAATATCCCCCATTTTGATTGGCTGTAATCGGCGTGCGGGATTCCCCAAGCCTGGTATGGGGCAGGCCTGCTAAGTCTGTGGTCGAAAGGCCGCGTGGGTTCAATTCCCACATCCCGCGCCATTTATACTGCTTATCTTCCGTTATCACTCTTTTTTACCGGTGTTTTTGTAGCTAAATAGATGGCGACGACTATAACACATACAGACACTATCACGAATGCTGCTACGATAGTGGCAAATATGGGGGTAAACAGCAGAGATAGCCCCAGAAGCGAGAGCACGGCGTTTGTGTCTATTGACGAAAATATAGTAGCATAGGACTCATATGTATGGAAGGTTACCGATGCTGAACCGGCTGACTCTTCAGTTTGCCCAGCGTAAACCGTTAACGTATGGTTGCCACCCGAGGTATAAAGTACCATATCCACGTTGGGGACCGCCAGCATTTTGGGTCCATCATCGAGGCTATATGCGCTCCACGCAACCTGCTGGTCCACGGAAAAATGCAGCGTACCCTGCCCTGATATGTACGATCCATTTTCAGGTGACTCAATAACCACTTTAGGCGCAATATAGGCTTCGGAGCTTGAAACCGTAAAAGCCAAGTTCTGGGATGCTCCAGTGTTGCCGTTTATGTCGATTGCATATACTATTACGCTGTATTGGCCGTTTGGCAGATTCGCCAACGTGGTGTTACCGTTTATTGTTTTGTTTAGGTAGCCGTTGAGTGAGTAAAAAATGGCGCTGGGTCGCTCATTAACATAGAAGGTTAAGGGTATATCTCTTTGTGTATAGGCTGTGGAGGCAGGCGAGGTTATCGTGACTTCAGGTGGTATTGTCTGGGCGCCTGATTTTAGGGCAACCTGATACCAGCTCATCTGCCAGTCGCCTTCAAGGCTGTTTTTTTGCTGTCCAACCATTACAAAATGGTTAGGCGATGCCTCAATTACTTCACGCATAACAACAGGGTACTTTTCCATGTATTCTGTATCGTTACCGGGGTTTCCATCGTACAACTGGCACCAATCTGTTCCGCCTGCGCTGTCAGTTAAGATTAACGCGGCGCGGTCCCCTGTTAAAGCGTAGCCCCCGTTGCTCATCCTAATTGCGTTGTATGCGCCTACTCCGCTGAAAAGTCTGCTCCATCTCAACTCACCAGACGAGCTGACTTTCAGTAGCCATGTATCATTTGTGCCGGAAGCATTCTGGCCTGTCCACCCAGCGATTGCGTATCCATCATCCACTGCAGCCACCGACTGAGTTGACGCCACAGCTCCAGGCGCAGGGTACGTTCTAGTCATGCCTATGTTGCCTGAAGAATCCATGGTAGTAAGCCCAAATGAATCGGAGTACTCTACAGCAAACGTGTATCCGTCGCTTTTGGCAACCACACTGTTCGCTGCTGTTCCAGCAAACGTTTTTTCCCACTGAAGCTCGCCTGAAGAATCAGTCTTTACAACCCACGCCGTTTGGGTATTAACGTTGGAGTTTGTGTATCCGACTAAAAGGTAGCCGCCGTCATAGGTTTGAATGAGGCAGTTTGCTGCGTCATCGCCTGCTCCTCCATAGGTTTTATTCCACTGAAGAGTTCCTTGAGCGTTGACTTTAACCAGGTACATGTCACTTCCGCCTGAGCCGAAAGACTTTGTGTATCCTGTAGCGGCGAATCCGCCGTCAGAGGATTGGATAACGGAGGCGGCTGCGTCATCGTTTGGGCCTCCAATGGTGATGTTCCATTTCTCCTGCTGAGATGACCCAGTGGCTCCATTCTCCATCGTGTATGATACAGGCGCAGTTTTTAGCAGCCACATATCCGAGCCTCCGTGGCCGAAGGATTTGGTGTAGCCAGTGAAGATCAAGCCCACGTCGCTTGTTAGTTTTAGGCTGTAGCCGGCGTCATCTCTGTGGCCACCATACATTGGGCCTCCTCCGCTTGAGACAGGCGCATAAGTTGTTGCTGCAGCAAAACAGGTAATGACGCAACAAAGCATTGTAATTGTTAGAAGTGAGGTGGATAATTTTGGTTTGATCCAGAAATGAAGCATATCTAAACCCTTAATATGACCGGTAGCTTGAGGTAACTTAAAAAATAATTGGATAAAAGGGGGGCACAGCAACCCTTTGGTTGAAGGGATGAAGGTATAACAAGCAATCCCTATTCGTTTCAATTTTCAGGGTGACTACAAAAAAACGTGAAATGTAGTCACCTCACTTGAGCATTTTCTTTAGCGCTCTGTACTCTTTTAGCATTAACTCTAACGTTGGGCGGATGTCATGGAGGTTCTCGTAAGCCTGCAACGCTAGGTAATATTCCTGCCTGTTTCTTAATTCAATGTTGAGCGGCGGAAGACCATTCTTTAAAAGTATATTATTTAGCAGGACTCTGCCGACTCGTCCGTTCCCGTCTTGGAAGGGGTGAATCATCTCGAACTGGTTATGGACAACAGCTGCTAAAACCAGCGGCGGATACTCCGTTCTGTTGTTGCTGTACCATGCTACGAGTTTCTTTAACAACTTTGAAATGTGCTCAGATGGGGCGCCACGGTGAACTAGGTTTCCTTGCGCATTTACTACCGCCACTTCGATGCCTTTCTTGCGGAATTCGCCTGCAAAAGACTTCGACTTCTTGAAAACAATGCGGTGAATATCTCTTATGAGCGCAAGCGAGATGTGCTCTTCTGTGGCTCTTATGTAATCTATTGCTTCGGCGACGCCATATGTTTCAGCAATGTCTTCTTTACTTTTGCCCTCTGGCCACTTATCCCCTCTTAAGATGGCGTTAACTTCTTTTGATTCAATGTAGGAGCCCTCTATTGCGTTGGTATTGTAAGTGAAGGTTTCTTTGAATCTACTCCAGTCTAAATCCGAGAGGTGGCATACGTCGATTTCTCCTCTGGCTTCTAATGTTTTTAGCTCTTCACATTCGGTGGGTGACAGTGCGGTAAAATAGGGGTCGCTGATTGTCTGTGCTGCTCGAATTTTGTCCTCTAATTGTGATTTGGCGGCGCTTCTTTTTACTTCAAGTTCTTGGGGCGTGAGGTTTGAGCCTAAGTAAACGCTGACTTTCCTAACTTTGGTTCCAGCTCGGAAGGAGTGCGCTAAGTAATATTTTTTTGAACCGTTTTTCTGCCTAATTTCGGTATGCACAATAACATTTATGGGTGACTACATTTATTAAATTTATCTATGGGGTGACTACAAAAAGCCCATAAAACCTCAAATTCCCTTTCAAAGTAGGCCGGCTAAGTCTGTGGTCGAAAGGCCGCGTGGGTTCAAACCACTAACATTTCTAATACAGTTACTCTATAAGCGCTATGAAGTTGCAGCCACAAACAGCCAATCAATCGCCTCTTGGCTAGTTGTGGCCTGCCTGTTTTAAGCTTGCGTAGATTGCGTCAGCGATTACTTTTGCGCCATCAGCATCTGGGTGTACACCGTCTGTGTAGCTGCCCTCATGGTTAAGCATCGGAGTATACGCATCCACTAAAGTGGCGCCGGTTTGATGTGCTGTTGCCGCTATGGCCGGGATGATTGTGTCTGTAAGTTTAGCGTTGCTTAATGTGGTGCTGTTAACGATGGGCGGCGGCTGCACAATAAACACTGCAGGTTTAGTCTGGAGCCCCTTGAATGTTTCCACCAGTGTTG
>Ga0123335_1007702_pt1 | contig 11891 bp, 6 predicted proteins | sample BiotimSIPDNA_2_FD_89707 | JGI IMG/M metagenome (GOLD analysis project Ga0123335, IMG submission 89707) | Anaerobic biogas reactor microbial communites from Washington, USA - Biogas_R2 time_0 SIP DNA | ecosystem: Engineered > Bioreactor > Anaerobic > Unclassified | place: Washington, USA... | reverse complement strand
ATGGCATAAACGGTGATTTCACTCTTAAAAGTTATATATCCAGTTTTGGAAAAATAAAATTAATTGATAATCTAGCCTGATTTAAAACTAAGAGAGCTTTATGCTGCAGGCATCCCTCTCGATGTTATTCGCAGGGCCTATAAAAAAGCTCTTAGGAAGCTGAAAAATGCTATTGTTTTTGCCTGTATCATACCCATTTTTTCGAAGACTAACTTTATATTGGTTCATTTTCTTATAATTAGTAGAAATAAAATCTAAATTCATTAAAACATATAAAAAATCTGTGATTTAAGAGGAAGTTTTTAAAAAATGGTCTAAAAAAATGATTATCTATAAGAAAAAAATAATATACTATCATAAATACTTGGCGGAGAGAGTGGGATTTGAACCCACGGTACCCTTATGGGGTACACACGATTTCCAGTCGTGCTCCTTCGGCCCCTCGGACATCTCTCCATATTAAAATAACGTATTTTAGTATATCATAACAGTTTGTTTTTAACAACTTTTTATATAATCATAACTGTACTTGTATAAAACAGTATGTGTGTAAAAAAAGAAAAGCCTACAAATAGAAAATTTTGCACTTACTTTGAGACAAAATGCCGAATGTTCCACTTACTTTGAGAACTGACTTAGAAAATCTTGGTGGTTATTTGGCTTATCGTGATTTGATTGGATACTTGACAAATGGTATAATGAAAAATAAGGACTTAATAGAAAATTCAAATAAAAAGGATTAATTAAAAGAATTGAATGAATTAAAATCTGAGGAAGAATCGATAATCATTGAATCAAACGAGGGGACTTCTAAAGAAGAGGATATTACTGTTGCTTTAGATACCAAAGAAGAATTCTCGGACGTTCAATACATAGTAAGAAGCAAATACAGTGAGAAATTTCTCTTTAAGTATGCTTGGGCAAACACCCTTAGATTTCCAATAATATTAGTACATTTATTATCCATCTTAGCGTTTATTGGGGCAGGGATTTATTATATTTTAAGAGGGAATTTGTCATTTATGGGAATTGCCCTTCCAATTCTTGGTTTGGTACTTATTCCCGGGATGCTTTTTATCGCGAATATTAGTGTGGCAAAGACTATGAAGAAGGCATATGAAAAATACGGTATGGTGGGGGATTTTACCGTTGATTTCATTTTTGGGAGCAACATAATTATGCGAAATTCTTCCACAAAGATGGTCAGCATATTCGAATACTCTGATATAAAGAGAATGTTTAGCTCTCTGGGTTTAATTATTATCGAAACCCATAAGGGATATAGAATTCTTTTAGACACAAAAGGTTTCTTGAAGGGAGAAAGGGATGTATTCACAAAGGATATCGTGAAAATCATCAGAAAAAAATAATTTTTTAGTCCATATATAAAGTAAAAAGAGAAATAATCTAAATATTAGCGGGAGAATAATTGTTGGAAATGGAAAAAATATATGATGCATTAATCGGATTCGCGAAAACAATAGGTACAAGCATTTTAGAAGCTGTCGCTGTATTGTTGGTCGGAATAATAATAATCAAGCTTTCAGTACTGATACTAAAGGCTATATTCAGTAAATCGAAAGTTGAGGGGAGCATTGCGTCCTTTACTATTTCAGTAGCCCGAGCTGTACTGACATTATTTTTATTCTTTTTTATAATGGATATTTTCAACGTAGACACAACTTCGGTAATTACCATAGTTGCCGCTTCAGGGTTAGCTATTGGGCTTGCCCTTCAGGATAGTATTTCTAATCTTGCATCGGGGGTAATAATGATGTTCACTAAACCCTTTAAAGAGAACGACTATGTGATGATAGGTGGGGTTGAAGGAACAGTAAAGAAGATTAAAATTACTACAACCGAGCTTTCTTCTGCTGACAACATTGTGATTCGTGTTCCAAATAAAAATGTAGTAGGATCTAATATTAGCAATTTTAGTGAAAGGCCTACAAGGAGAGTAGATATAGCGATTACGGTAGCTCCTACAAGTGATATAGACAAAGTTTTCTCAATCTTGACAGAAACAGCAAAGGATTCTCAATATGTACTTTCAATTCCCGAAAGTAATGCTATGATTTCTTCTCTTACAGAAGCAGGTATAGAGTTTAAAATTAGAATGTGGGTACAAAACTCGGACTACTGGACATTTAGAAATATCTATTTTACCGAAGTGTTGAAAAAAATGCAAAAAGAGGGTATTGTACTTGCAAGAAGAACACTCGAATTGTCGGGCAACGATGAAGAAAGGAGGGCAAAATAATGGGAAAATTATTCATTATGGCGATACCTCCCGAACTAATAGATGTATGGTGGGTTTATCACATTATACTTGGCGGAATAATTGCTGTAAGTTTGGTGATATTAAGTTTTTTCAAAAAAAGAAGCCCTGAAAAAGAGGGTAGCAAACTCTCAAAAAGAGCAGAGAACTATCTTGAAAGAGTATCTGTTGGGAAAATCAGATCCATTATCAAGATAAAAACCGCAAAAAATCTATTATCTTCTGCTCAGTATTATTTTAAAGAAGCTGTTAAAGAGAAGGAAATATATCAGCTAAGGCTAAAAATTGATGCTATTGAAGATTTGTTGCCCGAACTAGATATACTTTCTGCCGAAGAAAATAAAGATGAGTTTAATACACATTTATGTGAGGTAATAAACAAGTTAAAAAGCATCAACAAATAGAAAAACACCCTTCTTGAGGGTGTTTTATATAGCATTTTTCTGATTATAGAGTGTTATAAATAATACATTGTTGTTGAGACTCTTATAAGTACTATTGCTAGTTATTAGGAGATGAACTTATTCCTCCCAACTGGAATCTTCCTTTATGAATTTTCTCAAATAGTTTTCTACAGATAGAAGCATATCTTTAACACGTTTTTCATCTTCGTCATTTCCTTTGAATCCAACCGAGAAAGTAATCTCACCATTGAATGTGGTCAATGCCAACTGTATAAATGGCTTGTATTTGATTGCTCCAGAGAACCACGCATCTATTGCTTTTACCCCACCCTCAAGCACATAATTTTTGGGATTAATCGGGCCAATATTTGACATTCCAATTAAAGGATTCTGGTATCCAAGTTTTATCGCCATCTCAGCAAATCTTTGGGGAAGGATTCCATAAGCAAGTTTTAAAAGTGGGAGGGAATACAATCCGTTATGTTCATCGTTTTTTGCTGTTTCTAGAGATTTCATTACTTTAATAATGGTTCGAGTCATGTCATCAGCAGGCTCTTTCTTTACGGTACAAGGCATAAATCCCGTCATGTTAGTAAGACCCATAGTATCTTTTTCAAGCATGTATTTTCTAAGATTAATCATTGAGGGGATAGTTATAGAATTATCTGCTTCAGGATCAATTTCACATATATCGAATAGAGTTCTGAAGAATGCTGCAAGAAAAACATCATTCATTTTTGCATCCATTTGTTTTGCTTTTTCTTTTGCAGCATTAAAAATCTCGCCGGATACTTTATGTAGAATTAATCTGGGACGATCAAGCTCACCTTCTTCAGTATAGGGGAAAGTTGTCTTTCCTTTCACTTCACTTACGTTTTTGAAGAGGGTTTTGGCTTTTACCTTTTCTGCAAAGGGCATATCTTTATATACTTGATCTGCGGCTCTTGTTCCCTGTTTTATATCTATATTTAGCACGCCGGTCTTTTTGTAGTTATTATAATTTTCAACTACTTTTTGTGTGAAATAGAAGAGATCTCCACCGTCAAAACACATATGATTTGAAAGCATTACAAGAATATCCTTTCCTTCACTTCGAATAACCCTGACTTTTAATTGCAATTTATCTGATGAGATAATAGGGGTAGAGATAAAATTATTGAGATAGTCTTCCGGATCGGCGGTTTCAACTAATTGGAAGAAGTCATCTAGAGTATATTTACGGTTAACCTTCCAAAAGGGCTTAACGAATCTATCCATGAAAGTTGAATGCAAAACTGGCACTTTAGCCAGTATGCCCATATATACTTCACCAAGGGCTTTTTCATCTATTTGTCCGTCAAAATAAAAAACTGAGTGGACCGTACAATCATAATAATTTCTAAAGAGATATTGCATCTTATCCCACATTTCTGCTTTAAGTCTTGCCATTTTATCCTCCTGAATACTGTTTATACAATATATACGTTTTGAATTAAGAAAGGTTGGAAAAAATTTTATCTAAATATTAGCACAAAGAAGGAAATAACAAAAGAATTAAGAATACTTAGGGGTGATAATGGCGAAAAATACAAATCCATAAAAGTTTAGAGTATAAAGAAAGAAATGATTCTTCCTTTAGGGTCCCTTAGGTTGACAAAAAGTGGGGTAATACATACAATAAAAGTATATTTTATGGAGGAAAAACATGAGTAGTTTAATTCTTGATGGAAAAGCCTTGGCAACCAAAATTGAGGAAAATCTCAAAGAAAGAGTAACAAAAATTATTGAAAAGACTGGCATAACTCCCATTCTTGCTACAATCATTGTGGGAGATGATGTAGCTTCAGTGACTTACGTTAGAATGAAGGGAAATGCTTGCAGAAGGGTGGGCATTGAGCCATTAAAAGTTGAATTACCAGAGTCAACAACTACTGAACAACTCCTAGAAGAAATATATAAACTCAATAGAGATGATAGGGTTTGTGGAATTCTTTTACAGCACCCTGTACCAAAGCAAATAGATGAGCAGAAATGCTTTAATTCTATAGATATCGATAAAGATGTCGACGGAGTCAATGTGGCTTCATTTGGGGCGGTTACAATGGGTATAAGAGGCTATCGCTCGGCAACCCCCTATGGGATAATCACTATATTGAAAGAATATGGAATAAAAATGGAAGGAAAACACGCCGTTGTAATTGGACGAAGTGCAATCCTTGGAAAACCTGTTGCCATGCTTCTTTTGAACGAAAATGCAACAGTAACTATTTGTCATTCGAAAACGGTTAATCTCCCTGATATAGTAAAAACAGCGGATATCGTGGTTGCAGCGGTTGGACGACCTGAATTTGTGAAGGCCGATTGGGTAAAGGAAGGTGCAATATTAGTTGATGCAGGATACAATGCAGGGAATATTGGAGACATTGACCTCAAAAACAGTGCGTCTAAGAGTTCAGCTTATACTCCGGTTCCAGGAGGTGTTGGACCCATGACTATAACAATGCTTATGAGCCAGACCGTCGATTCGGCTGAAAGAAAGTATCTATAATTCTTCATACTAACGCAATGAGTTTAAGGTATAGCTAGATACGGCTATACTTTTTTTTTGAAATAATGATTATAGTATGAATAGATAATCAGGAAAAATTCCAAAGTAATGACTTTTGCTTCTCATGAAAAAACGGGAAACAATCTTCCCGTTTTAAAAAATATTAATGTTAGTTTTTTCAGTTGGAAAATTAATATCTCTTTCTGAATAGAAGTGCACCGAAGCCGATGAGTACTATTAGAGCGACAATTCCGAGTATTGCATATAGAATTACATTCCCATTGGTTTCTTCAAGGAAGGAAATGCTGGTAATATTTTCTCCGGTTATTGTTACGTATCCGTCATCCTCAACATCTACTTCGTATGAGGTATAAACTCCGTTTTGAGCAACCAAAACAATAACCTTTTCATTATTTTCTACTGCACTTGGAACTTTGATTCTTATTGAGGAAATGCCTTTATCAATTACAGTTTGAGTTGCAGGATCTATTATAGATAAGTTGAAGCTTCTGATTACATCCTGGTAACGTGAGATATGATCCTGTATCTCTTTGCTGTTAGTATCAGCTTTTTCCATATTAAGTATTAATTCGGGTTCAAAACCATCTTCGGTTATCATAGTAGCATCAATTCCGTTTGCTTCGGTTATAAGTTTATCTTGGAAAATTGCAATGGTCACTAATACTGATTCAGGGGCATAATATGCTTCCGACTCGTCGGCTTTTAGCGTTACTAGATATCTTCCAGGCCCAACAAAAGCATTATTTACTTCAGTTTCATTAATAAAGAACTTAACCTCTTCTCCACTTGTACATTCAGCGTTTATGTGCCTTGCCATTCCATCGTATGTGAAGAGAATGGAGGTATAATCAGTAATAATCTCGGAGTCCCACTTATGGATAATATATACTGCATCTACAAAGGTCACCGAGTAGTTGGAATTGCTGAAAACAGCAGTTAAAGGATAATGTCCCATTCTATATCCTGGTTCCTTAGTTATTACAACATTTAATGTGGAAGGTGTTTCCGAATAGGCCATACTTCCCGAGGTAATTTCGAAGGACATCTGACTAATTATTAGAGTTTCTTCTGATCCAGTATACTGAGTTTCTTGATTTGTAAGTGTTACTGTAAGAGGTCTCTTAGTAATTGTGTAGGTTCCTTGTACATAAGTGATATCGTAATTTGAATTAATGATGTTATCTCCGAATATTACATATTCACCGACATTTTTAACCGAGAAGGCATTTGTAGTTAGTGAACCAGAAAGAGTATCTCCTTGAACTATACTACCAAGAGTTACTGAGTAGTCTAGTTGAGCGGGAGTATTTCCGTAAACTTGAGTTTTATTGTTTGCAGCTATTGTAATGGGCCTTCTCACTATTGTGTATTTATTTTGGAAGTCAACTAGGGTTATATCATAGTTGGGGTTAAGAGTAGCAATTGTTCCAATAGTAATATCGTATGTTCCTACTTCAACTCCGCTTCGGCCGAGTATACCATATAAACCAGTTTCGGTATATGCTAATGTTCCTTCAGTTATTTCGTAATTCACATCGACAACAGCATCTCCGTAAACTTGAGTTGCGACATCGGGAGAAATTGCGAGCGCGCGCTTTGTTATTGTGTAGTTAACTCCAGTAGTGAAGGTAATTTCATAATTGATATTTCTCTCTTCATTACCAATAAGGGTTCCTTGAGTTATCTCATATATTCCCACTTGTATTGTGTCTTCCCTTTCAATATCTCCTTCAAGTACATCAGAACCAATTAATTCTCTACTTAAATTATAAGTTAGAGGTTGTTCGGGATCACCGTATTCAACCGTAATTGGATTGGGGGTAACGGTGACTGCTACTTTAGTTATTGTATAGTTTGCGCCAGTGAAGTTTATATCATAATTCGGGTTATTATCATTCGTAAGGGATCCAGCCGTAATCGGATATACTCCAGCATTCGATCCTGCTAATTTTACAATTTCCCCATTAAGTTCCTCGGGAGATACTAGCCCTGAATTTTGCTCAGGCTCTGCAACTTGATAGGTTAGAGCTTCTGAAGGATCGCCATATTGGATGGTGATTGGATCGGCTGACACAAAGACAGGTCTTCTGTTGACTATGAACTTATCTTGTAAATCAGTTATTTGCAAATCATAATTATGCATGCTTACAAGATCAATGGAGAATGACACTATATCATAACTGCCAACTGAGGCCCCAGAATCCTTCACATAGGTAATTTCTATAATATCTCCGAAGAATCCAGTTGAATAATTAATTGATTTAGAAGCTTCAGCTACTCCATCATAGAATTTACTTACAGGGGTTACTTCTGAAATTGTGATTTCTCTCTTAGTTATTTCAAAGACATCATTTCCGGCGTTTGGAGCAAGTGTTACAACATAGTTACTGTTACTAAAGGAGGATAACTCCAAGTCATATAAACCTACTGCTTCTCCAGTTTCACGAGTATATTCAACTATAATGTCGCTATCATCCCCAAGTCCGACGATTGATTTTACAAAAGTCTTATCTGTTTCACCATATATCTTAGTGAGATTGCTCATCTCATCGATGATTTCGGTTGCTAAGATGTTCTCAAGCTCATATGGAGATATTTCGACGGTAACAGCAACAGAGGTTGATTTGTAATTTCTTGTAGGCAGAGAACTGAGGGTAACAGAGTATGTTCCGACATTTCTAAAAGAATTATCTATAGAATAGTTAATTGATGTCTCGGAATGGCTAAGGGATGCATCAATGCTTTGAACTGATGCATTGTATATTAGAGCCAATACATATTGTCCTTCAACTAACTGTGTTCCATCGTTGAAGGAAATAACAGAGCTCGCTTGAGTTATACCAAAGGAAATTATGTCATTAAAAGTAATAAGGTAATTGCTATTTTGTCCTTCCGAATTATCTATGGTGCCTTGGGTTATTCTGTAACCGCCCACGGCTTCTCCCGTTTCCCTAGAAAGTAAACCGGTAAGAGGATATCCTGATACAAGGCCTCCCTGTGCTCCAGTTACTGTATAAGTGAATACTGGATCAGGTTGTCCGTATTCTTTAGTTTGATTGGAGGCAGGGGTTATAGTAATGGGTCTCGGGGTAATAGTGTAAGTTCCAGAAGTAAAGGTAATCTGGTAATTTGGATTTACTCCCTCATCCAGCATATTACCTGCGGTAATCTCATATGTTCCCACAGTAGAGCCAGTCTCTCTCGATAGTTGAGTGATTGGGCTTAACGTTCCTCCATCCCATGTTGCAGGTCTTGTCCCCCCAGTAAAGATGTAGGAGAGTGATGTGGGTGCATTTCCAAAAACCTGAGTCTTATTTTCTGCTTTAACACTGATAGGTCTCTTGTTAATGGAGTAGTAAACGGTTGATGAGTCTAGAATGATGTCATAGTTGGGATTATTAAGAGTTCCTATTATGATAGGATAATCGCCTACAAACATAATATTATTAGTAGCTCTTGATAAAGACCCAGATAAATTATATCCCTCAATAATAGGAGGATTAGAAGATACAAAACCGTCTCTTAGAGAAATAGTATAAGTGATACCTTCTTCGGCATACCCATAAATACTAGAAGCAGGGTTAGGAAGAATTGTTATAGGTCTTTTAGTTACTTTATATTTTCCTAAGTTGTTGACAATTGTGAGATTATAATACGAATTAGCAACATCCCCAATATATATATTGTATGATCCAACAGTAAGGCTCGATCCACTTGATTCACGAAGTAAAGAGCCAGTCAATTGATCAGTTCCAATTAGGCTGCCTGAGGCGATGGTGAAGGGTAATTCAGATACTTCCGCTTCTCCAAAGACTTGGGATACTTCGGTAGGTTGAATGGATAAATTTCGTTTATTGACAGTTAAATATGTAGGTGGGCACTGGGCAATCACATTATAGATGTTCTTTTCGTAGTTCATGTTTATAACATGTGTAGCACTATCTAAGGTTCCTTGTACAATTTCATATGAGCCAGGAGTAGGAACCGAAACGGCTGTATCTAAATGAAGTTTCCCGCTGAAGTAAGAGGCTGCGATTTGCACTCCTCCGTTTGTATAAGCCATGAAAGATAATCCAGATGTATATAGCTGATCTAACGTAGTTCCATAAGTGGTAGTTTGTCCGGCCAAAGGTTTAATATTTGCAACCAACATGTTGATTACATATCTACTAGTCCCATTGAATGTAATGGAATAGTTAGGGTTATTTCCGTTAGTAACTGAACCTTGAGAAATATCATATACTCCTACTGGCACAGCTCCAAATTCATCTATAGTCCACTGAGCTGGGTCAAGATACAATTGTCCAGTCAGAGTATCTCCATAAGGAAGAGAAGCGGGAGTAGTGGTCCACGTTAGTTCAGAATGTTGCTTAATTGGGACAGCATAGTCCATGCTCCATAGCTTTGCGAGTACAACTATTCCTAAAGGATTAATGGTGAATATTTCAGGCGAAGCAGTAATTGTATAATTGCTGTTTGCAAGAGTTCCCTTGGATATGGCATATGTTCCGGCATTATTTCCAGAGACTCTGGTAAGCGCCCCAGTTAATGCATCTGTGCCAATTAATGCTGGTTTTTCAGGATCTCCAGTATATGACAAAGAGTAAGTTAATATTGGATCTTGCACGCCATATGTTTTAGCTAAACCAGGGGTTGGGGTAACCGTAATTGGACGGGAGGTTATAGAATATGAGCCATTAGTAATCTGACTAATGTCATAGTTTGGATTGTTGGCAGCTAATCCGAAAGAAGAAGCTGGGGTCAAATTATCTTTCAATACATATACGCCCACATTTAGACTGGTTGTTTCAGTCGTGGATTGAGCATTTAGTGTTCTTGAAAAACTCCCGGTTAATGTATCATCTGAATATAAAGTTCCCGAGGTTAAAGAATATTCAAAGGGCAAAAGCGTCTCACCGTACACAGAAGAAAGAGTGGGTGCAGTTATCTGGACATTACGTTTAACGATTGCGAATCCAACAGGAGTAGTAGAAAACTGTATATCGTAATTCGTGTTATTTTCTGAAGTTAATGTATGTTGAGTAATTCGGTATTGCCCGACGTTTTCACCCGGTCTATTTCCCGATCCCCCCAAGAAGGCCTCTGCTTCACGTGCAAGAATTCCGGAAACCGGGCAATCGGAAAGGACGGATGTTAGAGTATTTGTTGTGGTATATACATCAGCAAGGGTATATGTAAATGTTGGATCAGAATATCCATATATTTTACTTTGATTCCCATTCGGGGTAAGGGAGATAGATCTTGTAACAATTGTATAGTTTGCATTATTAAATGTGACGTTATAGTTTGCGTTTAGAGTAACAGAAGTATCTCTAACAATTGTGTATACTCCCACGTCGGCATGAGTTCTTCCAACCCCTATATTTTTATTGCATTCAAGTGCAACTCCAAGGTTATCGCTTCCTATTATTCCATTGGAAAGTTGGTTGTTAGGATCAACGCTTGTCCATTTGAGTTCTTTAGCTGGTTCTCCGAAAACCTGTGTTTCAGCTGTGGCGGATACTGTAATAGGTCTCTTCGAAACAGTAAGAGTAATAGTTATATTAGAAGGGGCATTATAATTGGATGCATTTGCTCCAGACAACGTGTATTTGACATAGTATGACCCACTGGCACTTACTTGAGGCGTGAGAGGCATAGGCTTTGAAGCATCAAATGAGAAAGACCCACCGGATAGAATAACAGAAGGGGCAGAAGCGTTTATGGCACTTCCGATGATAGAGTTGCTATCCACATTAGTTCCGTAAACGACGGAAATGTTGTCGGCTGATATCGTTACATTGGCTTTAATTATTTTAAATGTTGTATTTAAACTACCGGTATAATTTCCCGTGCCGCTAATATTACAAGTGTATGTTCCCACATTGGTTGGAGGTGCAGCATAAGAGAAGGTGAAATCACTTAGCGAAAGGGTGTAGGGGGAAAGAGCATTGTCAGTGATGGTCGGCTGTGGTTGGTGAGGATCTGTATCGAAAACAATATCTGAAATGGGTGCAATTGTAACATTTCCAACGATTGTTTTTTGGGTAATGGAAGTTGTGCAAGATAGCCCGGAGTTTGTAATATTATAGTTATCCTTCGAAGTTCCATCGAGTGCCAAAGTATTAGTTGCTGAGACTGTAACATTCCCTGATACATTTTTATCTGCGTATGCAAAAGTAACGGAGGGGTTCATTTTTATCCAAGTGGGATTTGCAATTCCATTAGGAGCATCAGTAGCGTCGCTAGCAACGATTCCGGTATAAGTGAAGCTTAGAGTAGAAACATTCACAGAGGTATTGCCATCATAAACCTTTCCTGTACAACTCATGGATATAGTGATGTTTTTCTTTGAGATGTTGGCCGTGTTGGTATTGTTTGCTGCACTAAAAGTATAGTTTCCATATCCAACAGAAGCACCTGTATTTACTGAAATGCCGCTAGCAGTTACGGTCTTTCCCGTCCCAACATGTTTATCTGAAAACGCATAGGTTATTCCAGAATTCAGTATGATGCTGTCCCCAGAGCCTGGTACGACTGGGTCAACGGTACACGAACCAGTAGCAGAAGTCGTCCCATCGTAAACTTTATTGTTTGCAGTGATAGATATACCAATTGGTTTGGGCGTAACAGTAATTTTATTGTATCCCGTTCCGGCATT
>Ga0123335_1007697_pt1 | contig 11902 bp, 10 predicted proteins | sample BiotimSIPDNA_2_FD_89707 | JGI IMG/M metagenome (GOLD analysis project Ga0123335, IMG submission 89707) | Anaerobic biogas reactor microbial communites from Washington, USA - Biogas_R2 time_0 SIP DNA | ecosystem: Engineered > Bioreactor > Anaerobic > Unclassified | place: Washington, USA... | reverse complement strand
ATACCAGCCTACCAGGAAGCCGAAATCATTGCCTCCGTGATTCAGGAGGTTCGTACAACTATGGATCAAACGCATCGCCCCTATGAAATCCTTGTCATCGATGACGGATCAAAAGATGAAACGGCCAGTCGGGCAGTGAGTGCGGGAGCCAGAGTTGTATCTCACCCTTACAATATCGGAAACGGCGCTGCGATTAAAACCGGTATTCGTCAGGCAAAAGGAAAAATTCTTGTAACAATGGATGGTGACGGTCAGCACGATCCGGCGGACATTCCTAATTTATTGGAAAATATAGAACGTTATGACATGGTGGTGGGAGCGAGAACCAGCGACTCAGAATCGCATCTGCACCGTAATTTTGCAAACAGTCTCTATAATCTGTTCGCTTCCTACATCTGCAAGCGGCGAATACAAGACCTGACCTCCGGATTTAGAGCCATTAAATCATCTATTGCCCGCCAGTTTCTTCCGCTACTGCCGAACACTTTTTCTTATCCGACAACTATCACGATGGCCATTCTGCGCTCCGGATTCAGCTTGACATATATCCCCATTCGAACAAGCCGTCGCAAGGGAAAAAGTAAGATTAAGCTCCTTCGGGATGGATCCCGTTTTTTGTTGATTATCCTTAAAATCGCTACACTTTTTTCACCTATGCGTGTTTTCCTGCCTGTCAGTGCCATCGTTTTTCTTTTAGGCCTGGGTTACGGCCTTTTTAAAGTTGTCTTCCTGGACGGCCGCTATGGTCCTACATCAGCCATGCTTATCACCATGTCTGTCGTCATTTTTATGGTGGGATTGGTTTCAGAGCAAGTTGCTCAATTGCGCTACGAACGCAGCGAAAACCGTGAATAAAAAAGCACTTGACTTTTTTCCTACCTGTGTTATGAGTAGATTAACTACTCATAATGGTGCATAAATGAATGACTTTTTTGCAGGGCTTATAACCTCAAAAACCAGAATCAATCTGCTTGTGCGCTTTTTCTTTAATCCCGGAACAAAAGCCTACCTGCGAGAACTGTCGAAAGACCTGGACATTTCCACAAATGCCGTCCGTGAAGAGCTGAACCAACTCACCAAGACAAGACTTCTCACATCTGAAAAAGAAGGACGCAACGTCTATTACACGGCAAACAGAGAACATCCCCTTTTCCCGGAACTGAAATCCATGGTCAGCAAGGTCATGGGGCTGGACCAAGTCATCGAAAGCATTATCACAAGACTGGGAGACCTGGAAAAAGCTTATATCATTGATGATTATGCCGAGGGCAAGGATACCGGCATTATTGATCTGGTTCTGGTAGGAAGCATCGATCAATATCACCTGAACGATTTGAGCAGGAAAACTGAACGCTATATTAAGCGCAAAATCCGATCTCTGGTTTTGACCAGAGAGGAATTTGCGGCCTTTGAGCCGAAACTGGAAAATCATCCGAATTTTCTGATTTGGGAAAGGGAATAGACTACATAACTTAAACCAATGATAGAAAAAATATTAAGATTCCTACCAGTTGAGCTGCGTCATAAGATAGAACATCAGCATGGCTTAACAAAAATATTTGATAATATCATTTGGATGTTCTTTGACAAATTTCTGCGACTGGGAGTGGGGTTGTTTGTAGGTGTTTGGATTGCCCGCTACCTTGGACCGCAACAATTCGGCCTTTTAAACTATGCTCTTGCTTTTGTCGCCTTGTTCACCGCTGTTGCCAATCTCGGACTCAATGGTATCGTTGTGCGTGACCTGGTGCAAGATCCTTCAAAGATCGGAACTATCATGGGTACAGCATTTGTGCTCTCTGTGCTCGGGGGATTTAGCGCTCTTTGTCTGTCGATGCTAACCATAAGCTATGCAAGATCAGATGATGCACTGGCCAAGTTTATCGTCATGTTGCTTTCCCTGCTCATGATTTTCAAAGCCACCGATGTGGTGCGATACTGGTTTGAATCCCAAGTTCAATCCAAGTATGTCGTATGGATGGAAAACGTTGTCTTCCTTGCCATTTCCACTGTAAAAATCTGGCTTATCATTGCCGAAGCGTCGTTGATGGCTTTTGTATGGGCCATATTCATTGAGTCTCTGATTGTAGCAGTTGGGCTATTGGGCATTTATGAGTGGAGGGTAGGCAAGCTCACTGCTTGGCGTTTTCAGTTTGTCCGTGCTAAATTCTTAGTGAAAGACAGTTGGCCATTGATTCTTTCCGGCCTCGCTATCATGGTCTACATGCGCATCGACCAATTAATGCTGGGGCAGATGCTGGGGGATGAATCTGTTGGCATCTACTCCGCCGCAGTGAGAATCAGTGAGATTTGGTATTTCATACCCATCGCCATCGTTACGTCGGTCTTTCCGTCAATTATTGAGGCTAAAAAGCAGGATGAGACTATATATTACCAGCGTTTGCAAAAACTTTACGATATAATGGTGATGATGGCGCTGTCTCTGGCGCTTCTGATGACATTTTTATCGGATTGGGTGGTAATTCTGTTGTTCGGAACTGCCTACCAAAAGTCAGGGCCTGTGCTCGCTGTGCATATCTGGGCGGGAATATTTGTTTTTTTGGGAGTTGCCAGTGGAAAGTGGTTTCTCATCGAAGGACTTCAAAGGTATACTTTCTACAAAACCCTTTTGGGGGCAATTGTAAACGTTGGCCTGAACCTGTTGATGATTCCGAAATTCGGAGCAACAGGTGCAGCATGTGCTACGGTTATTTCGTATGCAATTGCAGCAATGTTTTCAGATTTATTACTAAAAGAAACAAGACCTATGTTTAGAATGAAACTCAAAGCATTTAACATATTGCGAGTCGCAATATCAATTCGGCGGTGATGCGGTAATACTGATGAACAACATTTTAAAACTTATATATAATCTTGTTCCCCTTCCATTTAAAAATTTATTGCGAAGGGTTTTGGATTTTTATCAGTGGGACATCTATTACCAAAAATCCTGGTCACAGGAAGGAGAAGATCTAATTTTGTCAAGGTATTTTGAAAACCTAAAGACAAAAGGCTTTTATGTTGATGTTGGTGCTCATCATCCTTTACGGTTTTCAAATACATACAAGTTTTACAAGCAAGGCTGGCATGGAATAAACATAGATGCGATGCCTGGTAGTATGGATTTATTTAACAGACTACGCCCCAGAGACACTAATCTCGAAATAGCTGTCTCAGACAGTAAGCAGATTATGACCTATTATGCCTTCAATGAACCTGCATTGAACGGCTTTTCAAAAGAATTAACCGAGCACAGAGACGGACTAGCAAATAATAAAATAATATTCAAAAAAGATATAGAAACATCACCCCTCGGGGAAATTCTTGATCAATATATGCCTAAAGACCAAGATATAGATTTTTTGTCAGTTGATGTTGAGGGGTTAGATTTTGCGGTTTTGAAATCTAATAACTGGGTTAAATATTCACCAGAATTAATATTAATCGAAATATGTGGGAGTACGCTTGATGAATTACTAAATAATGAAGTTGCCACCTTTTTAAGACAATTTGAATACACTATATACGCCAAGTGCGTCAATACAGTTATATTTAAAAAAAAGAGTAAGATATGAAAAACATTTCATCAGAACCGTTTACTCCACCCAGCCCGTTAAATACTGCATTATTATTATTGATTTTTAATCGTCTGGATACAACGATGCATGTTTTTGAGGCAATACGCATGGCCAGGCCTCCACGACTTTATATTGCCGCCGATGGCCCAAGAGATTCAAGACCAGACGAAAACGAAAAGGTTAAGGCTGTCCGCAACTATTTTATGGATCATATTGACTGGGGTTGCGAAGTTAAAACGTTATTTCGAGAGAAAAACTTGGGATGTAAATATGCTGTGAGTGGAGGCATTGACTGGTTTTTTGAAAATGAAGAGATGGGTATTATTCTTGAAGATGATTGTTTACCATCTCAAAGTTTTTTTTGGTTCTGCGAAGAGATGCTGCAACGGTTTCGCTATGATGCACGGGTTATGCAGGTTTCTGGCTCTAATTTTCTAAATGGATGGCGCAGGCATAATGACAGCTATTATTTTTCCAAGTATGGCCCTATCTGGGGTTGGGCTTCATGGCGCAGAGCCTGGAAGTATTACGATGTTGATATGAAATTATGGCCCGAGGTTAAAGAGAAAAAAATATATTTAGATTTTTGTGATGGGAAAAAAGACATATCCTTCAGGCTTGATCTTTATGACAAAATTTACTCAGGCGAGATTGATACCTGGGATTATCAGTGGGGATTTGCAAAGTTGATCAATTCCGGTTTATCGGTAACCCCTAACGTCAATATGATTTCCAACATTGGTTTTGATAAAACCGGTACGCACATAACAGATGGCAACAGCCCCTTCGCGAACATGAAAGCTTTAAATCTCTTTATGCCATATTCACACCCGAAAGTTGTCTTGAGAGATCGTATTTCAGATCAACGGTTTTTAAAAAATTTTGTACACACTGGCTTTTTTAAATGTTTTATCAACCAATTACAAATAATTGGGAAAAATCACTAGTGTCCGGTTGTTTCGTCAAATAAATTTAGTTGGTTACACGACATAGGGTTTTCCGCTTTGTAATTGGTTCTTGTAAATAGTTGATAAAGTGGCGTTCTTTCGAAAACAGAGACACTGAGAATCTGTAAAATACTGTAGAGACTGTAAGGGAGCCGAAGTTGTTTTTTCAGGATAGCCACAATAACGTAAACGGAGATGGCGATCCAGATTTGCGTCTTGACGGCATTCTCCGATGTTCCGTAAAAGCTTTTGATACGCAGGTGTTGTTTGATCCATTTGAAAAAGAGTTCCACCTGCCAGCGTGAGCGATAAAGCTCTGTAATGGTCAGGGCCGGCAGATTGAAGTTGTTGGTCAGAAATACAAGAGTAAGATTGTTTGCGGCGTCGTGGTATTTGATGCGTCGCAGTTTTTCCGGATAGTCCTTTTTTTGATAGAAGCCGGTGAGCAGGATGGTCTGGTCGCAGATCAGGCCGGTTGAGCGATCCACGGGATGCGAGTAAATTCTTCGGCACTGGAGATTGGATTTTGCCCGGATCAGAAAGAAGGCCAAGGCCTGTGAGAGCGTGTACAATCTGGAATAGTCCAGGTACCCGCGATCCATGACGTAAAAGGATCCTGTCTCGTAGGGAACGATGTCGAGCGTATTGACTTCGTGAAGTTTGCCGTCGGAGATATGAATGAAGGTCGGGATGCTGCAACGCAAATCCAGTAACGTATGCAGTTTGACGGCTCCCTTGTTCTTTCGGAAGTTGGCCCATGGAAACATCGACAGGCACAAGTCGATGGTTGTGGCGTCGAGAGCATAGGCTGTTTGTTCCAGTTCGAAAGCGAAAGGTTCGTCGCTGTATAGTATGCGAGCCGTATGGATCAGCGCATAAGCCAGATCGGCATAGATCTTCCAGTTCCGCTGCTCGTTGGCATCGGCAATCGTTGATCGTGACACCTTGCCGCGAACGCCCATATGATAAAGTTTCTGTTCCTGGGCACGCAGGCAGATTTCGATATCGCGTAAACTTTCGCGATAGGTGATTTGAGCAAACGCCAGAGGTATTGATCGAGGCAGGTGAACTTTTTTACTTTGTAATCGCCTTGATATCGGGTAACGCAGCGGCGAAAGGTGTGCAATGGCATGAAGTCCATGACCTGAGAGAAAACGAGTTTGCCGGTGTATATGTTTTACATCCTCCTGTTGGATCACAGGAGAATGCTCAAACTGACAATAAATTTTCAAGTCGGTAACTCGTGTAATTGGCATCTTTAATAAATGATATCTATATGTTAAATGATGTTAAATAATTCTATTCCGGACAGTAGTGATTCAATTACTTGTTGCACATTCTTCTGATATTTTAAACAAGCCAGTTACGATCATTCCCTAATTTTCAAATATTTCTGTTTAGACGGAGTTTTTGATACAAGATTTAAAGATGATCACGAGTCACAACAAGCAGAAAGAGAGTGTTAAAGATTTTTCATGGAAATACTCTCTTTCATTGTGTGTAAAACGCAGATTGTGTAAGAAAACATAGACGCTAAATCCCTGCATTATGTGTGGTCAAGATTTTCTTGACATGCAAATCCGCGCTTCTCATACTTACACACACAACAGAAAGTTCGTATCCATTACTTATCTAATCAATCAAATGTAATGCATTGTATTACGCCAATATTTTTTCTTTAAAAATACTTCCTTGGATGTATTGCGGTATTTCATAGTATTGTCTATCACGACAACGTCGTTGAAACATCAACTTTCTGATGCCAAAAATTCCACTATCCTGTCCTGAAACCAGCGACCATGTTTCTTCTTGGTCTTGGTATGTTAATGATCGGTGCTATAGAGCCATTCGGTGATCGGCGCAACGGAGCCACTTAATGATCACCGTAATGGAGCCAGTTTATGATCGGCGCAATGAGGCCACTTGCTGATCGCCGTAATCGAGCCAGTGCTTATTTTGATTCAGCGCTCAAAAAACATCTCGGACAAGACAAAAACCTTAGTATGCTTCCGGCACTAATATGCTGGAGGATACGGAACATGAGCAACAGGAGGTTCGAGATGTACGATTACCGTCAAATTATTCACAGAATCCGCATGGGCCAGACCGACCGGGAGATTGCCCGGACAAAGACCATCGGCCGGACCAAATGCAGCCAGATAAGAGCCATTGCCTTGGATAAAGGTTGGCTTTCCAATGACAGTCCGTTGCCGGATGACAATGCCTTGGCAGATGTTTTTGCCAGGAAGGTGGTTTGTAATCCCACCCATGAATCAAAATGCCAAAACCACGAGGAGCAGATCAAAACCTGGATTGGCGAAGGGATTTGCCTGACCACGATCCGCCGGGCACTGGCCGAGCAGTATGGTTTTACCGGCAGTTATTCTTCCGTACGCCGTCTGGCGCAAAAACACGGATACCACGAAAAACCCGTAAGCTGCGTTCTGGATTTTGAACCGGGAGAGGCTGCCCAGGTGGACTTTGGCAAAGGGCCGGACATCCAGGATGTTTTCACCGGCAAGATGCATAAGACCTGGATTTTCGTCATGACGCTATGCTTCAGCCGCCATGCCTATGCCGAGATTGTTTTGGATCAGAAGATTGCCACCTGGCTTGCCTGCCACCGCCGGGCCTTCGAGTTCTTCGGCGGCGTTTCCCTGAAGATGATCATTGATAACGCCAAGTGCGCCATCACCCGCGCCTGCTACCATGATCCGGAGGTCCAGCGTTCCTATGGAGAGTTCGCTGAAGGCTACGGATTTATTATCTCACCTTGCCCGCCGCGTGATCCCCAAAAGAAAGGCCGGGTCGAATCCGGCGTCAAATATGTCAAAAACAGCTTTGTTCCCCTGCGCTCCTTCCGTTCGATCACCGACGCCAACGGCCAACTCCAATCCTGGCTGATGGAAACGGCGGGTAACCGCATTCACGGGACCACCCGGCAGAAGCCGTTGACGCTTTTTGCCGAATCGGAGAAACCGTTTTTAAAACCCCTGCCAGATGTTCCCGTGGAGATGGCATCCTGGTGTCAGGTCAAAGTCCACGGCAACTGCCATGTGCAGTTTGAAAAAGCCTATTATTCAGCCCCTTATCCGCTGGCACACAAAAAACTCTGGCTGAAGGCCACAAATAATATTGTCAAACTTTATGATGATCTTCATCTTGTGGCCACTCATCCCCGGCTTTACAAGCCCGGAGCTTATTCCACCATCGATGAGCACATGCCGCCCGGGGCTATTGCCTGGAAGCTGCAGGACACCCAGTGGTGCCTGAAGCAATCGGAATCCATCGGACCGTCCTGCCATGAGGTCATCCGGAAACTCTTTGGCGATAAGGTTCTGGATCATCTCCGGGGCGCCCAGGGCATTATCGGGCTTGCTAAAAAATATAGTGTCGTCCGTCTGGAAAGCGCCTGTCTTCGCGCATTGCATTTCGACAACGTTAAATATACAAGCATCAAAAATATCCTCAAACAAGGGATCGATCAACTGCCGCTGGAACACCCATTGTTCTCCTTGGAATCCAGACCGTCCGTCTACACCACCGGGCGGTTTCTCCGCGACGACAGGCTCCGGGAAGAAGGGAGGATGGCGCCATGAATCCCAGTCCCGATTTGATTCCCATGCTCAAACAGTTGCGATTATCCGGCATTCTGGACTCCATCGAACAGCGAAACCGTCAGGCGATCGAAGGGAAGTTCTCCTATATGGATTTTCTGGCGATGATTCTTCAGGATGAGGTGGCCCGCAGAAGTCAAAAACGTTTTTCCCTGGCGCTTAGGCGTGCCAGTTTCCGCAGTCAAAAAACCCTCGAAGATTTTGATTTTACATGTATGCCTAATATGAACCGCGCGATGCTCACCGATCTGGCGTCCTGCCGCTTCATCGAAGAAAAGGTCTGCGTCCTGATCGTCGGTCCCTGTGGCACCGGGAATTATGTAAAGCTTTCAATTATGTAAAGTAATGAAGCTAATCCCTTCCAATTCAAGCAATAGCACACAATCACTTTCCATTATATTCTCCTTCAAAATCCATTTTAAAGGAGAAGGATATGGAAAGAGCAACTATCAGGGAATTGAGCGAAGCAGTCATTGGGGAACTTGAACGACTCGGTTATGCTCCCGGGACCATTAAATCGTATCAGAAGTTGTATAAAAAACTCCTACGGTATGCGGATGAGAGGCAGATACATTACCATTCCTTAGACGTGTGTCACCGGTGGCTGAATGATTCTTTCGGAATAGACCCCACACTAGTGGTCAGGAGGGGCGAGGACGCGTACAAAAAAGGCTCCTATCTTCCGATCCGGGTATGCCAGTGCCTGACTGAATGGCAGCTCCATCGATGCATCGCGTTAAAAAAGCAGGGCAAACTTGCCGCCCGTAGGCTTCCCCTGCAATTCAAAGAAGCATATAATTCGTACGTCGCGTTTTGCTGCGAGGCAGGGTATTCCGAAAGGGGCACTTACACCAGGCTCAATCGGATCAAACGTATGCTGCTTTTTTTCGACCAGCATGGGGTGTCAAGTATGCAGAGTATTACCGCCGGAAGGATATCGGAGTTTTTCCGCACGCAAATTGAACTGGATAGTCGGACAGTCGCCACCATGCTGACCGCATGTAGGGTGTTTTTCCGTCATCTCTACCGAAAGGAGTTTACTCAAGAAGATCTATCGGAGAAGTTGCCGGAGGTAAAAGCAAACCGGAAGTTCCGTCTTCCTCGCACATGGAAGCAGGCAGATTTGCTGTCAGTTCTGAATTCAATAGATCGGGGCAACCCTGTGGGCAAACGCGATTACGCCATCATGATGCTTGTCACGCGATACGGATTGCGTTCAGCTGATGTGAAAACCCTGAAGCTCTCTGATCTGCGCTGGAGCGATAACATGATTGAGCTCGTGCAGAGTAAGACCCGCAACCCGTTGAGGTTGCCGCTGTTGCGGGACGTCGGGTGGGCTATCATTGATTACCTGAAGAATGGCCGGCCACACTCCGAGCATCCGGAGGTATTCCTTACCTGCACCGTCCCGATACGACCATTCGGTTCGCACTCCTGCGCGTTAAATAGCATCCTGGCCAAACGAGTCCAGCAGGCGGGCGTCAGAATCTCCAGCGAAATACCTAAGGGAATGCACTCGCTTCGACATACCCTTGCCAGCGTGATGCTTGCAAATGATGTCGAACTTCCGGTCATCTCTTCAGTACTTGGTCACGTCACTTCTGAGGCGACCAGCGTGTACCTCCATACTGACATTGCCCGATTGAGAGAATGCGCCCTTGATCCTGAGGAGGTATAACCCAATGGAACCTCGTAAGGAAACATTTGCGCAGATTGTAGGAGACTATGTCCAAGAAAAACAGGCAACCGGATGTTGTTTCAACAAAGCATCGCGGACGCTCCGCCGAATCGTTGATATTCAAGAGGGAATCGATTATGGTGCTCCCCGCCTTTCCCACGAACTGGCAGAGCGATGGATTGAAAAGACACCGTGGGAAAACAATACGAACAGAAGTCACCGGATCTCCGTTCTTCGCGGTCTGGGAGCGTACATGGTCCGTATGGGATATGATGCGATTATCGTTCCACAGCGTCTCGCCCCTCTGAAAGACTATGCCTATACACCCTACATCTTTTCCGATCGCGAACTCGGCTCGCTGCTTAACGCCGTAGACCAGCTGTGCGCCGCCGGCATCTCAACCCATTCGGACCTGATCTTCCCGCTGGTGTTCCGAATCCTGATTGGCTGCGGATCGCGGATCACCGAAACATTGCAGATAGAAAAGAAGGATGTCGATGTCGAGAAGGGCACATTATCGCTGCTCAACACGAAGAACAGGAAAGAGCGAATCATTCCCATGGCCGAATCTCTTGTGCAGAGATGCCGGGAATATGTGTGTAACAGTCAATCCATACGCAGCTTTAATTCGTCGCGATGGTTTTTCCCCAACAAGGAGGGCATGCCGTACAATTCAGGAACCGCGTACGGCCTGTATCGAAAGGCGTTGCGCTTGTCAGACATTTCTCACGGCGGCAGGGGGAAAGGACCTCGCTTGCATGACTTGCGCCACACCTTTGCTGTTCGCGTTCTGAACAAGTGGGTGCGGGATGGCAAGAATCTCACAACAGCGCTTCCCTATCTTGCTATTTACATGGGGCATGAAGGTCTGAAAGCATGCCAACATTATCTGCGGCTTACTGCAGGGATGTTTCCTGAGTTGATAAAGACCGTAGAGAAAGAATATGGGTGGATCATCGCGGAGGCCTACCATGAATCAGACTGATTTCGCATTACATGTCACTGGCTTTCTCTCGCGCTACCTGCCCGGACAGCGGAACCTGAGTACGAACACCATCGCCTCCTATCGAGACGCTTTCAAGCTGTTCCTGGTATTCTGCGAAACGGACAGAAAGATGAAAGCCGACAAGATCCGCATCTCCGACCTCACTCCGGAGTTGTTGACCGAATACCTTGCGTGGATTGAACGGGTGCGTCACTGTGGAGTCGGGACCCGAAACCAACGATTGGCTGCGTTCAAATCATTTTTTCACTACGTGGCTTCAATACAGCCGGAACACCTCCTGAATTGCCAGCGTGTACTTGGCCTTCCAATGAAGAAGGCTGCACACAGGGCGATGAACTACTTCAGCCCGGAAGGATTACACCTGTTGCTCAGTCAGCCCGATACCAGGACTCCAAAAGGGCGGCGTGACCATGCGCTGCTCGTGCTTCTCTACGATACCGCGGCCAGGGTTCAAGAGATTATAGACCTTCGCGTGAGGGATGTCAGGCTCGAGAAACCTACCACAATCACCCTGCACGGAAAGGGGAGAAAGACACGCGTTGTTCCCGTCACTACGAAGACCGCATCTATCATGGAAGGATACTTTCAGGAAAAGGGTTGGATCGGGAGATCCGGTACACTTGATTTTCCTGTATTCATGAACAGCCGGAAGTGCAAACTGTCGCGCGCAGGTGTCGCGCACATCCTGTCTAAGCATGTCAGGAGCATGTCCATTGATGGCAGTCACCATGTGCCGGGATCGGTTTCACCGCACTGTCTCAGGCATACAAAGGCAATTCATTTACTCAAAAGTGGTGTGCCACTGATCTACATCCGGGATATTCTCGGCCACGTTTCGGTGACAACTACGGAAATTTATACAAAGGTGGATGCAGAAGAGAAACGCAAGGCGCTCGAGGCCGCGTATGAAGTGCCGTCACAGGATATCATCCCCAACTGGGAGAAGGACAGGGGCTTGATGGCCTGGCTTTCGGAGCTTTGTGGTTAAAATATTATGTATAGTAGCTGAGGGAATTATCGTTGTGTGGGGTGAAGCCGCGGTGACAACTTTACATAAGTAAAAGCTTTACATAATT
>Ga0123335_1007695_pt1 | contig 11905 bp, 9 predicted proteins | sample BiotimSIPDNA_2_FD_89707 | JGI IMG/M metagenome (GOLD analysis project Ga0123335, IMG submission 89707) | Anaerobic biogas reactor microbial communites from Washington, USA - Biogas_R2 time_0 SIP DNA | ecosystem: Engineered > Bioreactor > Anaerobic > Unclassified | place: Washington, USA... | reverse complement strand
TTCCGTCGGAATGGATGGGCGCGATCAATCGGAATGGATGGGCGCAATCAATCGGAATAGGGGGGCGCGATCAATCGGAATAGGGGGGCGCGATCAATCGGAATACCCATTTTATGGCTGAAAATGCGCATGCTTCAATAATTTTAATAGAAGAATCATGCTATTCTTCATATTCTATTTTAATGCTATCAAATAAAGGGTTTGATGGTACTTAACCCAAATATAATATTGATTACCCCGTAAACACCGCATTTATTCCCTGCCCCTTTAAGGGTATTGGACGAATGGCAATGTATGCGAGTGATAAATGCTGCAGGCCTACCACTTGCCTTCCCGTATCCATCGGGCTAGAATAGTACCTGATGCTCGGAACAAGGAGTTTTTGTGATGCCCCAGCAGATTTATCGGGATCAGGACGCGCTGGAGAAGGAACTTGACCGCTATTCCATCCCGGCCAACACTGCGTTATACCAAAAAGAAGACGGGCACTATGTGCGTTGTTTCGCCTGTGCGCACCAATGCCGCATTGCCGACAAGCGCCGCGGCATATGCCGCCTCCGGCACAATCGTGAGGGCATGATGTTTGCGCCATCAGGTTATGTGGCCGGATTGCAGGTGGACCCCATTGAGAAAAAACCGTTTTACCATGTGCTTCCAGGCAGCGGAGCGCTGTCCTTCGGGATGCTGGGCTGCAATTTCCACTGCGAGTTCTGCCAGAACTGGGTCAGCAGTCAGACCTTGCGTGACGGGGACGCTCTTTCGGGATTCCGCCCGTGTTCTTCGGACACGATTGTTGAATCCGCTTTCCGTCACAACGCGGCTTCGGTCATAAGCACCTATAACGAGCCCCTGATTACCGCCGATTGGGCGGCGGAGATTTTTGAGAAAGCCAAAGCGCGGGGATTGCTGTGCGGTTTTGTCAGCAACGGTTTTGCCACGCGCAAGGTGCTGGAATTCCTGCGGCCAGTGATGGACCTGTTCAAAGTGGATTTGAAATGCTTTTCCGAGGAAAACTATCGTAGCCTGGGGGGCGGCCTGAAACCGGTGCTTGATAGCATTGGACAGGCGCTGGAACTGGGCTTTTGGGTGGAAATTGTTACGCTGGTGGTGCCCGGGTTTAATGATACGCCGGAAGAATTGGACAGAATGGCCGCTTTTATCGCCTCCCTGTCGGTGGATATCCCCTGGCATGTGACCGCCTTTTACCCCACCTACAAAATGTCCGCGGCTTTGCCCACCTCGTCTACCAGCCTGGACGCGGCATGGAATGCGGGCAAGGATGCCGGGTTGCGTTATGTATACGCAGGGAACATGGGCGGCAGGGCGGGAGACAAGGAACATACGTGGTGTCCGGACTGCGGGACACTTCTGGTTCAGCGTCGTGGCTTCCAGGTGGGTCAAAACAGGATCACGGAGGGAACGTGTCCCGATTGCGGCGCCGTCATTGCCGGCCGATGGAACTGACCCGCCACAGCGGTTGCCGCGCCGGAAATACGCACAGGATTTGAATTCTTACCCCCCGATGCGCCACAATGCATACTTCCCCGTAATCGTACCCGATACCGGTGTACATGACATATGCAGCCGGACGCCTTGCCGGACAACGGCAGGCAGGCGGCGTCCCCGGAACCAGGAAATGGTACAGCCATGAGTGACCCTGTTTTTGAACCGGTGCCTTCCCCTTTTTCTTTTGCAAAGGCGGAGTCGGAAACACTCGCCTTCTGGAAGAAGGAACAGGTCTATCATCAAAGTCTCGCCAAGCGCCGCGAAGCGCCGCGTTTCGTATTTTATGAAGGTCCGCCGACGGCGAACGGCCTGCCCCACCCGGGGCACTGCCTTACCCGCACGACCAAGGATATTTTTACCCGTTATAAAACCATGGACGGGTTCCTGTGTGAACGCAAAGCCGGTTGGGACACCCACGGCCTGCCCGTGGAAATTGAAGTCTGCAAGGAACTGGGAATTCTTGAAGGCGGCAAGGAAGCCATCGAAGCCTACGGGGTGGAAAAGTTCAATCGGGCTTGCCTGGAATCGGTATTCCGGTACCAGCAGGAATGGGAGGACATGACGGACCGCATCGGCTTCTGGGTGGACATGGATCAGGCCTATGTTACTTATGTACAGCCCTATGTGGAAAGCGTATGGTGGTCGCTGAAACAGCTGTTTGACAAAGGACTGCTCTACCAGGGCCACAAGGTCGTCTGGTGGTGGGCCCAGGGAGGCACCGCGCTCAGCGCCGGTGAAGTCGGCGAAGGATATCGCGACACCGACGACCCGGCAATCACCGTCCGCTTGCCGCTCGATGACGCGGCCAAAGAGAAACTGGGTGTGGCGGGCAAGACGGCGTCCCTCCTGATCTGGACCACAACCCCCTGGACTTTGTCCAGCAATTGCGCCGCCTGCGTCGGCGCTGATATTGAGTATGTCATGATCCGGCGCAATGATGAACAGGGGCGCGAAGAATACCTGGTGCTGGCGGAAGCGCTGGTGCAGGCGAACTTTGGCGAGGGTGCGGAGATTGTCCGGACTCTTAAGGGTTCGGAACTCGTCGGAATGCAGTACCTGCCGCTTTTCCATTATGACACGCCGACGGATGTATTGACCGGACAGCCCTCGCAAAAGCATTGGATGGTCATTGCCGGGGATTTCGTGGATCTCTCCACCGGTACCGGCATCGTCCATACCGCGCCCGCTTTTGGCGAAGATGACTATCGTGTCTGCCGGGAACAGGGAATCGGGTTTCTCTGCTTCGTGAAACCGGATGGCACCTTTGATGAACGCGTAACGGATGTGGATCCCTTTGACGGCAAGGCCATCGCGGGTCAGTTCTGCAAAGATGCGGACAAGGCCATTGTGCGCGTGCTGAAGGAACGCGGTCTTATCCTGCGCCATGAGCAGGTGCGCCATTCCTATCCCTTCTGTCCGCGCGCCGATCAGGACCCCCTCATCCAGTATGCACGGCGTAGTTGGTTCATCCGCACTTCCAATTTCCGCGAGGCCTTCCTCGAAAATAACAGCCACATCAAGTGGCAGCCGGAACATATCCGCGACGGCCGTTTCGGTAATTTTCTCGAGGGCAATGTGGACTGGGCTTTGTCCCGGGAACGCTATTGGGGCACGCCGTTGCCGGTATGGGTATGCGAAAAGACCGGCTACCAGGAGTGCATCGCCTCCTACGCGGAACTGCTGGCGAAGCCGGATGTTCAAGGTACTGAGGTGTGGGCGCGCGCTAAGGCGGAACATCCCGGGCTCAGCGAGCATCTGAAGGTGCATAAGCCCTATATCGATGCCATGACCTATCGCAGCCCTAAGGATCCGGATGCACGCATGCGGCGCGTGAGCGAAGTCATTGACGTATGGTATGACTCGGGATCCATGCCCTTCGCCCAGTGGGGGTACCCCCATGCACCGGGTTCCAAAGAACTGTTCGAAGCGAATTTCCCCGCTGATTTCATCAGCGAAGGTATTGACCAGACCCGGGGTTGGTTCTATGCGCTGCTGGCCATCAGCACCATGGTGTTCGAAAAGCCGTTGCCACGCCCCTTCCGCAACTGCATCTGCCTGGGCCTCGTTCACGGGGAAGACGGCCTAAAACTGTCCAAGCGACTGAAGAACTACAAGGATCCGAAGGAGCTTTTTGACAAGTACAGCGCGGACGCCCTGCGCTGGAGCCTGATGGCGAAGAATCCGCCCACCAACGCCAACCGGCTGGCGGAGCGCAACGTCGAAGAGGCCCAGCGCGAGATTCTGTTGCGCTGGTATAACGTATACAGTTTCTTTGTCATTTACGCGAACCTGGACGGCTTTTCGCCCGCCCATGCGCCCGAGGCGTTGCTTGAAGCGCTGGGATGTGAAGTGACCCGGGCGGAATTTTTCCAGACGGGCATACAGGAATTTAGCGACCGGGTTTCCGGCAAGCCGGGCTACCGGCCTCGCGAACAGCGCGGCGAACTGGACCGGTGGATTCTCAGCGAACTGGACCGGGTGACGCTGGACTGTCGCAAGGCGCTGGATAACTACGAATCCTATCCGGCAACACGCGGGCTTTCCGCATTTCTGGACGGATTATCGAACTGGTATGTGCGCCGCAGCCGCGCCAGGTTCTGGGCGAGCGAATGGACCCAAGACAAGGCGGACGCCTACTGGACCCTGTATGAATCCCTGCTTAAGTTCTCCCAGTTAATGGCGCCCTTTACCCCCTTCTTTGCCGATGTGACTTGGCGGAACCTGACGCGGGCCCTTACCGGAGCGCCGGCAAGCGCACATCTCGCACCCTTCCCCAAGGCCGACCCGGGAAAGGTGGATGCCGTCCTTATCGAGGCCATGGCGGCCGTTCGTGATGCCGTCAACCTGGGGCTCAGCGCCCGGCGCGGCGTCAATATCAAGGTGCGGCAACCCTTGGGGCTGTGCCGTATCATCGTGGCGAATCCGGCCGTGCGCATGGCGCTGGACGCCAACGCGGCCCTGCTCCTGGAAGAACTGAATATCAAGGAAGTGGAATTCGCCGAGAACCCCGAAGCCTATGTTTCCTACGAGGTGAAACCGAATTTCAAGGTGCTCGGGCCACGCTTCGGCGCGCGGGTCAAACAAATCGCCGGCCTGCTGGCAAAAGGGGACGGCGCCGCGTTTTTCGCGCAGCTACAGGAAAACCGGGCGATAGCGCTGGACTTGGACGGCGAAACCGTTCAACTCTCTGAAGAGGAAGTCGATGTGCGCCTCCAGGCGCGTGAAGGTTTCGCGGCCGCCCAAGGACAGAGCATGGTCGTGGTGTTGTCCACAACGATCACCGACGAATTGCGCCAGGAAGGCTGGGCCCGTGAGTTCATTCGCGGTGTGCAGGACCTGCGCAAGGAACACAACCTTCCCTATGATGCCCGCATCCGGATTGCCGTTGCCGTGCCGGATCAAACGCTACGCGATGCCCTGCAACGCTTTGAAGAGGCCATTGCGGGCGAAGTCCTCGCCGTGGAATGCGTCTATGAAAACGACGGCGGCGCGGACGCCCGCGAAATTGACATCGAAGGCATGAAGGCCGCTGTCAGCATCGCCGTGGTCTGACATTGTTCGAAGCGGCCGCGCGCGTGCCGGCTTGCGGCGCAACCGGGCGCTGCCCATTGTCAGGCCTTCCCGTCCGTGTAAGCGCGTGCGGCGATGACATCGGTGGATTTATCAGCCTCTATTGCGTTATGATGACCGCACACGGGGGGGAGTTAGGAACCATTCTGGAGATACAAGCATGAGTTTACGCCTGTTTAAAAGTGTATTGATTCTTTCTCTTCTGGCGTCCATTGCGCCATGCGCCTTTCTTGCCGCGGATGAGACGGCCGAGCAGGGGCGGCAGGTGTTTGAGGCGCGCAAGAACACCGTGGTCACCATGCGCATCGTCATCGCCATGTCTTTCGGCAGCCGGGAAACGGAAAGTGAACAGGAAGCGAATGCGACCATTATCTCCCCGGACGGCCTGTCCGTACTGGCCCTGTCCGCCGTGGATCCTCTGCAAATGGCCTCCGATCTGCGCATCGCCAGTGATGAAATGACATCCCGGATATCCTCGCTCCGCATGATATTGCCCGATGGCACCGAAAAGGCCTCGGAACTGGTGCTGCGCGACAAGGATCTGGACCTTGCCTTTGTGCGTCTGACTGAAAAAGTGGACCAGCCCCTGGCCTATGTCGACGTCACCCAGGCCGGCAGCCCCCAGGTGCTTGATAACGTCGTGTGCATCATGCAATACGGCCGTGTGGCCAGGCGCACCCATGCCGCTTTCATAGAGCGCGTGGAGATGGTGGTGGACAAACCCCGGCTTTTCTACGCTATTGGCAAACACCGCGAACGCCAAGTCGTCTGTTCACCCGTATTCACCATGGCCAACGAATTCGTCGGTGTCGGCGTGATGCGTATGGTAAGTGGCAACACCGAACCCTCGCCCGACAACGTCATGGTCATCATTGTGCCTGCGGCGCAGATCAAGGCCTTAGTGGATCAAATACCCCCGGCCCAATAAGTTCACGCGCGCGGTCCGCAAACACGCAACACGGTTTATCTTCTTTTAAGCGAGAACGTGTTGGGTTTAACCGGGAAGCAAAAAAATCTGTCACCCCTGGACGCGGGTCGCACGGCGCGAACGCAAATTGACCTTTCCCTTAAGAAAACAGTACAATACGCCCACTTGGGCCCTTAGCTCAGTTGGTCAGAGCAGGTGACTCATAATCACTTGGTCGCTGGTTCGATTCCAGCAGGGCCCACCATCCTTTTGCCCCGTTTTAGCCTGATTTTTCAGGCTTTTTTTGTTGTTTCCCGCCTCTTCCGGATTCGCTTCCCGATTGCAGAATATTGCAGTCTTTTGCACATTTTTGAGGTCAGCGAGTGACACTTTAGGTGACACTTTACGACCCGCCGAAACAGCGGCTCTTTTTGCCTCCTCTTCATGGCCGATCTTCGGAAGCGCATTTATCGCCGCGCTTGTTTCGGCCAGTCCGATGTGCGCGTATACGCCCAGGGTCAGCCGCGGGTCGCTGTGGCGCATGGCCTTCTGGGCGGTTGCCACGCTTACACCGCTTTTAACAAGTCGGTCGCAAAAGGTATGTCTCAGGGTGTGTATATCAACGGTCCTGCCCTGCTCGTCAACCTTGTGAAAGACTTTCTTCTTCCTTCTCTTTTTGTCTACGGTTTCTTCCACCTGAATGATTCCCGCAAAGGCCAGGTCTTGGTTGAATACCTTGACCATGTTTTGCGGGAGTTCAAACAATGGCTTGTTGTCGTGGATATGCGGGAGAAACGCGCTGAAATGGCCTGAGAGGCGTTTTTGACGTTCGAGGCGATATCGCTCCAGCCTGGCGGCCAAACCATCCGGCACCGGGATCTGGGAGCCCTTGCGGTTCTTCTCATGCGTGGCCCTCAGGGTTAAATGGGGTATATCTTCTTCCAGGTGGCAGTCACCGATGCGGATGCTCTTCAGTTCACCGTACCTAAGTCCCGTACCAAGCAGAACTTCGTAAGTCATGGCCCGAGTCTCTCCGAGCCACCGGCGTTCATCTTTGGTTTCTTCTGAGGTGTCTTTGGTCATGCGTTCCGTCAGCGGCCTGTTTTGCGCCGCTTTCAGGAGGTTGACTATCTCGGAATCTGTAAGCACCCGCCTCACATGGCGCCGGTCAAGTCGCTCATTCTTCTTGGTCATGCCCGCAAAAACGTTTGTTCCAGCCCGGCCTTGTTTAACAAGCCAATTCCCGAAACATATCAGGGCCGTCGCATACAGGTTGTGATTCCTTGCGCTTATGCCCTCTTGGCCCAGAAGCCAGCGTTCAGCCTTTACCCGGTTGAAATCGGGTATGCGGCCAAAGGAAAGCGCTTTACAAGCCTTGCGCAAGGTTTGAACCGTTTTCCCAATATAAGCGTCGCTTCGTTTCTGGGCCAGCAGGTACTGTTTATAGTCCTCTATGTGCGTTTCTACCGGAACAAATGCCCAGTCGGACACCTGGGCTTCGCCCTTGCTGATAATGCCGGCCCGTTCCTTTTCGACGAGGGAAAGCCATTCGCTCAGGCGAGCCTGGGCGGCGGCAAGGGAACGGCAACCCGTGGGGCGTTGGATAATGGTTCCATCGGCGCCCCTGTATTTTGCCGTGTACGCCGCGAGCTCCACTTCAATGCGCCCGTCTTTTGTAACAGGCGCCTGCCGTTTCCGGCCTTTGCCGTCTTCCCATTGCGCGGTCTTGATTCCGCGGCGGACGGAAATGATAGCCCCCTCTGGCATTGGATATCTTTTCTTGCGTTTGAACAACATCGTTTAATCCTTTCTCCCTTGTCGCTTGTGTGCCGTAGTCGGGCGCAGTTCAAGCCCCAGGACTTCGCAGAGCGCGTCTATGGTATCGCTGCGAAGATGCCCGCCCCGCTTGAAGCGTCCGATGATGAGCCTGTTAACACCTGCTTGTATGCCAAGTTTTTGGTCTGACAGTCCGCACGAGCGTATCGCCTCTAATAATGTTTCACTGACGGTTTTCATGATACTATAGTACCTCATCCCTTCCCTTGATGTCAATACCTTTAACAAAGCCTCTGCATGCCGTTGGCCCGGGTGTGTTGTTTTTGTGTGCGGCCTTCGTCTGTGTGTATATAGGGCGTATTTTATCGGTTATAGTCGATATTGTCCACATTTTTCCGCACATTTTTTGGGCCTAGTTTTCTGAGAATATCTGCAGCGGTTATGCTTGGGAGGTTACGCAAATTTAATGCGCGAATCCATTCGACGATTATGGCGTCCGCTACCTGTTTTTTCAAATGCACGAGAATCTCTTTCGCCTCCGGGGTGCAAAGCAGTCGGCTAAGGTGTTTCTCCGTGATTCCGAATTTGGCGGCAACACTTTTTCGGCTTTGTCCCAGGAGCAGGTCACAAGCCATCGTGAATACCCGGGCCTCTGTTGTCTTACGCATTATAGTTTATCTCCTCTGAGTCTGAAATAATTGTCTCTATGCGCACGCGCGCGCGAAGATAAATGTTCATGAATATCTCTCCACCTGTTTCCACCATGCCCGCCATAGAGCTTCGTTCCCGCGGAAATTCGGGGGGATGGCAGGTTTATCCCCACAATGCTCGGGGTGCCACTCACTGATATATTTTTTATAGAGTCGCTTTGCGTTGGATATATCACCTCTAAGTACCTGACGTTGTCGGTCTATGCTTTTAGAAGTGTTCATATTGGCTTTTTCACGGGGTGATAAGCCTCCGTCGAATTCCATGATGGCGCTTCTTTCAAGAATGGCATCAGGATCATAAAAATGCTTAAGGGATTCACCCGCAAAACCCGCATAATTCTCTTCCGGACTTTTTATGATGTGTTCCTGGAGACGCTGCTTCCATTTGCTCATTGTTGTTTTCTCCTGTATTGGGGATGAAGCGAATACGTGATGGTCGGCCTGCCGCGGCCTGTTGTCCTGACAACCCGGATATGGCCGGTTTCAACAAGATTGTCTAGTGCATCACCTACTGTCTCTGCAATAGTCAATCCTGACCAGCCCTTTTCGACTACATCGCGCGCGGTAAATCCACTCTCGAGGTCACCGTGCTCAATATGTTTCAGCAGGTTTGTTGTGGGACTCCCCACGCCATATAGTTTCCGCGCATGTGCCTCAGCGTATTCCGCCCAAAGAATTGCCTGCAATAGGGAAGTTGTGCGTACCGCCCCACTATTGCCGGAAACAACATGAAAGATCAGCGAAAGACCACAGACAAGTTTGTCTTGTTTAAGAAGATGTGATTCAAGGGCGTGATGCTCGTCGCTGCGTCGCATACGTACTTGAAGGTCTGAGAACCACTCTTTGAACAACTCTTGGGCTTCTGGTTCGAAGCGCAAAAATGGAAGAATGCCAGGGTAAGGGACCGCCTCAGCACCGATTTTCAGCAAATCGATGTTGGCACATCGACGAAAACCCGTTTCTGCTGCGAAGAGGGCTTTTTCATCAGGGAGGCGGTCCGTCCATGAGAAATCATCCAACATGGAGGGATAAGCGATCAGATTAAAGCGCTGAAGTAAACCATCGCTGCCTTCACTGTTGCCCAGTGCCTCCTTAACAAAACTCTCCATCCCCCCGGGTGTCGCACCTCCTAACACCCCTAAACACAAGCCTTCGACGATAATGGTACCGCGTCCGATGCGGTCACAGCAGTAACGTCCATTGCCTCCATAGCCTTCAAGATAGAAAGGGCGGTCACTTTCATGGCCTTTTTTGTCAAAGGTCCGTAACCAGCCAGTGAGTTCATCACGCAGTATTAGAACCCCTTGGGGGCTGCCCTTTAGTATCGACTGTAGTTTTTCTATCGTTGCGTCATTGGTATAGATTCGCCTGCGTTCAGGTGCCTCTGGGCACTCAGGAACACGTGCTATGATTTCATTTCGTTTTTCTTCGGAGGCTTCCTTTTCAGCTTTCTTCTCGGCATATTTCAGGGTGGCTTTATACTGGTGATATTCGACCTCCCATTGTCTGTAAATTACCTCATGTTCAGCAATATATTCTCGATCCAGTTTATCCAGGATCTTACGTGTTTCGGTTATTGCGGGAGTTTTCATCATACTGGATTGCCCTATTAACGCGCCCCAGATGTTGGGTGTTACGGTCCATGAGGTATCGTACTGTTTCGGACGTAATGACAGTTGTCGGCCTATAAGGCTGCCCATCATGACGCAGGCGGAAACCGCCATATAATCCGGGGCTGTCTGCATCCGGTCGGCGGCATCGAATATCCAGTCACAAAGGCATGATGGAAGCATTTCCGGTTCGACTGTCTGAACTTCAGAGGTTATCGAAACGGCCGGCTCAGGGTTCGGCCATTCTTCTTCCGTAGGTACAATGTGTGGGTGAGTGTCATTGTTGGCGGGGGATATATCCTTGGCTTTTCGGGTCTTAAGGTTTCCGCTCATTGCGTTCGTCGGGCGAGATACCTCAATGGTTCGTGGTGACATAGTTCCTTTCTCCCAACCCGATCGAAATGTCGTTCGGGCCTCACTTTCAGACAGCCCCGCCGCCAAAGCAGCAAGTATGAGATCTTCTTCAACATCCCTGCGGTCCAGGCCAAGATGGGAAAGACCGCCAAGTCCAAAGGCTTCACGATTGAGTGTGTCATTGCGCTGGCCCTCAGGCGCGCTTCCCACAGCATCAATCGCGCTTTCCAGTGCTTTGGCTGCATAATGTGTGACGGAATTCGGAGGCAAAGGTGCAGGCGGATTACTAACAGGCGATCGGCCTGGGGTATCTGGGAATAGCATATCCAACAAGTCTTCAGGCCATTCCACAGCGTCCTCAAGCCGTCCGAAAAGTTCATAAATCACACCGGTCTTATCATGGACGGAGCCTGGTGCAACGGCGTAACCATCTGTGGTTTTGACATCGACGCCTGGAATGACGGCTGTCTTATTTTTGGTTACTCTGCGATGATGTCGAAACCAAAAATGAAAGCCACCACCTCCGGTAGAGGTGTACGGGGTCAAGAGTTTCAATCGTTGGACAAGTTCAGGATAGTCTTCCGGGGTGTCGACATCGCAAATATCCAATCCAGAAAAAGATCCTGTCTTGATGCCGTAGTTACCATCATTTCTAATGTGCTTGATTAACTCATCAAGCCTGACTGAAACTCCTTTCCATCTCTTACATTTGCCGTTTTCCAATACCGGAGGTCTTTTGCTTTTGACTCCCAGTAATACTACGGCACCTTTGACCGCGGCGTAGCATCCGGCTGCAATGCGTTCTCTGTCTGCATTATTCAATTCATATGGATTTGCGGCCATGTTGCCCCCCCTTCATTTTTCGGCAATCTTGTGCTCCGTTACGCATCCATTCCGATAACGAGCTCTCCAACCAGCGTACACTGCCTCCTAGTTTTACTGGTGCCGGCATATAACCGGAATCTCGCAAAGACCATACCTTGCGGATGCTTATGCCCAAGGCATCCGCCACCTCCCTCACATCCAAAAACCTCTCCATAAAATTCGCCTTTCAATGTTCCGCAACAGTCTCATACCGTTGCTAGAACAATTTTTTCAGGCGTTTGGGATGGAAAAAGAAAAGACGTGGAACGTATTATTTATTCCACGTCGGGGGGGTGATAACCCTTGTATTTCAATGCAATTTAAAGCCTATAGTCTATAGGTGGAAATAATTAATCACTTGACAGCCCCTTTTTATCCACGTTAATAGCCCATTTTCGGGCAGCATCTTTTAATCGCTTGGCCTCTTTTTTCAGTTCGTCATTGTCGAATTGGCATGAAGGTTTACTTTTTCTCTTTACTCTTAATATCTTGTGAGTACCGAGTTCTCTTTTATTCGTTCGGTTGATTGTCGGCCCTGATTTTACACAACTCGATAGCCAAAGTCACCCATTCCTGGGTGAGTTCCTTGTACTTACGGTAGTTGGCTA
>Ga0123335_1007692_pt1 | contig 11907 bp, 10 predicted proteins | sample BiotimSIPDNA_2_FD_89707 | JGI IMG/M metagenome (GOLD analysis project Ga0123335, IMG submission 89707) | Anaerobic biogas reactor microbial communites from Washington, USA - Biogas_R2 time_0 SIP DNA | ecosystem: Engineered > Bioreactor > Anaerobic > Unclassified | place: Washington, USA... | reverse complement strand
TTGTTGGAGAGCACACCGAGGGGCATCCCCGCCTCCTGCAGCCGCTCCAAGAGTTCGATGATCCCATCATACGGGCGGCTCTCCACCACCGCATGGCGACGATAGTGCTCTACCAGACGCCCCGTCCGCTCTCCTAGCTCATCTTCCGTCACCGGAATGGAAAAGGAGGAGAGCACCCCACGCAGGGTGTTGGCCAACCCCCGTCCGACGTACGTCTTGACCAACTCATTGCTCAAACTTCCTAGGCCGAGGTCGGTCACCGACGCTTCCACGGCGAGGCGGATATCGGCGATGGTATCGACCAACGTCCCATCCAAATCAAAGATCACAGCCGGTTTTTCCATGCCCTATTATCAGATATTGCATACGGGCAAGTCAATCGAAGCTTTGACAAAAGAGCACAGGTACACTACCGTAAGGCCATGCAGACAATCATCATCAAAGCAGGCAAAGAGAAGCAACTGGTCCGCCACCACCCGTGGGTGTTCAGCGGCGCCATCGAGAAGGGATCATCAAACCTTGAAAGCGGCCCGAGCCGCGTCGTATCGGCTGAAGGGCGATTCATCGCATGGGGGTGGTACGATGAGAAGAGCCATATCCCGCTTCGCCTGCTCAGCTGGCATGAGGAGGAGACCATCGACGACGCGTGGTTCAAGCGGACCATCGCAGAAAGCGTCATGAGGCGCGCCTCCTTCTTCTCCGACAAACAAGGGGGGACGACCACCTTCCGCATCATCTACGGGGAAGCCGACTTCCTCCCCGGCCTGGTATGCGACGTCTACGGCACGATGTTGAACATCACCATCAGCGCCAGGGTCGCGTGGGAGCACCGCACGCTCATCGTCGAGACCCTGAGCGGGATCCTCAGCCCCACCCTGGTCCTCCTCACCGTCGATCCCGCCTTCGCCGGGGTTGAGCAACTGAAGGAGACGACCCTTTACTGGCAGGACGGGGATTGGTTCATCCCGTCAAAACGCCTCGAGGCAATACGGTTCCGTGAGGATTCGATCATCTACGAAGTGATCCCGGGCACCGGGCAGAAGAGCGGCTTCTACTGCGACAGGCGCGAGATCCGCACCACCATGGAGCGGTACGCCAAGGATGCGGTCGCCCTCGACCTAGGCTCCTATACCGGCGCCTTCGCCCTCCACGCACTGCGTGGCGGGGCCAAGAGCGTAGACCTCGTCGACAGCAGCGCCTCAGCCCTTGAGCAGGCGACGGCCCATATCGCCATCAACGAGGAGGAAGGCATCATACCAAAAGGCAGCGGCGAGCGGGCCACCACTACGGTAGCCGATATGTTCGAACATCTGCGGGCCATCGAGAACGACCACTACAATCTCATCATCATCGACCCGCCCAAGCTCGCCTCCACGAAAGCCCAGACCGACGGGGCTCTGAAGGCATACAAGGACCTCAACCGCCTGGCGATGGAGCGGATCCAGCACAACGGCATCATCGTCTCCCTCTCTTCCAGTGGGAATGTCACCGCCGAGATGCTGCGCCTGATGCTCGCCTTCAGCGCCACCGACGCCCACGTGGAGATCCAGATCCTCCACGCCTTTTCACAGGACGAGGACCACCCGATCCGCCTCTCCTTCCCCGAGTCCTCCTACCTCAATGGGTATCTGGTACGGGTATTGCGGCGGTAGTGGTTCGATATATGTACTGAGCGAGACAATCAAATAGCAAAGCCAACCAAGAATTCCACATAGAACTTGGATTTTGTGAAATCGGCGAATGGAACTGACGCAAAAAGAGTAAGATCAATATTGTTGAAAATCCATCCGAATCCAAATTGAGGAACAATGAGCAACATTGAGTCATAACTATTGTAAATCCACCCGGAGCCATAGCTCTTATATTCACTGGAATCAGCTCCTTTTGGTTTGTAAAAGACTGTGCCTTGATAGTACTCTCCATCATGAACTCCAAAACCAATACCTCCGAGCAACCATGTGTACGGTATGAGCTTTCGAGTAAACCCCACATACATGGAAAAATACTCATTGAAGAAATCACTTCCTTTTTTATGGTCAAAGAACCAATCGTAATCAGAAGGACTGCGCAGACTATCGCTCGGATCAGGATCCTGCGTCCAAGCATTTGGGCGCAGGAGTGTTTGACCTCCGTCATATGAAGATGTAGTTGCCCAAAGATCAAACGTAGGCCAATCATTGTTTGATGCAAGGGTTGCACCAAAATACCATCCCCAAGCAGCGTCATCAGAGTACTTGTAGTAGAAACCGAGGCGTGGTGATCGGGGGGTATATGAGAACAGAAGTGAATGGCGTGGTTTGCTACGATCGAGCCATGGGTTGAGTACCTCCTTATAATCACTACGCCTGAATTGAAACTCAAAGACCTCATCTTCAATGGGTACGATGAGTTTGTAGTCTGGTTGGCTCCCATCCTTTGTAAAGAATAATCCGATCTGATTTGATCCTGGAATTATCTGAGAACTTTTGAGATACGCCCGATCGATTGAACGTGCATGGTCTTTGGACAGATAATCATCGATATCAGCCATCAATAGATAGGACCCTGAACTTGCATAGCCTGCGCTAGGATTATACGTTGTCGTGTAGGCACCATACCCATAGCCAGTCGTATAGGAGGTGGAGTAGAAAGCACTTGCGCTACTGATGCCGGCAGCTACACCGTATACAATCTGATTGAACGTGTTGATGGATTTCAGCCGTTTTGCGTATCCAATGGCCGAATAGGTGGCCAAAGGCTTCCAATGATGCAATTCAGATCTTCCTTGTTGCACCTCAATTGCGTCGACATCAAGAAAAACCGGTTCGTTTCGATAGTTGGTAATATCAACAGTATACCGCACTGTATCCTTGTCAGGCGTAGCGATTACCGCCACACTAATATCGTTCTGTTCGCTAATCTGGACCGGTTGTCCTCCAACCACGAATTCTTCGTTTATATCACTATGTATACTCATTAAATGATGGGTTGATTCACAACTGATAAGAAAAAGAAGAAAGATGGTAGTTACAAGCAATACCAGAGATTTCGGTCGTCTTCCTGCAAAGGCTGAGGTGCTGACACGCATGTGATGTTCTCCAAGATGCAAAACAAAGTTGTTGTGTGAATGCTCAAGTTAAAAAAATCACCCTGACAAGCAATCAGGAGGAGCTTATCAGTCACATCATCTTTTGAAAAGGTCATTTAAGGATGAGATTGATCATTTTTGACTATGATTGCCTATTCCAGCTTGATGCGGACACCTCACAACATCACAGCACCACAATTTCCTGGAGAGTTCCATAAACCATCTTCAAATATCTCTCGGCTACCCCAGCAAACAAAGAGACGCCTCCCCTCTCTTCTCATCGTATGCAAAACTCTCTGCTCTCAGAAAACTCAATATTGAAGCATTTGCCTACGTGGTCAAAGCGATTCAAACATTACATGAGGAATAACATAGAAATGCACAATCAATCCCTTTATAATTATTGTCGGTAACCACTTAAGCCATACTCACAGGCCTGACATCGAGCAAGCTTGGTCCTCTCTTCTCCTCCGTTTATTGGGTATCAGATGCCGTCGTTCGGCTTTGAGCCTTCCACGCCCATCGTGCGATGAGCGCACAGAGGAGGGAGAAGAGGACAACGAGCACTTCAAGCAACAGGAGTGAGAACCCACTACGGCTGAGCACGACCGTGATCGCGTCCACGGCGAAGTGGAGCAGGAAGGCAAGATACAAGAGGCTGAACTTCCCCTTCAAGGCGAACCAGACCAGAACCGAGAAGCTCAGGTGCAGGATTACCGCGGCAAAGCGCTCGACCAGGCCCAGGAGGTAGAACGGGGCCGAAGCGGTTGAGAGCGAGGTGAAGATCAGAGCCGTCGTCGCTCTCTGCCCTTCCTCCATCGAGGCGAGCAGTGCGTCAGCTCGCCCTGAGCGGATCATCAGCGCGTAGTAGAGGTTCATCACCATCGTGATGGTGAAGATGAGAATCACCTCCATGCCCCCATGCCCGGCGCCGAACATCAGTGCGTCATGGTCGTTGTCCCGGCGCTTCTTGAGCAAGGTCGAGAAGACGATGAGCCGTCCTCCCTCCTCAAAGAGGGCCGCCATCGCCCCGCCATAGAGGGCGAAAAGCCAGATATTCTGCTGGATGGCGGCACCGATCGAAGACCTCAACACCACCAGGTGCACCAGCTGCTCCAAGACCATGGCGAAGAGGAAGAAGGTCGCCGCACCGAGAAAGAATGGGGTGCGCGCACAACCAAACCGCCGTCTCAGCACCACGTACAGACCAATCGGGATGGCGAGCGAGACCAGTACATCGACGATGAGGACCACCAGCATGGGAATTGAGACGGTGTACATATTGTTCCCCCTTGCGTTCTTTAGAACAGCACGATCAGTATACGCCGCACCAGAATGAAATGAAAGCTAGCTTGCAAGCGGACTGTCATCATCTCCGCTCTCGATGAGCGAGATGAGGAACTGGAGTTGCTCGACCATCTCCCTCACTTTCTTGCTGAGGACATCAACGTTCCCCTCATCGAGGCCTCTCAGCGCATAGCTGTAGTGCTGCATCATCGGAACCGGTTTGTCGAAGGTGAGGGAGGACGGCATCGTCTCCTCACTATTGTACTTGCATCGGCGGAACGTCGCCCTTCCGTTCTTGTCACACGAGGAGGAGGCGCCGAAGAGGCGACAGATCAAGGGACGCACCGCATAGACGGTGCAGTGGTACGGGGTATCCTTGTCGTAGAGCGGACACGGTCCCTCGTCGACCCCCTCGCGGTAGAGGCGTTCGATGAGCGGTCGTTTCTCGCTGTCGACCAAGAGATGGGCGGCCACGAGACTCGCTTCGAGGGTGGTGATGTCAGGATTGAAGTGCTCACAGCAGGTGCCGCACCCCGGGGCGCAGTGGATGGAGAACTCATCCTTGAAGCGGTCGGTCTCGACTTCGATGTGTTCATAGAGGGAGGAGAGGAGCTCGATCTGCGGGTGATAATGGGTCCGTTCCAGGACGCGGAGGATGTCAATACTAGCCTGATTCATAGGCGATTTCTCCAAAACTGAGCGATACTAGCACTGGGGGGCGGAGAAAATCAAGCAGGTGATCACCCTTTTCGAACGAGATTTTTGCCTCTATACTGGCGCAAGGAGGAGCGTGATGGTCGACCGAGAAACAGCCCTGGCGCTTTTGAAGAAGTATACCCCCGAGGAGAGTCAAATCATCCATGCCTACTGCGTGGAGGAGACGATGCGGCGCTTTGCCACCGAGTATGGCCACGACCCCGACTATTGGTCGTTGGTGGGACTCTTGCATGACATCGACTGGGGCATGTACCCCGACCAGCACTGCAAGATGGCCCCCACCCTCCTCTCTGAAATCGATGTGGATGACGCCTTCATCCACGCAGTGGTCAGCCACGGCTGGCAGCTCTGCTCAAACGTTGAGCCGATCCACTTCATGGAGAAGGTCCTCTACGCCATCGATGAATTGACTGGCCTCATCTATGCCACCGCCTTGATGAGGCCCGACCGGATGGTCGGCATGGGGGTCAAATCGGTGAAGAAGAAGTGGGCGAGCCCGAGCTTCGCCGCCGGGGTGAACCGCGAGGTCATCATGCGGGGCGTCGAGATGCTCGACCTCCCCTTGGAGACCGTCATCACGCTGACCATCGAGGCGATGGCACACGCACGCGAGAAGATCGGTCTTTAGGCTCTCACCCGAGCGAAGCTGTCGAACGGGTACTCGCGAGCGGCCTGCTCGCTCAGAGCCTGCAGCTGCCCATACGGCGGGATGGAGAGTCCCACCTCCTCCAAGGAGAAGAGACGCTTCACCCTCCCCCCCAGAAGCTCAGACAGGAGGGCAGGATCGATGCCGCCGTCGATGAGCGCCTTGACAGCCAACAGCAGGCCGCTGAAGCCCGGGATCCCCGATGCCCCTCCCTCCTTGTCGGCGAGGGTGTGGGGGGCATGGTCGGTCTCGATCCAATCAATGCGGCCGGCGAGCGTCGCCGCAAAGAGGGCGCGCCTCTCCGCTTCACTGCGAAGCGGTGGGTTCATCTTCGCCCAGAGACTCCGCTCCTTGGCGTCCTCCTCACTGAGGAGGAGATGGTGCGGTGTCACCGCACAGCTGATGCGCCTGCCCGCGCTTCGCGCCCCCTCCACCGCCTCCAGCGCCCCCATGGTCGAGAGGTGGCAGATGTGCAGATGCCCACAAAATCCCTCCTCCTCTGAAAAACGGATCTGGTCGACAACCGAGGCGATCTCCGCCTCCGGTGGCCGTACCCGGCTGTGGGAGGAGAGGTCAAAGGGATCATTGCACTCCGGGCAGAGGAGACTCTCCTTCTCACAGTGCAGCGCCACCACCCCCTCATAGCCGGCCTCAGAAAGATGGCGGTATACGCGACGCTGCTCCTCCTCGGTGATGAGGCCCATATTGGCTGTGGAGTGGCCGGCGAAGAACTTCAGGCCGACGACAGCGGGGAAGAGGTCTTGTGCCAGCGCTCCCACCTCAAGGACCTGCCCCCTATCACCGGTCACCCCGGCCCAGAGGTGGTAGCTGACCCCCGATGCCAAGGCGCTGGCCTCCTCGAGGCGACGCATGATGGTCTCCCGACTCGTCAGCGGAGGATTGGTGTTGGGCATGTCGAAGAGCGCCGTGATGCCACAGGCCTTTGCAACAGAGAGGCCGTGGGCGAGGGTCTCCTTCTCCCGTTGATTCCAATCGCGCAGGTGGACGTGGGGATCAATCATAGGCGATCAAGGAGGGTGCTTCACGCTCCAGGTACTCCCAGTCCATGAAGGTCCCCCACCGGCAGGTGAGGCGGTCGCCACAGGCACACTCGCCGCACATCCCGATGCCGCAGAGCGTCATCCGTTCCATCGAGAGGGAGAGGTGCTCCTTCTTGATGCCGCGGGCCAAGAGCTTGCGCGCGGCGATGGCCATGAAGATCTCCGGGCCGACCAGGTAGGCGGCCTCATCACCGGAGAGGGAGAGGTCATCGAGGCGGTCGAGCACCCGTCCCGGTCTCCCATCATCAGCGATGCAGCAGAACGAACCGTAACGGGAGAGTTCATCCTCCAAGAGCGCCTTCCCCTCCGCCGCTTCACTGGTGCCGATGAGGATCGTCATCTCGGTACCCTGCTCCTTGAGCTTGCGGGCAAGGGAGGGGAGCACCGCCACCCCGGTCCCCCCACCGATGAGGATGGCCCGGTCGGTCCTTCTATTCTCAAGCTCGGCGCCATAGAGACCGCGTACAAAGAGCTCGTCCCCCACCTTCAGGGCACACAGCGCCTGGGAGAAGGGACCGCGCTCCTTGACGATGAAGGTGAGCGGCTCGTTGTGGGCCACCGAGAAGGGCTTCTCCCCCACCTGCGGCAGCCAGAGGAAGGCGAACTGACCCGCCTTGCAATCGAGCTTCCCGTCGAGGGTGATGATCGCCGTCGAGGCGCCGTACTGTTGGACATCTTGCACAATGTGGCGCTCATACGCCATCTGGCGCTCATCGATGAGGAAGGAGGAGGCTGCACGGCCTTCGTACACCTTCCCCCTGGCTCTGGCCTCCGCCCCCGCCTTGATGGCGCTGAGGTACTCGGGCCAGTTGCGCTGGTCGACACAGCCGAGCGCGCTGCCGATGCCCACCGCATCACTGCCCGCCTCGATCATCTCTGCGGCTTCTTCTGCGGTGAAGACCCCGCCCATGCCGATGAGCGGCACATCGGGACCGACCGCCTCCCGGATGGCCTTGATGGCCTGCAGCGCCTCACGGTAGACGGCGCGGCCACTGAGCCCGCCCTTGCCGCCGAGGTTGTTCTGGAGGATTGGGGTTCCACTGACCGGGTCGATGTGGACGATGGGGCCCACCGTATTGATGGCGACCAAGCCATCGGCGCCCGCCTCGACCGCCCTGCGGGCGATGAGGCCGATATCCTCGACGTTGGGCGTCAGCTTGATGAAGAGCGGGGCCTTACACTCCCGCGTCGCCTCCTTGATCGCCTGCACATAGGAGGCGGCGATAGTGGGGTCGCAGCCGATGGCCGCCCCGTAGCCGGAGGAGACGTGGGGACAGGAGAAGTTCAGCTCCACCAGGTCGGCCACCTCGTCGAAGGCCTTCACCAGCGTGATGAAGTCCTCGATGGTGTTGGCCGAGAGGGAGACGTTGAGCAACGAGAGGAAGGAGTACGTCGCCCTCAGGCGCTGCAGTTCAGAGAGCGCCTGCTCCATGCCGGGGTTCCGCAGCCCCACCGAGTTGCCGAAGACCCCCGTCTCCGTCTCGCAGATCACCGGTTCCCGGTTGCCCGGGTTCACCGTCACCTGAAAGCTCTTGGTGGTGATGATCGAGACGGCGGGGACCTCTCGGTCGAAGAATTTGATCAATGCCGGCTTGGTGCTGGCTACCCCACTCACCGTGGAGAGGAGGAGTTCCTGAGATGGATCGAGGTGGCGGCCCCTCAGGAGGCGGAGAACATCACTCACAGCGCGGCCTCCTCGATGAGGGAGGCGAGGTTGCGCTGGCAGAGCTCTCGCCAATTGGTGGGGGCGGGGCCCTTCTTCCACGGATGGGTCAGGGCGCTGGAACTGTTGATCCTCACCAACTCCAACGGGTAGCCGATGCTGCTCAGGATGGCGATGACCTCGCTCGCCGAACCGCCCTGGCTGCCAACTCCCGGGATGAGGAGGGGGACGCGCTCATCGCGGTAGAATTCTGCGATCACCCTCAGCTCGCCCAGGTTCGTCGCACCCACCACCGCCCCGACCCTGCCGCGCTTCTCGTTGTAGGAGGCGATCTGTCGGGCAACCTCCAGGTAGAGGGGGTGCTGTGTCTCGAGGAGCAGGTTCTGCAGGTCCTTGCCCCCGGGGTTGCTCGTCCGGTTGAGGATGTAGACCCCCTGCGTCCCGAAGTCGATGAACGGGAGCACCGAATCACTGCCCATATAGGGGGCGACGGTCACCGCATCGGCTTGCCAGGAGACGAACGCCTCACGGGCATAGTTATGGCTGCTGGTGGCGATGTCCCCCCGCTTGCTGTCCAGGATCACGGGGGTATGGGGAAAGTGCTCCCCCACCATCGCAAGGACCGCAGCCAGTGCACGGCTGCCGCCAAAATCCCCTGAACGCGGGCGATCCTCAGCCTGCCAGTAGCCGAGGTTGGGCTTGAAGGCGGCCACGCTCAGAGCCTCTCGCTTCATCATGGCAAAGAGGGCGGAAAAACTCTCGGTCGCGCTCTGGTAGAAATCATCACCCTGGATGGGGAGGGCCTGGGCAATGGGATCGAGGCCCATGCAGACGATGTTGCCCGCCTGCTCTGCACTTCGAATCAAGTGGTCACCGTACTCCATCACCGCCCCTCCTCTTTGGCAAAGCCGTGCCGCTCTCCCCACCCGAAGGGGTCCTCCTGCCACGCAGCCAACGCAGATGCAGCTTCACCGTCGATGTATCCGCTCTCAAGCGCGGTCTTGACCATCACGTTGTACGTGAGGATCGTATGGAAGGTGCAGGCGGGATCGAGCGCCGCGAAGGCCTCAACCGCCTTGTCCATGCCGTAGGTGAAGATGGCCAGCGTATAGGGACAGACACCCCCCGCTTGGACGATCGCCTCCACCGCCTTGACCGAAGAGCCCCCGGTGGAGATCAGGTCCTCGATGAGCAGGACCGATGCCCCCAGGTAGGAGCCACTCAGTCCCAACCCCTCGATCTGCTGTCCCAGGCCATGCCCCTTGGAAGCGCTGCGCACATAGGAGAGGGGCTTGCCCAGCCGATCGGCGAGCGTGGTGGCGTGCGGGATTCCGGCGGTGGCGGTGCCGGCGATGTTCTGCGGGTCGAACTTGAGCACCTGCAGCATCTCGACGAAGGCCTCAGCGATGAGGGCACGGCTTGTCGCATTCGCCAAGAGGCGGCGGTTGTCGTTGTAGATCGGCATCCGGTAGCCGCTCACCCAGGTGAATGGGTCGTCGACCGAAAGACGGATGGCTCCCAGCTCAAAGGCTGCCTGGGCCACTTTCGGCCCCCAGTGGTTGGTGATGCGTGTCAGTGTATCCATGATTTCTCCAGTCTACCCTATTTGTTGTGGCTCTTCCATATTTGCTTGAAGGTGTGCTCCGTCTCACAGTAGGCGCAGACGAAGTGATTGTCATGGCACCTCAAGAAGAGCGCCGGCACCCCTTCGTTCTGATCGGGGTGGGAGATGCACGCCTCATTGGTACAGGCAAGATCCTCGAAGTTGTAGATCCTCGGCGGCAGCGAGAGGCGGTACTTGTGGGCCACCGCCCCATCCTTGATGAGGTTCAGCGTACATCCCGGCGCTACGGCGGCGAGCCGCTTGATGTGCTTGCGGCTGAGCTCAATCTCGCCGGGGCGGAAGATGATGCCCTTGAAGCGCTCCCGCTCCTTGCCTCCGGTGGAGACCCACTCCCCTCCCTTGGATTCGTCGAGGCCGAGCACACTGCTGATGAGGCGCATATGGTCGCGGATCGCGCTCGGCTCCTCGCCGCGCAGGATATGGTCGATGACCAAGCCGTTGTGGATCGGCTGCACCCCCTCGCTGACGACCTTCTCCTTCATCGGGCGATCGGAGAGGTCCACCTCATGGATGTACTCCTCCCTCACCATGCTCTTCACCGGTTCGGTGGGGACAAACTCCTCGCCGATCTTGCCGGCGATCATGGCCAGGAGGACGATGCGTACGTACATGCCGTTGATGGACTGCCGCTCCCAGGCGTTGAGGGACGTGGAATCGAGGAAGGTCGGGATAGTCGGATGCTGCTTGTGGCGAGGCAGCGGGTGGTAGAACTTCGTCCCTTCGGCGATGCTCGCCAGCATGTCCCGACGGAAGGTGATCGAGCGCCTCAGCTCCGCTTCGCGCTTGAGGATGCGCTCACCCATCCGCTCCAGTTGCGGGCGGGTGAAGTACCACTTCTTGGCCACGTCGTCCTGGGCCAGATAGGCGTCGATCGAGTCGAAGGTGCGGATTTCAAAGCCGTTGTCCACCATCTTCTGCACGTAGTGATCCGGCAGGGCCAGCTCGTTCGGGGCGACCAAGTCGATCTTGACCCGGTTGAAGATCGTCAATCCATCGGCCTTGGAGTGGATGGTCCGTCCATGGAAGAGGTCGCCCACCAGGGCGAGGTGGAGGGAGTCGCAGCGGTAGTCGTTGTCCTCAAGGAAGGTGAACTCATCGAGGAGCTCCTGGGTGGGGTGTTCGTGCCTCCCATCCCCAGCGTTGATGAAGGCCGGCTTGCGCCAGAGCTTGTTGCGCGCCGCATAGGCGGTGCAGCTCTCCTCCAGCCACCGGCAGACCCCCTCGAGTTTGCTGCGCACGATGAAGATTGTGTTGGCGTACCCACTCAGGGTGAAGAAGGTATCGCTGTAGCTCTCGCCCTTGTTGAAGGAGGAACTCTCACTGGACAGATCGCTGACCTTGACGTGGTGAAAGTTCGCCGCGTTGCGAAAGGATTCCTTTGTCCGAGTGGAATCCTCGAGGAAGACCTCGTAGACCCCGAAGTCTCGGTCGTCGATCCGAAAGCGGCTGAGCACCTCCTCATCCTGGGCCTCCATCGCTGCTTTCAGAATCCTCGCTTGTTCGAAGAGATAGCGGCGCTCCTCTTTGGAGAAGTCCTCTATGACACACAGAGACCGCCCGGTGAACACATTCTTGTTCTTCATCATTGCTCCTACTCCTAAAAAAAAGCCGGCCTTACGACCGACTTTTTTCAACTACCAAGGGAAACGGGAAATCCCGTTCGGATTCAGATACACAGCCTGTCATCGTCCTCTTCACGTTCTCCCTCCAAATTTCTTGGCCAAGGATAGCAGAGCAAGAGCGTCCTGTCTAGCTATTGCCCTCAGGTTTTTTCCCTGATGCCAAGCTATCCGCCTCGAGCGCGGCCAGTGCGTCACTCTCCATCTTCGCCTCAGGCTTCGG
>Ga0123335_1007684_pt1 | contig 11916 bp, 9 predicted proteins | sample BiotimSIPDNA_2_FD_89707 | JGI IMG/M metagenome (GOLD analysis project Ga0123335, IMG submission 89707) | Anaerobic biogas reactor microbial communites from Washington, USA - Biogas_R2 time_0 SIP DNA | ecosystem: Engineered > Bioreactor > Anaerobic > Unclassified | place: Washington, USA... | reverse complement strand
TTCCAGTATGGTTTTATTAGCTCCTGATTTGCCGAGAATATGAGGAATAATATTTTCCTCATCAGTAAGCAAGGCTTTCAGTATATGGCCTGTTTCAACAGCCTGGTTTCCGGCATCCTGGGCAATCTGAAATGCCTTCTGGATAATTTCCTGTGCCCGTATTGTAAAATTATTGAGGTTCATCGCAAACTCTTTTTTGCATATTCCGGCAAAATGCCGGCCAGCAAAAAAATAATGCCACAATTACCTGGTTTTCAATGAATTGAATGTCTTTTTGTCAGTTTTATCCGGAACATTGATGTAACCTGAAGATTACCAGACAATTTAATGTGACATGCTGACAGATTGTATTGAGATCATAGATTTTCGAAAAAGTATTCCGAGATCATCCTTGTAAGATGCAGGCGGTTGTTTCCTGTAACACCATGTTTCTCACCAGGATAAATAAAATAATCGATCATTTTACCCTTACTGATACCCTCCTGAAGAAAAACCAGGCTGTGCTGCCAGACAACAACATCGTCCATGGAACCGTGGATCAGCATAAGTTTGCTTTGCAGATTATCTGTCAGAAGATTTAGGTTGGTATTCCTGTATCCATCCGGATTTTGTTCCGGAGTATCCATGTACCTCTCACCATACATCACCTCATAGTATTTCCAGTCGGTAACTGCTCCTCCGGCAACGCCAACTTTAAACACCCCGGGGTAATTGACAAGCATCGATAAGGTCATATAACCACCGAAACTCCAGCCTTCAATTCCCATCCGGGCAGTATCGATCCAGTTCAGGGATTGAAGGAATTTAACACCTTCGTATTGATCGTGAGTCTGGGGGATTCCCTGTTGCCGGTAAATCACCTCTTCAAAGGTTTTGCCTCTGTTATCAGAACCGCGGCAATCAAGAATAAATGAAGCTATTCCATGTTGTGCATAATACTGATGCAGGTAATCTATACGGCCATACCAGCTATCCGAAATAAGCTGAACATGGGGCCCTCCGTATACATAGACGATGACAGGATATTTTTGCGATGGATCAAAATCGACTGGTTTGACGAGCTTATAATACAGAGGTGTTGTTCCATCGGCAGCCATAATTGTCCCAGTATCAACTTCCCCCAGACGATATTTTGCTATCGGATTTGGGGCATCATTGAACATCTTCAACAGGTTACCTTTTGAATCGTACAGTACAGATTTGTTTGGAACTGTGAAGCTTGAATAAGTATCGATAAACATAGTTCCCTTATTGTTTGGAACTGTATAATGTGTTCCCCTGTCAGAAGAAAGCTTCATTATTTCACCTGATTCAAGGCTGATAATGTATGGGTGCAGTTCAAGCGGACTTTCCCTGGTAGCAGTAAAAAAGACTCTTTTTTCATCTTCAGAAAGTGCTATAGGACCCACTACTTCCCAATTACCCTGAGTTAGTTGTGTCAACGATTTGATTTTGGCATCATAAAGATAGATATGGTTAAAACCATCCCTGTCGCTCTGATACAAGAAATTTCCCGGTTGTGATTTTGAAAAAATGATTGGATTAAGAGGCTCAACATAGGTTTTTCTGGTTTCCCTTAATACTTCATCTCCCCTGGTGCCTGTTTGTGCATTATAGCTAAAAAGCACCATAGTGTCCTGACCGCGGTTCAGATGCTGAAGAAAGATGCCGGCTTCATTCTGCCAGGAAAGGTTGGTATGGTAACTATCCTGCGTGCCGTAAACATCAAGTTTTACCTTTTTATTGTCTGCCAGGTGGTACACCCACACCTCTGTAAACTCACTATCCATTCCGGCCATAGGGTATCTGACAGGTTCAGTTTCAGCAATCCTTTTTTCAATATTTACAAGAGGATAATAAGCTACTTTCGATTCATCTTTCCTGTAATAGGCAAGGCAAGTCCCCTCAGGTGACCAAAATATACCGGTTACCATACCAAATTCGTGTCTGTAAGTGGTTTCCCCGTTTACTATTCCTTCCGCAGAATCGCTGGTAATCTGAATTATATCTGATCCTGCTCCGGCAACGAAAACATTATGATCAGCTGTATAGGCAATCCTATCACCACCAGGTGAAATGGTTATATTCTGAGCACCCGGTGGAACTTTTATTGCTGAGATAGAAACATCATCAGGATTAACAAATATCATAAACCCATTGAAAGTAAAATAAATGGTCCCGTTCTTTAAGGAAGTTACTGAAGGGAATTGTTTGATCTCAGGAATATTGTTTCTGGTTAATAACTGCTGAAGTTTTGCCAGGGCTATCAATTGTTTTTCCTTGCCTGTGACCGGATCGTACTTATATAATACATTTTCACGTGAATATATGATATTGTCAGTTTTTCCCAGCCATTGAAGATTATCGGTTTTTGCAGGTTTCAGGTATGTATAGCGACCGGTTTCAATATCTTCAATAGTAAAAAATTGAGCAGCAGCATAACTGCAGACAATAAATCCAAACAGAACATTGGTATAAAATCTTTTCATGATACCTTTTTAGATTCCGATGAAGATACAATTTTCCATGTAAAATTTTCAATTCTTAATGTTTCCGTAACTAATACAGGGTTATTGCGTAGACTTTCAAGCACTAAGATGTGACCACATTTTAAATGAGTGAACAGATTCTCAAAGCACTAATGGAACTTTTCGCGATTATTGCGAGACCGGATAACTATTCTTTTGACGGAGGCGACCGCAGGACAGTCGTGGAGTCATATCTTAAAAGAATACTTAACCAGGAACTTGTAGAAGGGTATCTTGAAATCTTCGACAAATATTTCACCCGGCATCAGAGTCTTGTCAACATCCGCGGAGTGAAACGTATCGGACCCGACTCGGTGAAGATCCTTAGAATTTGCGATCAGATAAACAAGGAGCTTACCCAAAAGCAAAAACTGATCGTATTGATCCATCTATATGAATTCGTATATACTGCCCAATCTGAAATTTCAAACCAGGAATTTGAATTTATAAAAACTGTTGCCGATTCATTTAATATTGAAGATGAAGAGCACCAGGATATCAGGTATTTTACGACAGGTGCCGGAAATGAGACTATCTCAGCAGGTAACCTGATCATCGTCAACAGTGATGAAAACTACAGCGAACCTGATATCAGACATATTTATTCCAAACAGTTCAGGGGTGAACTTTGGTTCCTTCAGGCCGCTTCAACCAACATATATTTCATAAAATATATAGGAGATAACGAATTGTACCTTAACGGTCAGCTGTTATTACCCTATAAGGTATTTGTTTTCAACCCTGGCTCATCGATAAGGGATCACAATATAAAACCAATCTACTACAGTGATATCGTAACCTTGTTTCGCGAGGAACAGCGGGAATCAAAAATAGTATTTCAGGTAAGCGATATTACCTACAGATTTGCCAATGGTACGCTTGGGTTACAACCGATGAGTTTCGTTAAAGAATCGGGACGATTAGTTGGAATTATGGGAGCAAGCGGTGCTGGTAAATCTACTTTACTGAATGTTTTAAACGGTACGGAAAAGCCCTCCACAGGAAAAATACTTATAAACGGTATCGACATCAATTCCGAAAAAAACAAGATTAATGGTTTAATTGGCCATGTATCGCAGGACGACCTCTTAATCGAGGAACTAACCGTTTTTCAGAACCTTTACTATAATGCAAAACTTTGTTTCAGTAACTACAGCGAAGAAAAGATCATAGCATCGGTGGACAGGATGCTTCAAAATCTTGGCCTTTTCGAGATTAAGGATGTAGAGGTGGGTACACCTTTCAACAAGAAGATCAGCGGGGGACAGAGAAAGCGATTAAACATAGCTCTGGAACTCATACGTGAACCGGCAGTGTTGTTCCTTGATGAGCCCACCTCAGGTTTATCGTCACGGGATTCTGAAAATATCATGGACCTCCTCAAGGAATTGTCACTAAAAGGCAAGTTGGTTTTTGTTGTTATCCATCAGCCTTCGTCCGATATCTTCAAAATGTTTGATGAACTGCTGATACTTGATACAGGGGGTTATCTTATCTACGATGGGGACCCGATCGATTCCATCATCTATTTTAAGTCAAAGATCCATTATGCAAACTATAATGAAAGTGAGTGCAATGTTTGCGGTAATGTGAACCCCGAACAGATATTCAATATAGTGGAATCGAATATCCTCGATGAATACGGAAAGTTTACCCAACGCCGTAAAATATCGCCCCGTGAATGGTATCATTACTTCAACGAGCATGTCAAGAACGAAGATTCCCATATAGAGATTCCGGATGAACTGCCGACAATATCTTTTAAAATACCCAATAAGCTGAAGCAGTTTTTTATTTTCGTAAGGCGCGATATACTTGCTAAGCTTGCCAACACACAATATCTGGTAATCAATTTCCTCGAAGCACCGGTACTGGCATTTATCCTTGCTTTCATCATAAAATACTGGGACGAAAGCGAAAGCAACGAGGTCGGATATAACCTCATGGGGAACAGTAACCTGCCGGTTTACATTTTTATGTCGGTGATTGTGGCCATATTTATGGGCCTTACCATAAGTGCGGAAGAAATTATCAAAGACAGGAAAATCCTGAAAAGGGAAGCATTTCTCAACTTAAGCTGGTCGAGTTATCTGCTTTCAAAAGTTCAAGTTTTGCTCATGATCTCAGCAATACAGGCGCTTTTATTTGTTGTGATTGGAAATTCAATCATTGAAATTAAAGGAATGTACTTTGAATATTGGCTAATCCTTTTCAGCTGCTGGGTAGGTGCAAATATCATGGGATTGGTAATATCGGACAGTTTCAAAACAGTGGTTACAATTTATATACTAATACCATTTCTCGTTATCCCACAAATTATACTGAGTGGGGTCATAGTAAAATATGAAAAGCTTAATCCGGGAATTTCCTCGCCAAATAAAATTCCTTTTTACGGGGAGATATTAACAGCAAGGTGGGGTTACGAGGCCCTGGCGGTTCATCAGTTCAAAGATAATGAATACATGAAAGTATTTTATTATTATAACAAAGTAATGAGCATTGCCGAATACAAAAAACACTATTGGGTAAAGAACCTTGAAAACAAGCTGGATTTCATTGAAAAGTACTTATACAGTGCAAAGCACCAGGAAAAAATTAACAATTATCTCATCCTGTTGCAAAACGAAATTTACAAGGAACTGCTTTTTAATCAATCGCTGGAATTTCATGATTTAGATAAGTTAAGCCTTGAAAAAGTTGACAAGGCTGTAATAAAAGCCGCCAAAGATTATATCAGCAAAACAAACAAGAGTTATATCCGTGTATATAATAAAGCCAGCGATGCCCGCGACAAGATCATCAGGGATTTCCAAAAAAGTCCGGAAGATAAGGAGAGGTTTATCCAGCTAAAAAGAGATTACTATAATGAACAGCTGGCCGAATTTGTTGAAAACAGTAACGAACCGGTAAGAATAATAGATTTCAAAGGAAAATTGATACAAAAAATTGACCCGATATATCTTGATCCCGAGTCAGACTTCCTTCAGGCGCATTTTTATGCACCAAGGAAAAAACTATTCGGAAATTATTATGATACTTTCCTGGTTAATGCCATCATTATATGGCTGATGTCTGTAGTTTTATATATGATTCTGTATTTCAGACTATTGCGAAAACTGCTATCAAAACTTGATAACCTCAATCAAAAATATTTCGTAAAACAAGGGGGAGAATAAATCAATCTACAATTTCAATCATTTTAAAAGGAACCCTGATAATCGATTCGTAATCTTCGCCTGCCTCAAGCATATCTTCATCATCTTCTTCATAGAACCAATTGATCTGAACGTCGTATTTGTTTTTATGAATGGCTTCAAGCTTTTTGAAAACATCGAGAATACATTTTGAGGAACTGGTATTGAAGTACTCCAGGTGAACATTCACTTCAGTTTTATTTTTTGGTGTTTGTGCATATTCTTCGAGCCAATCAACCAAAGGTTTATAAAAATCGATGGAATTTTCAGGAATTGACCTGCCTTTAATCTCAAGTTTACCTTTTTCACTATCAAAACTAACGTTAGGTGTTTTTGTTGTCCCTTCAATTATCAGTGATTCCATAGCGTACAATTAAATCAGAATTTGCAAATCAAAAAACACATATTTATCATTATAGGGATAAAAATGATAATCCATTTTTTTGCCGGTTTTTCGTGCAATATCTACAAGTCCCAAACCACCACCTCCTTTGGCTGAGATCTTCTGGTGGTTAAGGATAAACTTATACATATCCTTTAGTTCATCCTTTGATAATGAATTTATTTTATCAATCTTTTCCTTCAGAAATTTGATCTTGGCAGATGCAACAAAATTACCAGTAGTAACGAGAAACTCACCATTTTTAACCCTCTCAACTACAAGTACGCCAAATTTAGGATCAAGGTTTTCTACTATTCCTTCATGCTTCTCTTCAATATGGTGATACAAGTTCTGTAAACTTTCTACGAGAACATTGTAAAGTTTCTTTCTTGTTTTACCGTCTTCATGTTGCGAAATGAGCTTGTTTTCGACAGCTTCCAGGACTTCGTTTATCAGGTCTGAGGTAATGCTCCCCTTAAATGCTAAAACTACATCTCCCTGGCTGATCCTGGTATAATATTCATTTATTTTAAAGCTCATATAAAAGCTTTTAGTAACGGGTATTGCTCTTAGGTTTTAACAAATATAGAAAAAATCTTAATTGCACAACTTCAAATTAGGGCATTGTAATTTGTAGCTATATATAAATATAGCACAAAATGTGAAATAGAACATGTTCTGATACGTAACAAAATATAAATCGTTCAGTTTTTATTGAGTATTATATTTTGATTTTAAACTGCCTTTATATGCTTTATAAAGCTGATATCTGCATTCCAATGCACCGTTATAGAGCGTTAATTTTGTTCCTGGTTTAAGTCCAATGAATTTCAATGCATCAAGATTTCCGCTTATAACCCACACATCAGATCCTTCGAAACTCCTTTTAATAACATTTCCCATCGATTTATAGAAATTAATAATCCCGGGTTGTACCAGTCGTTGTCCGTAGGGGGGATTGATAACAGCTGTCGCACCTTGAGATACCGTTGGATAATCCATGAAATCAATTCCCCTGAATGTGATATTTTTGAATACAGAAGCCTGAGTAGCATTTTTCATAGCAGTCTGCATTGCCGGTTTAGAGATATCGCTTGAATAAATAGTCCCGCTCCAGTTTTTTTCCTGAATGTTATCATAAACGTTTTCAAGAAGTTCCTTATTAAATGAAGGACTTTTTTCAAAGGCAAATTCTTTTCTGAAGATACCCGGGGGAATGGCCCTTGCAATAAGGGCTGCTTCAATGGCCAGGGTCCCTGAGCCGCACATAGGATCGTGGAATTCCGTTTCTCCTTTCCACCCTGAAAGCATAATTAGCCCTGCTGCGAGCACTTCGCTAGCGGAGCCCCAAAATTGCCTGTACGGTATCCTCTCTTGTGAAGTGATTGTCCTGAAGTGTCGACTGAAACTGTCAGGTCATTGTTAGTTAGGTGCACATTTACGTATAGGTCAGGGTTTGTTTTACTGACACTTGGCCTGCGGTTATATTTATCACGAAGCCTGTCGACAATGGCATCTTTAGTACGCAGAGAAATAAACTGAGAGTGGGTAAAAACAGACGAGTTCACAAAACTATCAACTGAAAGGGTCATACCGGGCTGTAAATGCTTTTCCCATTCGTATTCCCTTACCTTTGAATAAAGGTCGACCTGGTTTTTGATACTTGTCTGAATGACCGGCATCAGGATCCTCAAAGCCGTGCGCAGGTAAAGGTTCATTTTATAAAGCGTCTGCAGGTTACCTTCAAAGCTCACTGCCCTGTTTAGTATTTCAATATTTTTACCGCCATATGATCTGATTTCCCCTGCAAGGATATCTTCCAGACCGCGAAAAGTCTTGGCAACCATCCCGAAACTTTCGTCTGAATCGAATGTCATCTTACTATAAACTTATTTACTTTTTCAATGGCGCAATTTAATCTTTTCTCTCCTATACCGTTGATAAAATAATAATTTAATCTGGCATTTTTTAGTTCATCAAGGTATTCATTTAAAAGCACAGTGCGCATAAATCCACCATTTTCCCTTACTGAGTCGGGCTCCCAGGGAATATCAGGTTCACAAAGTAAATACAAGGCATCGTATGTATTTCTGATCTCCTGGTCTATCCAACCGGGCACTTCACCAAAAACCCTTCTCAACCAGACTTTGGTAATTATCAGATAGGTGTCAACAAATAAAAAGGGTGCTTTCAGGTTACGTTTTTCTTTCATCTGCTCCAGCTGCTTCAGAGCAATATGAACCACGTCGTTATATGTGTATTTTCGACCAAGCGCCGAGATATATGTACGCGCATATTCGGGTATAACAATACCCTTGTAATGTCTGGCAAGGTCACAGCACAGCGCCGTTTTACCTGTCGATTCAGGACCTGTTATGATGACCCTTGTCTGACTTTCTGTGTTTTCCATAACTTCAGCCATTGGTAGTATCCATATATTGCCAGTACTGTATAAAATGCAAAAAGCACTGAAGTTGGATACAGACCTTTGTAAATATATAGAATTAAGGATGCCAGATCAACAACCACCCAGATTATCCAATGTTCCAGAATTTTCCGTGCAAGCATCCATGTTGCCGTAATACTGAATGCAGTTGTAAAAGCATCATACCAGGGTATCTGGCTGTCGGTAAAAAAGATCAGGACCAGGGCAATCAGTATCCAGATAATCACTGAAATTATTATAATTTTAAATGCCATTGCAGAACCCAATCTTGATACAGGCAGTTCTTCCTTATCCTTTTTACCGGGATGTTTCCAATGATACCACCCGTAAATGCTTATAATTACGTAATAAACATTGATACCCATATCGGCATAAATTCCGGAAGTAAAAAAAACAATTATGTATAAAAATGATGTTATAATACCATAGAACCATAATTGAATTTTTCCTTCAATGGAATAAACCAGATAGATGAGCCCTGTAATAGTTGCAGTAATTTCAATGTATCTGTTGAAAAACCAGACCAGGAAATCGATAATTATCTGATTGGTCTGGGGAAACATTAATACAAGACTTTTGCCGTAAACTCGTTCCAGCCTTTGATAACTTCCACCGCTCTCATGATATCGGTGTCCGTCTGATTTAAAACCTCATAAAACTCATTGGTGGAATACAAATCCCTGGCAACGTAAGCTTTAAATAATTGCTTTATTTCATCCCGGTTCATCATATCGCTTTCAGGTTTAACCGCAAGACCAATTTCAACAGCATAATTATCGAGTTGTTTAAGCAAATCATCAGTTACCACAAAGGTATTATTGAAATTCCTGAAATCGCTGTAAGAATTTTTCATCTTTCGTCGGTTTTTATCGACATACCTGAGCACAAACTGATTTAAGACACCTTTACGTATAAGTTCCCTTTCGTAAGGAGAATAGGCATTTGTATCAAGTGGCATGAAAATATCGGGCATAATGCCGCCCCCACCAAAAACCGTTCTGCCATTAATTAATGTTTTATATCTCAAGGAATCAGGGAAAGAGATGCTGTCGGCCGATACGAGTTCACCGTTTTTATATCTGTTGTAAATTTCGTCCTGATATTCCTTTAAACCATTGTTATAAGGCTTTTGAATCAGTCTCCCTGTGGGAGTATAATATTCGGCAGTAGTAAGCCTTATCATTGATCCATCGGGCAATTCAAGCTGGCGTTGTACAAGCCCTTTGCCAAAAGACCGTCTTCCCATAATAATGCCTCTGTCCCAATCCTGCACGGCACCTGACACTATTTCACTGGCTGAAGCTGATTCCTCATTAATGAGAATGACGAGTTTGCCCTCTTCATAAATTCCTGGTCTTTCGGCAAAGTATTCTTTCCTGTTACTGTTGGTACCTTCTGTAAAGACAATGAGCTTTTTGCCGTCAAGGAATTGATCGGCAAGTGCAACTGCCATGTCGAGATAACCACCGGTATTCCCGGTAAGGTCAAGAATCAGGTTATGAGCACCCTGCATTTTAAGTTTCCTGCCTGCTTCCATGAATTCATCCATGGTAGTCAGTGAAAAGCGGTTAAGTTTAATATACCCAACCCCATCGGATATTTCGTAAGCAGCGTCGATACTGGTAATGGGAATTTTATCGCGTATGATCGTAAAATCCAGGTTTTTTTCAACAAACTGGCGTCTAACGGTAACATCGACAGCCGTACCTTTTGGCCCTCTGAGCAATTTGTAAACACGATCGTTTGAGAGTTCGACTCCGGCAATATTTTCACCATTTACAGTTACAATCCTGTCGCCGGGCATAATTCCCACTTTTTCAGAGGGACCGTTTGGAACCGGATTGATAACAAGGAGCGTATCATTCATAATATTAAAGGATATGCCAATACCTTCAAAATTCCCCTGCAACGATTCATTCATTTTCTGAACATCCCGTGATGAAATATAAACTGAATGAGGGTCGAGCTTTTCAAGCTGTGTTTTAATGGCTTCCTCAACAAGCATCTCACTATTTACCGAATCCACATAATATTTTTCAAGATAGTAAAGGAATTGACCATATTTAAGGCTCTGTTCACTTATCTGTCCCTGTATTGCCTGTATGAATATAAAGGGCAATATCAACATTTTATACCTGATCCCTTGCATGTTCCTTATTTTATTTTGTGTAATCAATTAAACTTTACGTAATTAATACCTATATAGTTTAAAAAATAAAACTTAAAAAATTGTTAAATGTAATATTTGAGGATCTATGGTTGTAAGAATTTATAATTATTTCCTGGTGCTGGTAAATATATGGCAATTTACATATTGTAATATAAGTATTGCTCGCCATTGTGTAAATATTAACATATTATTTTTCAGCGTTATCAAAATGTGGTATCAATCTAACCATATAAGGTTAAAATTATTGTAAAAAAATTCAGAATTTATGCCTGATAACTACTTCTGCCTGTTTATTCAAACATCATTCCCATTCAATGGTAGCCGGGGGCTTAGAACTGATATCATATACCACCCTGTTTACACCTTCCACCTGATTAATGATCTTATTCGAAATATGAGCAAGGAAGTCAAATGGCAACCGTGACCAGTCGGCAGTCATTCCATCGGTAGAGTTAACCGCCCTCAAAGTAACAACATAATCATAGGTACGTTCATCTCCCATTACCCCGACAGACTGAACAGGAAGTAAAATAGCCGCCGCCTGCCAGACTTTATCATACAAGCCGAATTCTTTAAGTCCTTCAATATAAATATCATCTACTTCCTGAAGTTGAAATACTTTTTCGCGGGTAACTTCACCAAGCACCCTGATTCCAAGTCCCGGTCCGGGGAAAGGATGTCTTCCAATGATATTTTCATCTATTCCAAGGGCTTTTCCTACCCTTCTTACTTCATCTTTAAACAGCAGATTCAGAGGTTCAATAACTTTAAGATGCATTCGTTCGGGTAAACCACCAACATTGTGGTGCGATTTAATGGTTACTGAAGGGCCGTTTACTGAGACGGATTCAATGACATCGGGATATATGGTCCCCTGGGCAAGCCATTTAACATCCTTTAATTTTCGTGCTTCACGCTCAAAAATTTCAATAAAACTTTTACCGATACTCTTTCTCTTAAGTTCAGGATCTGTGATTCCTTTAAGTGCATCAAGAAAGTATCCGGAGGCATCAATGCCCAATACATTAAGGCCCATGTGTTTATAAGAATCCAACACTTTTGGAAATTCATTTTTTCTCAACAGGCCGTTATCTACAAAAAGGCAGGTAAGGTTTTTGCCGATGGCTTTGTTCAGAAGCACAGCGGATACTGATGAATCAACGCCCCCGGACAGGCCGAGCACAACTTTGTCGTTA
>Ga0123335_1007681_pt1 | contig 11920 bp, 6 predicted proteins | sample BiotimSIPDNA_2_FD_89707 | JGI IMG/M metagenome (GOLD analysis project Ga0123335, IMG submission 89707) | Anaerobic biogas reactor microbial communites from Washington, USA - Biogas_R2 time_0 SIP DNA | ecosystem: Engineered > Bioreactor > Anaerobic > Unclassified | place: Washington, USA... | reverse complement strand
CGCGAGATCGTGATGAAGCTTGTCAGCGATGTCGGTCCCGAAGACGATTCGTCAGCAGACTGGGCGTGCTGGGGCGACTTGCGCCTGGAAAGCCGGGATCCACAATTGGTTCACTCGCTGGATACAAGGAATGCCTTGTACAAGGTGGAACGCCCGGAAGATTTCGTCGCCGACTTGCCGTTGTCGGTTCTCGGCGGCGCGAAGCGCGGTTGGGTTTGCTACGAGGGGCAGGGATTCAACAGTTTGCCGAACAGCTACGAGAGCCATGGCGTCTTGAACGGAATCCAATTTGGCTTGCTTCCTGCATCCAATGGCTGCGACGAAGTGAAGAACATCTGGTCGCCTGAAATTCGCAAGGAATTGACCCCCGAGGCCCTGAAGAACGTCAAGCGCTTCAACAAGTTCCAGGTACTTAATATGGCTGGGGACTACTTTAAGTTGCGTCGATTCCGCCTGGTCTTGGAGCTGGCGGATGGTCGCACCGTCAGTTCGCTGATCTCGACGGTATGCGTGACCCAGCCGGGGGATTGGGCTCATGCGGAAGGTGTCCTGTTGCCCATGTCCGAAACGATTACGATTCCTATTTCATTCTAAGGAGGCGAAGAGAGATGATGAGAAAGTTATTGTTGCTTCTGTCGATGTCGTGCCTGTTGTTTGCCGAGCAGGTAGGTGTTCGTCCCTACGAGATGGATTGGGCCGGTCGCCATTCGGACTCTTGGCCTGCCGTGGTCGATTACGAGTCTGATATGGCGTGGTCTGTCGAAACCAAGAATTCTGTTGCGACGTTTGCCCGTAGTCGCGAGCAGCAGTTGTTTGGGGACTACGTGGCGAAGCTGACGTATCGTTACGAGGGCGAAGGCGCGGCTGAGATCACTCTTCGTCCCGAGGCTGAGGTTCCTTTGAAGCCGCCCTTTGACATGATTGGTTGTTGGATGTACGGAAACAACTGGGGAACGAGCAGGGACAAAACCACGCCGTCGGTGAGTATCTACGTCTTGTTCAAGGTGCCTGATGGCAATGAGATAGCCGTCTATCTCTGCAATGTGAACTGGAAGGAATGGCATTTGCCGTTGCGGCGGCTTACCGAAGAGCAGGTCAAGGCAATCAATGTTGAAGGGGTGGCTTTTTCGGGCTTTCGCATCAGCGGCGGAACCAACAAGGGGGATCGTGTCTTGTACTTCGATAACTTGAGCGTCCATCAGGAGGAGTTCAAGCCCTTGACGTTCGAGCCTCGCCCGGAACGGGGAATTGCCATGTTCCCCGGGCAAGGAACCGGGGCGAACAACGGTCCTGGGAAGCTGCCTTTCCCCACTCGTGAAGAAACGATCCTGCCCGATAGCGGCGTGGCGGGCAGCGTCAACGAAGTTGTCAAGGATGGGGATGGGTACATCCTACGTTATCGCGGATCGGACGGCGTGCTTGAATACCGGTATGAAGGGAAGACTGGACGCTGGGATGACATTTCAGCGCGCTGGGAAGGCGGAGCATGGTTCAAGCCATTGTCCGGCGGCGGAGCCATGCTGCCGCCCAAGCCCGGCAGCAATGTCGTTCACGGAATGGCTCCGGAGCGTGCCACGTTGCTGGGGGTCTCGCAGGAAGGCGAAGCCCTGGTGGCTCAATGGCGATATGAAGCCGACGACGCTCGTATGGAGACAACCTATACGCTGTCGATGAAAGGCAAGACGTTGATTTTGGATACGCGATCGTTGGGGGGATTGCTGGGTGCGGTTTCGTACGGGTGCGTTCGCGGGCTTGAGCAGGCTCGCGTCGTTAGGATTCCCTATTACGACTATGCGAACGGTCGTCCTGGCGTCGTCGTGTCCGGCGATGCGTCAAATCCGCTTTTTGTGTCTGGTCACACGTGTTGGTATCGTTCCAATTCCAGCCGTCCCTGGGGCAGGTCCGAGGTTGACAAGGATGGTTTGGTGTACATGAACGGCGGCGTGGAGTACATACCGAAGACGGACGGCAAGCGAAATGATTGCTTCGAGCGATTCTTTGTGACGGTCGGACCCAAGTTCGAAGAGCATTTGCCGAACATTCCGAATCCCAAGTCCCCTTGGAAGCACATTACGGGAACCCATCAGTGGCGCGCGCACGGAGCGGGAAATCGCGATAACGACAAGGCGTACTGGAAACGAGTCTGGCGTGACGGAATGCGGGAAGTCCTGGTGACCGACCACGAGACAGGCTGGCGAGACGGAGGCGAAAGCTTTACCTTCAGGACAAAGGCCGCGCCGAAAAAGGGCGGTGACCAGGGAATGGCGGACTACTCCAGGTATATGCAGGATGTGCTGGGATTCGTCTATGGCCCCTACAACAACTTCACCGATTTCGCGCCGGTCAATGAATACTGGGATACGGACATGGTCGGTAGGCGACCGGACAACCAGCTCCAAACCGCTTGGATGAGATGCTATGGGCCAAAGCCGCAACGGGCAGTCGAATTCTGCGCCAAGTTGTCTCCTATCAACCAGGAGAAGTACAAGTTCAGCACGGCTTATTGCGATGTCCATACGTCAGTGACCCCCTGGGGTCGTTGTGATTTCGACTATCGCGTTCCCGGCGCGGGGACTTTTGCGGCAACCTACTATGCCTATGGCGAAATCATGCTGATCCAAAAGGCCACCTGGAACGGTCCCGTTTATTCTGAAGGACCGCACCATTGCTTCTACAGCGGCTTGACCGATGGCAACTACGCGCAGGACAGGTCCTACCACATCCCGACGCAACCGTGGCTTGTCGATTTCGACCTTCGAAAAATGCACGAATTGGAGTGCAACTTCGGCATGGGCAACCACGACATGTTTTATGGCGAACGCTCGGGGTTCGTCGTGCATGAAGGCGTCGATTTTGCCGTTGACAGGTTTTTGGCCGCCACGTTGGCGTTCGGTCATCCTGGATTTTTGGTTTCGGATGGAGGTCGTCGCCTCCGGATGCGCGGATATTTCATGCTCCAGCAATTGCATAGCCGATATACTCAGGCGAGCGTAGACACCATCGGTTATGTAGATGAAGACGGGCGGATCTACAATACTAGCCAGGCGCTTGCCAACAAGGTGTTCGAACGGTCGCAACTTGTCATCCGCTACAAGGACGGGACGCGACTCGTCGTCAATGGAAATTGGACCCAGAGGATGAAGGTGGAATTCGGGGGACGCAAGTTCGACTTGCCGCCGAATGGTTACGCGGGTTGGACTGAAGATGGTGCCATCGACGTCTTCTCTGGCGAGCAAAATGGGCTGCGTTGCGATTATGCCGTGACGCCGACTTCCATCTACCTTGACAGTCGAGACGCCTGTTTCCAGCGATTCCCCATGGCAGGCAGCATCGGTGCCGGCGTTGCTCGGAAGATATCCGAGTCGGAGTACGAGTACATACCGATTGTTGACGAGGCTGGCTGGAACTTGCCCGTGGTGAAATCCATTGCATTGGACTACGACGGGAATGAGCTTGGCGAAGCGACCGTTCGGCGTTCCCGTGGGTTGAGCTATGTGGTTCCTGTTGAAAATGCGTACAGCTACCGTTTGCTGTTGGGGACTGTGCCGTCGGAAGCTGGCTTGACGTCAATCCGTCCGATGGTCGCTCCTGGCGAGACGGTTGTGGTCAAGGGGGCATCGGAACATCGCGTGTCAATTCCTGCCGATGCAAAGTTCGGGAGCCGGTTGTGGTTCGAGTTTGAGAATCGCTGGATTGATTTCACGGTTCAGGAGATTGCCGGCATCCAGGCAAGCGTTGACGGGGACAAGGTCGTGTTCGATATCTTTGCGCTGCGTCCCGACGTTATGTCTGTTGAATGCTCGTACGAAGGCATTTCGAAAACCGCTTCCTTGTCATCAGATGGTCATGCTCGCGTTGAGTTTGACGCTTCCCAGGATGGCATGGAGGGGATGCGCCAGCAAAAGCTTGAACTGAGATCTGGTGCGTTCCTTCAGTCCTTTCCATTCGGGATGATTGTGGTGCGGCGTCCGCTAGGATATGCTTTTGACCATAAGAAGATCGCTTCCAGAGGATTCTGCATTAGAGGGCAGGCCGAGGCCGAAGACTTCGCTGGCACGGGAGCTGCCGTGCATGTCGATTCGATGTCATGCGGTGGACAGTCCAAGACCGGCGTCTTCATGCATCCGCCATACAAGCTAGGCGTCGGGTATTCCTTTGTCGAGTACGAGATTCAGGTTCCGCAAGATCAATCGGTGGTTCTTCGCGGCTATGTTGGCAAGCGTGACGGCGGCTTTTTAGGGGATGGAATTTGGTTCTCCGTCCAAGTCTATGAAGCTGACGGCAAGTGGAAAACGGTGATGGAAGAGCATGTGGGCAAATTTGAATGGAAGCCTTTCGAAGCGGATCTTACCCCTTGGAAAGGCCAGAAGAAACTGGTCAGGCTGGTCAGCGACGTGGGACCGGACGACAATTCCGAGGCTGACCATGCCTGCTGGGGCGACTTGAGGCTGGAAACAAAGGAATCGTTCATGGTCTATGAGCTTGATTGCCGAAACGAACTGTATGCGCAGGAAACGCCGCAGGACTACGCAAAACTCTCCGTTGAACAGATACGAAGTGCCAAGCGGGCGTGGCTATGCTACCAGGGACAAGGTTTCAATAGTATGCCTAACAGCTACGAAAGCCATGCCGTGATCAATGGCGTAAATATAGGCCTGATGACAGAAGCCGGCGGAAGCGAAACCAAAAATATATGGTCGGAGGAAAGGCGAACTGAACTGACACCGGAAGCCGTGAAGGCTCTTGGACTCTACAATAAACTGGAAGTCATTAATGCAGCCAACGACTACTATAAGCTAAGGCGCTTGAGAATCGTGCTGGAGTTGCCGGACGGAAAGCTCGTAAGCTCGAAAATCTCGACGGTCACATTCACGCAGCCTGGCTCATGGAGGTATGCCGAGGGAATCACCTTCCCGATGGAGGCGAAGCCAACTATCCCAATCGGATTCTAGAAAACTGATTGCGCAGTCGTAGTAACGCGACGACGGATCCCGGGTCTGACGGGTCGGACAAATTTTCCCTGCAACTGGACTAAACGCCTTTAGGTACGGGCACCCGGAGTGCTCGTACTTGAGTCGGTATATCAATTATCCCAGAGGAAGCGGGACTTTTTTCGCGATGACTCCCCTTGCTTGGCCAAGTGGAGGCTAGGGAGTTCCAGGTCAAAATCTTATTACTTTTATTTTGTACTCGAATAGGTATGGAAAAATGGCTTCTTAATCGATTGAAATCATCAGGGATCATCCGGATTACCTAATGGGTTGTGAATCCGGAAGATTGACGATGTTTGTCGATGATAGTGCATGATTCTTGCTTGAAATTTTCCAAAAAAACGCGATTTTTTAGTGATGCAAATAAGGCTTTAGCCCACCCAACCGTAAGGGGGCCTCCGCCCCTTAATGTAGTGCGCGCGAGGAAGCGAAAGAAGTTGCGATGGTGGCGGAGTGGGTTGGGGTCTGACGGGTCTGACGGGTCGGACGGGTCGGACGGGGTCGGACGGGGTCGGACGGGGTCGGACGGGGTCGGACGGGGTCGGACGCTGGACCTTCTTCCGAAAAACCGCCCGGAGCCAATGCTTTGGAAACTTGACCCTAATCAATCCTTTGCATCTTGGTAGTCTTGGAAGAAGTTTGGATGTTCTTCATTCCATTGGCGCGTGAAAGCCGCCGGGTAACGTTTTATGAGGCGGAAGACAAAGCTGGTAATCTTTTTGGCGTCCAGGATGATGCATTTCGCGTCGCCGAATACTCCTGTGTCATAGGCTCCGATGGTCTTGAAGCGGTTCTCCAGCTTGCCGTAGTATGACGAATGCCCTCCTATGTGACGTCGGGAGGGGACGGGGATCGACCGACCATCGTAATCGATGCAAACCAGTTGCTGGTGGCTTTCCGAGAGAACGTCCGTTGCCTGTGCCCATTCTTCGACGCCGTGCAAGATTGTGTTGGAGGAGATGCTTGCCCCTATGAAGATGATTTTTGCTCCCGATGCCGCCAAGCGTCCCCAAGGCGAGTAGCGATGGCAAGGCGAATCGAAGCGCTCATGCCCCTCGGTCAGCACATCGGCGTACTTGCCAAGGGCGGCAATGGAATGGGTGGGATGCAGCGAACGAATCACGCCTGGACGTTGACGAAACAATTCCGGGAGGATCCCGACCACCGAAGGGGTCAGGCGAACGTTGTAAATCGGACTTTCGGCGTTGACATTGCTCCAGGTCAGCGTGGGAAGCGCCAGCAATCCGTCATCCTTGAAGTAATCCGACAAGGCATCAAGGACCGTGTCTGCCCGTCCCTCCACGTCTCCGATGGATTTCATCGAGGAATGCACGAGGACTGTGTCGTTTCGCCTGAGACCCATCCTTTCCAGGTCTTTGGTCAGCGTTGAATAGGTATGCATGTGATTGTTCCTGCTCGCAAAATGCCCCGGGGTTGTTGCGTCCACTTGCCATCCAGCTCTACAAATAGAGCGGAGGCACCGCCACTCGGCGAATGCCTCCTTGTTCGGATATAGTCTAGTTGTCCGCGTTCGTTTTTCAACTTCCTATTTTGAAAATCGACCACGTTGATGTGGCGTAGGCTCCATCCTATCCCTTGAGCACTGCCAATGGCGTGAGTCGCACGATTGGCTCGACCAGGTCGTCCTGGGCTGCCATGACCTCGTCGATCAGCTTGTATGCCTGCGGTGCCTCTGAGAAGTCCATCTGCCCCTTCTGCCGTTTACCGAAGCCCTTGTATTTCGACCATCTATCGAATGCGATTCCTTCCATTGCGGCATCGCATTCTTCCATTGTCAGTGTCCTGTTGGCCTCCATTCTGCCCATTCGCCTTCCCGCGCCATGCGAGCAGCTGTTGAACGATTCCGGGTTTCCGAGCCCTCGTACGATGTAGCTTGCGGTTCCCATTGATCCCGGAATGATTCCGAGTTCGCCTTTTTTAGCGCTGGTCGCTCCTTTTCGGTGTATGATGAAGTCCTCGCCATGGTGCTTTTCCTGTGCGGCGTAGTTATGATGGATGTTGATTTCCTGTAGGAAGGAGGCTTTGGGGAAGATGTCGGAGATCGTTTGCTTGAATGCCGCCATCATTCTTCGCCGGTTTTCAAGTGCGTAATCCAATGCGAACATCATGTCTCGGAAGTAGTCTCGTCCTTCCTGGGTATCCATCGGCAGGAAGGCGAGCTCGGGGTCCGGCAGCTTCACCTTGAATGATGCGTTCAGCTTCTTGGCGATCGCCTGATAGTGTTTCTCGACCCGCTGCCCAAGGTTCCTGCTGCCTGAATGGACCATCAGCCAGATGAAGCCATCCTCGGAAGTCTGGAGTTCGATGAAGTGGTTTCCTCCACCCAAGGTGCCCAGATTCTTGCGGTCCAGTTGGTTTGGGAAGTCGCATACCTTCCCGTTGCGGTCAAGGTACTCCTCGAAGCCTTCCCATTCCTGGGCGTACTTGTGGGAGACGCCTTCGCCGACGGGTATCCGTTCCTTCAATGCCCCCAGCAAGTTGCGTCGATCCGGCATCGCCTCCATTTTCTTGGCTGGAATGTCGGTTTGAACCGCAATCATTCCGCATCCGATATCGACTCCCACCGCGCTTGGCAGCACTGCATGTCGAGTTGCGATCACTCCTCCGATTGGCATTCCGTATCCAACGTGGCAATCGGGCATCAGCGCCACATGTCTTTCCACTGCGGGATGGCATGCCAAGTTGATGGCCTGCTGCATGGCGCCTTCCTCGACATGTTCGCACCAGCTTTTGATCGTGACTCTTTGATTATCGTTTTTCACAACCCATTTCATTTTATCACCTCTTAGATAGTTTGATTTCCGTGTACTGTTACCTCGTGGAGATCCTTGTCGATTTCAACAATGTCGATTTCATAATCCAGGAATTGTCCAATTATTTCCTTGTTTGTCTTTGAATGCATCGAGAGTTCTCCTGTCCTGTATGCTCCTCCTTTTCCAAGTGCGAGGGGAAGCATGAGCTGGTCTGCCAGGAATTTTCCCGCCACCCAGGGGCTTCGGAGATACTGGCGTGTCATCTTGGCAACTTGATCTGCGACGTTCTTCCTGGACGTTCCGAAGCTGCCGCAGAAGCTGAATAGCTCCGTCACCTCGGAAAAAGCCGTTTCCGCAAAAAGCACATTTCCCGGCCCCTTGGAGTCAACCTCGAGAATCGTTTCTTCGAAAGGCATGATCTCTGCAAGCCCAGCCTGAAAGAACCTCAGTTCGTCTTCGAGGATCGCTCGATCCAGGCCACTGCCAATGGCAGTTATCCGCGCTTCCTGGAGTTCCCCGCGCTGAGTCAACGCAAACTGATTCCAGGCCCGGACGGGCTTAACCGAAAGTGTTATCATCCCGCCACCAACAGGGTAGAACCCCCATCGTTCAAGTCTGCAGTCCGCCTCAATGCCCATTTTCCTAAGGCATGGAAGATACACGCGCTCGAAAAAATCGTATGTAGGAGCGCTGGTGGTATGGGTGCCGCCTTCGAGGATTACCCGTGAAGGAACGTCGGCAAACAACAAAACCGGAAGAATCGCCTGTGCCAGCAACAGGGTATTGCCGGCGGTTCCGATGGCGAACCGGTAGTCGCCGCCGCGGATTTTCCCTGGGCGGAATTCCAGTGCCGATGAACCCAATTCGGCTCCATGCAGTTCGCCTCCGCATATCTCCGTGACCGCCTTCGCGCAAGTCAGGTGCTGGCGCATCAGGCCGGGTTTCTTGCGGTTGGAGCGAATATTCTTGATGCAAAAGGGCTGTCCCGTTATCGCCGAAAGGCTCAGCGAGGTTCGGAGAACCTGACCGCCGCCCTCGCCAACTGAACCGTCAATATGTTTCATGGTGCTTTTCCTTAGATTCTATGAGAATGGATGTGAAGTTGTCAATTTTACTATGAGCAAATGCCATGCCAAGTTGTAAAAAATGACGAAAATCGCTGGGGGATCAATTTGGATTCCTGCTTGTCCAGATAGGCTGGAACAGCAGAAGCCAACATATTTTTCATGTCGGCAGTTGGCAAATGTAATAAGATAAGTGTAAATTATTAGAAAATCAACGAATGATTAGAAAAATTACTAGTATTTTATAGGATTTGGTATTAAGCGATGAAGAACATTTTATATTCGTTTTTGGGGACTTCCCTTGACGTTCCCCGCAAAAAGAAGCAGCGCTGGTCCTATTGGCGTCCATCTGTCGCTCTTGCGTTGCAGGATGACATTCATTTTGACGAGTACCACATTTGGTATGACACTCGTTTCCAGCCGCTGTTTGAGACGGTTCGCGCCGACATTTTGGAATGTTCTCCTGGCACTGAGGTTTTCGGCGAGGTCCTTGATCTGCGCGATCCATGGGACTTCGAGGAGGTCTACAGTCGGTTGTACGACTTCAGCCGTGCCTTGGATCCGCAGCCCGAGGAGCACCGATACTATATTCATATTACCACGGGAACGCACGTTGCGCAAATTTGCCTGTTTTTGCTGAACGAATCACGCCATCTTCCTGGATTGCTTATTCAAACCTCGCCGGATCGTGAAAATCCTGCCTGCGGCAACTATACGTTGATTGACCTTGACCTTTCCCGATACGATCTTTTGGCGAAACGTTTTGCGATGGAACGCCAGGACGACTTGGCCTTTCTCAAGTCCGGCATTGAGACACGCAACGAATCCTTCAACCGCCTGATTGAGACGATTGAGCGCGTGGCGGTCCGCTCGCGGGAACCAATATTGCTGACCGGTCCGACCGGCGCTGGAAAATCCCGCCTTGCCAAGAACATCTACGAGCTGAAGAAGCTGAACAGGCAGGTCACCGGCAAGTTTGTCGACGTCAATTGCGCGACCTTGCGCGGCGACCAGGCGATGGCGGCGTTGTTTGGGCATACTCGCGGGGCTTTCACTGGCGCCGTCAAGGATCGTCCTGGATTGTTGAAGACGGCGGACAACGGTGTTTTGTTCCTTGACGAGGTCGGGGAACTTGGCCTTGACGAGCAGGCGATGCTCTTGCGCGCCATTGAAGAGCAGGTGTTTTTGCCTTTGGGTTCTGATCAGGAGGTTGGCAGCCAGTTCCTGTTGATATGCGGAACCAACCGCGATTTGGAGACGGCTGTCGCGTCCGGGCGTTTTCGCGAGGACTTGTATGCCCGCATCAACCTTTGGCGTTTCCGACTTCCCGGCCTGGCAGAGCGGCGTGAAGACATCGAACCGAATATCGAGTATGAATTGGAGGAATACTCGCGTCTGAACGGACAGCGAATTTCCTTCAACAAGGAGGCCTGGCGTGAATTCCTGGAGTTTGCCGGCAGGCACGACTGGAGGGGGAACTTCAGGGAACTCAATGCCACGATCACGCGGATGGCGACGTTGGCTCCTGGGGGACGAATCGACCTGGCGACCGTCAAGGCGGAGACGGAACAATACCATCCAGTCGTTCAGCAGGACCAGGATGATTCCCTGAAAAGCCTATTGGGGGATGACTATCAGCAGCGATACGACCTTTTTGAATTGTCCCAGCTTCGGGAAGTCCTGAAGGTTTGCGCGGAATGCAAGACCCAGTCGGAGGCCGGACGCAAGCTTTTCGCTGTCTCCAGGCTTGCCAAGAGATCGACCAACGATGCCGATAGGCTGGGAAGATACCTGGCGAATTTCGGAATCAAGTTCGCTGATCTCCAGAAGTGATGCTGGATTTTCGCTTTTGGTTGCATTAAGTTTTGAGTGCTTGCCCGATCAGGGCTGTTTTCGTCAAAAGCACAAACGCAAGGAGATGCAATGCGAATCGACCTTCAGCAGATCAAGACGAATTTCAAAGGCGACTATTGCTTTACCCACGCCCGCAGCGCAGTTTGCCCCAATGGACGGGCAATTATCACGACCCAGCCCTTGTTGCTAAAGGGAAGCGATGTCTTTTTCGGCATGCACAATATCATCAGCGATGACGCAGGCAAAAGCTGGGGGCCGATCGTGCCCTCGAAGACGATTACGCGGCGCCAATGGGGGGACGGTTTCCAGCAGGTGATGTGCGATGCGACGCCGTTCTATCACAAGGCAAGCAAGTCGCTGCTGCTCCTTGGGCATGACGCCATCTACAAGGATAACAAGGTTCTTCCAAATCGTCCCCGGCATACCTTGTGGTCCGTGTTCGATGACGAATCCCAGGATTGGAACCCTTTCAGAACCATCGAAATGCCAGAAGCCAACGGGATGTATTTTTCAGCAGGCAACGGAAGCGGGCAAACGATCGAGGAAGCCGATGGAACCTTGCTGATTCCATTCTACTTCACGAAAGAATCAGGGTTGATGTGCTCCTCCGTCATGCGATGCTCGTTCGAAAATCGCGAGATGAACGTGCTTGAAATCGGCAATGCCCTCCAGTCGCCAATTCCAAGGGGGCTGTACGAACCTTCGATTGTCAAATATGGGTCCTCATACTTCCTTGCGTTGAGAAACGACCAGTTCGGCTGCGTGGCAAAAAGCACGGATGGGTTGAACTTTTCGCCTGCAGTTCATTTGGTGTTCGAAGATGGCAAGGAGATCGGGAACTACAATACCCAGCAACATTGGCTCACATGCGACGGCCGGCTTTTCCTGGCATACACAAGGCGAGGGGCAAACAATGACCACGTCTTTAGGCATCGGGCTCCGATTTTCATAGCGGAATTCGATCCGGAAAGGATGTGCCTCCTGTCTGAGACCGAGCAAATCGCAGTCCCTGAACGTGGTGCAAGGCTGGGGAATTTCGGATGCGTCTCGTTTCAGGATGGAACGGCGTGGGTCATCGCTTCAGAATGGATGCAGACATTGCCTCCAGATCCTTACAACTGGAAAATCTGCGCTCAATACGGAAGTGACAACTCGATCTTCATTGCCAAAATCTTTCCATAGCAAGAACCTTCAGGATTTTTTGGTGTGTTCGCCAGGATTGGTCCGTCACCTGTTT
>Ga0123335_1007675_pt1 | contig 11929 bp, 7 predicted proteins | sample BiotimSIPDNA_2_FD_89707 | JGI IMG/M metagenome (GOLD analysis project Ga0123335, IMG submission 89707) | Anaerobic biogas reactor microbial communites from Washington, USA - Biogas_R2 time_0 SIP DNA | ecosystem: Engineered > Bioreactor > Anaerobic > Unclassified | place: Washington, USA... | reverse complement strand
ATTGGGCACTAGCCGTCCTCGATCGGGTACTTAATCGTTTGCAGGCGGAAATGCGGACTGAAGAATAGTCGGCCCCGTTTTTGCGCTAAACCGCGAAAATGGGGCAGTCTCCAGTAAACGATTACACGAGCAAACGACTGTCTGAAACTCGCGACGGCCCAACGTACCCCCATGTCTACAGAAAATAACGTCCGTAGTAGTCTGGCCGGATGTATCCCGGTTTGCTGTAATACAGTAATATAATTCTTTCCTTTATTGATGGTCGGAATAAGAATGCAACTAGGCCGACCAACGGGAGGCCGGACATTCTGCAATAACGGTTGAACGCCGTTGCATTACCAATCTGAACATCAATAATCGCTGGAAGCACTTCGAGTAATCCTTGTCAGCAGTTCGAGGTCGAAAAGATGACGATCATTCCGTATCTGCCTTTTTTGGGCGCGGCCATCGGGGTGGCTGTTTTGCTATGGGGTATTCATTGGTTCCTGCTTGGGCGGCATCCCGACCTCGGCAACGACCGCAAGTTTCCCCGGCAAATACTAATGTTGGGTCTGGGCATTTTCGCTCTATTGGCGCTAATCCTCGCACTGCCTGTTAGCGAGAGCGCCCGCGGCCAATTGATCGGGTTGATCGGCCTGCTAATTTCCGGCTTCATTGCGTTTTCATCCTCAAACATTCTCGCAAACCTGATGGCTGGCATCTTGCTGCGAATCACTAAACCGTTTCGTATCGGCGATTTCATCCGCGCCGGCGACCATTTCGGCAGGGTTTCCGAACGCGGTCTGTTCGATACGGAGATCCAATCGGAATGCCGGGAACTGATCGCGCTGCCCAATATCTGGCTAATCAACAATCCGGTCACCACGATACGCAGTTCGGGCGTCGTCGTTTCGGTTTCGCTGTCCTTGGGGTTCGACGTACATCACTCCCGGATCGAACCCCTTCTCGTCAAAGCGGCGGAGGAAAGCGGTTTGGAGGAGCCGTTCGTACACATCACCGAGATCGGCAATTTTGCGGTCACCTACCGCGTATCCGGATTTCTCGTGGATATCAAACGGTACATCACGGCTCGATCGAATCTGTGCCGCGGCGTTTTGGACGTATTGCACGGCCACGACATCGAAATCCTTTCGCCGAACTTCGTTCATCAGCGCCGATTCGAAAATGCCGAAAAATTCATTCCCGCGGCGTTCCAGCCCGAGGCGGAGGAAAAAACCGTCAATGTGGAAGACCTCGTGTTCGACAAAGCGGAACAGGCCGAGCGTGTGGATCAAGAAAAACAAAAATTGACCAAAGATATCGAACACCTGAAGCTTGCCTTAAAGGAAGCAGACGAAGACGGAAAAGCTCATATTAAAGAAAACATCGAAGAAAAAAGAAACCTTCTGAAATCACTGGAACAAACCGAAGAGGCGTCGGGGGAGGATAATGCAGAGTCGAGCGGTTTCGCGAGTTGTTGACCGACCGGCGCGCGGCGGTTAGCGGAGCATTTTATCGAGGAAGCAGTAGGCTTCTTCGCGCGTTTCGGGCGGGAAATCGTGCTCGCAGTCGGGATAGGCGAACCGCAGCCGATCGGCCGCGCCGAGCAAGGCGAAGACCTGGCGGATTTTCGGTTCCGCCGTTTTCACCCCGGCGACGTCGAAATTGTCGTCGCGCAGCGGCGAGCAGGATAAGAACGCCCGCGGGGCCAACGCCGCCGCCGCCTCGTAAAAATCGAAGGGCATTCGATCGGGATTCAAATCGTAGCATTCGCGGATGCGGGGCATGTATCGGTGCTGCGCCCATCCGTCGAGTTTTCCGCCGTAGTAGTAATGGAAGGGCGTCCAGCCGCAACTGGCGACGACCGCTTTCACCCGCTCGTCGAACGCGCCGAGGAACATCGCGTTGTGCCCGCCCAGCGAATGGCCGATGGCGCCGATCCGCCGAGGATCGACGTCCTCCCGGGCGGCGAGCAGATCGACGCCGCGCATGTGATTGAATATCCCCTTCATCGTCCCCGAGGCGTACTTGCCCGCGCCAAAATCGCAAGCGTAATCGCCGAAGGAAGGATAGTCGGGTGCGAGCACCACGTATCCGCGCCGGGCAAGCTCGGTGGCATAACCGCGGTTCGCCGGTGCATTGTCCTCGACGGCCAGGGTTTTTTTGCCCTGCCGCGAGGTGGGATGCAGCGCCAGCACCGCCGGCAATCGGCCGCCCGAGGGCCGATCCTTTGGCAAATACAGCAAGGCCGGGACCCATTCGTCCGGCTCGGCGAGATACTTGATTTCCAGCCGGGTGAAATCGTCGTGTTCGGTCCGGACGACGAGCTTGGTTTCCGGGGCGGGCAAGTTCGCGCGGTCGGGCAGCCGCCCCATCGCCGACTCCATGCCGGATATGATCTGCCGCCGCCGGAGCGACCAATCTTCGGCCGTCCGCACCGGCAGCAGCCGGCCGTCGGCCGATAGATATTCCATCAGATTCGAGTGGTCGATCGGATCGGTTTGCGCGGCTGGCTCTGCGTGAGATTGCCCTGCCGCCGGGCCGACGACCGTTTTCTCGACGGGAATCTCGCCGTGTCTGACCTCCAAGGTCGCCCGGCCGTCTTTCAGTTCGACTACGCCGAATCCGCCGGCGGCGGCGAGAAAACCGCGGAAGTCGCCGATCCGCGAATCGACGTAAAGGGTTTTGCTCACGGCGTCGTATCGCAGGCCGGTCAGCCCCTGGAGCAATCCATAGCTGGCCAGAGCGCGGGCGTACCAGTGCCCGCATTCGTATTCGTTGAAGGGGTTGCGGCGCACGCCGTCGTATCGGAGGCGGGCAGTGCGGACGATGTCCAGCCCTTCCTGCACGCAGCCGTGCATCATCAAGTGCGACGCTACCTGATACTCGATGCCGGTCCAGGCCTCGTCGCTATAGACGAAGGGCAAGAGCGGTTTGCCGCCCCGCGGCCAGGTGCAGAGCAGCAAGCCGCCTTCGTCGCCCATGGCGAAAGTCGGGCGTTGCGGGTTGGCGTGCGCCGAAAGGTCGCGATTGAGATTATGCCGATATACCGCCAGCAAATGGCTGCGGACCTTGGCCGGATCGACCAACGGCCGGTCGATGCCGGCGGCGGCGGCGATCCACAATCCCAGCACGCCATCCGCAAGACAGCCCGAGCCGTACTGATACTTCGGCCCTTGCCGATTGACCTCTTCCGAGATCGAGCGATAGGCTTCGCTCTGTGCTTTCGGGTTAAGCGGAGAAAAGTTTTGAGTCAGGCCGTCCTTCATCACGATCTGGATGAAATATTCGCCGTTGAACAGTTCCGACTCCATGCGGCGGCGGCCTTTATCCAGCAGTTGGCGATAGAGCGCGACGTCGTCGCCAATGGTATTTCCCATTTCGACGGCCGCGGCCAGCGCGCCCAGGTAGAAGCTGCCGCAGTGGCCGTCGGGGCCGAAGTAGTTGATGTCGTAAGTGTTGTGGTGGCTTTCTTCGAGCAGGCCCGTGTGGCGCGGATCCCATTTGGCGATGGAATAATCCAGGCTTTTCTTGACCAGCGGCCAGTATTCGGCCAGCCAGTCGTTGTCGCCCGAGATGCGCCACTCGCGATAGACCTTCATAATTCCGCCGAGTTGACCGTCGGAGGCGTCGAATGCAAGCCCACCGGGCTGAATCGGCAGGTTTGCGCGGAAGGCCTGTCGGCCCGCGGCGTCTTGCGACTCGTGATACTCGGTCTGCCGCAGGGTTCGCTCCAGCGCGGGAAACAGGTGGCACAGGGCCTGTGCATAGTTCCAGACGTGGGTGCAAGTGCCGGCGCAGCAGCCGGTCGAGTCGCAGCAGCCTTCCCAGCACCAGAGCCGCCCGTCGTGCTGACGGAGCATCGTGGGCGACTTGAGAATGGTGAGATTGGCCGCCACGGCCTCGAGCACCTCGGGCGGCAGTGTGCTGTCGTAAAAGGCGTCGCGGAAGGTCTCGCTGCGACGGCGATATTCGGCGTAATGAGACCGCCAATGGTCGGCCACCGCGCGGACGTCGGCGAATTGCTTCGCATACCAGGGGACGTATGTTTTCGGGGCGTCGGGCGGACATTCCCCGTTCGCACACTTGCATTGCCGGATCCCGGTTGTAGGAACGTGCCAACAGGCAAGCAAGCGGACGGTTTTCGATTCGCCCGGCTTAAGCTCGAACGGCACGGCCAACGATGCGCCGGGGGTATTGCCCTGCTCGGGCGGATTGTTTAGCGGCACGCCGCGCTCGACATTATGCCAGGCGATGGTCAGCGGATCCCACCAGCCGCCGCGGAACCAGCAGTGATCGACCACGGTTCGTTGATCGTCGGCGAACACGGCGAATTCGCCGCGTTGGTCGGTTTTTTCGGGATCGGCGGCCTGCAGGACGAACCCGCCTGCGATCGGTTCGATCGGCCCGTTGCCCATGAAGTTCCTCGCGTTGAAGGAGAAGACCGCCCGCAGCGGCCGATCGGTGTTGTTTATAAAGCGGTATTCCATCGCGCCGACCGGCAGGCTCGAGGGATCGGCCTCGGGCGGAGTGAAGGGACTCCAAGCGGTTAGTTCCACGTCCAGCGGCACACTCGCGTCGCTAAGGTTAATTGTGGCGAATGGGAATCGGGCCGAGAACTCGGCCCGGCGGAATCGCGGCAGGCCGTAAGTGGTTCCCGTGCCGCCGTTGCCCGAGCCGGGCTGCCCGAAATATTTCCAATCGGGGATCGGGCCTTCGACAACCCGGGCAATGTTCTCGCGGTCTCCCTCGCCCAAGACGCAGATTGCCGCGAAGACGGCGGGTTCGTTGAATACTTCCGGCTTGTGCCGGACCGACATGTGCGAGATAGCCCCGCTCCCTTCGACGCAGAACATGCCGGCGCCGATGCCGCCGACGGGAAACGCCACGCGATTCAAATGCCGGCCCGAATACGGACCGTTGAACGCCCTTGCCGGCGGTTCGGCGGCGACGTCGGCCGAGGCCCAAAGCCCGCACGACAGCAAGAACACGATAACCGCGCTAGTCCATTTTCGTCCAACAATCATAGTGTCGCTCTCCGGCAGGACTGCCAGGCCTTTTCGCCGGATGATCGGCTCGTTTGCGATACCGTCGCCCGGCGGAAAGGGACAGCCCTTCCGAAATAATGTTGAGTTTTACGAAATCATCGAGCAGAACTTCCGGCCACTCTCGCGAACCGGACAATTCATAAACACGCAAAGGTTTATTGAGAGTCAGCTTGATAACGTTGGTGAATCGAAACGCCCCGCGACTGCGCTCGCGGGGGAATTGCGGCGTTTTTCCCCCCGCCGGTCGCAGCCGGCGGGTGTTTTTCCCGACATTAACCACATAGCAGTCAATAGCGGATCATGCCCGAGGGCATTATAAGAAATCGCAGCGGAAACGCAACATAATAGTAAGCGTTCACAGGGTGGGTGTCCCGAGCTTCGCTGTTTACCGCGATAAATGTGCTATCCCCCGCCTAAAGTGGTATGCACTTTTTCCGGACCTGAACGACCGCACAGCGAGCCAGTCCCCGGCCCGCCTGCATTTAGCGCCTCCTGCCGGAACCGGAAGTCCGGGGTTTCGTTATCGCATGCGTAAGAAGCGGATGCCCGATATTTTGCGAAAAACAAAATTTTTCGGGTGAAAAAACTCCGCAAAGCGCCGTTTGTTTGTGTAGGATTACTGTTTTTGCAACCATATTCGGCGATATCTTGGCTCATACGATATTCTAAAGGACAACGGAAGGCGTTGGCCGATGAACGGCGATAAACATCACGACCTCTTTTCGGAGTTGATCGCGCAACACCAGAGCGAGCTCTACGCCTACATTTTCGCTATTGTGAGGAACTGGCAGGACGCCGACGATTTGTTCCAAGATGTTTGCATGGTTCTTTGGCGCAAGTTTGAAACATTTCGCCCCGGGAGCAGCTTTTTTTCCTGGGCACGTCAGACGGCGAAGTTGGAAGTGCGCAACTTCTTGCGTCGCAAAAAATCATCCACTTATGTAAACGAGCAAGTACTCGACGTTCTTGCCGAAATGCCGATAGACGCTCGAGACGACGAAACGAAACACTATTTGGCGGCATTGCGGCGTTGCGGGAAAAAACTCGTCTCGACGGACAAGCAAATGCTCGTCTTCTATTACGTGGAGAATCTCGGCAGCCGCCAAATCGCCGATCGTCTGGACCGTCCCCAATCCAGCGTTTGCAACTCGCTGAAGCGCATCCACCGATGGCTGCTGGAATGCGTGGAAAAAGAATTGAAGCGGGAAGAGTACCTCGGAGGCGAACGAAATGACTGACCCTCCGAACAATGCCGATCGCGTGCTAGTCCTGGCCGAGTCGATATTCGACAACACAGCCGCCGAAAAAGAACTCGCCGAGTTGGACGAAGTCTTGCTTTCCGATGCCGGTTCTCGAAAACGATATACAGATTATTGCCGTCTACAGGTGGCATTGAGGATAGAACTTCGCGCGCAGCATGCCGCCGGCAATGTCCATCGACGGATCGGCATTGAAACGGCGGCCGCGCCTTTGGCGGATTTCGACGGATCGGGCGACGGGGCGCCATTCTCGGCGCCGTTGATTCACCCGACTCGCGGGTATTTCAAAAAGGCATCGTCCGGCATTATCGGCTATTTCTCCCAGGAACTCCCCTTGAGTTTGTTAATTGCCTCGGCGATCATGGGAATGGCTATCTTGTTGGCCGGACATATCGAAGTAACCCATCGCCAAATTGCCGAGCGATCTTCACCTTCTCCGTCGGGCGTCGAGCCGACGTTGGTGTACGTCGGCCGCATTACCGGCATCGCCGGCGTGAAATGGTCCGAAGATCCGAACTACATCCCGCCAATCAGCGTCGGCGTTGCACTCGGCCGAAAATACAAGCTGAAATCCGGCCTGCTGAAAATCACCTACGACTCCGGCGCGAACGTGATCCTCGAAGGCCCCTGTTCCTACGAAGTCGATTCCACCGCCGGCGGATACTTGGCCCTCGGCAAACTCACTGCGCGGATAGGGGAGAGGGGAGAGGGGAGAGGGGAGAGGGGAGGGAAGGCGGAAGGCGGAAAGATGAAGGATGAGGGCGGAAGGCCCAATGCAGCTTCACTAGCCACTAGCTACCAGCCACTCGCCACTAACCCCTCTCCCCTCTCCCCTCCCCCCTCTCCCCTCTTCACCGTCCGCACGCCATCGGCAGTGGTGACCGACCTGGGCACGGAGTTCGGGGTGGAAGTGACCGCCAACGGCGACACCACGTCGTACGTGTTCCAAGGCATGGTGGTGGTACAAGCGGGGATTCTAGGAGTCGGAGATGCGGGGATGCGGGATTCAGATAAACGCCCTGCGACTGCGGTCGCGGGGGGGGAGTCGGAGCAATTGGTCACGCTCTCCGCCGGCGAGTCGGTTCGCGTCGGGAGGGAGTGCGAAACACACGAAGAACCGGACGTCGGCGCAATGGTGCGTTTCACGCACCCTACGGCTACCCCGCAATTCGCCCGCCGGATTGTCGAGCCGCCAATATTTCTCGACCTGTTGGACATCGTGGCCGGCGGCAACGGCACGGGCAACCGCCGCGAGTGCGGCATCGACCCAAGTACTGGAATACAACATAGATTATTTTCGCCCCGACATCGTTTTGGCTCGGGTCAATTTTCCCCGGTCACTTGGCATCAGTTGATTGACGGTGTTTTTGTGCCCGATGGCAGTGCCGGAGCGGTGGAAGTCGATTCGGCCAAACACGCCTTTGACGGCTTCCCGCAAACCAACAAGATGGTTTACGGCTCGATCTGGGCGAGGGCAACCAAGGTTATACAACCCGATTTTGTGCAGGACGTAGAGCTTTGGATATACGCCATTGGCAACGCCGAACATTTTGCGCCCGAAAGGCGCGGAGTGTTGGCCCTTTGTCCCAATGCCGGCATTACATTCAATCTGGAAACCATGAGGAAGAATTACCCGGAAGTGCGACCTATCAGATTTCGCGCGGTTGCCGGCATGGCTGACGCCCGACCTCTTTATCCAGGTGCAGACGGGCTTGCCGAGATATGGATTATGATTGATGGCCGCTTGAAGTTCCACCGCGAAAACATACGCCCCACGAACGCCCCTATCAGTGTGGATGTGTCGTTAGCCTCAGGCGACCAGTACCTGACGATCGTGGCCACCGATGGAGGCAACGGATGCGCTTGTGACTGGATAGTCTTCGGTGATCCGGTATTGGAGATGGGTTCCAACGACCAAGATGCCAGTAATTTATCCTTAAGAGAAAACAGCAAGGAGGGCAAATGACGCATAATCCCTAGAGTATTTTTGTGGATTGATGCCAAGCACAGGCTTCGCTATTACGTTATTCCTGCACATCCTTGTCGGGAGAGAGCGACCATGAGTGTAAAACCAAACCGTGTTTATTTCGTTTCACCACTTTTTCAGGAGAATGTTGACATGAGAACTACCATCGCATCAAAGATTTATGTAGCCGTGTCAGTCGCGCTCTGCGCGATGCTGTGCGGAATGTTTCCCGCAAACGCCGCAGCCGAGTTAATCGTGTTGTACAATCTGGATAGCGCCAATTTTGGCACAATCGAAGCGGAAGAGGCGACCGTTTGCAGCTTCACGAATTTGCTGTCTGGCGACAGCACCATACCGACCAATTCCGCCCTCGACCTGGCAAATGGCATTGCGCCGGTCGTCATCGAAGGGGAAGTCTTAGGCGGTCCGATCACCAAGTTGACCGACGGCCTAATGGGCGTTGGTGAAACTGATTATGTGAATGGCTCCTACTTCAGCAAATATTCCAACGATTGCAGATTCCGCATTAGTTTGCCCGAAGCCACGTCGATCGGCCAAATCAATGCGTATTCATGGTTTGGCTACCATGGCACGCTCCAAATGCCCAACGCCCCCGGCGTGACCTACAATGAGCGTGCCGGCGTCAAGTTCGACGTTTACGGCGCCGACGGCACGGAAGCTGATAACTCTGACCAAACCAGCGCCGGATGGAAGTTGATCGCCAACGTCAATTCCGACGCCGTGTTCGGCGTGGTCAACGGCCAATATGGGGCAAGCGTCCAGGATACAATGGGCGAGTCGTTGGGCGTCTATAAGGATTTCATCTTTGTCTTGCACCGAACCGACGGCAACTATCATGGCGACTGGCAGTTGTATCACGAAATCGACATCGTCCAGGGCCCGCCCGTGCCGGAACCGTCCACGCTGGCCTTGTTGGCCGCCGGTCTGGTCGGATTGATCGCCTACGCTTGGCGAAAGCGAAATTAACAAGATGCTTTGGTGATGCTGGGGCGACGGGCGACCGTTGCCCCAGCGTTATCATTTTGGGACATCATGTATTTCATCGGAACGATACCATGACTATTAGGCGACGGGATTTTGTTCGCGTGTCCGCCGCAATCGGCGCAACGGCCTTTTGGCCTTCGTTGCGCGCGAAGTGCGATGATGCCGCGTCGAAATCTCCGCCGCTGAATCCTAAACTTGCGTTTTCCGAAAGCAAGGACGGCTTGGCGTTCGACACCGGAGAATTGCGAGGACTCCTCAGGGCGCGCGGCGCTTCATCAGGACTCGCGCCGGTTACGGCGGCAGCTTGTGGAACGGAAATCGCCGGAAAATACGGGCTATTCTCGCACTACCGCTTGCTGGACGCCGACGCTCGGTACGGCGTTGCCGGGTGGGATTGGATAAGCCAGGCTCGACTCCTTGAGGATGGCTCGGCGCAAGCGATCTGGTCGGCCGACGCGCAACATCCCTTCGACATGCGGGCCGATTATCGCTGGAGCGCTCCCAATTCCTTGGACGTAGTCACAACGGTCACGGCGAGGAAGCGACTTCGCCGCTTCGAGGTGTTTCTGGCTTCATATTTCGCGGGATTCGATGAATCGCTAGTATATGTGAAATCTTGCGGCGGAACGGAAGAACAAAACCGTTTTGTGGCGGTGGATCAATCACGCGGCGATTGGCAAATGTTTCCCCGCGACGGCGCCGCGAAAATCATCCGCGACGGCCGCTGGCGACGCCCTCCACACCCCGTTGATTGGGCGATTGGACCAGAGCTAGCGGCGCCTCTGGCGATGCGCCGACACGCCAAAAGCGGTTTGATTGGCATAGTGATGGCGCCCGCGGAGGATTGCTTTGCCGTTTCATCGCCTTACGGCAAGGACTTGCATGGTTCGCTCTATCTTTCTCTGCTGGGCCGTGATTTAGAAGAAGGCGCTATTGTTCGGGCGAGATCACGGTTGGTCGTCGCCCGCGATGTTTCGGAAAACGGCGTTAAAGCCCTGTATGCGGCATATCTAAAAGGACTTCACGATGAGCAAACGTAATTCTCGGAATCGAGCATTCACCTTGGTGGAATTGTTGGTGGTCATCACGATCATCGGCATTTTGATCGCGTTGCTGCTGCCGGCGGTGCAGGCCGCCCGCGAGGCCGCGCGGCGCGTGCAGTGCCAGAATAATCTCAAACAACTGGCCTTGGCGATTATCGGCCACGAGGAAGTGCTAGGCCATTATCCCACTGGCGGCTGGGGATGGGAATGGGTAGGCGATCCGGATCGGGGGTTCGGACTCAGGCAGCCCGGCGGATGGGCGTTCAACATCTTGCCATACATGGAGCAGCAAACATTGCACGACATCGGGGCCGGCGAGACGGACGAGCAAAAGAAAATCAGCCGCATGATGCTTTGTGGGCAGCCGCTTTCGATGCACAATTGCCCTTCGCGCCGCCAAGCTTTACTTTTTCCCATCGCATACTCGGGGCCGTACTATGTACACAAGCTAAACATGTCCTCCGACATCACCATGGCGGCTCGCGGTGATTATGCCATGAATGCCGGCAGCCAGAACCGCAGCCAGATTCCCGTCTTCCCCTATACCTTACAGCAAGGCGACAATCCCAACTATCCCTGGCCCGACGTTTCAGACCATAATGGCATATCATACCAGCGAAGCATGATTCGCGTCGCGCAAGTTAGCGATGGAACGAGCAACACGTATCTGGTCGGCGAAAAATACTTGAATCCCGACGATTACCTCACCGGCCTCGACGGATCGGACAACTCCAACCTCATGACTGGCTACGAGAATGATCAGCATCGCTGCACGTATTCTCCGCCAGTGCAAGACACACAGGGTTCGACCGTTTGGGATTATTTCGGCAGCGCCCACGCCAACGGCCTGCACATGGCCATGTGTGACGGCTCGGTGCACTTCATCAATTACACTATCGATCAAGAAACGCATCGTCGGCTAGGCAACCGCGAGGACGGCATGACCATCGACGGCAAGTCATATTGACGCTGGCGGGCAAGCGGAACAACTCCCCGTTGTATTCACTTGCGTCTGCCATTGCGCAGTAAAATTACGTCTTTTTGGCTTGCCTTGACGCAACTCGATAAATTGGGACTCGGTAAATTGGGGCAATTAGACCCCGTAACAACGGAGGTCGCCATGTTCCAGTTCGCCGTTATCCTGCCCGCCGCCGAACGAGGAACCAGATTCCACGACAAAGGCTAATTACTTGAATATGGAGAAATGCAATGAGACGGGTATTTTTGTTTTGCCGTTGTTATCACATGCAGCGCCGTCACGGCGGGCGCCGAACCACAAGCTTTGCTCGATTGCAATAAAGGCGGCGGCATTTCGTTGCAGACGCCGGCAGGCGAATTGCTCCTGGACGCCGCGCCCACGCTGACGCTCTTCGATAAGCAGGGCAAAATTGAGCAGCGGCTGGAAACGGTGAAAATCCAACGGCCGGATGAGAACTCCATTGTGCTCGAATGCGCGGCTGTGTTGCCCGGCGGTGTTAAAGTCCGGGCGGTGCGGCGCATCTCCGTGGCCCGGCGCGCCGGGGAGGCGGAATTGGTCGAGGATTTCTCACTCATCCCCGACAATCGCATCGCCGCCGACCTGGAAGTCCGCTGGCCGTTCCGATTCGTTGTCAAAGACGGGCCGGAGGT